>ERZ1066134.3-NODE-3-length-354681-cov-27.968065_pt1 | contig 354681 bp, 279 predicted proteins | sample MGYA00382781_ERZ1066134 | MGnify/ENA primary metagenome ERZ1066134 (study PRJEB33369, sample SAMEA5778364) | biofilm metagenome | biome: Industrial cooling water; feature: Water cooling tower basin; material: Biofilm | place: United Arab Emirates | collected... | reverse complement strand
ATGTGCGGTTGCGGGTTGGCATGGTGTTTCAGCGGCCTAATCCATTTCCGAAGTCGATTTATGACAATGTGGCCTATGGGTTGCGGGTGCAGGGGGTGCGCCGGAAGGAGATGCTGGATGCGGTGGTGGAGCGGGCGTTGCGGGGGGCAGCGCTGTGGGAGGAGGTGAAGGATCGGCTACGAGAATCGGCTTATGCGTTGTCGGGTGGGCAGCAGCAGCGGTTATGTATTGCGCGGGCGATCGCGACTGATCCGGACTTGGTGCTGTTTGATGAACCCACGTCGGCCCTTGACCCCCTCGCCACGGCAGGCATTGAGGACTTAATCAACCATCTGAAGCAGCAAGTCACGATTTTAATTGTGACCCATAGTATGCAGCAGGCGGCGCGGTTATCAGACTACACCGCGTTTATGTACCTGGGGGAATTGCTGGAGTTTGCCCCCACTAATCAATTGTTTAATCAACCCCATCATGAGCGGACACAGGCATACGTGAGTGGACAATTTGGCTAGGAACGAAAATTCAATAAATTCGCCAACCGTAACCCTCACCCCGCCTGTGGCACCCCTCTCCCTGGGGAGAGGGGAAGGGGGTGAGGGCGACCCGCAAAATCAGATTTTATTCAATCCACGATCCTAAAGGGAAAAAGGGGAGACTAAATTTTGGCGCTTATACTGAATCAGCTCAATGTCCCGGAGTTCCTCCGCCAGCCACGGGTTTGGTTGCGGTGGATGTTCTGGCATCCAATGTTTTGGGTGGCGATCGCGCTACATGGCGTTGTTTTATTTGTGCCCCTAGCTGCGACAAAGCAACCCACTCCGCCAAAACCCGATGAAGCCCCCGGCATCAAACTCACAAAACTTACCGCAGCACCCAAGCCAGCCGCGAAACCAGCCCCAAAGACCCCGGCTCAGTCGGTGCGGGCACAATCGGCGGTGCGTCGTCAGCCTCAGCCTGTGGTGCGTCGCCAAACGCCATCGACGCCAGCCGTCGTCATCAAGTCGCAGCCTATTGTGCAGCCCTCCCCCCCGGCCAAACCCAAGGCAACAGCAACCCCAGACTCCAGTATGCCCCCGGACGCAGACCCCAGCGCCCCAGAAACCCCAGCACCAACGCCTACTCCCGTTACCCCGAAGAGTTCGCCCGATGGCATTGCCGTCAACCCCCAAACGGGAGCCTTAATCCAGGAAATTGATGGTTCGCTCCAGAACTTGTTCGCGCAAGAGGGCTTGACCGAAGACGACCGCCAGAATGCCAATAATGCGATTTCGTCCATCTTATTTCCTGATGAAACCCTGCCCTATTTTTTTGCTGATGCCGACAACGACATTGTTCGGTCTGGGATCAAATCAGTAAAATACGCCCCCAATCTCAGTCTTGAGGTGGTTCAGGCGGCTCTCGTCGCTGACCTCTCGGCCTATACTGTCACTCCGATGGGCGATTACGGGACGCAACCGCTGTATAAGTTGGAGCGCGACTCTGTGGTGCGTTACCTCAGTTTGGTAGCCGCCAAAAAGCCAGGTCGTTCGACTTTTATTTTGCTGTGGGAAAAGCAGCCAGAGTAACGTGTGGATTTGCTCAACAGGGGCGGGGGCGATCGCGGGTCATTCCCCCTAATCCTGTTGCGTTAACCGTTTAGCAGGGCTTCCACAAACTCATAGCTCGAAAAAGGCCGCAAGTCCTCAATCCCTTCCCCGGCACCAATAAACCGGATCGGCAACCCTAACTGTTGCACCACCGCCAAGGCAATGCCCCCCTTGGCCGTACCGTCCAGTTTTGTCAACACCACCCCGCTCAATTTCGCGGCTTCCGAAAAGACCTCTGCCTGCCGCAACCCATTTTGGCCCAGGGTCGAATCCAGCACCAGCAACGACTCCACCACCGCATCCGGTGCTTTCTTGTCGATAATGCGCCGGACTTTGCTGAGTTCATCCATCAAGTTTTTCTTATTCTGCAAGCGGCCTGCCGTATCCACCAACAGCAAGTTCGCCTCCCGTGCCTGGGCCGCTGTAATCGCATCAAACACCACCGCCGCCGGATCGGTATTTTTCCCTGGATTTGCAATCACCTCAACCTCGCTGCGGGCACCCCAGACTTTGACCTGCTCCACCGCCGCCGCCCGGAAGGTATCCGCCGCCGCAATCAAACAGGTGTAGCCAGACTTGTTGGCAATGTGGGCCAGTTTCCCAATGGTGGTGGTTTTGCCAGCTCCGTTCACCCCGGTCATTAACCAGATGTTGAGTTTGTCTTTTTCGGGCACAAAGGTGAGGTTGCCGTATTCCCCCAAGGGCGCGTCTAACATATCGCGAATCAAGGTTTTGAGGTATTGAATCGCAGCTTCCGGCGGGAGCACCTCATCCCGCAATTTTTTCTGCAAGGCGCTGATAATGGCATCCGTTGCTTCAATCCCCACATCGGCCTGGAGCAAAGCCGCCTCGATTTCCGTGACCGCATCCTCGTTCAGGGGGCCTTGGCCAACGATCGCCCGCAGTTGGTTGACCAGGCCCCGCCGCGTTTTGTCAAGTCCTTGGCGCAGGCGGTTAAGCCAGGTAATTTCCTCCAGAGAGACTTGATCCGGGCGGCGACCCTGAGCCGCGAGCACCTCCGCCGACCACATAAAGCTCTCATCGAGCACGAAATCGGGAATGGCCAGGAATTCTGGCTCGGCCACCGGGGCCGTTGTCGCCACGGGTTCTGGCTCTGGTTCTTGGATCGCCGTTTCCCGGAGTTGTTCCAGGCGGGCTTGGCGTTCAGCTTCTGCCGCAGCCCAAAACGGGACGGGGGCCACCGATTGGGCCGCAGTCGGTTCGGGCGGGGGCGCGATCGCCGCCACAGGGGAAGCCTCCACTGCCGGAGTCTCGGCTGGTTCGCTGGAGGCAACGGGCACTTCAGGGGCGATCGCGCTGGGGGTTACCGTCACGGGTGCTGTGGCTGGAGCTTCAACAACCGCCGCCGCTTCTGCCGTTGGAACAGTAGATTCTGCTGCCACCGGAGTCGGCTCAGGGATGGTTTCGTCCGGTTCACCTGTCGCCGTTTCAGTCGCCGGAGCTAATTCAGGCACGACCGCTTCAGCCGCTTCTACTTCAGAGCTTGCGGGCTCAGCGACTTCAGCTTCAGAGCTTACGAGTTCAGTGACTTCGGCTTCGGTAACTTCGGCTTCGGTGACTTCGGCTATTGCTGTTTCCGGGGCAGCGGTTTCGGGAACTGCCACTGCCGACTCAGACGCAGATTCAGGCGCAGCCGCCGCAACTTCCGCTTGGCGTTTGCGGATATTTTCGTAGGCCACCTTTGCCCAGTTCAAATAGTCTTCTGCTTGTTCGCTGGCCGAGTCTGCCTCAGCCGAGTCTGCTGCCTCAGCGGGGGCCGAAGTTTGCTCGGTTTCTGCCGATTGGTCGGTCTCTGGATTTTTCTCATCAAATCGGCGGCGAAACCAATCAAATGTCATGGCCTATCCCTCAAACTCGTCTGGGCAAAAGTACAACATTCCAAAGCGCAGATCACAACAGGCCAACGCGCTGGATGAGCAACGTCTGTGGCTCAGCTGGTTTAGGCTTCGCTAGGGGCGATCGCCAACGATGACCAGCCTGCTGCTAAATCTGATCTCTCTATTTGATCTTTCGATCTACTCTACTGATCTAACTGTAGGGAAAAACGTTGCGATCGACACGGCTTTTCCGCCCGAATTCGCTTGGCAGTGACCCGGTAGGCTCAGGGAGACTGCACTTCCTTCGCTTTGCCCTGGTTTGTCACCCGCCGCAACACTCCATTGATGAAACGATGACCGTCATCTGTGCTGTACCGTTTTGCCAACTCCACGGCTTCGTTAATCGCCACGCGATCGGGAATCCCCAAATACTCCATTTCGGCCACTGCAATCCGCAAAATATCGCGATCAACGACCGCCAACCGATTCAGTTGCCAATCGACCAGAGCTTCGTTCAACACTTGGTCAATCTCATCGCGGTGATCTTTCACTTTGCGGACAATTTCCAACGTATAGCTCCGCACTTCAGTTTGGTTCGCCAGTTGCACCATTTCAGGAATTTCGGTCGCCAGCCCTAATCGATTAATGGCTGTTTGAGCGATCTCGATCGCTTCACTCACCATTTGCCGCGCCGTTTGCACATCACTTGCCCGCGTTTGGCTACTCAAGAGGCGATCGCTCCCCCGCTTCAATTCAGAGGAAGCCAGTTCTAGGGTTTCTTCCGCTTCAGTAGATAACGTCCGAACTGCCGCAACAACAATATTTTGCAGGGCCTGCTGATCAAGCTGTTCAGGCTTGGCAGGGAGTTGGCTAATACTCAAAAGAGCCAGTTCACGAGCGATTCGACGGGCTTGCATAATTTTTCTGGGAAAAGTGGGGTGAGTGGTCAGCGCCTAAACAGCAGCATGGCCCAGCTATCTTACCGTATCTGGCCCTCGGCAAACGGTGGGGGCTATTCTTCTTCAAGTTCCAGGGCGATCGCTTCCCGAGGCCGGTCCACCAGTGGCTCCAGCGGACGACGACCCACCGACCTCAAGGGACTGGGCTGCATCGCGTCTGGTGAAACTATCCCCCCAGAAATAATCACCTTGAACGCATCTTCCACCGACATCGATAAGTCGATGACCTCTTCTTCTGCCACGATCGCGTACCAACCCGTCGTTGGGTTCGGTGAGGTTGGAATAAACACACTCAGCATCGCCGCCGACAACCGCGACTGCAACTCACCCCCGATTACCCCCGTGACAAAGCCCAACGCCCACACCCCAGGCCGAGGATATTCCACCAGCACCACCCGCCGGAATCGGCTACCCGAATCTCGCAGCAACGTCTCTAGCAATTGTTTGAGGGTTTTATACACCGCCCCCGTCACCGGGATCGCCTGGAGCGTCCGCTCCCCCACATCCAACAGCCAGCGGCCCACAATATTCCGCGCCATCAGCCCAATCAGCAAGATGCAAAACAGGGGCACCGCCAAACCCACCAGTAGAGTCAACCCCGTTTCAAGCCAGGGGTTCAGACTATCAAATGGATTGAGTTGTTTGGGCACCGTTGTCAAAAACCGAATGACCCATGTCGCAACGGTCAGCGTCAGCCAAATCGTTGTGGCCAGCGGAATCACAACCAGCAAGCCCGCAATGAGATCATTTTTGAGATCTTGCTTTAAGCGTTGAATGAGAGGTGGTTTCGTGTCTTTCATTGGTTCCCCAAACCCGCTTCCTAACGATGTATCCGGCATGGGCCACAGGCAGAGGCGACGGCGATCGCACCCCTACGGCTTGCCCCGGCACTGAAGATTCCCAACCTAGAGCTTCAGGCGACAGCGCACAACCGCCCTACCTGAAACACTGCACCGAAATTACAGCCCTACGGCCTCGGCATTACTTCATTGTAAATAATTGTTGCAGAAATTGAAGCCCGAAGCCCACACGCCTCCCGCTCAGGCCGTTGACCACGTAGAAGAAAACTGTATAGAGGATAACATTTTTTGGTGGTTCGGGGCGTAGCGATCGCGACGGGCAGGCCCCACCAGGCCGCCAAGCCCCCGCACTGCCGCACTTTAGCGCCAGCCAATACTGTGCCGCCCCAAACACCAGGCTGCTTATTTCCGGTGGTAGAGCATTTGCCGTAAGCCCGTCCAACCCAGAATGATGTAAGCGATCGCCATCAACACACTATCCAGCCCCGTCCGCAAGGCCGCCCGCATCGCCGTACCACGGGTTTGGTTTTCCAACTCTTGTTTCCGCGATCGAATTCGATTTAACTCTTCCGTTTTCTTCGGCCCAATCTGCGCATCCAAGGTAGACTCCAGCGCCTTCGGATCCGACTTCAATTTGTTCAGCTCCGCCAAGCGTTTTCTCGCCTGGTCGGCCTGGGTGCCCGACAACCCCCCACTGTTGATTGCTTGCTCCACCTGGGCGATTTCCGTCTCCAGTTGCTGGGAGCCCAAACCTTTGGCCTGCTTGGCCTGACTTTCTAACTGGGTTTCAGCGGTGGTCGCTTCCTGGGCAATTTGCTTCACTTGGTTATCAGCAGCATCGCGGGTCGCCAGCACATGCCACGGGCCAAGCACCAGGAAAAACAGACCCAAAATGCTTGAAATAATCAGTGCGGTCAACCGCAACATCGGTGCCGTGTCTGTATTACCGCTGGAGTTTGGCGTGCCCGTGTCTGCCCAAAAGCCCACAAAGAGTAGCATCAGCCCAACGAGGGGAATAAAGCCGCGATCGACCACACCCGTCGTAAACGTAATGATGGACTGACTATTTTGGAAATTAACGGTTGTAAACAGGGTGATGTAATCGATCAGGCTGGTCAAAATCAAAATTGACCCAGCTAGCTTCAGCATTAAAGCAATCCACGGAGAAGCGGTGAAGGCTTTCATGAAAATCTCAATCGTAGAACTGTAGATATCAAAACGGGGGACAGCGGCAAGGCGCTGCCGTGGCCGAGGATGACTGGGCAATCCAGGCTGTCAGGCGGGTTAACGCATTAACGCACCCCAGCTTGAATGTGGCAATCACACGATGGGCCTCCCTATACTAGACCACTCCTGCCCACCCTTAACAACTTCGTCGCCGATGGCCGTGGTTGCGCTGGCCTGGGGCCGACCATCTCAGCATGGCGGAGTTTCTCTACTACCGGGTAGGGTTCTCCGCCTATACGGAGGCAGTCATTCCTGCCACAATAGCGGTGCCTGAAACACTCGAAATCTCTGATTTTGACCGTTTAGGCCAGTTTTGCTGCCTTCCCCCAGGCAGCCGTCAAAGCCGTAATGAAACTCAACTGAAGAATCTCCACCCATCCCAGGCAAACTTCTAGTAAAGTTGGTAGAACCAAACCCCGGCGCGATCGCTCGATTCGCTAAGATCTGTTGCAAAAAATGCAAGTTTATTTCTGGGAAAAGCGTGTATCCTGGCCTGGTTTTAGAGTGTTCTAGGAAAAGACGGGTACTCTAAAGCATTAACTTCAGTTCTCATTTTGACGGGTTTACTTGGGGAACGAATTGTGGGGTTTTTCCTAGGCCCACAGCCTCAAAATTGCCTTCACCGCGGTTCAGTCGTTCGCGGCGATCGCCCCCTCGTTGCCCCCTGTCTGGTTTAAACCGTTCTCCAATTTTGTTGAACACATGACCGCTGTGCCACTCCCTCGACAGCCATCTCAACCTCCTGACCGTGCTGGCGGCAATAGTTCGCCAGACGTAACGCCCGTGTTTGCGTTAAAGGAGTTGGTGGCCCGCCTGAACCGAGAACAGCACAAAATTCAAGATTTGCTGAGTTCCCTGGGGTTTGCCCTGCGGAGCTTTAATAACCTCAACCAGTTTTTAGAACTCATTCCCCTCATGGCTAGCCGCGTCACCGATTGTGATGGTGGGGCGTTGGTTTTGTTTAAGCCCAATGGGCAGGTGCGGCTGGAGCGGTTGCATTGCCAGGACACGCGCCTGTGTAAGGATGTGCGCAAAGCCCTGGAAACCGCAGCACGGCAGATTACGCCGGCGACCAAAGGCGACTCTGGCGAAACCGTGGTGGTGCCCTCTCCCCAAGCGATCGCGGCTTTGGATCATCAGGTCAGCTACTACCTGGGGGCCAACGTGCAACTCTTTGGCACGGCAATTTTAGTTAAAAATGTGGAACGGGGTCGGCTCTATGTGTTTAGCCACGATGCGCAATACACCTGGACTGAAACTCGCCAAAAGCTAGTTCGTTTGGTGGCCGACCAAACTTCGGTGGCGATTGAAAACGACGAACTGACCGTTGAACTCCGCAAAAAAGAACGCCTCGATCGCGAACTCGAAATTGGGGCCGAAATTCAATTGCGGTTGCTGCCCCGGCAGTGCCCCAAAATCGCCGATCTCGCCTTAGCGGCCCGGTGTCAAACGGCCAGCCGAGTCGGGGGCGACTATTACGACTTCATTCCCGCCAGTTATGACCAAATTCGCTCGAAGCGGGATGGCGGCAGCGAAACCGGCAAATGGAGTGTGGCGATCGGGGATGTCATGGGGAAAGGGGTACCTGCGGGCCTCATCATGACTATGACCCGAGGAATGCTACGGGCCGAAGTGTTGAACGGTCACTCCCCCGCGCGCATCTTGCAACATCTCAACCGAGTCATGTACGCCGATTTAGAAAATTCCAATCGGTTTGTGACGCTGTTTTATTCCGAGTACGACCCCAAAACGCGCATCTTGGCTTACAGCAACGCGGCCCACAATCCCCCATTGCTGTGGCAGGCGGCCAATAACAAAATTCGGCGGTTAGACACGCTGGGGATGCTGATTGGGCTGGATGCGGATACCCATTACCAGGATGCCCAAGTTCAACTGCATCCGGGCGATATGTTGATCTACTATACCGATGGGTTTACGGATGCCGCCAACCAAAGCGGAGAACGGTTTGACGAAGAAAATTTGACCCAGAAGTTTCACTGGGCCTGCCAGCACTTTACCGATCCCCAACTGGTTTTGGATTACCTTTTCAAAGAGGTGCAAACCTTTATTGGGGAAGACAATCGCAACGCGGATGATATGACGTTGATTGTGATGCAGGTTCGCCCCTCCGCAGGAGAACTGCCCGGTAGTTGAAATAGCCGTGGGGCGCGATCGCCCAGCCATGGCACCCGTCCCCCGCCTCGCCCTCTCGCCAAAACGCAAATAACGGTAGGCCAAAACCATGCCGAATCGATCATCTTCTGGTATTGTTTTGGTTTATTGTGCAGGAGTTCGCGCCTCCCCGCACCGTTTGGAAAGAGAACAGGAGTGAGTGGTTATGGTGCTCCATTTCATGCAAGATGCAACAACCTGGTTCACCCAGGCAACCGTGCTGGCCGACAGCCTTTCGTTCTGGCCAGAACCCGGATCTGTCACCCTCTGGTCAACCGATCAGTGGGTACTGGCTCAACAAATAACCCAGACAGACATTGTGGGTGACTTGCAAAAGTGGTTTAACAATCTAGTCAAAACGGGGCAACTGTGGGCCTTTTTGTTAGGGCTGGTTGTGGGCTATCTGGTCAAAACGTTTACTTCATTTGGTTAAACTAGCCACCGTTGCGATCGCGAGAATGCGCTTGAATACCCAGAGTGACCCGGTGGGGCCTTTGGGCATCCCGCTTGGGGCGCAACCAGTCCGGGCGATCGCGGCTCCGGCGGTGGTGTCCACCAGTCAGCTAATTTATTGGGGTGAACGCGGCCTTGAATACACAATCTGAACAACCAACCGCAGGGCAAACCTGGAGTCAACGGTTTGAGTCGGCGCTCCATCCAGCGATCGCCCGCTTCAACGCCAGCATCAGCTTTGATATTCAACTCATCGAATACGACCTGACTGGCTCCCAGGCCCATGCCAAAATGTTGGCCCACACGGGCATTATTTCGCCCGAAGAAGGTGAAACCCTGGTCAAGGGGCTAGAGCAGATCCGACAAGAATATCGGGCGGGGCAGTTCACCCCCGGCATCGACGCAGAGGATGTGCATTTTGCCGTGGAGCGGCGGTTAACCGAGATCGTCGGTGATGTGGGTAAAAAGCTGCATACGGCGCGATCGCGCAATGACCAGGTTGGCACCGACACCCGATTGTATCTGCGTGACCAAATCCAAAAAATTCAAACTGGGCTGCGGGAGTTCCAAGCCATCTTGCTAGCCCTGGCCGAACAAAACGTCGAAACCCTGATTCCGGGTTACACCCACCTGCAACGCGCCCAACCCCTGAGCCTGGCCCACCATCTCCTCGCCTATTTTGAAATGGCCCAACGGGATTGGACGCGGCTGAGCGAAATCTATCAGCGCGTGAACATTTCTCCCTTGGGGTCAGGCGCTTTGGCCGGGACAACCTTTCCCATCGATCGCCACTACAGCGCCGAGCTACTGAATTTTGGTGGAGTGTATGGCAACAGTTTGGACGGCGTGAGCGATCGCGACTTTGCGATCGAATTTTTGTGTGCCGCCAGCCTCATCATGGTGCACTTGAGCCGCTTATCCGAAGAGGTGATTCTGTGGGCCTCTGAAGAATTTAGCTTTGTCACGCTGAAAGATAGCTGTTCCACCGGTTCCAGCATCATGCCGCAGAAGAAAAACCCCGACGTGCCCGAACTGGTGCGCGGCAAAACGGGCCGGGTCTTTGGGCATTTGCAAGGATTGCTAGTTTTGATGAAGGGCTTGCCCCTCGCCTACAACAAAGACCTGCAAGAAGACAAAGAAGCGATTTTTGATGCCGTCGTCACCGTACAAGCCTGTTTAGAAGCCATAACTATCCTCCTGCGGGAAGGCATGGAATTTCGGGCCGCCCGGTTGGCCGCCGCCGTCAGCGAAGACTTTTCCAACGCGACCGACGTCGCAGACTATCTCGCCGCCAAGGGGGTGCCCTTCCGAGAAGCCTACAATTTGGTGGGCAAAGTCGTCAAAACCTCTCTCGCTCAGGGCAAGCTCCTCAAGGATTTGACCCTAGACGAATGGCAAGCCCTCCATCCGGCTTTTGACCAGGATATTTACGCCGCGATCGCCCCCCAACAAGTGGTTGCTGCCCGCAATAGCTATGGGGGCACAGGGTTTGAGCAAGTCCGCCACGCGATCGACCGCGCCAAAGCTCAATTAGCCGTTGGGTAATGGGGCCAGCTAGCCCTGGTTGAGGGTGGGGGCGACCTTCGCGCCATTGTTTAAGTTTTGCCGTTGAATCTGGGCCTTCTCCTGGTTTGGCTTTTATGGTGGCAGTGTTTGTCATCCACCCTGCACCCATGAACCGAATTATTGAAGTTTTGCCCAACACCACCGCGTTGATCGAGCGATCGCTGGAACTGGTTTTGACCAAAATCCACGCGGCGATCGCCGACCGCGACCTGTGTACCATTGCCCTCTCCGGCGGCAGCACTCCCAAACCTCTCTACGAACAGCTAGCCACCCAAGCCTTACCGTGGGATAAACTCCACATCTTTTGGGGCGATGAACGCTACGTGCCCCCAACCCACCCCGACAGCAACGCCAGGATGGCCCGCGAAGCCTGGTTAGATCATGTGCCCCTGCCGCCTGCGAATATCCACCCCATGCCCACTGGTGCTGGCGACCCCTCTGTCGATGCCGCCACCCACGAAGCCGAACTCCACACCTTTTTCCAAACGGCCCCTGGCACCTTCCCCAGTTTTGACATCATGCTGCAAGGGATGGGCGACGATGGCCACACCGCCTCCCTCTTTCCCCACACGGAAGCCTTGCACGTCCGCGATCGCCTGGTCACCGTGGGGAACAAAGACGGCCAACCGCGCATTACCTTCACTGCCCCATTGATTAACCAGGCCAGAACGGTTCTTTTTGTCGTCGCTGGAGCCAACAAACAAACCGCCCTCGACCACGTTTTTGCCCCCGAAGACGATGCCAACCAGTATCCATCGCGCTTGATTCAACCCGTCGGAGAACTATGGTGGTTACTGGATGCTGCCGCTGGTCAACACCTCCAAACCCCGTGACTACGCCGCCGCGATCGTCCGCTCCATCCCCCCAAAGCCCCAATCCGCCCCCGCCCGAAAGGGCATACCGAATCTGCTGAGTCTCGCCTATGATGGTGCTGTGTCACAAAGAACGTCCATGATTGTTTGTCCCAATTGCAATCACCAAAACCCCAAAGGGGCCGTCCAATGCGAAGCCTGCTACACTCCCCTACCCGCCCTGGCAGAATGTCCGAACTGTGGTGAGTCCGTGCAATCCGATGCCAGCTTTTGTGGCCAATGCGGGTTTAACTTAAAAACGGCTGTGGCCGCGATCGCTCCCCCGGCAGCCCCCCCTAATCATGCTGATCTGCTTCCTCCCGATCCGCTCCTGGTGCCCGATCCCATCGGCCCTGGCTTAGGCGCACCCACCGCGGCCCCTCCAGAACCCACTCCGGTTGCCGTGGTTGACCAGCCCGCCGCGATCGCCCCGCCGCCCGTCGAGCCAGCCCCCGCGATCGTCCCACCAAGCCCCCCCGAACCCGCTCCCCCCGGCGAAACAGACACGCGCACCAAGATCCAACAACGGATCGTCAGCCTCTTACACGTTCAGACCAACACCACCGTCGAACTCCCCCAAAAGCTCTCGGTAATTCATATCGGCAAACCCAACGATCGCATTCCCCCCGATATTGATGTGTCTGGGTTCCCCAACTCCGAAATTGTGTCGCGGATTCACGTCGATATTCGCGTTGAAGGGGATGCGTACTTTATTGAAGATGTTGGCAGTTCTAATGGCACTTATATCAACAACCTGCCCCTGGCAATGGGCAATCGGCATCGGCTCCGATCGGGCGATCGCATCGCCCTGGGCAAAGGCGACAAAGTGACGTTTATCTTTCAACTGTCATCAGTTTAAGCGTTTTGAGTTAGGTTATAAGCAGCCAACCATTCCACCTTGGCCGCCGACTACCCTACCCCATCGTCACGCCTACACCGTCACCCTCGCAAAAAGAGTTCCAGCCCATCAGAGAGCATAGATTCTAGAGTATGCTTGAAGCGGTATCAGCCCCTTGTCTGCACCTTTAGCAACTCTTCCGCTCAACCCCCCGAAACCAGCGTAGGATATAAACACAAGTCTTGTTTGACGACAAACAGCCGTTTGTGGTTTCCAATTCAGGCTACTTACCGCCAGCGTGATTACCCTTACTTTATTGCACCCAATGCAGTCGATTCCTGTTCAAAGCTGGACCTTTGAGCAAGAGTCAGTCATTCGAATCGGACGCTCGACCGATAACCACGTCATTCTCTACAGTGCTGTTGTTTCTCGGCATCATGTTGAAATTCGCAAGGGCACAGACGGTTGGGAAATCGTCAACTTAGGTGCCAACGGAACCTATCTCGACGGCAAACGCATCACCACGATGCCCGTTGAAGATGGCGTGATTATCCGGCTTGCTCGCTCTGGCCCCAATGTTCAGATTCACCTCGGCGCAAAAGGCGCGGACGCGGCCCAGGGCGTTGGTGAAAAAACGATTGGCCAGCGGTTACGCTCTGCACAACAGGTAGTGCCCCCGCCCAGCACCAACATCCCAGCAACAGATATTTCAGAGCCAGATGAGGCCAACGTTAACCTGGGGCGGGAGGGAAACGGCCACAAGTCCACTGAGGCCCCCAGCCCGCCCGTGGCGACGGTAGACAAAGCCGCTCCACCTGACACCCCCGATCGCGTCACCCACCTTCAAGAGGAAGATGACCACGCTGCTGAAGGGAATAGTGCAGCCGAGGCCGCTCAAGCCGCGATCGCCCTGGCCCCTTGTTGCCAGCAATATCTCGCATCCAACCAATTATTTTGCCTGGAGTGTGGCCACCCCCTCCATCCCCTGGGGACAATCGGCGCGTATCAACTGATCAAAGTCCTAGGCCAAGACGCCATCAGCCTGAACCAATTGGGTTGGAAAGACGGCAAAACCTTTGAACTAAAAACCCTGCTCCCCCTCTGGCTCGAGCAACCCGACATTGTGGCCCAGTTTGAACAAGAAGCCCAGGCATTGCTGAGTCTCAACCATCCGACCTTGCCCCACTTTGTGGAGTATTTTCGGGTGAACGAGCAGCCTTATTTGGTCATGCAGCCTTTGTTTGGCAAGTCGTTGTATCAGGTCGTGTGGGATCAGGGGCCCCTATCCCTCAAGGCGGCGATCGCCGTTGGGTTGCAACTGTGCGAAGCCCTCAACTACTTGCACAACCACAAACCGCCCATCCTGCACCAAAATCTGCGCCCAGAAAATATTATCCGACGGGGCAGTGGAGAACCGCTCCGCATCACCGTTGCAGGGCTTGTTCCCGCACAGCAAATCGCCCTGCACGAGGCCACCACCGCCGCCTACGATGCCCCCGAACAACAACAGGGCCAAGCCAGTACTGCCTCCGACCTCTACGCCATCGGGCCAACCCTGGTGTATTTGCTCACCGGAAAAACGCCAGATCAGTTTTATGCCCAGCGCGAAAATGGGTTTCGCTTTTACCCAGAATACGTACCAGGGTTAGATCCAGATTTAGTTCCCATTCTGCGGACGTTGACCAATCCTCACGTTGGCGATCGCTACACTTCCGCCAAGGAAGTCGCCGGAGTCCTGGAAGCTTTCTTAGTCACCCGCGCCTGAACTCCCTAAGGTAAACCAACCTCCGCCAAAATTCTAAGCCAGCGACAATAGGCGACACAACGCCCCCAGTGCAGCCATTTGACCAGCCCTGCGGCCCATTGTAACGAATTGTGGGTAATCATCACAGTTCATTACAGCTTGCGGGAGGGGCGATCGCCCCCATAGGGCTTCCGGCACAATACTTTTAATCCGTTCAATATTTCTCTGCTCAGTTAGAAACAGTTAGTTTCAGTAGGGTTCTGGGCAGTCTGAGATATGGCTTTTGGGCCTAAGCAAGCCGGATCAGAACTATTAGCGTATTCTCAGGGGCCCACGTCAGGGGAGTTCAGTCACTATGGGGCATCACACTGTGTCTACTTCGCACTCGCCAATCGGCCTGCCGATCATGACCGAAGGTAGTGGGGCGGCGCTGCATCTAGAGTCCACTTTGCAGGATCTACCGTTGCATCATTTTGCGGTGTCCTTAGACCGACGAGGGGCCGACTTGGCCAACGTCTTTGAGCGTCATCCCTTATTGCCGGGGGCCACCCTTACCGATCAGGGCCAATTTGTCGGAGTGCTATCGCGCCAACAACTCTTAGAATTTCTCATTCGGCCCCACGGCATGAGCATTTTTCTGCAAGAACCCTTGTGGGTATTGCGGAGTTATGCCCGCGCCGAAATGCTGTTGTTATCAGGCGATACTCCTATTTTGGTGGCCGCCCAACACGCCCTGCGGCGATCGCCCGATCTCCGGGGAGAACCCATCGTCGTGCAACAGCAAGACCAGTATTCCCTGCTCGATGTCCATGAACTCAACATCGCCTATTGGCAGTTACGGGGCATCGAAACCCAAGTCCGGTACGAACGGATGCAAGCCCAAATGATCCAAAGTGACAAAATGGCCAGCCTGGGCCGCCTGGTAGATGGAGTCGCCCACGAAATTTTGGATCCGATCAGTTTCATTTGGGGCAACCTCAGCCACATTACCAACTACAGCCAAGAGCTATTAAGCCTCATTGCCGCCTATGAGCACGCCCTGCCTCAGCCCCCCGCCGCTGTGCAAGCCCTCCAAGCCGAGATCGAACTGGACTACCTCCAGCAAGATTTACCACGGGCCGTGAACAGTGTGAAAGCCGGGGCCGAACGTCTATCAAAATTAGCCACTAGCCTACAAAATTTTTGTCATATCGACGAGGTGTATCCTAAACCGATCAATTTGCACGAAGCCCTTGATGGCATTTTGCTATTGCTGAAAAGTCGCCTCAGTAGCGAGATTCACGTCGTGCGGAATTACGGCAATTTACCCCCAGTGCAATGCTATCCTGGGCACCTCAACCAGGTATTGATGAATATTTTGAGCAATTGTTTGGATTCGTTGCTCAATCAAGCCGTAAGCCTGCAATTGGATTTGGAATTCAAAAATCGACGGCACAGCACGTCAGCGATCGCCCCGGCATTCAAACCAACGATTGAAATTACAACCAAAGTGTGCGCAATGGTGGGCGATCGCACCGATATGCCCCGCTGGGTGTCGATCTGCATTGCTGATAACGGGCCAGGTTTGTCGCCCGAAGCCCAGCGGCAACTGCTTGAGTCTTTTTCGGTCAAATGCCGCACCGAAAAAGAAACCAGCTTAGCCGTGAGCTATCAAATCATCACAGCCAAACATGGGGGCAAATTTCAGGTGCGATCGCGATCGGCCCAGTTACCCTTTCCTCGGCCCAATGTCATCCCCAGCAACCTACCCAGCGGCGAACATCCGTGGCCTAATCCAGCACAACCCGAAGCGCTGGAGCCTACCACTGGCACGGAATTCGAGATTTTATTGCCCCTGGCATAACCAGGAAAACCAGCATCAGCCCGGACAAACTGGAGACCAGGCCAAAGCGACGGGAACCAGGCTCAGGACAATCAAACGCTTCAGGACTTTTGGATGGAAGGCGTTAATTGTTGCTGCAATTGGCGATCGTCCAGGGCGGTTGCCGCCGTGATCATCAGCGGTAGCAGCAAGTTGAGGGTAATCAGACGCACGAGGTGGCCAGCGGTGACTAATTCCACATTGCGATCTAGTACGAGGGCCATCCAAATCATTTCGGGGGAACCACCAGGCGAGGTAATCAGCAAACAGGTGAGCCAGTCCCACGGGGTAATCATACTGGCAATCCCGGCAGTCACCAGCCCTGTCAGCGTCATTAAGCCCGCAGGCAGCACTCCCTGGGCGATCGCGCTTTTGCTCAACTGGGGATTTTGCCCCCAATATTCACCAATGGTGATGCCTAACAACACCTGCCCCAGCACATTGAACGCAGTCGGCGGATGAAAGGCCACCGGCGGTACCCAGGGCAACAACGCCACCGTCGCCTCAAACAGCCCCCCCACCAACAGCGGACACATCAACCCAGGCACCGGCACCCGCAGGTGTTTCCCTAATTGGGCACTCCCTGCCGCGATCGCCAGAGTCACCGCCAACCACAGGAGATAGGCACCGTGCCATTGATTTGCCGTCGGGATCAAACTTTGGAGCGCATTCCCCACGGCTTGATGGTGATGGGTTTGGGCCAACAGCGGAATCAACGACGTGACTGCGGTAAACCGCAAGAGTTGGATAAACGCCACCAGGGCCGGATTTTTGCCGTATTCCGCCGCAACACTGGCCATGATAGCCACATTACCCGGCGTAGCAGCCAGAACCCCAGTCAGGAAATCCACTTTGCTCAGACGGGCATAGAGCGCACCAATCATCACCCCACCCAACAGCAAACAACCCGTTAGGAGCAAGAGCAGAGGCAGCTTTGTCGCCAGGGCTGCCCAGTTACTATGTTGGATGGAAAATCCGACCATTAGGCCCACCAGCATTTGGCCAACTTTACGCACACTCCGGTTCGGCTGGGCTTGGGGATTGTACCGTTGATGGTAGATTGCAAAGGCGATCGCCCCGGCTAAGATTCCGCCTAACATCCAGGCAGCCCCATCCACCCCGATAGCCAGTAGCCCAACCCCAATGGCCCCAGCCAGCAATATTTCAACCAGAATGAGTAAACCACGGTGGAGCGCCTGAGGACGAAGCCAGCCCAGAACCAAGATTGCGTTTGGCATTGATGCAGCGATAAGGGTTCATACTACTTTATCGAACATTACAAGGGTTGACCTAATCCGCAGTATTCGGGGCGGCCTGCACCGTTAGGCATTGAGTGGGGAGGTTTTGGCCGGGGGCACAATCCGCGCTCGGCTGAGGCGATCGTCAATGGTACGGAGCAGTTCAAAATCGGCGGCGGGCAATAGGCTCTGAGAGGAACTCGCCGCGATCGCTGGCTCCAAAAACCCAAACGCCCGCTGAAAATCCAGTGGAGTCGCAGCGATCGGCGCATCTAAATGACAGGGCACAATCTGTTGAAAGTCCCAACGAGCCACTTTTTTCGCCCAGGCCAGGGTGACATCGGGGGCACGGTTGAGAATGAGTTGTTGCAAAATGGGAGCGACAAAAGGCCGACCATTACCTTGTAACGCCGCAAACGATTGTTCCCACCCGTATTTCCAGCGAAACGGAAACCAACCAAAGTAGGCTTGGCGGGAGCGATCAGGGGCTTGCTTGATGTCCTGGAGCGATCGCCCCGTTTCCGTCACATCCAAACAACTGGGCCGAAAGTAAAAGGCAAACAGGGCAATCCGTCGCCACCCTTTCACCCGATTGGCTGGGGTATCCGCGATCGCCTCCGCCCCCGAATCTTTGGCATGGAACAACAGTGGATAGGGATCTTGCTGCACAATCTCTGGGGGTTCGCTGGGCACCGCCACAATCGTATCTGTCACCAACAGCGATCGCGATCGGCGGTGAAACAACGCCACCTCCGCAAACCGCCCCGGCCCCAAGAAAATTGGCCCCAAAATTTCATAATCAAACTCGGCAGCAAAGGGAGCCTGACTGCTCGCCTCTGGCAACACTTGCGTGCGCCCCCCCGGAAACCCCAACCAGGAGAGAGGCAAACTCACCGGAAAACTCCACTGACTCGGAGCCACAAACACCTGCGCCTGGGGGCACTGCCGCGCAAACGGCCCCACAAACACCTTATGCTCTAGCCCTGAAATCGTGGGATGAATGATGTAGCGCACTGCACCATAGGTAGCTTCCAATTCCCGGAGCAGGCGCAAACATTCTGGCGTTGGCGCAACTGGCGCATAAACCAACAAGCCCCCGGCCTCTAGCCGCACCACCGTCATCCGAATGGGCACCACCACATAAAAAATGCCCTGCACCTGCTCAAAGCTCCACATCCAGTCTTTGACCAGTTCCCGCCGCAACGTCCGCCGCTGTTGATAGGGATAGATCGGCACCAACGGCCACCACGCCCACGCCCGTTCTTTGATTTTCTGCGTTCCCTGTCCTTGCGCCTTCATCGTGGCTTGACCCACTCCCATCCCAAACGATTCAATTCACTCTCTTCTGATCTAATCGCCAAAGGGAACCTTTCCGCAATCCTTCTGTTTTTCCCCGGCCTAGTCAAACCAGGACTGCCAAGCCGACCACGTTTCCACCAATCGCGCATATTCCCCATAACCCGCCGCATCAGGATGGGCACCGTCTCCCGCTGCGACTTCTGCCATCCACACGGGCGATCGCGCCAGGGGTTGGGCGACCTCCAGGTAAGGCACCCCCAGTTGGTCACACACCTGGGCAAATTGTTGCGACAGCGCTTGAATCCGTTGGGTTTGGGCCGCATCCAGGAGGGCCGCAGGGCCAATCATCAACACGGGATATCGAGTTTGCGCTGTGGTCAAAATTTGGCGGAGATTTGCTAGGGATTGGGCGACGGGCACTCTGGGCTGTCCGGCGTCAACGGTCGTGTCATTCGTCCCAAAGGAAAACACCAGACGGCGATCGCAACCCACAGGCAACCGGCGATCGCATTCTGACTGCCACCGTAACGCCAACTCGGTGCTGGTTTCGCGTCGCACACCCAGGTTGTAGTGCGTCACCGTCAACCCCTGCCGTGCCAGAGTTTGGCACACCCGTCCCGTCCAGCCCAGATAATCGGAATCGCCCGTCCCATTGACAAACGACTCCCCCACAAAGCAAATTCGGATATCTGTCGAGGGCATAGATTTAGGTTGGTCTAGGAATCAGTTGAGGCTCAGGGGGCGATCGCGGGAGCACTCAAACGTTCCCGCTGCAAAAACGGCACTTCTACCACGGTGGCTTCACTAGCGCCAATGTGCACAGTTAAGCCCGCCCCCCCGGCTTTGGTTTTGATGTAGCCCAAACCGCAATAACCGTCGGCAACTTGAACCACACTAGTCACCACGCCCACTTTTTCATCAGCCAGGGTAATCGGCATTCCAGGGGCGATCGCCGTAGCGGAGCGCACCCCCCAAAGCTGCTGTTTCACACCTTTGTAAGTATCCAACCGGGCGATCGTCTCCTGGCCAATGTAACAGCCTTTATCCAACGAAATCGCCTGCCACAAACTGGCTTCCACTGCATTATAGTCGTCGGTCAATTCCTGATCCGGCATGGGTCGCCCCTGTTGAATCCGCAGTTGCTCCCAAGCGCGATCGCCCAAGGGACACGCCCCCGCCTCAGTCAACGCGGCCCACACAGCCGCCGCAGCGTCGGTTGCCACAATCAGGCTATAGCCTTCGGTCGCCAAGCCACTGCCCACCGTAACCCGCACCTCGGCCCCGGCGATCGCGCTGACCCAATGGGTATTGATCGGCGCAGCCACCGACACCTCCACACCCAGTTTTTGCAGCAAAGCGCTACTTTCTGGGCCAACCAGACTGAATAAGGTGGTGCGATCGCTCACATCGTCAAGCTTCACCTTATCGCCAAAGAAAATATAGCGATCGCACCACTGCATCAAAAACTCCCGCCGTTGCGGCGACACCACCACCAGCACCGACTCCGGCAAAATGTAGGCCGTGGCCAAGTCAATCGTACGCGCCGTAGAGGTCACAAATAGCGTCAGACAACCCGCCCCCGGTTGCAATCGATTGCAATCATTCGTCGTTTGGTTATGCAAAAACATTTTGCAATCCGCGTCGCTGAGCTGAATCCGCCCCCAATGAGCGCGATCGCAGAGGGCAACTCCCGTCGTTACTGCCGCGATCGCGCGATTGTCGTTCCCAAACGTTACGGGCACCGAAGCCTCGTCAAAACTGGCTCCCTGTTGCTGTTGCAGCTTGACCAATTCTTCCCGCATGGCTCTACTTGACCTTATCCACAGTTGCCTTCAGCTTATCGTGATTTGGAACAGCCGTTAACCGAAGGCAGACAGCGCTATCGCCCTAGGCCGAAGCCCCCGGTTCACCCCGCTCCAGCAAGCGATCGACTTTGTTTTCCAGGGTCGAAAGTTTTCGCAAAATCGTAGGCCGATCTTCATCCAGCGAGGACAGCAAATTCGCAATCCCAATCATGGCCTGTCTTAGTTCAGCCCGTTCAATGTCGGCCCGCTTTCCAGCTTCAGTTAGTCCATTCACACTATTGGCGATAAGGGTCACATCACTGGTCAATTCAGAAATTTGGTCGCCCAAGGCTTGAATGGCACGGGCATTACTTTCAACTAACTGTTTCAATTCATCGTCTGTCATCTTTGAACCCCGCAAATCCCTGGTTTGATCATAATGGGAAAACCGGGACTGCCCCTACCTCGAAGACTAAAGGGAGAATACCACCACGATCGCCCATTACCCAGTAACATCTACGCGATCGCGCGATCGTATAACTGCCGCAACCGATCCCATTCCAAATCTGTCAGATAATCCACCGTCCAATTCGCCCGTCGTTGCAACATGTGGAAGGGATAGGTATGGGCCACGCCAACCACCGGAATTTGCGCCCGTTTCGCCGCTTCAATCCCCGCAAAGGTATCCTCGATCGCCAGACACTGGCCCGGTGCAGCGTTTAACCCTGGAAACGCCGCATTCAGCCGTTCCACAGCTAATAGGTAGCCATCAGGTTCTGGTTTACTAACTTTGAGATCGTCCCCCGATACAATCACCGGGAACACCTCCTGCAAGCCTAATCGTTGCAGCACCAGGTCAATTTCCGATCGCAACGCTCCACTCACGATCGCCGTTTTGAGATTGCCCCCCCGGACGTTAAACAAAAAGTCTTGCAACCCTGGGTAGGAGGGCACCGCTTCGATTTTGGCTAATTCTTGCTGATAGGCAGCAGCTTTCCGAGCCACCAAGTCATCCAGGGCTTTCTCTGTCAGCACACGGCCCCGGCTTTCAAACAATTCTTTGATACAGGCGCGATCGCTGCGGCCCAAACAAATCTGCCGAAACTCGCCCCGCTTAGGCCGCAAATTTTCCGCAAGCAGCAGTTGTTCAATCAACTGCTCATGCAAGGGCTCATCATTGACAATCACACCATTGAAATCAAACAAGACAGCCTTCAGCATGGGTGCAACTTCAGGATACCAACTCCCTATGGAGCGTACCATCAAGGGGGGCCAACCGCCCAGCGAACCTCGTCGCCCCGATTTCCAGCGTTTTGTTGAGCAGGAGTGTGATCTAGATAACATTATTGGGTATGATAACCCTATATCTATTCGGAGCACCGATGCCGAATAGTCTCTTCAGGCACCGTCTACACCATGATGCGCCGACAACGGCACAAAGCCCGCAAGCATTGCTCAGTCTAGTTTGCTCGCTGCAAGTTGACCTGAGACAAGTGCTTCCAGCCACTGGTGTTCTCATGGTTCCAGTGACTTTACCCGCGCAACAAAGCCGCCACCTTGCTTAACCTGTGCTTACTGTTTGACTGCACCACTGCGGTTCTTGGCGCGATTACGGGATAACGTCACGGCAATTCTTTGCATCTACTTCATCTTTTTTCCCGGATGGGGAATTTCTGGGATGAATGTTAAATCGAATGGTTGCATCTTTACCCCAACCCACAAGGTTGAGATTCTCTCTATTCTAATTTTTTCAGTTTGATGGTTGTGGCTCCCGCGATCGCCAGGGACTCTACCGCAAACCGTCGCTGTGGGGCTAACGGTCGTCTCCTGAAAAGGGGATTGTCCATCGTTCAATAGTGCATCCTCATTACTTGCCCAGCGTTGCCATAGTTTGATGTGGCATCGAATCGATGGCTTTGTAAGCCTCACATTTCAGGTTGCAGCGAATCTACCACCTGCACATACCACCGTCTTTAACGCATTACCAAATCACAACGCATCTACATCGCTCTGATCTGCCACTAGCAGGCGTGTGTCTGAGTACTCTGGTTTGCCGGAGGCTCCATTTTCGCGATCGCAGAATTCAGGCTGATAGTCATTGATGCGTTCTGTCACTACAGTTACGCCTAGGGGTTACGTCAATGGCTGCCCAACCCTCTTTCGTCCAACAGTTTTATGCTGTCCTGCGCACGTTGTTGAAACGCTTGATTCGCTGCGTTCCCTTCCATCTGGTGACACACCGCAGCCAATCTGGGCGTTCCCGACGCAAATGGCGCTCTCCCTTATCATCGGGGCATCGCGATCGCCCAGGCCATCGCCATTCTCGCTACAGTCTGCTCTACCCATTCCTCCGTTACGCTCAATCCGTCAAGCACCGCGATCGCCGACACCAGCACCCCGCGATCGCGGGGTTTGTCTTGCCCACAGTCACCCTCATGCTGATTGTGGTTGTGCTGACGGTGGCCGCCCTCGTCTTTCGGGCCTATAACCACACCAGTCAAATTATTGGTGAAACCCAACAGCGAGTCATCTACAACGCCGCTACCCCGGCGATCGATCGCGCCCGTGCCAAAATCGAAACCTTATTCGATACCAACCGAGACAATCGTTACCCCGGTGGAGTTCCCGCCGAAAATTATTTGACTGGGATGCTGCGTAACGACGGGAGTTATAACGTCACCGTTTTACCCGGTGCCCCCGGCAACGACCTCTACACGCTCCCCGGCGAAACCCGCGTTAACCTGGATGGCCAAACCAAAGCTGGCGAAGCTCGCGGCGAAGACAATGCCTGGGCCTTTCGTACCGATGTCAATGGTGATGGCACCGATGATGCCACAGTCGTTTATGCCATCATCATGCAAACGCCGCCCGATGCTACAGTCGCCAGTCCCGGCGGCGGCCCCAACCGCAGCATTCCTGGGTCTGGTATTGTCAGCACCAGCGATCGCACCAAAGCCCAAAATCTCTGGGTTCGCACCGCCCCCCTCAGCAACCGACAACGCGGCAACTGCGGCACCATCGATACCCAAACCGCCAGCGTCGGCCAAGGCTGGTTCCAAGATCTCGGCAACTCCTCCACCCTGCGCAAAAACTTCCAAATCGAAGCCCTCGTCATCCCCGACACCGCCACCACCCGGCCCAGCTTCGTCACCCTCGAAATGCAACACGATCGCCAACTCGATCGCGGCAATAAATGGGGAGCCTGGTTCCGCAACGATCTCGAAGTCTTCCCCGGTGCCGCCTTCAACTGGAACGGAGCCATGCACACCGAAGGCAACTTAATCATCCAACCTGGGGGCGGCGGCAGCTTCACCGCCTTTCTCGTCAGCGCCCAAAACTCCTGCCTGATGAGCACCCCCGGCAGTTCCGAAATTACCGTCACCAACATTCCCAACCCCACCGCCGACCCCACCCGCACGCCCGACTTCATTGGCGGCGTCCTCAGCGGCACCGTTGGCAGCAACAGTTACGGCGGCAGTTCCAACATTCACGTCTGGCCTGCCCTGGCCACAGGCCCTTCCCAAACCGCTGCCCTCAACACCGGCAGCCAATCCGCCAACAGCAGCAAAAATCCCGCTGACATGGCCCTCGACCCGGTTGCCCTGCTCACCCGTGATGTCAGTCTGGCCCGCAATGGCGATCCCTCCAACCGTGCCAACGTCGCACCCAACTGGCAAGGCTTACCCGGCAACAGCCGCAACCCCCGCATCATCAACCGGGCCGAACCCAAACCCTATGTGGATGACTTGTACCGAGCGGACGATCGCTGGGGGCCAAAACCGCGATATACCGACCAAATCGTGCTCCGAGGCGCAGGCCAACAACCCGGCACCCTCATCACCAGTGGCAATGTCTCCACCTCTGAAGATTTCGCCACCCTGGTGAACAACACCCCACCGACAGACAACAACGCCAACGTCGGCTTAGATGGCTATTGGGAACGCCGCGCCCTCAATGAAGGAGCCAGAATCATCGTGGGGCAACGGTTAGAACTGGGCAATCCCTACGGTTGGACACCGGCCAAAGCCGTCAATACCGCCAACACCGATCCCCTCAAGCTGGATCCACTGTACCCGCCCGATCTCGCCCCCATGAGCCATAGCCAGCGGCAACGGCGCACCCTGCGCGATAACCAGGCTGCGGTGCAAGCCAGTGCGATCTATCACGCCGCCAACCCCAACGGCAGGAATTTTCCAGCAGCTTGCCTTGCCAGTACCTCCCATCCGGGAAGCCTGGGTAGTCTGCAAAACAGCATTCGCTTTAACACGTTGAATAGCGGTGCCCTCTTAACCGACTTCTTTACAGGCAATGGCACCAATGGGTGGGAATTTGCCGCCCCTGCCGCCTCGGAAACTGCGTTTGCTAACGCGATCGCCCCTGGACAACCCTTGGGTAAAGCTCTCCGCAACCTCGCCCACTTTGCCGGAGATTATGTTTCTGACGCGCAACATGGAGCCTTTCCCCCCACCCAGGAAAACGGCACCGTCCATCCCTATCCCACCCAAACCATGTGGGGCAACTTCTCGGAACTGCGGCGCACCTTGGCCCGGTTGGATGGCGGAGTTGCCTATATCAACCTTAGCCCTGCGGATAAAACCAACCTCCACACCGCCGCCTGCACTCTGGGAATGTTGGCGTACAGCGTGGACACCTTGCAAGGATATGACCTGGGCAGTTCGGCTAATGCAGGCAATGGCAGCAATCCAGGTTTGGCTATGTTGGGCAACAAATTGTTTGACCTGATTGATGGCAAAACCAATAACGGCGAAGTGCGGAATCCGGCTACAGGCAACTATTTCAGCTTCACAGGGCAAAATCAACCAGCGGCCAATTTTGAAACGCAAGGCCCCCAAGCCTATGGAGACCTGCCCCCCGAAACCTTTGTCAATGCCCTGCTTACAGAAAACATTCCGGGCCTATCCCAATCAGACAAAAATGCATTAGCAATCTTGGCACGCACTGTTATTGGAAAGCAGCAAATTGACCGCGATCGCATCTTTGGCTTCAAACTTGGCACTGTGCCACCACCAGCCACTAGCAGCGGGTATTGGGCCAGCAACGGCAAAACCTACAAAGCGCAGGGACAAGGTGGCACTGATTTAACGTTTCCGACTTCATGCGACCCAGAAAGCTTTCCCCTAAACAACAGCAATAATCCTGTTGCTCAAGCTAGACAGCGGATCGGGCTAGCATTGGCCTTCTGTGAAAGTAGCCCCCGCTATCCCGCGTTGTTTTACGTCTTTCCCAAAGAGAGCCACGACCACGATGGCGCGGCCACCCCAACGGCAATCAACGCCAACCAGGGGAACGAGCAACCCACCAACGAACCCTACATCAGCGATCCCTACATCAAAACCACGCTCAACGGTAGCTATACCTACGAGGTTGTGGGGGCAAGCGCCAATGACTTGGCTAACGTGCTCCTTCAGCCTAGGGCCGCCGACTTTAGCGACTGGGTTTTGCCCAATTCAGCCCCCCAAAACCTGACCGGAGCCAACGTTTCACCGAATTTGATTGTGGCCCCCAATGGCTCAGTCCGTGCAGTCGGCTTTTTGGAACGGGCGATCTTCAATGGGCGGGAAATGATGACCACGCGGGTCATGGATATCGATGTGGGGATGTTGCGGAGTCGGGGCAGCGTCGCGACGAGTAATCAACCCTGGTTGCCCGTGAGTGGCATTATCTATGCCTTTCGGGAAGATGCCGTGCGAGAAGATGCGATCGCCCGTCCCGGTGGGGGCACCACGACGAATGTGGTCAATCCCAGTACGCCCTTTGACCCACCGCTAACCCTGACCCCAGAGGGCATTCAAACCACGACCAAACAAGTGGATTACCTGCCCGACCCCGATCGCCGCCCCCACGGGTTCCGCCTCCGCAACGGGGCACAAGTCAAACGGAATGACTCCTTTGGCATCCCAGTGGCCGACAACATTCGGGGCTTGTCCTTCTTTACCGATAATCCGGTTTACATTCAGGGCGACTTTAACTTGCACCAAAGCGGGGGCGACAATGCCGTCAGCCCAATTTTGGAAGAGTTCACCGATCTGTTGGCGAACGACTATTCCAACTTCTACGCCCGGAATCAACGCAATACAAACTTTGCCCGTCCGGCGGGCGATCGCTGGCGACCATCAGAAATCCTGGCCGATGCGATTTCGATCGTGTCCGATAGCTTCTGTGACGGCAGTATCGAAGACACCTTTGCCAACCCCACGGCCAGTACCTACCACAATCCGGCGATCGGGCTCTGGGGGCCAGGGTGTACCGGCTCCACCACCTCCTTCTCCAACCAAAACCGCCCCACTAGCTCGCCCACCTGGGTACGGGAAAACATCGGCGATACAGCCACCATCAAAACCTCTGCCGTCAAGATCGATCGCAATGGTCGGCCTTTGACAAGTAGCGGCCCCTACGATGGCACCTATCTCGCCTTTGGCCAAGACAAGCCCCTCATGACCGCCCAGGACAATACCCGCGTCAACGCGATCGTCGTCAGTGGGATTGTGCCCTCGCGCCCCAACCAAGCCTACGGCGGGCTCCACAACTTCTTGCGGTTCCTAGAAGACTGGAACGGGCGGTGGTTACGCTTTAATGGCTCGTTCCTCCAGCTCAGCTTCAGTAACTACGCCACTGGCCCCTACGACCAGGATGCCTGGGAACCCGGAGCCGCCCCCGGTGGCCAAGAACTATTGGAATACTACTGGCCCCCCAACCGAGCCTGGGGCTACGACACCGCCTTGCAACTGGCTCCGGCAGGGCCTGCGGCAGCACGCTTTGTCACCGCCAGCCAAACCCGCAATGAGTTTTACAGCGAACTGGCCGTGAGTGATGCCTACATGAACCAACTGTGTACCGCCTTCAATGCCACCCCAAAAGGCGGAGTCTTGGCTGGTGCACCAGCAACGGTGCCCTGTCTCTAAGTTGATTTTCCGACTGTGTTTGTGTTTAACACGTTTGCCTGGAGTGCTTGTCATGGGTGTTCAGCCTTTGTTTTCCCACTTTCAGTTCCACCGATCGCGCCCTGTTTCTTGCCAGACAGGCGATCGCCCCCCTGTCCCCAGTGCCGGGTTTACCATCCTCGAAGTGTTGGTGGCGATGGTCGTGGCCTCCATCATGGTGATGATCATCACCCCCCCTGTGTTTCTGGTGACGGCGGCGCGGGTGCAACAACGCCGTGCCCAACAGTCGTTGCAATTAGCCCAGGCCGAAATTGATCGGGTACGCACGACGGTCGAACGGGGCGTATATACCCTCGATGACTTGCCCACAATGGCCGGGAATAACCTCAGTGCGGTGCCCGCCGCCACGGGGATTGCCAGCCAACTGAAGTCTACTAATCCCAGTTGCAACACCTACCGGGGCGATCGCCTCCCTAGCACCCAGTTTTTACCCATCGACATCAACGGCGACTGCCAATCAGACTTTTTGCTGCAATCAGTTCGCACCAACGGCCCCACCGGAACAGCCGTTCCCGTGACCGGCTTCCAAATGGTGGCGCGGGTGTATGTGGATCTGCCCCTGGTGCGCCAAAACATCGGCCAACTCAACACCACCCCGGCCCGCCTCGCCTTTAGCACTGGCATTGGCACAGCCGCCGTTCAACCCCTGGCGGTGCTGCAATCCACCATTGCTCGGCCTGATACCAGCAACGCCCTGCAAAACTATCGCACCCTTTGCGACAACGGCGGCTGTTAATCTGCTCTATCGTCTACCCCGGCACCGACTATGATTTCTGCTCATCCTGCTCCTCGGTTTACGTGGCTCCGCGATCGCCTCCTTCGTACTCGCCGTCCCCGATCGCGGCGATCGCACCCTGCGGGTGGTTTTACCCTCATGGAACTCTTGGTGGCCCTACTCATGGGCAGCATTGTCACCGGGGCGCTGTTGTACGCTACTGTTGAAATTCTGCAAATCAACCAACGGGAAGACAACCGGGCCGAAACCCAGCGCGAAATGAAAGTCGCCCTTGACTTCATCAGCAATGAATTGCGCGAGGCCGTGTTTGTCTATGATGGCAACTGCCTGACCGGAGCAGGGGGCGGTAATGCGGGTTCCGTGCGGTGTCCCGGCGTGTTGAACTACTTACCTACACTCATCAACGCCCCGCCCACCACCATTCCAGCGATCGCCTTTTGGCGCGTGGATGAACTCCCCAACCCCTTGGTACAAGCCTGTGCCGCCAACGCCACCCAACTCTACGCCGACCCAATCCCCCCCGCCATCAATGGCGTTCCCTGCCTCTCCCGCCGGAGCTACAGCCTCGTGGTGTATTACCTGGATACCGCCAACCCCAACGGCACCTGGCGAGGTCAGGCCCGCATTCGACGGTATGAACTCACCCAATTCAACCCCGATGGCAGTCGCAACCGGGGCTGGGTAGACCCAACCATTACCGCCAACAACTTCCTTGGGTGGCCGCTCGATACTCAGGGCAACAACCTGCAAACTCAGGGCGTGTTACCCGACGACTCCCCCAATTTGGCGGTGGGGGCTCCCAGCGCTGCCGTTAACCCCACGGTCTTAGTCGATTTTGTGGATACCCCCACTCTGGCGGGCAACGGTAACACCGCGATCGCCTGCCCAACGGATACCACCAACCGCCAAACCCGCCTCCCGCCCTTTGTCCGCACCCCGACGACCGGAAGCCCCAGTTTTTATGGCTGCGTCCGAGGGGGTGGGATTGATACCTCCCAAGCGATCGCCATCCCTAACAATCCCGGTGGGCGCAACCAGGAAATTGCCCTCTTTCTCCGGGGGAATGCCGCCGGACGACCGGGCCTCCCCGCCAACGACCGCCAGACCTTCGAAATTGAAACTCGCGTTTTGACCCGTGGCAGCTACGAAAAAACCCCCGCCCCCCAATAACGCCAGTTCCTTCCTGTTCTTCATCGTGCCCGGAGGTTCCGCACCATGCTCCATCGCCCTATCCACCGCCCTACCCACCGTCCATTGAGCCGAACGGCGATCGCCCGTGCTACGGCCACCACCACCGGGTTCACCCTTATTGAAAATCTAGTGATCATCGTCATCATTGGCATCATGGCCGCGATCGCTGCCCCCAGTTGGCTCAGTTTTGTCGCCCGACAACGGCTGGGACGGGCCAACGAACAAGTGGTTCAAGCCCTTCGCCAAGCCCAGGCCGAAGCGAAACGCACTGGCACCTATCGAGAACTCCGGTTTGATCTCGCGACCGACCCACCCCGGTTTGCGATCGCCCCCGTGACCACCACCTTCAACCCCAACCTCCGACTGACCACCCTGCCCGATGCCCAGGTAATGACATGGGAAGCCCTGGGCCAGGGCAACATTCCCACCAACACCTTGACCCTCACGGATAATAACCCCAACGGCAACTCCCTCATCTTCAGCCCCAGAGGCACCGTCACCAGCACCAACCTCGCGCCCAGTAACCCCACCCAACTGCCCTACAGCGTCACCGTCGCCCTCCGCAACAATCCCGCCAATCGCCGCTGTGTCCGGGTCGAAAGCCTGTTGGGAGCTATCAGCCAGGGCACAAACACCGCCTGCCCGTAAGTCCACGCCACGGGTACAACTGCGATCCACCGTCCGCGCGCCTGCCGAGGCTTACCCCATTGCCCACTCGGCATCGTCGGCGGCCCATGCTGGCGATCGCCCATCCCGCTCCGTCGCCGCGATCGCTTTTACCCCTGTCGTGAGTTGATTCAGCCACCACACATTGTGCGTCCGCACCGCACCAAACCCCGCCGCCCCCATCCAGGCATCCACACTGCCAGCGGCATAATCCCGAATGTAGGGTTCCTCAAACAGATTATTCAGCCAGTCCGTTTGCCGCAACGTGGGTTGATTGCCATCCAAAATCAAGCATTGCCCGCCCACAGTCACCAAGCGATGGCATTCCCGCAAAATCGCCTGGGCGATCGCGGGGGGTGTTTCATGGAACAACAACGAGGCCGTCACCACATCAAACGCCGCCGCTGGAAACCCCGTCTGTTCTGCCTGCCCGTGTCGCCACACGATCGACAAGCCCGCATCCTGCGCCTTCACTTCCGCCACCGCCAGCATATAGGGCGACAAATCTAGGCCAATCACCTCTGCCGTGGGAAAGGCTTGCTTTAACAACAGCGTTGTGGAACCCGTCCCACAGCCCAAATCCAGAATCCGCCGGGGTTGCCCCTGGATCGCGCCAACCACCGCTTGCCGCACCAGGGTTTCCCCCGGTGGCAACACATATTGCGTAATGGGGTCATAGGTCACCGCTGCACTCTGGGTTAGATAGCCCCCTTTGATGCCGTGAAAATTGTGTTGCTGATAATAATCGGGATAACTCAACGTCGGATTTGTGAGGCGATCGCACGCCGCTGCCCAATCAATCCTTTGAGCGAACGCCCGCATGGCCTTTTCATCCAATAGAAACGTCCGAAATAACGGGGCAAGCCATTGTTCAAATAAGGACTCTTGGCGAACTGGCATAAAGGTTTCCATCCGTTTGCAAAAGCCATCTACAATTTGTGACAAGTTTACCGCGATTTTTCGGAAGGCAGAGTTTAGCAAACGCTCCCTTAGAGAACACCCTCCGCCATGTCGCGTATCGGTGCTCCAACTCCCCCACCTCGTAATTGTACGAACGCAACAAAAAACCCTCAGTTAGAAAACTAAGGGTAGGTGTGTCTGAGGAGTCGGAAACAGATTCAAACGTTGCTTGTTTGTTTATAGCGATCGCGCATGGCGCTGGTGCGACAATCCTGTGTCAGCCCGGAATTAGCCCTTCACGAGAGAGAATCCAAAGCTGATTTTGTCGTCTCTACGCAGCATCCGTGGACTAGCCCTGATTCCACTCTCCAATTTCCGTAAATCCCCGTACTGTCACGGAAGATTGTGATCGAGATCCTCAGTAATTTTCCATCCCTTCAAGCCTCTAACAACTATTGGTAAAGAGTGGCAAAGGTAGGCATTTCCGCGCAGGACTTCAGCCGATCAAATTCAGTAACTTAGGTTACATAAGCAACGGTGCGTCAAACGAAACTTTGCACTTCACTCAGAACTTTAGAGGTTAGCCATGAAACGCTCTTTCTCCCCTTCTTCTCTCTTCGCTGGTGTTGGTGTTGCGATCGCTGCTGGCATGGTCTCCGTTGCCGCTCCAGCCAGTGCAGCGACTGTCGCTTGTGCCCCCAGAATTGCTGACAACGTGACTGGTACTTCTGATTGCGAAATGAGCACCAGTGCCAGCCAAGACTTCATCAACCAAGGCACTGTCAACACCGAAAAATTCTTTGGTTTCACCGACTGGAACTTTGGCGGCAAGATCGGCGAGAACGTTGGTTACAAGGGTTCTGGCTCCGGCAAAGCTGGCACCTATGACTTCTCCAGCTTGTTCAGCAACCCCTTGGTTAAAGATGTCATGATGGTCTTCAAGAGCGGTCAAGGCACCACCCTGGTTGGCTACTTAATGGATAGCGCCAAAGGCAGCTGGACTTCTCCCTTTGAGAAAGCAGTCTTCGGCTTCAATGGTGGCAGCGTAAAAGACGTTTCCCACATCAGCGTTTACTACCGTGAAGGCAGCAGCAGCGCGGCTGTTCCCGAACCCACCACCATGGCTGGGTTGGCCCTGGCTGGCGCTGGCATGGCTGCTTACCGTCGTCGTCGTGCTGCCAAGTCCAACGGCTAAAGTGCCAAGCCTGGTCGCGGGCCCTAACTCCTGACCAGGCGCACTCTTCTGCTTCATCAATTCAATGAATACAACTCCCAATCGCCATCCTTCTGGTGCTCCATGTTGAGTCAGCGGTGGCGATTTTCCCGTTTCAGCCTTCGGGAACGCCCTGGGGCCAATTCCGCTGAAACAGGTTCGCCGCCAGTCAGGTTCACCGCCAGTCGAGTTTATCGCGGGTCAAGTTCGTTGCAGGTTAAGTTCATCGGCCAAGTTCATCGTGGGCCAAGTTCATCGTGGGCGAAAACAAAGGACGCGCGTGGTATAGGCCAGATAGACCAGCCCGTGCCCATCAGCCCACTGGTGGTGCAAAGCGGTTAAGGCACTGTGCAATTCGGCCAGCGATCGCCCATCCGTCGGAACGTAAGACACACTTTTGGCCCGCCCAATTAACCCGGCCAGCGTCAACGGTTGACGGTAGGGAAACTGCCATTGCTGCCCCTGCCCAAAATAGGCATTAGCCCACAATGGGCGATCGGCCACCAGCCGTTGCTCCGCAGGATGGTGCTGCGACAACCGTTGCACAATTTGGCTATACCCCTGAGTGAAGGGATCTGCCCGATCGCGATCGTTCCACACTACGGCTAATCGGCCTGACGGTTTGACCACCCGCCGAAACTCTGGCAAACACCGCGCCGGATCAAACCAGTGAAACGCCTGGAAACACGCCACCAAATCCACGGTCGCCGGGGCTAAGCCCGTCGCTTCTGCCGTCCCGGCCTGCCACCGGACTGCCGGATGGGGCATCGCGGCTTGGCGCATCGCCGCATTCGGTTCCACCGCCCAGACCGTGGCCCCCATCGCCGCCAACAGTCGCGCCGAAATGCCCGTCCCCGCGCCAATATCAGCCACCGTCAACGTTGTCAGGTCGCCCAGCCCGTCGAGCACTTGCGCGATCGCTGCTGTCGGATACCCAGGCCGATATTGCGCATAATCCTCCGCCCGCTCCGAAAACCGCACTAACGGTTGCAGGGTATGCAGTTCTGGCGCGTTGTTACGATCCATCCCATTTTCCCCTTCCGTCATCGTGCCTGTCCTTTCCCTTTCCCCCAGCGATCGCCCTCACCAACATTGCGGAACCTTCACATCCCCAAGCCAGAATCGAGTGACTCCCTGTATACTATCCCCGTCAGTCATCAACATCACAAGCTGTGGCAGGCACTACATCATTTCCCTGTAGACCCTGTTAGCATTCATGCTTGAAGCTGATGTCAGTTCATTCAGTTAGGTGTGAGGTTTCATGGCTCAATATCCATCCCGGCGGCGATCGCTGCCCATTCCAACCCCCTTCTTTGCCACCCTTTTAGCGTCTGGGGCTCTTCTAGGGATCGCTCCATCCCCGACCCCCGCCACAGAAGCCTTTAATCAACCCAGCAACTCGTCAGCCGAGCTTTCTCCCCCAGTCGCGTTGTCCAGCGCCTTCCCCGAACCCACCCTCCTCGCAGAACTCCCAAACCAGGGGCGAACCGCGCTGATGGAGGAAATGCCCAGTGTTGGAGCCCTCAACGAATCAGCAACCCAACCGTCCACAACGGCCCTCAATCAAGTCACTTCCGTCTCGCAATTTAGCGACGTTAAACCCACCGACTGGGCCTTCCAAGCCTTGCAGTCCCTGGTCGAGCGCTACGGGTGCATCGTGGGTTATCCCAACAAAACCTACCGAGGTAATCGCCCTCTATCGCGCTACGAATTTGCCGCCGGGCTCAATGCCTGTCTCGACAAAATTCAAGAGCTCATTGCTGCTGCCACCGCCGACTTCGTGAAAAAAGAAGATCTAGAAGTCGTTAAAAAGCTCCAAGAAGAATTTGCTGCCGAACTCGCAGCCTTGAAAGGCCGAGTCGATGGCTTAGAAATCCGAACGGCAACCCTGGAAAAACAGCAATTCTCCACCACCACCAAACTCAGCGGGTTAGTCTGGTTTAACCGCACCACCGCCACTAGCTTTGACGACAACGTTCGGTTCGAGGCGTTACCCGTTAATGGCAAAGCCCCCAACGCCGCTCCCGATGGCGGTATCCGGCTGGCCGGACGCGATGCGCTCACCGGGCGGCCCCTGGTGCAAACCCGGGATGAAGCACAATCCACCTTCAGTTTCCTGACTTGGCTCACCTTTAATACATCCTTTTCGGGCAAAGACTTGCTAGTCACCCAACTGGCTGCGGGTAACGGGATTTCCCCCGTCAACGAGTTTGCCTCCGCTGGGTTCTTCAATTCCTTTGGTTCGCCCTTTACCGATCAGTCAGCCAACCCCACCAATGGTAGCGCTGCGGTGATCATCCATGATTTGTTCTACAGCTTCCCCGTTGGCGAAAAAGTAACGCTCACAGTCGGCCCACGGATCAACTGGTATCGCCATTTTGATTTCAACCGCTATACCTTCTTCCTCACGGGGGCTAGCAGCTTTGACTCCATTGGCAGCACGCAAAGCAATGCGATCGATCGCGGGTCTGGGGCCGTGTTGGAGTGGAATATTAGCCCCCAATGGCGCTTTGCCGCTGGCTACTTGGGCGAGAACACAGAATTTTTACCCGGCACCATTCCAGGGCTAAACACCTCCAGCGATCCCAATTTTGGCCTGTTTGGCGGCAGCTACACCGCCACAGCGGAACTGACCTTTTCCCCCTCGCGCAATTTCAACTTGCGGTTGATGTATAACTACTCTCGCTTGCAAGCGGTCTTTGGCCAGGTTGGGGGGGCCGTGGGTGAACCTTTCCCCTATGGCCAGATTGACGCAGGCCCTGGCTTTTCGGCGTTTGACCCGGTGACCGGATTTGCCAGTGATGGGGGATTGCAGTTTGCCTCCGCGCATTTCCTGGGTGTGAATTTTGATTGGGCGATCGCAAAAGGCTTTGGGATCTTTGGGCGCTACGGCTATGCCGATATCAACCTGGAACCCATTGATGAAAAGGTGAATACTCAATCCTTCCAAGTTGGGCTCGGCTTCCCCGATCTCTTCAAGAAAGGGGCTTTGGGCGTTGTCACCTTCCTCATGCCAATGGACATTACCAAAGGGAGTCGGTTCTTCGCGGCAGGGGCAGGCGATGGCGGCACCATGTATGAGGTCGAAGCCTCTTATTACTACCCACTGAATGACAACATTGCCCTTGTGCCAGCGTTTTACGCCATTTTTAATGCGAATAACTTTGATAGTAATCCCACGGTTTACGTGTTCAATATGCGCACCCAGTTCAGCTTCTAAGCTGGCTTAGGATCGTGGATTAAATAAAATCTGATTTTACTGGTCGCCCTTATCCCCGTCCCCTCTCCTTAGGGAAAGGGATGCCGCAGGCGGGGTGAGGGTTGCCAGGGGTGGAGTGATTTAATTTTCGTTCCTCAGCGCATCTCGCGATCGCGGTCATTGCCTGATCTGGAAGAGAAGCAACAGCTCGTGATCACCCCTCGGTGAACAGGCTGGCCTCAGGAGATGGCATTCTCATTGGCCGAACTTATGCTGGTTGACCAGCAGTGAATTTGTCGGGGCGGATCTTGTGTTCACCCGCTCCGGCCAGGGCCACCCCCAGGGATTGCCCGATCGCGCAAAATACAGACTGTTTTTCTAACCGATCTTGATAATGCTGATGGGGCAGGGGGATGAAGAGGTGGTCAAATCTTGATGAATAATGCAGGCTAACGCCCCTATCAGTTGGCGATGACTCCACGCCTGTTGACCTTCGATTCCGCAACGCTATGGCACATAAGGAGAGGCTCGCTTGAAGCAATTCAAGGGAGTTTTTTTATACCTGGCTTTGGCTCAATCGGGCTTTCCCCACCAACACTTACAGCACGGAGGTCGGCGCGATCGCGGCCTAAAATCGGTTGGGCGACAGTTGGGCGATCAGTTCATCCGGTGTGCCGGTCATGGCCTGGGCAAAACGTTGGGCTAAGGGAGTCACGATCGCCAGGGGATTGCTAAACCCAGAAAACAGATGCACTCCTGGTAAAGCTGCAATTTCCCCAACCAAGGGCAGGCGATCGCGGCTAAAGGCCACGAGGCAACGATGCCAGCTTCCCGGTACCGCTTCCAAAGCCGGTAACACCGCCCCCACCTGCTCCCGCAACAGGCGTTCGCTCTCTTCCACAGCGATCGGGGCTGCCGGATCAGTCAGCGTGCGGCTAATTTGCCCAATCCGCAGGTGCCCATCCATAAACTGAATCGCCCCAGCATCCAAAATCGGCGGAAACGGTTCATGCCCCGGTTCATCCCACAGGGCATCATTTTCGGGCTTGCTTGCCTCTGCTTCCAGGTCAAAGCGCGTCGTCATAGCGGGCATCACCAGCGATCGCAACTGCACATCCACAGGCGGAGTTTCAATTAATTCTGCATGGGTAAAGTAAAGGGGCACCGCAACACCCGCTTGCCGCAACAACGCACGACTCAGCGCCCCCGCACAAACCGCCACCTGCTTTGCCCTATAGGTTGTCTCAGGGGTAACAACCGCCACAGTCCCTGGCTCTGGTTGCACAGAAATCGCCTCCACTGCCGCGATCGCCACCTGCCCCCCTCGGCGCACAAACGCTTGGCGATAGGCCGTGGCCAAACGTCCCAGATGCACATGACCATGCTTCACCGTCAAAGCCCCAGCGATCGCCTCCTGGTTCAGCAAAGGTTCCAAGTCACAAGCGGTTGCCCGATCCACCAACTGGGGTGGGATGGCAAAATGCGCATACGCTTGCGCCACCTCTGCGGGATTCGCCGTCGCCTCGATCGTCAACACCAGATCCAACTCACGTAGTTGAATATCCGCCTCTAACTCATCGGCCAGCGATCGCAGCCGTTCCCACCCAGCCGCACACAGTTGGCGCGTCAGATCCGAGGTGCCAGCCCAATAGGCCACCCCACCATACCCAAACCGAGTGCCCCCCTGGAGTTGCTCATGCCGTTCGACTAATGTCACCGTTGCGCCCTGGCTCACCAATTCATAGGCCAGCGCCGCCCCCGTCATGCCACCACCAATCACCACCCAATCCGTCATTAGCCTACTCTCATTTCCCCACTACACCCATCCCAAACACCACCAGGCTGACTTGGGCTTCCTGTCATAACCGTTCTAAATAGCTCAGCAAGTCAGCCATTTCCTGGGGCGACGGTTGAAACTGGGGCATCGGCGGCGTTTGGCCACTAATGACCTGATGAATCATCTGAGTCTTAGATTTCCGCGACGACACATCAATTAAGCTGGGGCCAACCCGGCCATCTGCCTGCACCCCATGACACCCGGCGCAATTCATTTGGAAAATCGCTTGCCCTTGCTCTGGCTGCCCCGTCAAGGCTAAGACCTCACGCATATAGGGGTCGGTTCGCTGCGCGGCATAGAACGCAGCCACGACAATCACACCCATCAATAAAAGGGCGAGCACAGCCGAGAGCCATCGTTTAGGCTGTGCCTGTTCTTGTTTCAGTGCCTGATTATCCAAACGCTTTTATCTTAATCAAATGTGACAATTCGCCAAGCAAAGATTGAGTTTTTGGCATAAATTCCTTACTTAGTCTAAAGCCTGTTTAGATAACTTTGCAAAAACTCCCAGGAATTGGGCCAGTTCTCACCCAGCGATCGCCAGCCCCTTGGCCAGTGCCTCCCTTGGGCGATCGCGGGCAACTGCCCGCCCACCCAGAATTTCCTGATCAAAACCGCATGACTTGAGGACTCAACCCTGTACTATAGGAGGAGAAACCCGAATTTAAAATATTAAATCTGGTTAACAAAGGAGAGTGCACTTGATCGAACCCATTTTGCTAGGCATTGTTTTGGGACTCATTCCCGTCACCCTTGCTGGCCTTTTCGTAGCAGCGTACCTCCAATATCGGCGCGGCAACGAACTCGGTCTCTAGTCCTCAATGGCACAATAGCTTGAATATTTCCAAACAAAAGCCCGCCTTAGCGTTTACTGCTGACGGGCTTTTGCTTTAGCAAGTTAGATGGGTTAGGTCATCGTTCTGTCAATCCCCCCCAATGGAGGGCAGGCCACAGACCAGCGAGACATGGGGCAGTTCTGCTCAGGCGATTTCGTCGCGATCGCCACCCTCAACCCCTGCCTAAAATTTAGTAGCTGTCTCCAACTCCTGCTGTTTGCATCCCCAATAGTTGGTTCGCTTGCATGAGTTGCTGGGCAATCACTTGCCGACGGCCCAAACTAATATCGGATTGGGCCAAAACATCCTGGGCTCTCTGCCGGTAAAGGGCGCTGGTTTCAACATCGACCTCGTCAATGTGCTTTAGGTTGGAATAGACCTGCCGAATCGGGATTGCCATTCTCCATAACCTCCAAGTATCGTTCTTACACCAAACTGGGCATCTGAGCGACCCATACAATCCATATTGCAAGCAACAGAGCGACAACTTCTGTGATTAACAGCACGGTATCGTAAGGGACTGGAACACTGCTGCGTTTCATACGTTTGCCCTCCAACGTCCGTTATATCTCTATCTTGCGACCAAGCAGGGGCAACTGAGAAACCCTGCAACAAAGCGACAAATCAAGTTTTATATGTTCACAGAGTGTTACTGGATGGACGCTAGCGCGTGCATAAGGCCAGGTTCTGGGGCAGCTCTGGCAAGTCCATGGAAAGTAGCCCGCGATCGCCCTTCGCCAATCCCCGCGATCGCAGACTTGCCCCAATCAACCAACTTGCCAATCAACCAACTTGCCAATAAAAAAAGGGAGAGTCGCCAGAGCGTCTCCCCCTAATCATCAGGGTGCATCTACTTATCACAGTATGCCATTGAAGGGGTGGGGGGTGTCACCCCCTAAACCATATATTTTTTGCAAAGAACGGGGTCAAATGTGGGGGAATCATGAATTTACAGGGTCTTTAGGCCCGATTCATTCGCCGCGATCGCCCGGCCAGCCAAGCTTTGCGGGGTTTTACTGGCGATCGCAGGCGATCGCGCGAAATTGGGGACTTCCAAACTGACGATTGGGTCACCCCACCACCACCTTAAGCATTGAGCTTTTGGGCCATGAGTTGGTTTGTGAGTTTTGGATCAGCCCGCCCACTGGTTTGTTTCATCACTTGCCCCACAAAGAACCCCAGCAACTTGGTTTTGCCATTGCGGTATTGTTCCAACTCTTTCGGGTTTGCCGCAATCACCGCATCAATGACCTCCAGCAGCGCATTTTCATCCGAAATTTGGCCTAAGCCTTCGCGTGCCACGATCGCCTTAGGCGAACCGCCCTGGGTCAACAGTTCTGGCAAAATATTCTTCGCGGCGGCGTTGCTGATGGTGCGATCTTCAATCAGGCCAATCAATTCGGCGAGCATGGCCGGGGTTAAGGGGAGATCGGCAATCGTCAAATCGGCTTTGCTGTTGAGGTAGGCACTAATATCGCCCATGAGCCAGTTAGCAGCTTGTTTCGCAGGGGCTCCGGCAGCGACTGTCGTTTCAAAGAAATCCGCGATCGCGCGATCGTTGGTCAACACCCGCGCATCATAGGCCGACAACCCCAACTCGTCGATATAGCGCTGGCGACGTTGCGCCGGAAGTTCTGGCAGTTGCGATCGCCACTCGGTCAATTGCTCTGGGGCAACTTCAATCGGCCCCAAATCCGGTTCCGGGAAATAGCGATAGTCACTCGACCCTTCCTTCGTTCGCATACTGATCGTGCGCTGCGCCCCTTCTTCCCACAGGCGCGTTTCTTGAATCAGCTTTTCGCCCGCTTCTAAAGCCGCAATTTGACGCTCAATTTCGTACTCGATCGCCCGCTGAATCGCATTAAACGAGTTCATGTTTTTGATCTCGACTTTGGTGCCAAACTCTTGTTGGCCCACGGGACGCACCGAAATGTTGACATCACACCGGAGCGACCCCTCTTGCATGTTGCCATCGCTCACGCCGAGGTAGCGCAAAATGCGGCGTAATTCTTGGGCGTATTCAGCGGCTTCTTGGCCAGAGCGAATATCCGGCTCAGACACAATTTCGAGCAGCGGCACCCCGGCCCGGTTGTAGTCCACCAGGGAGTAGGTCGAACCCGCGAGGCGATCGCTCCCACCGTGAACCAGCTTCCCCGCATCTTCTTCCATGTGCAATCGGGTAATGCCGATCCGCTTCTGCTGCACCGTATTGGTAGCCTTATCTTCTAGCTCAATCTCCAAATAGCCATGTTCCGCGATGGGCAAATCGTACTGAGAGATTTGATAGTTTTTGGGCAAGTCAGGATAGAAGTATTGCTTGCGATCGAACTTACTGTAAGGCGCAATCTGACAATTGAGGGCCAACCCAGTCTTTACTGCCGATTCCAACACCTTTTGGTTCAACACGGGCAGCGTACCCGGCAACCCCATACACACCGGGTCAATCAACGTATTGGGTGGCTCCCCAAACTTTGTCGAACTCGTCGAAAAAATTTTGGTCGCCGTATTGAGCTGACAGTGGGTTTCCAGGCCAATCACAGCTTCGTACTGAGTTTTCGTTGGAGCGGATGCCGTCATGAACTGATGCCTAATGCCTAAATCACTGGACTCTATTGTAAGAGACTGCGGCTGTCCTCAGTGGCAAGAAACGCAAGACAAGCCCCAGGCGCACCACCTAGCGCGATCGCCCAACCTTGCCCCTTGCGCCACCCAGCTTACCCCTTGCAAACCCAAATCCCCCGTAGCGGCTCTGTTGTAGAACCCACAATCGCCCGCAAGCATCAGGCTTTCCGCGATCGCCAGCCATGACGCAAGAGCACAGAACGGCAGTAGCACCCTTAATCCAACTTCTCTCCGCTCAACACAAAAACCGGATCCGTAGCCGTAAAGACTTGGCCCATGCCCCGCTTTTCCAAACGATTTACCGCCGACTGCACGACTTCCACATTGCGCACTTGCAATTCGGCAAAACTTTCAGAGACCTGATACAGCGTTTCTAACGTAGCAGCGGTCGCCACAATCCGACCCTGGGCAGGCAAATATTTCCAGGCTTCGGCCACCAGGTTTTTTAACCCCCGGCCTCCTTCAATGCAAATACGGTGGGGGGCACCCTCCAAAGTTTGTAAACAATCGGGGGCACTGCCTTCTACCACTTGCACATTGCTCACCCCAAAGCGATCGCAATTCCGCCGGATCAAGCTGGCGACATCTTCATCTCGCTCGATCGCCACCACCTGGCCCGCCGGACACAATAATCCCGCTTCGACAGTGATCGTGCCCGTACCCGCGCCAATATCCCACAACACCGAATCGCGCTGGAGCCGCAACGACGACAACAGCAATAGTCGGATCTCACGGGGACTCATCGGAATCCCCGGTAAGCGCTCAAACAACTCATCCGGGATCCCCGGTGTGACATAGTTCCAAAGAGGAGAAACAAGCATTGGTTTAATTCGAGCAGAATGAACTGAGCAACCCAGACTAGAATCCAGACAAGGCTATTGGCCCACCAGGGGCGATCGCCAACGCCCTTATGCCCCCCGTGCGGCACCAGCATCATCCCTGTGAACAACACCAGTGGGAGCGCCAACATCCTAACAAATCGCATGGTTACGCCAACTACAAACCCAACCCCAAACCTTGACCTCATCCGAGCGAAAGAGCGTTTGACACCACTTTGTCCAATAAAAGATGACCAAGAAAACGGAGACACGGGTCAGCCGTTTGTAAAAGCTCCTTAAAGTCATCCGTGATTTCTGGAATTTTCCTACGGAAGCTGATAGAACTGCTATACCTCATCCCAGCGAACTACAGTTTCGTCCTCCGTGCAGCCTGACCAGACAAGTGAGTAAGCTATCCTAAGTTTCACTCTTTCGATATAACCACAGTCTTCATTTGGGAGATAGCTCTACACAAAGCTAGGATCCACAATAATTAAGTACGAATCAGTAGGAGCAGTGAATAAATTCATGCGGGTGGGTGCAGCGATGGCAAAAGTCATACGGCTATGGGCTTTGGGCTCAACCCAACGGACACAAATTTAAGCTTTGCTTCGTCCTCCCTCTTTTCATTGAGTGATGTGCCCAAACTATCTAGGTTGATGACATGGCGGCTGAGTTAAGACATGTATTGGTCATTGAAGACGATCGCGGCTTCCAAGAGTATGTGCTAGACGCATCGATGTATACCCTTGGCCGAGACCCCACTTGTGATATTCGGGTCATCTCGCGGTATGTTTCCCGCCGTCACGCCACCTTAGTGCAAATTCCTGGCCCTGATGAGCGATCGTTTCACTATCGGCTCGTCGATGGTACGCCCAAGGGCAAACCTAGTTCCAATGGGATTGCCGTTAATTCCCAAAAAGTGCGGGCTTGCGATCTACAAGATAGTGATGAAATTTTGCTGGGGTATGAAGTCAGAGCGATCTATCGCTTGATGGTTTACGATCGCGATCGCTTACCGGAATCGGAGCAAACGATCGTCCCGGAAGAACATCTGAGCCGCGTCTAGGTTCCCCCGCCCCCCAGTTCCAGGGGTTAGCAGTTTGGGTTGAAAAGCACTGGCTTAAATGCCAGCCGTGAACTACCTCAGCCTTGCAAGACCACAAGATGATTGAGGGTGGGATCAGTACACCCCGTCACAATGCCACCGTGGGCTAAAATCTGGTGTAAATAGGCGATCGCCGCTTCCGAAATCACTTCCCCCGGTAACACGACCGGAATCCCCGGTGGATAGGGACATATCAATTCAGCGCTGATGCAACCAATGGCCTCGGCCCAGGGTAGCGTCACCGTTGGCGCAAAAAAAGCTTCACGAGGGGAACAGGCCAGGGTTGCCACGGGCACAGCATCAGGTAACGCAGGTTGGGCCGTAGATGCGGTTCCAGGTATTGATGTAGCCAGAGTGTTGAACCCCTGCACCAATCGCTCCAAATCGGTCGGGGTGTTGCCGTGGGTGATGATAAAGGTCAGGTGTTGCAACGTGGGTAGTTCTGCCACTACTCCAAATTCAGTGCGTAGCCGCTCATCCACGGTAAAGCCATCCAGCCCCAAGGCCGCGACAGCCACCGTGAGGCGGGTGCGATCCAGCCAGGTGGCCCCAGGGGTGCCCAAATCCTGGGGTTGCAACACGCGGAGTCCTGGAATCGTCGCCAGGTGCGATCGCGCCCAATCCGCCAGGTCTAACGCCTGGGTCAACAACGCCTCTCCAGTCGTGGCCAGTTGCCAGCGGGCAGCATCCAATGACGCTAGCAGCAGATAGTTGGGACTGGTGGACTGCACCAGAGTCAGGGCTTTGGTCAGGCGCTGAGGGTCAACGCGATCGCCCTGAAGGTGCAACATCGCCGCCTGGGTCAGGGCGGGCAAGGTTTTGTGGGTCGATTGCACTGTGACATCGGCCCCAGCGGCCAGGGCCGTGGGCGGCAAAGCCGGATGGAACGCAAAATGGGCACCGTGGGCTTCATCCACCACCAACGGAATTCCGTGGTCATGGCAGATTGCCGCGATCGCCGCCAAATCGCTACACACCCCGTAGTAGGTGGGATGCAAGACCAACACCGCTTTAATATCGGGGGTATGGGCCAACGTCTGGGCCACAGTCGCGGGAGCAACACCGTGGGCAAGGCCCCAACCTGGATCGAGGTCTGGTGCCATGAACACCGGAATTGCCCCAGTTGTGATTAAGCCCGCGATCGCCGATTGATGCACATTGCGCGGTAAGGCAATCCGATCGCCGGGGCCACAGGTCGCCGCGATCGCCGCAATGATCCCGCTGGTGGAACCATTCGCCAAAAACCAGGTGCGATCGCTCCCAAATGCTTGAGCAGCCAAAGTTTGGGCCGACTGAATCACCCCTTCCGGCGCAAAGAGATTGTCTAATTCTGGGAGTTCGGGCAAATCCCCCCGGAGCGCTCCCCCCACAAGCGTTGCCCAGGTTGGCGAAACCCCCTGCCCCCGCCGATGCCCCGGCGTATGGAATGCCGCATCCGAGCGTTGGGCCAATTCAATCAAAGCAGCCAGGAGCGGTGTCTCCCCGGCGCGATCGCCATCGGTTGCGTTCACCTGTGCCTTCCGCTCCCCCTAGCGCGCCACTTTGCCATCCGGTAAGATCGCCCCTTTCATCATGGCTCCCTCCGTGCGGACTCCAGCCATTTGGGCTTTGGTAAAGTTGGCCTTTTGCAAATTTGCGTTGGAAAAATCAACCCCTCGCAGATTGGCCCCTTCCAGAATGGCCCCTTCGAGATTGGCCCCAGTCAAGTTTGCACCTTCCAAATCCGCCCCATACAAATAGGCCCCTTTGAGGTTTGCCCCAGTTAAATCGGCACTCCGCAGCTTCACCAGCGCCAAATTCGCCTTTTCCAGACTGCTATCTGTCAAGGTGGCATAGTCCAAAATTGCCCCCTGAAAGGCTGCCGCCACCAAACTCGCCCCCCGCAAATTGGCCCCTTCCAGGTCAAAACTGTAGAAGGTCGCTCCATCTAACTGGCATTTTTCGCACTGGCGCGTATCAATGAGCTGTTGGCGCTGGGTGGGGTTGGCCATCACAGCAAGAGCCGCCACCAGCGTAGACACCACCGCTGTACCCGCGATCGCCACAGTCTTCTGCATCTCCGAACCTCCCAACGTTAAGACAACGGATTTTTCGACAAGAACTTTTTGAGGAACGGGGCAATCCCATCAAATAACTGAGTGGGATATTCCTCATGCAACCCCAGTGACCCAGGCATTCGGTAAACTTGCACCCCGGTAAAATGCACCACAAATTCCATCTCTTCCCGCGACCTGGGTGGAGTTTGCTCCCCCACCACAATGAGGGCCGGATGGGGCAAGGGCTGAAAATAGTCCACGAATTCTTTGCGACTCTGCACCGGATCCAACCCTCCTGTGACAAAGGCCACCGATGCAAACCGGGCTTTGCGCTTGCGGGTCGTGCGCCATTTGTCGCGAATGAGTTGCCGGGTGACGTGTTTGCGATCGCCAAACACATGCCGCCCATACATCCAGCGCAAAAACCAGGGCAGCGTATTCAAAAAATACAAAATCTGGCCCAAAATCGGCAGTTCCACCGCTTGCCGTACCAGTTTAAACAACCACTTCTTTGGCCCCATCATCGTCGGGAGGGGGCCGCGCCAGGTTGGTGCCAGCAAAATCACATAAGACCAGGGTTTGGGCTCTTGATGGGCCAGTTGCATGACATACCCAGCCCCGTGCCCCGCCGCGATCGCCACCACCGGATCGCTAAAGTTCGCTCGTGTGAAATCTCGCAGAAAGCCATGATAGAACGCGGGTTTGTAAGCGATCGCCGGACGATCAGACTCCCCAAACCCTGGCCAATCCACCATCCACACCTGAAACTGCTCCGCCAACAGCGCCGCCAGTTGTCGCATTTCCCCCCGGCTCGACACCGAACTCAACGCCGGAAACATCACAATCGGGTGGCCCGTCCCCCAGACCTCATAGACAACGCTGATTGGCTTCCCCTTCCAAGCCCAGCTAAATTCACGTACTTGCCCTGTTGAATTGGGCTCCATTGGATTGGGAGAAACAGCTTCAGACATGATTGACTGGTTAGCAGACACACAACCACCATTAACAATTGCAAATCGCTCATCATTAATCTACCGCTGATGGGGGGACAGCAACCATCAGCTTGAAAAAAGCTTAAATTTTTGGGGCCAGTGCCTCCTGCATTCTGCATCAACGACGGCCTGCCCCCCAACAGCAACCACAGCCCCACGCGCCAGCTCATCCCTCTGTCCCATGCCTGCGCTTCACAGTGGGCCACCCAACCGACCAGCACGCCGCGATCGCCCCCCAAAGCCCCATCCCGACTCCCTCACGCCGATCCGCCCCCCCGCGCCGCCCCCCCAACAAACCGGGAGATTAGATAAAAGGCTACCGACTGGGGTAAAGCTTTCCCTTACAATATTCGAGATTTTCCAAGTCTCCTGAGTGGACGATTCACACCATGCCGCGTCGAAACGATCTCCATAAGATTTTATTGATTGGCTCTGGGCCGATTGTCATCGGTCAAGCCTGCGAATTTGACTATTCGGGTACCCAAGCTTGCAAAGCCCTCCGCGACGAAGGCTACGAAGTCATTTTGGTGAACTCCAACCCCGCCACCATCATGACCGATCCCAGCACTGCCGATCGCACCTACGTGGAGCCTTTAACCCCCGAAATTGTCGAAAAAATCATTGAGAAAGAACGGCCCGATGCCCTCCTCCCCACAATGGGCGGCCAAACAGCCCTGAACTTGGCTGTGGCGTTGGCCAAAAATGGGGTCTTAGACAAGTATGGTGTGGAACTGATCGGCGCAAAGTTACCCGCGATCGAAATGGCAGAAGATCGCAAACTCTTCAAAGAAGCAATGGAGCGCATTGGCGTGGGGGTCTGTCCCTCGGGGTTGGCCACCACCTTGGAAGAAGCCCGCGACATCGCCCACCAAATTGGCAGCTATCCCCTCATTATTCGCCCCGCCTTTACGATGGGGGGTTCTGGCGGCGGCATCGCCTACAACCAGGAAGAATTTGAAGAAATCTCCCAATCCGGGCTGGATGCCAGTCCCGTGTCTCAGATCTTGGTTGAAAAATCCCTCTTGGGGTGGAAAGAATACGAACTGGAGGTGATGCGCGACCTGGCCGACAACGTGGTCATCATCTGTTCCATCGAAAACCTTGATCCGATGGGGGTTCACACCGGCGACTCGATTACGGTGGCCCCCGCCCAAACCCTGACCGACAAAGAATATCAGCGCTTGCGGGATGCGTCGATCAAAATCATTCGCGAAATTGGGGTAGAAACAGGCGGCTCCAACATTCAGTTTTCGGTGAATCCTGATACGGGGGAAGTCATTGTCATTGAAATGAACCCCCGAGTATCCCGCAGTTCGGCCCTGGCCTCCAAGGCGACTGGCTTCCCGATCGCCAAAATGGCTGCCAAACTTGCCGTTGGGTACTCCCTGGATGAAATTCCCAATGACATCACCAAGAAAACGCCAGCCAGCTTTGAGCCGACGATTGATTACGTCGTCACCAAAATTCCCCGCTTTGCGTTTGAAAAATTCCCCGATGCGAAGCCTGTACTCACCACCCAAATGAAATCGGTGGGCGAGGCGATGGCGATCGGACGGACATTTCAGGAATCCTTTCAAAAAGCGTTGCGATCGCTGGAAACAGGTCGGGCCGGATGGGGCTGCGACAAAGACGAAAAAATCCCCAGCCTGGAATCCTTGCGCGGCAATTTACGCACCCCCAACCCCGAACGGATCTTCACCATTCGTCTTGCCTTTTTAATGGGCATGAGTGTGGACGATATTTACGAACTCACAGGAATTGATCCCTGGTTTTTGGACAAGTTGTATGAACTGCTGGAAACTGAGAAATTCCTCAAACGGACAACCCTCGCCAGTCTGACCAAAGAGCAGCTCTGGAGCATCAAGCGGCAGGGCTTTAGCGATCGCCAGATTGCCTTCGCCACCAAAACCACCGAAGATGCAGTCCGCACCCATCGCACTAGTCTGGGTGTGGTTCCCGCTTACAAAACCGTTGATACCTGCGCCGCCGAATTTGAAGCCCTCACCCCCTACTACTACTCCACCTATGAGGAAGAAAGTGAAGTCTTGCCTTCCACCAAACGGAAGGTGATGATCTTAGGCGGCGGCCCCAACCGCATCGGCCAGGGCATTGAGTTTGACTACTGTTGCTGCCATGCGTCCTTCTCCCTGCGGGAAGATGGCTTTGAAACCATCATGGTCAACTCCAACCCGGAAACCGTATCCACCGATTACGACACCAGCGATCGCCTGTATTTTGAGCCCCTCACCAAAGAGGACGTGCTCAATATTATTGAGGCGGAACAGCCCGAAGGCGTGATTATTCAATTTGGTGGCCAAACCCCCCTCAAACTCTCTGTGCCGCTCTATCAATACCTGGAGAAAAACCCAGAGATTACCACCAAAATTTGGGGCACCTCCCCCGATTCTATTGACACTGCCGAAGACCGGGAACGGTTCGACAAAATCTTGCGCGAGTTAAATATTCGCCAACCCTCCAATGGCATCGCCCGGAGTACGCAAGAAGGGTTGGAAGTGGCCCGGCGCATTGGCTACCCCGTGGTGGTGCGGCCCAGCTATGTGTTGGGGGGACGGGCAATGGAAATTGTCTACTCTGATGACGAACTGCGGCACTACATGACCTATGCCGTGCAGGTCGAACCTGACCATCCCATTCTGGTAGATCAATACCTGGAAAATGCCACCGAGGTTGATGTAGACGCGATCGCTGATGCCACGGGGAATGTCGTCATTGGCGGCATCATGGAACACATTGAGCAAGCCGGGATTCACTCTGGCGACTCTGCCTGTTCCTTGCCCTCCGTCAACCTCAGCCCCACTGTTTTAGACCAAATTCGCACCTGGACGATCCAATTGGCCAAAGCCCTCAACGTCATTGGGCTGATGAATATCCAGTTTGCCTGCCAGGGGGAACAGGTTTACATTTTGGAAGCCAATCCCCGCGCCTCTCGGACAGTCCCCTTCGTTTCCAAAGCGATCGGGGTGCCTCTGGCCAAAATGGCCGCTCGGATTATGTCAGGCCAAACCCTGGCCGAATTGAACTATACCCAGGAAGTCATTCCCAGTCACATCGCGGTGAAAGAGGCCGTCCTCCCCTTTGAAAAATTCTCTGGGACTGACCCAATCCTGGGGCCAGAAATGCGCTCCACGGGGGAAGTCATGGGCATTGATACAGACTTTGGCACCGCCTATGCCAAAGCCGAAATTGCCGCTAGCCAAAAATTACCGATGCAAGGCACGGTTTTTGTTTCCGTCAGCGATCGCGACAAAATTCCCTGTGTCTCCGTCATCAAAGACTTCATCGAACTCGGCTTCCACATTGTCGCCACCGAAGGCACTCGCCGCGTCTTACTCGACCACGGCCTGGATGTTGATCTCGTCTTTAAACTCCACGAAGGCCGCCCCCATGTGGTGGATGTGATTAAAAATGAGCAAATTCAACTCATCTTTAACATTCCCACTGGCGAAGAAGCCCGCGCCGACGGTCGCACCATCCGCCGGACGGCCCTCATGTACAAGGTGCCCATCGTCACCACCCTCGCTGGGGCCAAGGCCACGGCGGCAGCCATTCGGTCGTTACAAGCCCAGGGCCTATCGGTGAAAGCCTTGCAAGAATATAAGCTCTAACCCAAATCGCGGCTTAGCCCGAATCATTTGAACCATGCCACGCCGAGACATTGACTCTCGGCGTTTTGTTTGATCTCGTCTCACCCCATAGACCGAACCGCGATCGCCCCAAGATAGTCCAGGAATGGGCCAAACCGTCCCTTTGGGAGGATGGCACGGCCCACCCCCATACCTAAAGTAAAAACATTGCGGCTCGACCGTAACGAAGTCCTGAAAACCTTAGAAAAATTTAAAATCTCAGCCCAGCAAGATTAACTTTGATTACGCAAACCTGACAAGAATAGAACCCAGTCTATGCCACCTCGCATTGTAAACTTTGCTGTGTTTTGTTGCCCAGGATGCATTTGAACCAAAGGAATCCGGGTACGCTCTAAGTACCACTCAGTGGAGTTCTCCACAGGCATTCTGCCCTTCGTGTTCCTGAGAATCCTTCAACTGGGGGAGACTTATAAACTCATAAAAGATACAATAGTTTACAGATAACAGAGATTATTGGTTACAGCTCTATGGCATATCACATCTTTACCACTATCCCTTTTGCTCTTGGCATCGCCGCGATCGCCCTTGCCGTTCAGGAGCGCCGCGCCACAGCCACCCAAGCTGAGCCCGTCTTAGTTCCAGTCAAAGTCCGCGATCGCGTTAACTAAGCGCAAGTCCCATTACTCCCCAACCCCTTCGCGCCCACTGATCCTTGCCCCAAGCCCCGATTCAAGTTGTTAGCCCGTTTGGTCAGCCAGTCGGGCTAACTTCAGTCCCCCAACAGTTCTCCTACCTTCCGTCAGTGCTATGAAGACCTCTCCGACCTCATCCGATCTAGTCCGCACTTACCTGCGCGAAATTGGGCGTGTCCCCTTGCTGACCCATGAGCAAGAGGTCGTCTATGGTAAGCAAGTTCAGCACCTCACCACTCTGACCCTTGCCAAAGAGGCTTTAGCCGAACGGCTTGGGCGTGAACCCAGCATCGAAGAATGGGCCGCCAAGGTAAACCTATCCATCGCCGAGTTGCAACACATCATCCGCGATGGAGAACGGGCTAAGCGGAAGATGGTGGAGGCCAACTTGCGGTTGGTCGTTTCAGTCGCCAAGAAATACACCAAGCGGAACGTAGACCTTTTGGATCTCATCCAGGAAGGCACCATTGGGATGCAACGTGGTGTCGAAAAATTTGACCCGACTAAAGGCTATCGCTTTTCAACCTATGCCTACTGGTGGATTCGACAAGCCATTACGCGGGCGATCGCCGAAAAAGGGCGCACCATTCGGCTCCCCATCCACATCACCGAAAAACTCAACAAAATCAAAAAAGCTCAACGTCAACTATCCCAACAACTGGGGCGGGCTGCCACAGCTAGCGAACTCGCCCAAGAATTGAACCTGACAACAAAGCAAGTTCGCGATTACCTGGAACAATCACGCATTCCCCTCTCCCTCGACCTCCGCGTGGGCGACAACCAAGACACCGAACTGGGCGAATTGCTAGAAGACACTGGCGCATCCCCAGAAGAATTTGCCTTGCAGTCAGCCCTCAAAACAGACTTAGAACGCTTGATGGCCGACCTCACCCCCCAGCAACGCCAAGTCTTAACCCTGCGATTTGGGCTAGAAGATGGCCAAACCCTGACCCTTGCCAAAATCGGCGACCAACTCAACATTAGCCGGGAACGAGTTCGCCAGATCGAGCGCGAAGCCCTTAGCAAACTGCGGAAGCGCAAAGCCACGATTGGGGAATATTTAGCAAGTTAACTGGCCTCATTCAAAAGCCGCAATTGACCGGCGACGACCAAAGGTCAGATACCGTGGAGGTCACACAGTTCTGAGCGCAAGCACAGGTTATCTCCGCTCCTCTGGCAAGCTTAAGCCCCACTGCCTCCTCCATGCATTGTTGCCAGGTTTAGCAGCCATTTGTTCAGCAACAAGTCGTTTTTGTTACTAGATTGATCGGCTTTGTTCGCTGTCAACTTCCCCGCAAAAAGTAATTGTTACCCAGTCACTGAGGATTTAGAACACGTTCTAATCCTCTTTTTTATTAGGTATTTTTAGGTAGTGCCGCACTTTTGCTACCTAGAGTCATCTCGTTCTCCCCTAGAAATTGAAGGGTCTAACAGCCATTCATATTTATTGAAAAGACCCTAAAACTTTTGCACCGAGCATCACTGTCAAATTGCGCTTCAAGCAGCTATAACCCACAAGCTGAGATAATCAACCGATAAGACCGAGGTCAACCAACAAATTATCTACAAACAAACTTCCATCACAAGATAGACATTTTGATCAGTAATATGATCACGCTTTTAATCATGAACTTTCTTAAATAAAATCGGCATCGTAGGCAAGAAGCTCTGTCAAAAGTCAGAGGAGTGAATAGAGAGGGAAAGATAGCGTTAGGGAAGAACGGACGCAATTTATTTCCCACACAATCCTATGGCTATCACCTCTGATCAAATTCCACCGCAAACCCAGGAACGAACCCCTGCATTAGAGTCAGAAATGACTCCCAAACCTCAGTATGACGATCCTAATTATCGGGGTAGCGGCAAGCTAAAAGATAAAGTAGCAATTATTACGGGAGGCGACAGTGGCATTGGTCGTGCGATCGCAGTTCTCTATGCCAAAGAGGAAGCTGATGTAGCCATTGTTTATCTCGATGAACATGAAGATGCAGAGACGACTCGGCAAGCTGTAGCAGCCTATGGTCGCCGCTGTTTGGCGATCGCAGGTGATTTAAGCCATGAAAGTTTTTGCCAAGAAGTAATTCAAAAAGTGATTGATGAATATGGTCAGTTAGATATTCTCATCAATAATGCTGCACAGCAATTTTTGGAAGAAGACATCGCCAGCATTGATCAAGCCAGACTAGAGCAAGTATTTGGCTCTAATGTTTTTTCAATGTTTTATTTAATTAAAGCAGCGCTCCCCCATCTCAAACCGGGTAGTTCCATCATCAATACAACATCCGTAGTCGCGTATAAAGGAAATCCCTCCCTCCTCAGCTACTCAAGTAGTAAAGGTGCGATTTTAGCCCTCACGCGATCGCTCGCCCAGCCCCTCATTGAACAGGGAATTCGAGTCAATGCTGTTGCTCCCGGCCCCATCTGGACTCCCTTCATTCCCGATGCATTTCCGCCCGAAAAAGTGAAAAATTTCGGAAAACAAGTACCCATGCAAAGACCTGGGCAACCAATCGAAGTGGCAACTTGCTACGTCTTTTTAGCCTCTAATGATGCCTCTTATATGGCAGGTCAAGTTTTACATCCGAATGGTGGTGTAGTCGTAGGAGCTTAGACTTTCTCAGGCGATCGCAAAAATATGGGTTTTGGTAAGCAATTATAAGCTCATCAAAACCCATACTAGATATTGCCTATGTTTAAATCACATCATAGCTTTTAGCTCTACACTTAATCGCTAACTGAGAGATTTTAAATATCTTCTATAAAAGCTTACTATTGCGGCTTATTCCATACTCATCAATTTATCTCATGAGTTATAAATCAATTAGCGAATCAAACTAAAAACAGCTTGATTAAAGTCTATCTTGGTAATTAAAAATCTACCTAAAATCATTTAATTTATCTGATCAATTAGCTCATCTATATTTCCGCAATTTAAGATCGAGAATTTATTTTCAGCTTAAAAATAGCTCTCTCTTGCGAATGATGTTGCCAGGTTTTATTTTTGTAATCCTGTCATTAAAGCATCACATTCTATCTATCTTAGGAGAACACGAAATGGTTGTAAGTTTAACCGACACCAAACGGGCAGCGATCGCAGAAAAGCTTGCCAGTATGAAGGAAATTCAGCGGCTGATCATTGATAACGAGCAGAATTTTGTCCGCGAGTGTCCTGATCCAAAATTGCGCGATCGCTTGGAAGATATGCTCGAAGATGATCAAAAAAACTTAGGCGTAATTGAAACGACGATCACTCAGTATGGGGTACGCAATGACCCGAAAGAGACTGTGCAGAAAATGGTAGAACGAGCGCAAGAAATGATGCATAGTTCTCACTTAAGTTTGTACGAAAAAGTAGCCCAACACGAACTTTTGAAGCATGGCCAGGTGATGTCTGGTTTAGTTGTTCACCAGGCAGCGAAAGTAGTTGGTAAAGACGTTGAAGCAGCGATCGCACCGCTGAACACAGTAAACTTTGAAAACCGTGCCCATCAAGAACAATTGAAGGGAATGCTGGAATATCTTGGCACCCGCGAACTGACTGGCGAAGAGCCAGATCAAAGTGTTTGGGGTCGGGTTCAAGATGCTGTCGCTGCTTTGTCGGGTGTTTTAGGTGGAGCTGTCACTCAAACCAGTGATAAGTCCGATCTCAGTATCATGGACATCATTTTCATGGATCACCAAAAAACGAAGACATTGATTTCAGAGATTCGGAATACGGATGATCCAAACAAGATCCAAGAGTATTTTGGTCAGCTTTATAAAGACTTGATTGTGCATTCGAAGGCAGAAGAACAGGTTGTTTATCCGGCTGTACGCTCTTTTTATGGGGAAAGAGATACCCAAGAACTCTATGATGAGCAAGCTGAGTTGGAGCAAGTTTTGAAGCAGACTCGCAATATGCAACCCGGTTCTTCCGAGTTTTGTGAGAATATCAAAACGATTAAGCACATGGTAGGTGACCATACCCGCCAAGAGGAAAGCACCATGTTTGCAGCCATTCGGAAAAATTGTTCCAAGGAACAACAAGAACGGTTAGCAACCCAATTCAAAGAAGTGAAAAAGCAACTGCAAAATCAGATGTAATCTAGCTGAGGAAAATCAGTTCGTTTACTTTGTTTAGGTAAATTAAGCAGATTAACCGGCTAACAGGAAAAGGATAGAGAAAGTTTCTCTATCCTTTCTAGTATTAATTAAATCTTGGCCTAGGCTAGGATGATTGGCTCAATATTAGTCAGCGCGATCGCTATTGTTCTGGCTTAGTTGGCATTCCCGTTATCAATTATTCTCGTAATCTCGACGCTTTGGATGAGTCATAGCCAATATTGACTTGAGATAATTTAGCCAATTCGCGATCGACGTAATGGATTAACCAATTTGCATCAATTTGACTAGCTCGTCTGGCTTTTTGGAATCTTGACCAACAATCTCACCCGTTGTAATAAGGCTATAAAGCTGATTTTGGAGTTTGATCTATTCCAACCCAGCCTACTTATTTGCTTCAAAATATACAGTTTTTTTAGGATGAAATAAAATTCTTTCTGCACTTAACAGCAGGAGTGTCTCAATAATGCTGCGACCCACGGCCACGGCTCCTGCTGGCTAATGCCCATCGGACATTTCCCGCCAAAGTTGGGGAAACGACCTACAGTAGAACTAGTTTTTCAGTTTTTTGTTGTTAAACCTGTGACTCAACCTGAAGCCCTGCGCCAGTTGCTCAAGGCGGTTGCTCAAGGCGACCTTTCGCCCGACCGGGCCCTGGATCAATTGAAATATTTGGCTTACGAGCCTGTGGATGATTTTGCCCGCATTGACCACCATCGGGCGTTACGAACGGGTTTCCCCGAGGTGATTTGGGGGCCTGGAAAAACACCGGATCAAATTGCCCGCATTATGGAGGTCATGCGGCACCAGGCCGAGGTTGTGATGGCGACCCGGATTGAACCTGAAGTCTATGAGCAGTTGCGCGATCGCGTGCCAGGCTTGCACTACTACCCAATGGCGCGCATTTGTGCGGTGCAGGCGCGGAATGAAACTCGTACCCCCTATCCAACGGGGCCGCAGCGGGCCGGATTAATCAGCGTGTTGTCAGCGGGAACTGCGGATTTGCCGATCGCCGAAGAAGCTGCCGTGACGGCGGAATTGTGTGGCTTCCAAGTCAAACGGTTGTGGGATGTGGGCGTTGCTGGCATTCATCGATTGTTGAGCCAACGAGAGGTGATCGCCGATGCAGATGTGCTGATCGTCGCGGCGGGGATGGAAGGAGCCTTGCCCAGTGTGGTCGCGGGATTGGCCGACTGCCCAGTCATTGCAGTGCCCACCAGTATTGGCTATGGAGCTAGTTTCAACGGCTTGGCGGCGTTGCTGTCGATGCTCAATTCCTGTGCGGCGGGGGTTGGCGTTGTCAATATTGACAATGGCTTTGGGGCCGCAATCCTGGCAGGTCAAATCTTGCGTACGGCCAATCGCTTAAGTCAAAGCCACCGCTCCACCTATTAGCACAGGCGATCGCTTAACCGTGAAAACAAACCAGGTTATGCCGATGCTCAAGCTGCCGGATCTTTCTCCCGCCTTCAGCGAGGGTTTAGCCGGGATATTGAGAGACAAACTCGTCCGCGATCGCGCGCAAAGTCTCATCTAAATACAGCAAAGTTTGTTGAGCAATTGGGACTGGTACACCACCATAAAATGCTTCCGCAATCCCACCAGCCATACAGGCCAAGGTATCACTATCACCGCCGATAAAAATCGCATTGCGGATCGTATCTTCAAAGCTCGTTGATTCCAGAAATGCAATGATTGCCTGGGGCACCGATCGCTGACAAGTCACGCCAGCAGGTTCCACCGCACTCAGTTCCACCCCCAAATCATACGCAAAATTACTTTCGATAAACGTTTTAATTTCTAGTTTAGAGTGGCGTTTACGCGCCATTAAAATCGCAGCAGCTATTGCCTGTGCCCCTTTAATTCCTTCTGGATGGTTATGAGTCGCAGCAGCACTCTGTTCTGCCTCTTTGAGCACCTGCTCCAAGTCATCAAAAGCATAGGCAACAGGGCTCACTCGCATCGCAGAGCCGTTACCAAAACTGTTGTAAGGTTCAAGACTATCTGAAAAGCCCCACAACATAAACTTTGCACCATATCCCGCCCGTGGATACTGATTAAAATATTGCTTGATACTGTGGGTATAAGACTCATGTTTAAGTAGACTATCAGCCACCGCAACGGTCAATACGGTGTCATCTGTAAAGTGGCTATTTGCTGTAAATAACTCAAACTCTTTACTACGAATTGTTTTTCCTTCGTAGACAGAACCAACAACATCACCAACAATTGCACCTAGCATAATACTCTTTAAATATTACTTTTTTAGGAAAAATAGATTCATTTGACTAAACAAAAGGTACGTCTTTTATCTTGAGAATACCGTTAGAAAAAGGAGCTAAATCAACAACTCTAAGCCTGTGAATTAGATGATTTCAACTGCAAAATCTAGCCAAAAGCCCTAACATTAGAAACCTGTTAACTCATGTCAGCAACTTGGCCCTTAGCATTGGAGAATTGTGACTTGTTATAGCAAGATTAATAGCGTTATGTCCATTAGGTCATACCGATTCGGGATAACTCGCAAGTCGCCATTCAGTCGCCTGCAAATGCAATCCAATTATTCGCCGTTGCCGCGATCGCCCAAGACAATGAATTACCAGCGATCACAGCGTTGCTCATCGGGTGGTGGCTAGCTAGAGCGATCGCGGGGCTGTTAATCCACCCAGCGGACTTCGATGAAGTGGGTGGGGCGACCAAGGTAATCGCGCCGGGGAGAAATGTTAGCGATCGCCAGGTTAAAGGGAATGGCCGTTGTGACATAGCGCTGCACCAGTGGCCCCAGTTCCGGCGTGAGATAGGCAGCAGTCATAGCCGCTGCGCCCAGGCCGATCACTTGCCCAATGGGATCGCGAGGCAGCAAAACAGAAGCACCGATCGCCAAGCCAGCCGTTAACATCATGCCAACCGACAAGTTGGTGCCACAGCGGGGATGGATGGCTAACTCGGCTTCACCTGACGTAATCCGCCGGAGGGCAGTTTGGACAGCGCGGCTCACGTCTTCCGTGGCGACATCGCCATACAAATAAAAGCCGCGATCGGTAGACAGGCCACTCAGCGCAGCGTTGTCAGCGGTGGCACTGGTAAGCCGGCTCAACACCCACACCGTTGCGTGTTCCAGGGCGTGGACTTGCCGGGTCATCAACAGTTCTTTAACGCCGGGGAGAAAGGACAGTTCGCGCAGCAGATCAGCATCGGACGCGATCGCCGAGCGATTTGGAGTCTGCGGAAAAAACATCTCTAAGATTTCGGACTCCCAAAAACTGGGCTGCGCATATCCCGATGCTGAATCAGACATAACGCTCAGGCTCCACCAATAGACACAACAGCAGAATGCTAATCACTTTAGCGTTTTCGCCCCGGCGATCGCCGCACTTGTTGCAAATATTGGCAAAGCCTAAGCACCAGGTTACCTGCGCCTACTGAGCAGCAGGAGGAGGCAATTGAGGACACACCTTATTTTGGAAATCACACTGATAAATATAGGGTTCTTGCCAACTCAAGGGAATTTCCAGCAAATCCCGTGTGCCAGTAATCCCCTGCCCAATAAAGAGCAGAGTGGCCACCACATTCAACACAATATGAGCGGTGCGCCAACGGTTTGAGCGATCTTGATAAATATCACGCACGATCGCCAACGAAAAAATCATCAACAGCGTGACCGTCACCCCATAGTAAAAATGGGAAATGTACCATTTGTTATCCAACCGATAGATGCCATCTTGAAAACTGAGCACCACCAGACTGGCCCCCGCCAGGGTCGCAAAAATACCCCGCCACAGCTTTTTTTGCGCCCGATACAACATCACCAACGAACCGATCGCCACAACATACATCAACAAAATCAACCCAAATTTGGTGGGCATGGTGCTCCACAGTTGATCAGCCACAATGCGCTTGAACATGGGGCGCGTAATGCCCAACAGTTCAATACCAACAACGGCCCCAGTCAAAAACTGGCCAATTTTCAGATGTTCTTGGCCCACACCGGGCGGAATTTTGCTCTTACCAGCCTCCGCAACCTGGAGGCGACGTTGCCGAGTTTGCCATGCCATAAACACGGCGATTCCCACCGTGGGAAAGATCAATGTCACCGCGATCGCGGGATGGATTAACCGAAGAAAATCTGCACTGAGATCCATATCACGTTGTTATTAAAGGATGTACACCACTAACCCGATAGTACTGTAGTGGCCAAGGAAACATGGTCTGACGGAACATGGTCGGGTACTTTCTCCCTCGCCAGCGCCGCGATCGCCCTTCGCCAACGCCCAAAAAAAAGAGTGCAAATTCCTTGCACTCCTTGCTCCGAGATTTGGGAGGATCACAGACTTTAATTTTTGGTTTCCGGCAACATACACTTGTCGCTGTCGCACCCGGCTGGCCCTTCCGCCAAACTAAAGCCCTCGTCATACCGCAACAACGCGCTGTAAAAGTCAGGATTCGTTTGCCGTTGTTGCACTTCCGCTTGCAGGCGATCGTAGGTAGCTTTATCGATTTTCTCGAAGGGCAGACGGGGGAATGGCGCATCGAACCGAGCCAAAAGCGCCGCACTGATGTAGCCTGCGTTATTCGCGATCGCCTGATGAATCTGTTGACCCAAAGGCTCAATTTCGGCCTCGGTCAGTTCAATCGTGGCACTGGTGTTGTGCGTGGTGTAGTAGCGCTGGACTTGCATATAGAAGTCAAACTGCGCCAGGGCGGAGAACTTCTCAATCGCGATCGCGTCGGCCCCTGGCAAGTTTGCCCAACTCACTTCAACCGGAATTTCCACCAACCATTCCGTACAGCGCGGGTCGAACGGATCATTCAACAGATTGCCCTGCTCATCCTTATCCGACTGGGATGGCACAATGCTATAGCCATAATCCAAACACGCCATCGCCACTGGATCGTTCTTAGCAAAGGTGATGCGCCGAATAAATCGCTGAGCCTTGGGCGGATGCCACCCCGGAGAAGCCCCCGTCAGTAGGCTCTTGGTTCCTGCTGGTTGCACGGTAGTACACCGATTGGGCCGCTTTAAGCTGTGGCGATCGCAGTAATCCCACACCACCCGATGCACAATCTCCTTCCAGCGTGTCAGGTATTCCTGTTCTCGCTGTTTAAACTCCAGACCAGTCACGGTATCATCCGGTCGGCCCGCTTCCCACCAGCGCAACCACTCTACCCCAAAGGCATGGACGAAAAAATCAAATAGGCCAGTAAAAGAAACACCAACAATCGGGTCAAGTTCACGAGACTCTTGATAACGTGATTCGACAAACTTATGGTGCAATAAGGCTGATACAGACAACGCCGCCGCCGTAAACGCCTTTTTCTGCGCCTCGCTATCTAGCGGATCAATGCGATTTAAGTGAACCTCAGATAAATTGCAAAAATTATTTTTCAAAAGAATTTCACCGCATGGATTTAAACCGTAGCGGGTTAAGCGATGCTCTAATTCGCGATTGCTCATCACATCTTTGCCAAAAGGTTCAAGAAACCACCAAGCCGAATCACGTCCTTCTTGGGTGTAAACCTCTAGAAAACGCTGTTTCAACTCAGGCGTATCCAGCAAATCGGCATTACTCCGTGCGATCGCTTCTGGCGCGTATTGAATCGCACCTTCCCCGGAATAAAACTGTTTCCGCACCGCCTCGATACACTCTGTCTCAGTGGGTTGATGATGGTAGACGCGAGTATGATTGGCCATCCGCAGGGCATCCCGCTCTGGATCAATCCGCCATTGCCCGTCTTCACCTTGCTGCCACAGGTTTTCTTTAGCCCCAGCAAAGCCTAAATCTTCACTGTCACCCTGACGCATCCCCGCGCTCCTCCGGATGTTACCTGCGACAACGGTGGCGGCGGCTTCATCGATTAGCAAGCAACATTCCACTGAGGTGAGTTGACGACCGATCGCCTTGTTGAGAATCGCGGCGCAGCGATCGTACAACCCAGACAACCGAATGGGATTGGCCACCCCCCCAAACCCTTTCAGGATTTCGCCTTCGGGCCGCACATCGCTCACATCTACCGTGACCTGCACCGGGCCATCAAACCGAGGATCGGTAGACAGTTCTAACAGCGTTTGATAAGAAGCCACCCAACCTTGACGACTATCCCCCACATGAATCGTCACCGCGTTGCCCTGAATGACAACTTCAGTGGTTTCGCGACGCTGGGCAGCGGGTGTAGTGCCGACGGTACCGCCCAAAGTCACCGTAATCGGGTTGCGGATCGCAGGCAATTGCTCAATATATTTCGGTTCGAGGATGGCCCCCGTGCCACACCCCATCATCGCGAGATCCATCATCAGGCCAAAGGCGCGCCAGTCAATCACGTTTGTGCTGGTGCAGTTATAAGCGCCGGAGAAGTTTTCGGGATTCTCGATCCAGGGGGTGCCCCCTACCCACAGCCACCGCCCAGAGGGAAGGGCCTTTAACTCGTGTTGCATTTGCTGAATCAGAGCCGCTTCCGCAGGGGTGAGACGGCCCAGTTTGATCAGGCCACCCGTGGTGCGCTGGATGACTTCACGCAGAGATTCGCGCTGGTCGTTCATCCGGCGACTGTAGGTGCGGTAGAAGACTGGATTAGCGGTGGGAGCCGTGCTGGGAAAAGCGATCGCCTCTCCATGAGACGCGGAGTTCTGAGTCGAATCAGAGGAGTCGCGGTGTTGACGTTGCAGGTTTTCAAGCTCTCGCACCATAGTTGAAATCTCGCGGTTGCTGATAGGTGAATTGGGCGATGGAATGCCACCACCTGAAGTGTTCGATGAAGGTAGGGGTTCTACTCCCCGTAGACTACATCTTGCGGTTTGAGATCAGCAGTCTACACTATCGGTAGGGCAGAACGCTCTGAATTTAACACACGATCGCGGTTCTGAGATCACTGGCACGCGCTTTCCGGAGGGCACATCTTGCGCCCAACCCCGTCTCAATTTGGAGGAATCTACACGGCGATCGCGGCCCTGTTTTAGCTCAGCCCGCGATCGCCCACTGCACGACGGCACCCCCAAAAGGACACCCTGCGGCAGTTTTGACCACCGCCCAGCCTGGAGCAACGGCAGGACAAGGCCAAACCAAGCCCCACATTTATAGTACCATTGAACTAACTTAGTATCCCCTCACGGAGTTTGACTAGCGATGAAACCGTTCTTGTGTATAAGTTTGCTGTTGTTGACTGGGGCGATCGCGGGACGACAGGTAGCCCACGCCAGTTTTTCGACCCCGGCGATCGCAGCGTCCAGGCCCCTGGCCAACCCAAGCAACAGCCGCGCTAGCGCCCCAGCGATCGCCGATCAGACCAACTTCACACCCCTACCCCCGCCCCGCCCCAACCAGATTGCCCCCCGTGGCTCCCGCCCCAAAACCGATCCCGCCACGGGCCTGCCAACGTGCAGCGAACTCGCCGGAGCCCAGGCTTACGATCGCCCCTTGTTGTTTACCGAGCAGTCCCAACTCGGCTCCAAAACCCCCGTCACCCCGGCCTGTGTCCATCCGGTAATCAAGCGAGGGACGGGCGGCCTGAGTGCAACGGGCACCAGCATCACCCTCTACGGCTTCCAGATGGAAAATCGCCAAGAGTTATTGCAAACAGCGGCCCAGCTCAAAGATCAGAGTCGCCTGTGGTACAGCCCCGGCATGTATCGCGAGGAGTTACGCCAGATTCAGCAGCTCCGCAAAACCAGAGTCTAGCCCCTCAAATCCCCCCCAGGGGGACAGAATCATTGCCGCGATCGCAGGGTCACAGGCTAGGCAAATTGAGCAGACTACGGAGTTGATTCACCAGGCGTTGATCGGCGATCGCGGTGGGGCCGGGCGGCAAATCAATAGGTGGATACCCCGTCAGCACAAGCTGAATCGGCGCGTCATTAGGCTGGAGCGTGACCATTTGGGCATCATCCGAAGTGGGAGACTGGGGTAGTACTATCTGGCGTACTGCGGCCAGGGGATAAACCGTTTGGCCCCACCGTTGCAGCCCGCCCCAGTGAAGCACACGCAATTCTTGAGTGCGGGTATCGCAGGTGAGGATCACCCCAGGACTCAGCAGCAACAGCACCGCCGGAATCGCAAACAGGCCAAAGCGCCAGAGCAACGCTGTGATTTCGCCGGCCTGGAGGGTGTTGTAGCGGTAGGTCAGGGTCAGGCTGGGTTGGCTGGGAGTTTGCAAAAACGTCTGGATTTGCTGCACCGCCGCGATCGCGTCTGCTTCCCGACCCCGCACCGATTGAAACGCAACCTCGCCCTTGGCCGTCGCCAACACCACCCCATACACCGGGCGATCGTCTTCCATCAGGGAGTTAACACGCACCCCTTGAATATCGCTCAGGGGCAAGGTTTGGGTGCGTTCCAGCTTGTCGGCGTAGAGGGGTTGCTGAATTTCGGTCAGGGTGCAGGCCGCCTGGGCCAATTGGGGCGATCGCTGACATGTCAGGGTAGACACCATCCCCGCCGCAAACGCACCACTCAAAATCGCGCCCAACAGGGCATAGGTGCCAAACAGGGCACTGCCCAAAAGCCAGCCGCGTAAAGGCCAATAACCAATCGTCAGTCGGGTCGCTGTGGAATGAACAGTTCTCATGAACGGGGGGGCAATTTTGCCGCCATTGGGTCACCTTGGACTACATAGTTGTAAACCATTTGGGACACTTGGCGGATAAAGTCTTTGGCGCTGGGGTGGGCGTGTTTGCTTTTCACCAAAATGGCCGCCAGATAGCGCTTGCCCGAAGGCGTTTGCACAATGCCCGTATCGCCCAGGATAAAGCCAATATCCCCTGTTTTGTGGGCGATCGCGGCTCCCCGGCCCAACCCACTTGGCAACAAACGGCGATCGCGCACCTGCTGCATGATCGTCAAAATCTGCGCCCGACTCTGGGGCGAGAGCAACCGGGGTTGATCCAACAAGGCCAAAATCTGCACAAGTTCCTGAGGGGTAGACACATTCGTGCCCTCGATATCCGGCAGATAATTATTCAACGTCGTCTGCTGCAACCCCCACTGCCGAAACTGTTGGGTCAAGACCTTCACGCCGCCCAACCGTTTGATGATCATGTTCGTGGCCGTATTATCACTGATTGTGATCATCTTGGTGGCCGTCTCCAACACCGAAAACTCGCTGCCCTGGGGCTGCAACCGGAGATTGCCCGAACCACCCGCCATCACATCGCGCGTCATGACCAAGCGTTCATCCAGGCGCACGGTTCCCGCTTCCACCGCCTGAAACAAGGCCATCAAAATCGGCACTTTAATCATGCTGGCGGTTGGATACACCGTTTCCCCATTGACCGAGAGATAATTCCCCGTTTGTAAATCCAGAAAAAACGCCCCCGTTTCTTGCAAAGAGGTGTATTGGCGACGCTGGAGTTGTTCGATCTGCTGTTGCAAAGTATGCAGCGATCGCCCTGTGGGCAAGGCCGATTGCAGCGATTGCAAGGGAGACAGCAGCGTTGTGGGAGTTGTTTGGGAAACCGCAGGGAGCGATCGCCGGGGCGAAGCCGCCTGCACTCCCGTCGCCACAAACACGACACCACCAACCAGGCCAGACAAAAGATAGGGGAGTATTTTCACGGATTACACTAAGGTTTTTGTATAGAATTGCGTAGAAGTATGACGGATTGCCGCCCTAGAGCCAACCTACCTGCGGTAGAAATGCGGGAAGGCAAAGCGCCCTCCCACCAAACTATGTAGAGAGGATAGACAGAATTCTGCTGTGTAAATTTACGGAAACCTGCCTAACTCTGTCGTATTTCAGCCCTGGGCCAACGCCATCCGGATAAGATCCCATCTTTTCGCCAGGGCGATCGCCCGCCACCCTCGCAGTACCGCCATTGCCCATTGCCCCATACCCCATTGCCCCCTGAGCCATTGCCTCGTGCATCGTTAATGCGTACATCGTTTAACTGATGACTGGACTGACCCCGCCCAGGTGCCAGTCCACCCCCCTTGTTTTGCGAAACTCCTTCGGTTGAATGAGCCGGAGACCCCGTATGCTTGACTAAGGTTGAGGTGCAACCCTCGCATGGGAGTAACAGGATGGAGCGGTACGACGTTGTGATCATTGGGGCAGGGCACAATGGCCTGGTCTGTGCAGCCTACTTACTCAAAGCCGGATACAGTGTGCTGTTGCTGGAAAAACGGCCTGTGCCGGGGGGGGCTGCCACCACGGAAGAAGCCCTGCCCGATGAGGCACCGGGGTTCAAGTTCAACTTGTGCGCGATCGACCATGAATTCATCCACTTGGGGCCAGTGGTGGAAGAGTTGGAATTGACCAAATATGGGCTGGAATACCTCTTTTGCGATCCCGTAGTGTTTTGCCCCCATCCGGATGGCAAGTATTTTCTGGCCCATCGCTCAGTCGAAAAAACCTGCGCCGAGATTGGCCGCTACAGCCCCCGCGATGCAGCGAAATATGCGGAGTTTATTGAATACTGGCGACAGGTCGTGTGGGCCATGAGTCCCATGTTTAATGCGCCCCCGTCTGATGTGGTGGCGATCGCCAAAAACGTGAACCGCAAGGCCATCCAATCGTTTTTCACCGCAGTTGGCTCGTCCCAGAAAGCCCTGGATTTTGTGCGGACAATGCTGACCAGTGCCGAAGATTTACTCAACGAGTGGTTTGACTCAGAATTTTTGAAAGCGCCCTTGGCCCGGTTAGCCGCCGAAATGGGTGCGCCCCCCTCCCAAAAGAACCTGGCCATCGGGGCAATTATGTTGGGTCTGCGGCACGATCCGGGGATGGCCCGCCCCAAAGGGGGGACGGGGGCATTGACCAAAGCCTTAGTCAACCTTGTCACCAGTTTGGGCGGCACGATCTTGACGGAGCAACACGTTGACAAAATTTTAGTGGATGGCGATCGCGCGGCTGGAGTCCGCACGGCCAACGGCACTGAATATCGCGCCGACAAAGGGGTAATTTCCAATATCGATGCCAAACGGCTCTTTTTGCACCTGGTGGATCCGGCAGATGTCGATCGCGCTGACCCCAATTTGCGCGATCGGGTTGATCGCCGCACGGTCAACAACAACGAAACCATTCTGAAAGTCGATCTCGCTATGTCTGAACCCTTGCGGTTCGAGCGGTATGGCCACCAAGATGACTTTCTAATTGGGTCGATTCTCATTGCCGATTCCGTTCGCCACGTCGAAATTGCCCACGCTGACCCCGCAATAGGCCGGATTCCCGATGCCGATCCTTCTCTCTATGTCGTTCAGCCCACTATGCTCGACCCAACGATGGCCCCGCCGGGAATGCACACGGTTTGGATCGAGTTTTTTGCCCCTTACCAAATCGCGGGCTTGGAGGGCACTGGCCACAACGGCACCGGCTGGACAGATGAACTCAAGCACAAAGTGGCCGATCGCATCGTTGACAAACTAGCCGACTACGCCCCCAACGTCAAAACTGCGACGATCGCCCGTCGGGTCGAAAGTCCTGCGGAACTGGGCGATCGCCTCGGAGCCTTTAAGGGCAACTACTACCACCTGGATATGACCCTGGAACAAATGGTCTTTTTCCGCCCCTTGCCCGAAATTGCTAACTACAAAACCCCCATCCAGGGCTTATTCCTCACCGGGGCCGGCACTCACCCCGGCGGCTCCATTTCGGGCATGCCGGGACGCAACTGTGCACGGGTTTTCCTCCAATCCCAATCCCCCAGTTTGTTCACCGGGGTGGGGAATGCGCTTTCCACGGCTTTCAGTGAGTTGTTCAAATAGCTGCTGAATCAGCACGGCAACCAGCACAACTCCCAGGCCAAAGTGCCCCCAGGCCCGGTTATCGCGGAAACCAAAACAATTCGGGGCGATCGCTCACAGGCTGTTGTTGGGCTACCCGGTTCAAATGCCCGACCAGATTGCGACCCGCCAACGGGGCGATCGCATAGTCCGTAATGCTAATCGACTGTTCGGCCCACGGCATCAACGGCACATGACTGGGACTCAGGGCAATAATCGGCACACCGCGCAACCTAGACATTTGGTGCAGCCGCTTCGCCCAAGCTTCGGCCTGGAGTTTGGACAGATTGCCGTCCAAAATAATCAAATGCACGATCGCTGGCAACGCTCGCCATTCCAAAGCAGCGGGCGTGTTCACCAAAATGGCTTGCACCCCGTTCTGGGCAAACCAGGGAGTCAGGGTGTCTCGCTGGGCCGCCACTTCACCCACAATCAGCACGCACAACGGATCGCTCAGACGCTCCGGTTCGTCAAACACGACCTGCGAAGCAGAGGACAACAATGGGCGATCGCAGGGACAATGTAACGGGTCTTGCCCGCCCAAATCAGCGACCGTCCGGGGCAACCGACACCGGGCGCACTCCAACACCTCACAATGCCCGCCCAAAAACTCCCCAAACGCATACACATCAGCCTCAAGGGCCAACTCCCGAAAATCCGCTCGGCTTTGCAAATGGTGCCAAAACTGCAAAAAGTCAGGATGATAGCCCCAATGAGCATACACAGTGCCCAAAAATGGCAAGGGGCCATGAGGGCCATAGATCGCTTTGCCCCGGCTTACGTAATACGCCACGTAGCTCATCAACAAGTCAAGCTGGGTAAGAGTTTCACTGGCGGGGCAGGGAATATCCAACACAAAACAAGTCGCCTCGGGATAATCCTCCACAGCCAGGGTCAGGTTCAAATGGCTGGCCAGCGTCTTCGCCAAAGACAACCCCAAGCCCGTACCACTGTGTTGCCAAGGATTATCTGACGGCACCCGATAAAACGTATCAAAAATGCGGTTTTCTAACTCCGAGGGAATATGGGTATCGCTGTTGCAAACCTCCAGTTGGATCAACCCCAATTTCGCCATCACAGTCACATAAATCTTGCCTTCGTTCGGGGTAAATTTACAGGCGTTGTCTAATAATTCCACCACAATCCGTTCCAGCAAGGCGGCATCCGTCTCGACAACGGGCAAATCTGCCGGAATCTCTACGCACAGCTTTTGGCGCTTGTTGCTGGCCTGGGCGGCGTACTGCTCAATGATGGGAGGCAGCCAAGCCTGGAGGGCAATTTTGGCGGGGTTGGGCGGCGGCGGCAGGGTCGTAAATTCTTGCAACATGAGCAGATCGTTCACGAGGCGAATTTCTCGATCGCACTCCCGATTGAGGGTTTTGAGATGCTGGGCCACTTTGGTCAAGGCAGGGTGGGCGGCCAGTTGTTCTGCGGTGAATAGCCCTTCTTGTTGCAACGCGAGTTCGATCAACCGAGCCGACATGCGAATCACCGACAATGGGGTGCGCAATTCGTGGGAAACCGTGCTTAAAAAATCATGAATCAACCGATTAACATCCGCACACACCCGCTCGTCCACGAGGGGATTGGGGCTAGCCTCGCTGGTCAAATCCTGGGCCTCTAAGGGGGCGATCGCCGCTGCTGGGGGCTCTGCCAGGGGTAAGGTTGGCGCTAAGGCTGGCTCAGTGGAGGGCAGGGGCGATTGCAAATCAGTGGGCTGGGGGGAAGCGATCGCATAGGGGGCTTCCCGCCGACACCGAGGACACAACCAATAGGGTTTGCCCGCTTTGACATGGCACAACAGCGGGTAGGAACAATACGGGCACTCATTTACAGCAGTCATATAGCATTGGGTGTCAAACTTTGAATCAAAATGAATGAACGATTATTATCAACGCAGTATTTCCGGCATCGACTGGCGGCGAACCAAAGCCAGCGAAACCACCGCTAAACTTAAAATTGCGCCATTGCCGGAGCTTGGCCAGACCCGCTCAAACCAGCCTGGGTAACTTATCCCTTAGATTGCCCGGATTCCCGCTGAATCCGTGTCAACTTAAAGAAAGTATGAATTTGCATTGTTCGCTACGATGCAGTTAAAAACTGGGGAGTCGTAATGACACAAACTGTTTTGATTTTGGGTGGGAGTGGCCGCATTGGTAGCAGCGTGGCGCTGGATCTCTTGCAGCACACAGAAGCAAACCTGCGCATCGGCGGGCGTAATGAAACCGTTGGGCAGATGGTGTGCGATCGCTTAGGCTCTCGTTGTCAATTCTATCCTGTGGATTTAGAGGAGACCACAGCCCTCCAACCCGCGATCGCCGGTGTGGATCTCGTGATCCACTGTGCTGGCCCCTTCCACTACCGCGATACCCAGGTGCTCCAAACCTGCATTGCCAATGGGGTGAACTATGTGGATGTGAGCGATCATCCGTCCTTCACGCGCAAAGTCCGGGAGTGTGGCCCCCAGGCCCAGGCCGCTGGCATCACGGCGATCGTCAACACTGGCATTTTCCCCGGCATTTCCAACAGTCTGGTGCGGCAGGATGTGGAACAGCTCGATACTGCCGATTCGATCCACCTCAGCTATGTCGTCGGCGGGTCGGGGGGGGCGGGGGTCACAGTCATGCGCACCACCTTCCTGGGGTTACAAAAACCGTTTTCCGCCTGGATTGATGGCACCTGGCAAACCGTCCAACCCTACAGCGATCGCGAAATCATTGAATTTCCTGCCCCCTATGGCCGAAGCGGGGTGTACTGGTTTGATATGCCCGAAACTTTCACCTTGCCCCAGACCTTCCCCGTCAAAACCGTCGTCACCAAATTTGGCACCGTGCCCGATTTTTATAATTACCTCACCTGGAGTGTGGCCCGGTGGTGGCATCCTTGGTTGCTGCGCCAACCTGCCGTCATTGAATTTTTGTCCCAAGTCAGCCATTTCATGACCGATGTGAGCGATCGCTTCAGTGGCGTTGGGGTCGCCATTTGCTCCGATGTGGTGGGCCAGAAAGATGGACAACCCCGGCGATCGCGGTCAACCTTGGTTCACCCCAACACGGCGATCGCCGCTGGCATGGGCACAGGCAGCGTCGCCCAATTATTGCTCTCCGGTCAGCTCCACCATCCCGGCGTATGGGTCGTCGAAGAAGCCCTTTCGACTGAGTTATTCCGGCAAACTCTGGGCGATCGCCACCTCACCGTCCAGCAAGAATTATCCACCCCCGATGCTCCCATTGTGGACAGTCACTCTTAACCACGGCTCATTGCGTCGTTGGCCCCGTCTCATCCTCAGTCTCCAATGGGGTGTCCGGCTTCTCCTCACAGCCCACCACCCGATTCCGCCCAGAGGATTTGGCCGTCAGCAAATTGTGATCCGCCCGTTTCAGCAAACTCGCCCCCCGTGGATCATCACTAGGCCGCAAGGTGGCCGTCCCCGCGCTAATGGTAATTTTCAGCACCAATTCATCATCCACATTAAAGGCTTGGTCGCCAATTAACCGACATAACCGCCGCGCCACCAACAGCGCCTCGTGCTGGTCGGTATTGCTCAAAATAATGACAAACTCTTCGCCCCCAAACCGAAAGAGCGTATCGCGAAACCGCAGATTATGCCGCAGCCGCCCCGACACAAGCTGCAAGGCGCGATCGCCAATCGGGTGCCCATAGTTATCATTAATCCGCTTGAAATAATCCACATCCAGCATCACCAGGCTCAACTCTTCGCCCCGATTCCGCGCATTCTGCACCTGGCGCGGCAATTCCCAATCCAACGCCCGCCGATTGTTCAACTCCGTTAATGGATCCGACAGGGCGATCGCCGACAAAATATCGTTCGTCCGCATCAACTCCCGGTAGTTTTTGACCGCCCGCAACCCCGCCAAAATCTGCGATCGCAACAGCCGATCCTGCTTCGCCACCACCTCCGGGGTCAACCGTTGGCCCTTAAAATCATTCTGCGGCAACCACAAATATGCATCCGCCCCCCCTTCCAGGGCTTCCGTCCGCGCTTCCACCGTCCAATCGTGCTCCTGCCATGCATCAGTCAACATCTGGACAGGCAATTCCACCAAAATGCAATAGATCCACGCCAACTTCGCCTGATCTTTCAGCTCATAGCACAGCTCCAAACTGCCAGGCTGCGTTCCCTGCAAAATAATCAGATCAGGCTGCTGCGCCTGAATCAACGGAACCGCTTCACTCGGACTCGCCGCAACTTCAACAGCCGCATTTACTAAATTGCGCACTCGATCTAGAAGATTTGAGAGAAAATCATTCCCTCCAACAATCAGAATTGAAGCATCCATCGGCGTGTATCAGCCCAGTCCAAGTGTTCGGGTCATGACTTCAATAACGGTACAAGATTTTTTACCGTGTCAGGCAAGGAAGTTCATCGGCATGGCACGCTGGCAACACCGGCTCCATTGCCCCATCGGTTCCACCATCGCGCCAGCCTGGGCAACCAATGCCATCGCAAACGGCATCCGATTCAGCTTGCACTCGCGAACCCCCGCCATTACTGGATCGCGATCGGTACAGCCGCGAAGCCTCACAGCCGCACACTCATTTAGGATCACCAAACTAAGGGAGCCAGGGCGATGCAAAAACAAGTCCCCTCCAGAGTCTAGGCTACAAACCTGACCTGGCCCTTGAGTCGCTCTTCGTGTTAGAGAATATACGCGGGTAATTCAGCTTATACCAGTAACTACACTGAGCCTAGCAATTTTTCTGAACGGGAAATCAGGTTCGGTAGACTAGCCCACTCCTCTAACGACACCCCCAAAAACATTGCTTAGAACTCGCCAAAACCAGTGTAACGATTAGCACCCATCCTCAAGTAAGACTGGTAAAACCAACCTGATGTTTACGTCCGAGAGTCTGCGGGAGCCTGGGGTTCCGGGTGGTCACGGCTGCAACTTGGCGGTTCAACCAGAAGCCGTTATTCTACTACACCCACGCAAAAAGCTGGCAAAGACACTGCGCCCCCGCCCACGCACGGGCTTTACCTTGGCAGGCAGTGTAGCGGCAATAGGGTTGGGTAAAATCCCCCAAACCAGTGAAGTCATGGTCTTTGGCTGTCGCCTTCACTAAAGTGGAAGCCCAGTTGCGATCGCCCCCTGCCCCCAGCACCATCAGCCTTTCCCCGTGCCACTCTGGCGATCGACCAACAGCACCTTGTGTAAGCTCCTCGCTCATGACAAACTGTGGGCAACTCCGGGCAACTTTTTGTGCCCAGGCGCAAATCCTGCATAAAACGTTACAGAAACACCGATGGTACTGCAAAGAATCAGCTTGTCTGCCAGCCCGGCGATCGTCCGGCGGCCCCGGCGGGGCGATCGCGCCTTCTTAAGGTTTGGCCCAGCCATCCCAGCCTCCCTGAGAGGGTATCACGCCCTTGACAAGGAGGATTGATCGAGTTTTGTCGCGATCGTGCAAAACCAGGTTGATTGGGGCAACCTAGAATTGGAACGCAAGACCGCCCAGTCATTTGAACTTGTACTGATTCTGAGTTAGCCTAAACCTGCCCCTTCGCCGCCGTTGCATCGACTGGAATCAATCCTTTGGCCAGGTCGAGCCTTGGTTGGCAGAGGCGACCTGCATCCCGCAGCCAGCCTGAGTGGGCTCCCGCTAACGCAACCAGGAATCAGTTGCAGCTTCCAATTGCTAGCCATGCATGATTCTCTCGTTAAATTCCACTTAACTGCCATCGAGGAGGAGTTTCAGTGTTTTTGGGATAGCAATTCTCGGTTTTAGACCAGAACGGGTCCTGTCTGTTCTTGCTTCCACCACGCTGTTTTGCCAGGGTGCAGGTCGCTTTCTATGACGTTATCAGGCAAGCCTACCAGGGTTGATAGCTAGTCTGCAATGCTATCAAAATGCAACGATGTTTCTCACGCTCCTTTCAATTAACCTGTAACCTGTTTGCTGGTGATGCCCCTCATGGAAAATGAAATACTGACGTCAGATCTAATTCTTAAGGGACACCGTACGCTTGCGACTGTTATGTTCACGGACTGTGTTGGGTTTAGTGCCCGGATGTCAGTGAATGAAGAGCATACTCTTGATCTGATCCGCCGCGATCTCAAGTTGATGAAGGGGATTTGTCAACAGTTTGAGGGGCGCGTCCTCAAAACGACCGGGGATGGCTTGCTGTTGTGTTTTTCGAGCGCGGTGAAGGCGGTTCAGTGCGCGATCGCCATCCAACACACTATTGCTGAGCGGGCCACCAGCCTCCCACCCAATGATGCGTTAATCCACCGGATTGGGATTCATCTGGCGGATATGTACATCACTGAAAGCGACGTAATGGGCAATGGGGTGAATATTGCTGCCCGCCTCCAAACTGAAGCAGACCCAGGGGGCATTTGCATCTCCCAAACCGTGTATGACGTGGCCAAACATGGGTTAAATCTAGAAGCCGAATACATTGGCCCACGGGAACTGAAAAATATCCGTGAGGTGGTGCCTGCTTACAAAATCTTGCTGGATACGGACAACGCCCAGGCGGATCCCTACGCCAACGCCACCCGCCACCTGGAGCAAAGTCCTAATTTTGCCCGCATTCGGAAGTTGATCTTTTATGTTTGCAAAAAGCGCTGGGAAAGTGATGACCATGTTTTGGGGACGGTCAATTTTCGGGGGGTGCTCCAAGAGTTTTTGAGTTTGAGTACATCGCCAGAACAACTCGCCAGTTTGTTGCACGCGGCGATCGCAACGTTGAGCAAGCAAGCGGAATATACCTTAATTGGGAATGAGATTTTGGCGGTGGTCACCAAGTTGTATGCGGTAGAAACGCCGCCACCGGGCCACGCTGAAGCGGCGATCGCGGCCCAGGCTCCCCCACTAGAGGCAGAGATGGCCACGGCAATTAGCTTCGCCACCCCCCAACCGGCTGGGGCCAGCCCAAGCCACGCTTTGTATAGCGCGATCGCCCAGCAAATCGAACGCCATACCGACTGGTTGCGCCTCAAAAAACTGCTTTACTACGTTTGCAAACGCCACTGGGAAGGGGATGCCCAACGGTTAACCGCCGTCTCCACCCCGGCCCTCATCCAAGAACTCCATGTCTTGGCCCCCCAACCGGGCCAACTCCCGCCTCTCATCGATCGCTTTGTGCAGACATTGAATAAGCGGGCTGAATATGCGTTGGTCGCCAATGTTCTGCTTGGCAAGCTCCAAGCGTTGTATCTCCCAGCCGCCCACCCCGCCGTCGCCCCGGCCACAGCCGATGATCTGGCCACAATGGCAGCCTCCAACCCACCAGTCGCTGGAGCTGAGGCCACACCCAACACCAACGTCTATGGGGCGATCGCCACCAGTCTGGAACAAGAAGCCCAATACCTCCGATTCAAAAAATTACTCATTTACGTCTGCCATAACCAGTGGATTAGTGATTCCGCCCAGTTGGTTGCGCTGCCCACCGTTGGCCTCGTGCAAGAACTCCATACCCTGGCCCCCACCCGCGATCGCCTCCACCTCGTGCTCCAAGCCGCGATCAAAACCCTGAGCAAAGAAGCTGAATACTTTGCCCTAGCGAGCCTGCTCATCCAAAAACTGGACTGCCTGTATCATCCCCTGACTGATGTGCCCCCCGTGGCTCCACTGCCCCCGGCACCGCCGCCCGCCCCCGTCGCACCCGCTGCCGCCCAAGCCCGCCCGCCCGCCGCCGCGATCGCCCCGCCAGTCCCCGCCCCGCCCACCAATCCCGGCACCGCCGCCCCCAGCCACCCCAGTCCCAAACCGGCTCCCATCAACTTTTTCGATATTCGCCTCGGCATCCTCAAACGCACCAACCCACTCAAAGCCAAGATCCTGGCCTTTTCTGCCCTTCACGACGACTTTCAATTTCGTGATCAGGACTGGCAACAACTCAAAAGCAACGACCTCGACGAACTCCTCCGGGGCCTCGTCGCCACCTGCCAAAACTACACCGATCTCGAACAACTCCTCTACCGCACCGCCAAACGGCTCCAGCAGCCCGATGCGCTCATCCAAACCGCCGAAACCGTCGTCAAAAGCCTGCGCACCTTCTATATCCACGGCAAAGCCACCCCCTTACTCAAAGTGGCTGGCGACGAAACCCAAATCAGCCTGGATGAGTTTGACGAATCCACTCAGGGCATGACGACCCTCAAAGATGACGGTGAGCGAACTCACCAACTGGCCCCCGCATTACCGATAATAAAACCGGGGACAAACGCACAGCATGATGCTTCCAACCAACCTCAACTTTTATCCAACCCCAATCAGGAACCCGCTACCGGAGCCTAGAAGTTGTAGTCGAGCAGATTTTCCATGCGTCTTCTGTTCTGGAGCGCCAGACCTTGGAGTTGAATGCCCATGAATGCGAGTGAGCTATTAAAACGGTACAGTGCTGGGGAAACTGACTTTCAAGGCGAAAATCTATGTGGCGTTGATCTCAGCGGGGCCGATCTCATTGGCATTGATCTACGCGGGTGTGACCTCCGGCGGGCCAAGTTAGTCTTTACTTACCTGAACCGAGCTAACTTGAGCCATGCCCAGCTCGGTGGTGCCCAGTTGGGCGGGGCCAACCTCAGTCAAGCCGATTTGCTCCGGGCGAATTTGCACGATGCCGATTTGCATGGGGCGGTACTGTATGGGGCAGATTTGCGGGGGGCAAACTTAACTCTGGCAAATTTGCTTGATGCTAACCTCATCAGTGCAGATCTGCGGAACGTGGATTTGAGCGGGGCTACCCTGCGGGGGGCGTGCCTGCGGGGGGCCAATTTGCGGTATGAGAAGCACTGTTACGAAGGGGCCTTGTTGCGGGGGACGGACTTGCGCTACGCGGATTTGCGGGGGGCAAACTTTGCCGGGGCCGACATGGGCAAAGCGGATTTGACGGAGGCAAATTTGAGCGAATCGAGCTTGCGGGAAGTGATTTTAAACGGGGCCAATTTGACCGGAGCCCAACTCCGCGGCACGTTTTTGACGGAGGCGATCGCCCTGGAAGCCAACCTGCACCAGGCGATTTTAGTCAATGCCAGACTCGAACGGGCCAATTTCACCGATGCCAACCTGACCGAAGCCGATATCAGCGATGCCAACTTGACGGGGGCCATTCTCGCCAAAGTCCGATTTTATCAAGCCAATCTGCGGCGATCGCGGCTCAACCGGGCGGATTTAAGTCGGGCCGATCTCCGCAAAGCCGACTTATCCGAAACCAGTTTAATCGAAGCTTACCTGGGCCGGGCCGATCTCAGTCATGCCAATCTACGAGAAGCCAACCTGGCCAAAGCCGAACTGAGTAGCGCCAACCTGACCGATGCCAGCCTCACCGGAGCGACCATGCCCGATGGCGTAATCCACGAATAAGCCCGCCCCACCACCCAAGGGGGAATCTTTCTCCTGGGTGTTACCGTCATTCAGCGGAAATGGCACAATGAGGTTTGAACAAATCGGAAGCGCGATCGCCCTGGCGGCCTCCAATGGCGCTACGGCCCCGGCAGTCAAGATTTGGTGTGGTTGAGGTTGACTAAAGGTAAATGAATGCTCACAACGCAATACGGACTTACACCCGCCCCCCAAGGCCCACTCCAAATTTTGTTTGAGCCGACGGTCGCTACCCCTTCCGGTGCCCCTTCAGACCGAACCTCCGCCTACCTGCCGGAGCCCCTCAGCTTTTCCCTCGTCGTTCCCACCTATAACGAAGGGCGCAACATTGAAACCATTGTGGCCCAGCTAAGTGGGTTGCTGGATACGGTCTTGCCCCGCGATTACGAACTGATCATTGTAGACGACGACAGCCCCGATGGCACATGGCAACACGCCCTGGCCCTCATAGGAGACTATCCCCAGTTGCGCGTGGTGCGGCGGCAAGGCGAACGGGGCCTAGCGACAGCGGTAATTCGAGGTTGGCAGGTGGCCCAAGGCGAAATTTTGGGTGTGATCGATGGGGATCTGCAACATCCCCCGGAAACCTTGATCCAACTTCTAGACGCAATGGCCCAGGGAGTAGATTTGGCGATCGCCAGTCGGCATGTAGAAGGGGGCGGTGTCAGCACCTGGAGCGCGGCGCGACGGTTCCTCTCGCGGGGGGCTCAGGTTTTGGGATTGGTGATTTTGCCCCAAGTGCTCAGCCGAGTTTCCGATCCCATGAGTGGCTACTTCTTAGTCCGGCGTTCGGCGATCGCGGAACGGCCCCTCAATCCGGTGGGCTACAAGATTTTGATCGAAGTCTTGGGACGGGGTTCCATTGGGGCGATCGCCGAAGTTGGCTATGTGTTTCATGAGCGCACTGCGGGCGAAAGCAAAGTCACCTGGAAGCAATACGCCGATTATCTCCAACATCTGTTGCGCCTGCGAATCGACTCTGGGCGGTTGGGCCGACTCCGGCGCAAATTCCAGTTTCCCCTCGGTCGTTTTTTGCGGTTTGGGCTGGTTGGGCTAAGTGGCCTAGCCGTGGATATGAGCGCCCTTTACCTCTTTTTTGATGTGTTGGGCCTGGGCCTCACCCGCAGTGCCATCTTGGCGGCAGAACTGGCGATCGTCAACAACTTCATTTGGAACGATCGCTGGACGTTCAGCGACCTGGCGCAACACCAACCGGAATGGCGGATGGTCTTCAAGCGCTTTCTCAAGTTCAATATCGTCTGTGTGATGGGCTTGATTCTCAAAATTTTGTTGTTGAATGCCTTCTTCAACGGGTTGCACATCAACGCCTACGCGGCCAATTTACTCGCGATCGCGATCGTCACCTTCTGGAACTTTTGGATCAACCTCAAACTCAGTTGGCGCGTCACCCAAGTAAAGTAAATTGGCCCCAAATCCCGGTGATGCCACCGGGCAAAAACCACCGCAGAGACAGAGAGACAGCCCCAACCCCACACGATACACTGAAGCAGGAACCTGTTGCGGTGCTGGATCGTCACCCCTTAAAACGACCCCTGTTCGGTTCTGCTTCGCCTCGGTTTGCTCGTCGTCTCGGGCTGTTTCAATTCACCCTATTTTACTCCATTGGGATTTTAATTATGTCGCGCTTCCACTCGTGGGTTTTAGGCACTGCTTCCGTCGCGATCGCCGCCTTCAGCCTGCTCGGGTCAACCGCTACGGCCCAAGCAGCAGATGAAGTGAAATTCCGCTACGGCATTTTGCGGTTTGGCCTATCCGTCAAAGAACTGACCGACTTTGCCACTACGGGCGAACAATCTCCCGTGGTCGAACGCTACCTGACCCGCACCAACAGCAACCCCGCCGAAGTCCGGCAGATTCTCAACTATCCTGTGGCGATCGAAACGGGCCTGCTGGACAAAGCCCTCAACAATCCCGCCGCCAACCTCCTACTGGATGAGCTTGACCAAATCATTCAAACCCCGGACAACAGCAACAACCGGGAAGCTCTCCGCCAAGCCATGCTCACCTCGACCAAAACCGATAATCAACTCACCCTGTTGGAAGTCATTCAGAACTACCCCCGTGACGAAATTCACCTGGATGTGAAACGGGCCGTCAAAACCTATGAAAATATCGCCAAATACCAGGACAGTATTGGTGAAGCGTTGAAAAAGGCGGGTTCCTTACGGGATGCTCTGAAAAAACAAGGCATTAATTTGCCTGATTTTCTGAAGTAAGGCAACCCGTGGCGATCGCCCTAGGGTGAGGCAGTGGCCATCACCTCGACCCGCCCCGCCTCAGGGTTAGGTTCTGGCCCCCCTCCCTGGGAACTTGGGGCCAAGGCTTTTGTGCTGGCATAGGCCGTGGTGACATTGCGCCGGAGCAAAACCCACCCATCATCCGTGCGGGCCAAAATTTCTTGGCCATCCAGGGTCAGGGTTTTGGCCAGGTCGGGTTCCAGCAGCACCAGGGGAATACGGGTTTCCTGCCAATAGCGGGCGATCGCCGCTTGCTTAGCCACCGTCGCATCGGAGGGCAGCGTAACGCCTTTTTGCTGATAGTAAGGAACGGCACTGACCACAACGCGATCGCTATAAAAATCGAGGGAGGGCCGACTTGTTGCATAGGAAGTCAGCACCTGTTCGCCCGGTGGCGTATGCTTGCGGATCATCTCAGCCACAGGCCGCACCGGAAAAGCTTCCTCCAACTCCCACAGCCAATGGGGCGACAGCATCAACATCAACAACGACACATACATGCCCCAAACGAGCACCAAAATAAACTGGGAATCTCGTTGGATGACTAAAATCGTGACGGCAGTAAACATCAGGGCGATCGCCGACAGCACAATCAACAACGTCAGTTTTGGGGCCGGACTGAGCAAGCCCAGATAAATTCCAGCGCCCCATGCCACCATCGCCATGAGGCCAAACAACGCCGCCCAGGCGATCGGATATTGCCGCCGCCCCAAATATCGCGGCCCCAGCCATTCGCCCCCCTCCCACAACGTTTCGAGATGAGCGCCCACCGTCAACGCCAACGCTGGATAAAGGGGAAAAATATACCAGGGCAACTTCGTTTGCATCACCGAAATAATGAGCAAATAGCCCACTGACCAGACCAACACAAACTTAGCCCAGCCCAAAGTGCGGTTTTCCCAAGCGAGCTTATAGCCTTGGGGTAGAAAGACTAACCACGGCATTGAGTATTTCACCAGTTCTACCAGGTAATACCAAATTGGCCCCTGATTCCCTTCGACGGGCTGCCACACCCGGCTTAAGGATTGGTTCAGCACATTGTTCCCCAGAAACATGGGGCCATAGCGCATCCACTGAGCCCAATACCAGGCAAAGACAGGGGCACTGCCCAAGGCCATTCCCAACCAGAGATAGCCCGACGTGAGCAGGCGGGGTGTATCCCAATAAATGAACAGCAGGGCCAACGCCAACAACGCCACACCGAGGAGGCCCTTGGTCAGACAAATTAGCCCAAACCCCAAGCCCACTCCGACCCCCCAACGGAGATCCCGGCGCGATCGCAATAGGCAGTAGACCAGCACCAACCCGAAACAGACGGAAGCGCCATCCAACATGGCCAAACGCCCCAAACGCACCACCGGAATCAAGGTGAGATAGACCAGAGTCGCAAACACCGCAGGCAAACGCCGGGGAAACAATTCACGGCCTACGCAATACAACAACGGCACCGACAACGCCGATAGGGTCGCCCCCGGTAACCGGGATAACCATTCCCACGGCACAAAGGCCGCCTGCTCTTGCACGCCAGCCAGCCGATACATCTGGGCAATGAGCCAGTGCATCAACGTGGGTTTGTTGTGATACGGCTCCCCATTCAAGGTGGGATAAAGCCAGGTCAGGGGATCGAGCGCAGGGTCAGGCGTTGTTTGCGATCGCCAAATCGCCTTGGCGACCCCTGCTACGATGCCCTCATCCCAATCGCGGAGGGCCACATCGCCCAACCCTGCCGTAAACAGCGCGATCGCCGCGACCCCCACACCCACAATCCAGGCTTGGTCGATCCACTGATCCGTCGTCCGCGGCCTCAACCGGAGTAATCCTCTCTCATTCCACCCACGCACAATGACCACTGCTCCTCAATTGCACACATAGCTCCGGCCAATCCTTGTTCAGCGCGACTGGCCACCAGCCCTTTGACTAATCCCAAGACACACCCACTTTGCCGCCACCTAATTTGTCATGAATAAATTTGTGATGAATGAAGGTGTAATGCACTAATTTTGACAAACGTTGTGATGAACGGTGTGAAGTTTGCGCGATCGCGCAGTGCGGATACCCAGGTTTGAGGCCATTGAAAATCGCCACGGCCCTCGTAGTCTTTTCCTACCTTGCCTCATTGGGGAATACTTTTACCACTCCCCGCGCGGCCAGTCCTGATCAGGATAGAGCAAACTCATCAGCGCCACCCTGGGCGATCGCCCCACCCAGAACCCCGGACTTCCCAGCCCACCAGAGCCTCTTTTCAGCGTTGCCCCCCTGCGTCGAGGTCATTACTCCAGATTGCCCAACCGCTCAACGGTGCTTCATTCTAAATCCTTTCGTGCCTCTGAGGCAGAATGTTCCTCACTTCTGCAATAGCCCCTTAATTTGGCAAATGCCGCTCAAACCATTTTGCGCTCACCAAAATCAACAAAGCCGCCCCACCGCCGATCGCGCAAAGCTGCCACAGCCCACACCCCGCCAAGACCCCCAACGCCGCCGACAACCAGATCGCCGCTGCGGAAGTTAACCCCTTGACGGCCCACTTGCCCGATTCTTTCCGTTTCTGCAAGATTTCGCCTGCCCCCAAAAAGCCAACCCCAGCAGCCACCCCTTGAATCGCCCGACTCAGCGCCTCAGTGGAATCACCCATTTGCAAAATTGCCATAACAAAGAGGGCAGAGCCCAAGCTCACCAGCATATGAGTCCGCAGGCCCGCCGGTTTCCCCGCAACCTCGCGATCGCCCCCAATGGCCCCCCCCGCAACGATCGCCAGCGTCACCCGCACCAACATCGCGCCCCAGTCATCCACCGCCAACACCGGGGCATCACCGCGCAAGGCCAACACTAAACTCGCTACCGCTAACTGCTCAACGGACAAAGCACAAACTCAAAACAACATCAATTGCATCCCAAGCGGACTCCCACCAAACCAAAGGCCAGCTTCAACCGGGCGATCGCAGCCCAGCGTTTAATAGGCCGTTGGTAACGGAGCCAGTTCGGTGGCCGCCCTTTGTTTCGTACCCGGCGTTCGCGATTCTGGCGATCGCGATTCCGAGGCAGACCCCGGCTGGAGGCGCACCTTCCCCAGTTTATCGAGATTTTGCGTCAGCTTTGCCACCTGCTGATATACCACCTTCCCCGGAGCACCAGTTGGCTGGCCTGGAGGCGATCGGCGAACCACTGACTGGGCCATCACTGGCTTGGCTTTGGCTGGTGTCCGTGTAGCCCCTTGCCGCCCCCGTGCTCGACTCACCGGAGTGCCCGCCCCCAAGGCTCCCTCAATCTCCGCCAGCGCCACCGGAGCCAGTTCATCCCCCGGCACGTCTACCACCACCATGTACCCAGCAAACTCCTTGCCGCCTACAATCGTTAACGCCTTCAAAATCCCCGGCATATCCGCGTGGATCAACTGTCCCCGGTCGTTATACAACTCCCGCGCCGACAAACAGCCAATGGTTGGGTTCCAGTTATAACTCTCTGGGAAACTACTATCTTTCCCCTGGAAAAAATCGGGCGCTTCCCCCGATCCATGAATCCGAAACAAACTCCGGCCCGCTTTCCCCGCCCAAAAACTTTGGTGCATTGGCCGATGATTCCGCCACGACGGCGGGAGCAAGGCTTGATAAGCCCCCAAACTGCCATTAAATGGCCCAGGTTGTCCTGGCAAAAATTGCTTCGCTCCCGCCTCAAAGGGCACATATAAATTGACCAGTGGAAACTGCCCATAGGCCCGGAAAAACTCATCGTCCGGTTGGTCAACAACACCCTCGACGCGATAGATCCCCTGGGGGGTTTGCCCTCGGGTAAAGTTCCACCCCAGGTCATAAATCGATTCCAACAACAACGGCACCGACCACAACTTGCCGTCTTGTTCATGGCGCAAAAAATTGCCTTCCCGATCTTTCACAATGGCGCGGCACAAAATTCGGCGATCGCTCCGACACAACACATACAAATGCAACTGTTTCGGGGCCACTTCCCATTTCAACAACTCCGCGATCGGGGGCAGTCCCACCGCCGCCGCCTGATCCTCAATTTCCTGAATCGTCGTCCGCAAATACACATTATCTGCCCAGCCCGGAAACCGCGCCTTCACCCGCTGGCTCAACCGCAACAGTTCCGTATCTGCCAATTTGCCCTTTGCCAACCCCGACAACGCCACGGCCACCCACTCCGCATCGGGGCTTTGCTCCACCGTTTGGAGAAACCGCTCCCCCACAAACCGATATACCCCCGCATCACTCAGATACAACTGAGTCGCCACCTTCATCGCCTGATCTACCGTTTGCAGTTGCGCCGCCGACAACCCCGTCTCCGTCGTCAAGGCCAAAATCTGGTTCAGCGCATCCGCCACAAATGCTTCTTTAGGCTCCACCACTGCCGTTGTCCACAACAAATGTCGCCAGTGATCCACCGTCGCCGCCGTAATGGGAAACCGCCGTAAATCATAGTTATCAGGCCGAATTTGCCGCACCTGCTGCTGCCGCTGCAACACCCGTTCCGACGCTGTTGCCTGCACTTTCTTCACGTTACTAGCAGGCGTATCCAAGCTATCGGCCTGGCTTCTCAGGGGTAATTTAAACGCTAAGCCCACTACTATCACCGCGCACAGAGCCGCGATCGCATCAACCTTGCGAAGGGGCAACGAATTCCATCGTGATCGCACTCGTTTCATCGCCGGAATCCATCTAGGCTAAACAGCAGATGCAGAGGTCTAAACATTCCCTCATTTCTAACATTCCTGTCTTTGAAATCCCAAAGTTTGCAAACTCTACACACTGCAACAAAATATTGCAAACCAGGAACATTGCCCGAACTTTGAAATTCTTCACAAATAGAGTCACTGTGGTACTATCTGGATGGTTTCACGGCTCAACTTGCAAGCAACTAGCCTTTTCACGGTGTCTGAGGAGATGACAGGAGTGCAGGACAAAATTTCGAGCGAGTTTAATAGTTTTTCACAACGAAATCATCTAGATCCCATTCGGGTTGGTGTCATTGGCGTTGGCAACATGGGACAACACCACACCCGCGTCCTCAGTATGCTCAAAGATGTCGAACTCGTCGGCGTGGCCGACGTCAATGTCGAACGCGGCATCGACACAGCCAGCAAATATCGCGTCCGCTTCTTCGAAAATTACCAAGACATGCTCCCCCACGTCGATGCCGTTTGCATTGCCGTGCCCACCCGTCTCCATCACTCCGTTGGCCTCACCTGCCTCCATGCTGGGGTACACGTCCTGATCGAAAAACCCATCGCCGCCAGCATCGTCGAAGCCGAATCCCTGGTTAATGCCGCTGCCGACTCCCAATGCATCCTGCAAGTCGGGCACATCGAACGGTTTAACCCCGCCTTCCAAGAACTCAGTAAAGTTCTCAAAACCGAAGAATTGCTGGCCCTCGAAGCCCATCGCATGAGTCCCTATTCCCAACGGGCCAACGATGTCTCCGTCGTCTTGGACTTGATGATCCACGATATCGACCTCCTCTTAGAGCTGGCAGCAGCCCCAGTCGTCAAGTTAACGGCAACAGGGACGCGGGCCTCTGGGTCTGGCTATCTGGACTATGTGACAGCGACCCTCAACTTTGCTAACGGCATCGTGGCCAACCTCACCTCTAGCAAAGTCACCCATCGGAAAATTCGGCGGATTGCGGCCCATTGCAAAAACTCCCTGACCGAAGCTGACTTTTTGAACAACGAGATTTTGATCCATCGGCAAACCACGGCGGATTGTGTTACGGATTATGGGCAGGTGTTGTATCGGCAAGATGGGCTGATCGAGAAGGTCTACACCAGCAACATCGAACCTCTCCATGCAGAACTCGAACACTTTGTGACCTGTGTCCGGGGTGGCAATCAACCCTCTGTTGGCGGGGAGCAAGCACTCAAAGCCCTGAAGTTAGCCAGCTTGATTGAACAAATGGCATTGGATGGGCAACCCTGGTGTCAAGAATTGACCGAAACCAATGGCAATAGCTCAGGCCAAGCGGTACTGGCGGTTTAAGTCCAGTTGGGGCAGATGAGCGTAGACCCAAACGACCACCTTCTCGGTGAATGCGCGATCGCTTTACTTTAGGCCAGTGTCCAGCAGTGGATCTGGCCAATTCGCCAAACCTACGCTTGACGGAAAGCCCGCCCAGGTTAATCCTGAAACACTAAAATGCTACCGGAATAGCAAGCTACCCAAACCCGATTGGTGGCATTGTCGTAGGTAATACCAATCGGTGAAGAATTGACGGGCACCGTCTTCACGACCTTCATGTCGCGAGTGCGGATTTTGCTCACCGAATCCGACTCGTAATTAACCACGTACAAAAACTCTCCATCTCCAGAGATGGCCATACTACGCGGCGCACCCCCCGTTGAGACTTTACTCACCACCGTTCCCGTGGCAAGGTCGAGCTTGGCGACTTGGCCTGCCCCATTCAGCGTGGCATAGAGAAACTGCCCTTGGGGATCCATATTGAGGTGGCGTGGGGAGTGACCCACATTCCGAATCCACCCCACCGAGAAGTCATTGAGATTAATTGTCGCGATGTCATAGGACCCCATGATGGCCACGTAGGCAGTTTGCGATCGCGGTTCGACGGCAATTCCGCGCGGGTAGGGGCCAAGTTGAATCCGCCGAATTTCCTTGTTTTGCTGAGGATCGACCACACTGACATCCCAACTGCACCAATTGCTGGCCAACACATAGCGATTATTGGGCGTTGTCTCCACATATTTCGGCACCGCGCCCACCTGCACGACCTTGGCGATCGCCAGGTTATCCGTTCCAATGCGATACAAAAAACTCGGCTCTAAATTTTGGGATGGGCTGCACTCATCCCCAGCCGTACTTTTGAAACCCGCGCCATACATTTGATAGTTAGACACCCAAGCCGTTTGCCCATCGGGGCTAAACGCCGCTTCCACGGGCGATCCTTGTTGGATACCGGGATAGTTGGCATAGCCATAATCTGCCAGTTTCACCTGATCAGGAATCGTCTTCACCAGCTTGTGGTCGCGATCGTAGACATTGATCGTATGGCTATACATCATATTCTGGGCAAAAAATAAACCCTTACCCGAATGCACCACCGATTTTGGTGTTAAGCCACCCGTAATCGTTTGCACCAAGCCCATCCCCGTCGGGCTCAGCTTTTCCCGCACCACAAAGTCTAAATGGCCCTGATATTCCACCTGCTTTTGCTTCGCGATCGCCGCATCGGGAGAACTCACTGGCACCGCTTGCAAAGCCGCGATCGCCTGTTGCCAATGGCCCAACGCATCCCGCCAATCCTGTTTATTTTGGGCCTTTGCCCCCCGCTGAAAGGCTTGATAGCCCTGCTCCAAGGCCCGCTTCAGTTCAGCCGTTTGTGGCCCTTGCGTCGCGCCCCCTGCAACTGAGGGAGGCGTTCCCGCCCCTGAAGGCACCGCCCGCCCTTGCGGTTGCTCGATCGCCCCAGGCCCGCCCGACGGTACCGTTGGCGCATCCCCCCACAAATACCGCATCCAAATCAGCGTTGTACACAGCAGCAACACGACTGGCCCACTCAGCAACAACACCAGCGTTCGCGGACTCAGTTGTTGCCACCACGGCAGACTCGGCGGCACCACCACCGGAGCGGCCATCGCCTTGAGAGGCACCCGGAGCGGCGGCACCACCGACGCAAACGCCCCAGCCCCAATACTCAACTGTTGATTGGCCTCCAACACAAAAGGATTCATCGGCTCACTGGGGGGCACCAACGACACCCGCTCAACCCACACTGGCGAAGTTTGCCCCGCCAAACGACTGTAGACCACCGCCGAAGACAACCAGCCCAAACCCAGACGGCTCAAGCCCCGCCGAATAAACTCAATGGACGGTGATGGGGCCAGCACGCGCTCCGATTCCAACAAAACGTGCAAACTGCCATCCCGCAACACAGCCCGCGCCGACACCCCGATCGCCTGCAAACTCGCGTTCATTAACGTCGCGATCGCAGTAGCATCCCCTGACTGAGCAAGCTGTAACAGATGTGACTGAGTCATCTCGTGTTTTCACCGTCCAAACTGAGCTACGATAGCCGATGTCAAGGGGTTTGACACAAAAAATCCTTATGAATTCTGGCTTCTGCTTCTGCCACTGCCCCCCTGCGATCGCGCCGTAGGCCAGCCAAATTTCAGGACGCTTTGACACCAATTCTGATAATCCTTTCAGCAATTCTAAAAACTCGTAAAGGTTGCCCCAGTTGCCCACGGAACTGGCTAGAATGTTTAGCGGAGTTATCCAGACAAAAGGAAGTACAACCTATGTCGGATTTAAATCGCGGCATTATGAAGTTCGACGGGGCCGACAGCGTGCCGGCGATCGCGCTCTCTGCGATCATCATCCTCGGTAGTATCGGCTTTTTGATCGTGTGGGCCCTCCGGTCTGCCTACATGCTTGGCTAACAACTCGATTTCCTTGCCACGAAGGGCCAGCCATACCCGCTGGGTGTGGGCTACTCGCGACAGTTACCGAAATCGTCAATCGTAATTACAAGCTCAGAATCGGGGTACAGCAGGTCTGTACCCTTTTTAGTGGGCTTGTTTTACTGGGCTTGTTTTACTGGCCTTATCCTGTTTGGCCCAGCCGTCACACTGGCGGCACCCCCCACCGCCACACCCGCACCCGGCGATCGCTCCCCGCGCTGATCACCATTTCCCCATCTGCCCCATACAGCACCGCTCCCACTGGCTCTCCGGCCCCCGGCAACACCAGCTTCCGCCCCGAACTCACCGTCCACAGTTGCAACTGATCGCACCCCACCAGCAATTTTTTGCCATCCGGGCTAAAGGCCAACCCCTGAATTCGGCTTGCGCCACACTCCAACGTGCGCCCCTGCCGCCGACTTTTCATGCTCCAAAATTTCACCGTGCCATCCCAACTACCGCTGGCCAGAGTGGCCCCATCCGGGCTAAACGCTAACGCCGAAATTTGCTGCGTATGGCCTTCCCAGGTGCGCGTGCATTCGCCCGTAGTCAAATTCCAGAGCTTCACCGTCAAATCACCACTCCCACTGGCCAACCAGGTGCCATCGGGATGAAACGCGAGCGCATCCACCCGGCCCGTGTGGCCCTGGAGTTCCCACTGTTTCCGGTGGGTGTGGCTATCCCAAATCACAATCGGGTCATACCAGCTACTACTGGCTAACCATTGGCCATCGGGCGATCGCGCCAGGGCCAAAATCGTATCCAAATGAGCCACTAAACTTGCAACCCGGCGGCCTGTGTGCAGTTCCCAAACGCCAATGGTTTTATCGGCACTGCCCGTATAGAGCGTCGCACCATCGGGACTTAGGGCGATCGCCGTCACAATATCCAAATGGCCCGTCACCGTCCGCAGCAATCCTCCCTGAGTCAAATCCCACACTTTCACCCCATTCCCACTGCTACAAACCAACAACGGGGGTTCAGGGTGGGCCGCGATCGCATAGACTCGGGCCGGATGCTCTAAGCACAACACCTCGTGCCATACAGGTTTCGTCGAACGCCGCGCGGTGGGCGGTGGATTGTCGGGGGAAACATCGGGCGCAAACACAGCAGACGGCGGCACCGGAAAAGGCGACACCACCGGGCGTTCAATCCGAAAGGAGGGCGGACTGGGCGCAGCCCCAACAGGCACCGCCATTGGATAGGGCTGGGGCGATCGCAACACCAACGGTTCCCGCGTCACACTGCCGCCTGTGGCTCCCAGCGCCACCCCACTCTGGCCAAGTTCCCGTGGGGCCAAACCTTCCAAGTCTTGCAACACATCTGCCGCTGAAGTGTACCGTCGGGCGATCGCCTCTTCCAACAAGCGATCTAGAATCTCCCCTAACGTTTCAGTCACAGCAGTTTTCAGGTAATCTCGCCAAATCCAGCGTTGGGTCGTCGAGTCAAACAAATCATAGGGCGACACTTGCGTTAACAAATGCACACACGTCACCCCCAAACTGTACAAATCACTGGCAAAAACCGCCTTCCCCCGGCTCTGTTCTGGGGCTACATACTCCGGGCTGCCGATGGTGGTGCCCGTGTGCAACGGGGCCAAGCCTTTGATTGACTTGGCCGCCCCAAAATCCACCAACACCAGCATCCCCATCGGTCGGTACCCTTTCACCGCTTCATAGGCTTGCTGCGCTTCATACAACAGCCGGGTCGCCTCCGCCAACACATATTGCCGTTGGCCACTGGTCAATACGGGATAGCGGCTAAACTGCACCGCCAACTGCTGACAGCGATTGAGCAAGGCGATCGCCAACTCACGCGGCATCTGGGACAAGCTAAAACTCATCAACTCGTGAAAGCGATAGGTCGGCCCCACAAAATTACGGGCACCTTGCTGTAGCTCGATCGCCAACGCCTGCTGCAACATTGCCCAATTGGGCTGCCCCCCCCGGGGCAAACTCATCATCGTTTGAGGATCTGCCGTGCTGATAATGTTGCCCGGTTTGATATCACGGTGAATCACCTGCCGACTGTGGACAAACTCCAAAATAGGCAACACGCTGAGCAAAATTTCCCGAATTTGCGACTCGACAAAAGGCCCCTGCTCCGTCAAGATTTCTGCTAAATTCCGCCCCTGAATGAACTCCTGCACCAGATATTGGTGCCCCGCCTGATGGCAGTAGGCCAACAATTCCGGGATTTGGGGATGATGGCCCAACTCTTCCAACCGCACGGCCTCTTGGGCAAACAACGCCGCCGCCTTTTTGAGATGCCGGGGATCTTGAGTCACTGGCAAAAACTGTTTAATCACACACTGGGGTTTCGAGGGTTTATCCTCATCCACCGCTAAAAACGTGCGCCCAAACCCCCCCTGACCGATCGCCGCGATCGCCCGATAGCGGTCTTTCAGCCACAGCACTGCCCCACAACTCCGGCATTGGTGAGCACTATCCGGGTTGCGCGGTTTAGGACAGTCAGGATTCAGGCAATAAGTCACGGGACGCACCACCAGGGTCGCAAGGATCCAGGAGCCTATGATAGCCGCGATCGCTCGTCGCGCGGGCTGTCCCCCCAAGGTTTAGTCGCCCCCGCAAAGCGATAAGATAGACCTCGGCTCCTGTGCGTGGCCTCTGCCTTCAGCGATCGCTCCCCGTGGCCCCACCAGCCATTCTGTCCCCTTTTAGCGAGTTGTTCCGTGCTAGCAGCCTTACTCTACGGCCAAGAAGATTTACGGTTAGAACAGGTGCCCGACCCCACCCCCGGCCCTGGCGAAGTGGTCTTACGGGTCGGGGCCGCCACCACCTGTGGCACCGATCTCAAAGTGTGGCGACGGGGTGGTCATGCCCGAATGCTAGTGCCCCCCACTCTCTTTGGCCATGAAGCTGCGGGCGAAATCGTCGCGTTGGGGGCAGGGGTCACCGATTGGCAGGTAGGCGATCGCGTCGTCGCCAACAACTCCGCCCCCTGCATGACCTGCTTCTTCTGCCAAAAACAGGAATACTCGCTGTGCCAAAATTTGCTGTTTAACAACGGCACCTTTGCCGAATATCTCAAAATTCCGGCCCCCATCGTGCAGCACAACCTGTTGCCCATCCCCCCCGCCATGCCCGATGCCCTGGCCGCCATGACCGAACCCCTCGCCTGCGTGCTGCATGGAGCTGCCCGTGCCAATGTAAAACCCGGCGATCGCGTTGTCGTGCTGGGAGACGGGGCGATCGGCCTCATGTTTGTGGCAGCGCTCACCTCTGGCCAGGGAGAATGGACAACCGCTACCCCCCATCCTGGTTTCACCGAAGTCTTTCTGTTCGGCGGCAACGACCAGCGGTTAGCCCTGGGCGAAGAACTGGGAGCCACCAAAACCTTCAACTATAAACAGGTGGCCGACGTTCCCGCCCTCGTCAAAGACCTGACCGACGGCTGGGGGGCTGATGTTGTCATTGAAGCTACTGGAGTCCCCTCAGTTTGGGAAATGGCGATCGCCTGTGCCCGCCCCGGTGCCACAGTAAACCTCTTTGGCGGCTGCCCCCGCGATACGACCATTACCGTCAACACCGAGCAACTCCACTACAGTGAACTCACCCTCAAAGGCGTGTTCCACAACACCCCCCAGTTTGTGCGTGCGGCGCTCCGCCTCCTGGCCAGCGGCACCGTCCCCCTCGATCGCCTGATTAGTCGAGCCGCCCCCCTCTCGGACTTGGGTCAAGTTTTTGCCGAAATGAAAGCACGGCAAGTGATCAAAGTCGCGATCGCGCCCTAGCCCTTGCGTCGAGCCTGGAACCGTCGTTTTGCCCCTACCGCCGCGATCGCCAAGCCCACCCCCGCGATCGTCGTCGGTTCAGGCACTGCTGCCGCCGGAACTGCCGTAATCCCAATCGGGCGGACAAACGCATCCCGCGTAAACAACGTGCCACTAAACGTCGTCGGATTCCCTTGGGCTTTGGGAAACACCAACACTGAACCCAGATTTGTAGTCCGGTCAAACCCAGTCACATAGAGATTGTCCCGCGTTGGCCCCGCACCAAAGGCCAGCGAGCCAATATAATTGTTGCCCCCGGTGTAATCCGTAGACAACACTTCCAGCAATTGCCCTGCCAGATCGTATCGCCGAATCCCCCCGGCAAAATCACTGACATACAGGCTGTGAGCATCAGGAGCCAAGACCAGCCCCAGCAAACTCACAAACTCTGGATTTTCAGGTAACAACGCGGGCTGATCCACAAACACTGTGGGAGTCGTCGTGGGTGCGAGGCCCGCCACCTGTTCCGGGCTATACCGCAAAATCTGGCTGGCATACTTGAATGCCAACGTCCCGTCAGGATTATTGACTGTCCCTTCCGTGGTGACGTATAGACTGCCATCCGGGCCAAACAGCAACCCATTCGGGCCATTCAGTCCATCTAGAGTGCCAAAACCCTGGTTATTATCCGACGCAAACACATCAATAAACGCCCCGGTGGCCCCATCAAAGCGCAAAATTTGGTTCGTGCGGAAACTGCTGACATACAGCTTGCCATCGGGGCCAAAGGCATTGCCATAGGGCCGTGCGAGGCCATTCCCCGCCGCCGCCACACCCAAAAATTCTCCCGTAGGGCTGAACCGCAACACCGCCGAATCCTGAGGATACAGGGGATCCAACACACTCCCGCCGCTGTCACCGCCCACACTCACATACAAGTTGCCATCGGGGCCAAAGGTCATGGCATCCGGTGCTCGCAAGCCACCGATACCAGGGGTGGTGAAATCCCCAATGACTGTTCCGGTCAGTTCATCAAACACAAGAATGTTGTCGCTTTTGCTATTCCCGATGAGGAGTGCCGCTTCGCCCTGGGGTGCACCGCCGCCCACGATCGCGATCGCGCCCACTGCCACCACGATTTTCGTTCGAATATTCATAAGGCAAAAGATTGAGCCGATTGAGGTATATACAGAGATGTGATCCATCCTCTCTAGAAAGTGAATCAATAAATGGTGTCACCGACTACAACATCCGTGAAGATACGGTGAAAACCAGGTAAATCTTTCCGTAGAGATAGTCAATCCCCGTAAATCTGCTGTCAGCGATCGCCGCTATTTCCTGTCTTGTCAGCCGCCCAAAGCTTACGAAGTCCTCATCAGGGATTCATCGGAATTTCACCCGCTCGCTTTCCCTACAGGTTACTTTAGATACAGATAGGTTGTGTGATGCTCAACCGATGTGAGGAACAGGAGAGATGGCATTGGGGGCTTTTTGCTATCTCTCTTGTTTTTTTACACATTTAATTTGGGCACATTTGGGCGCAGCAATTCGGTTGGGGCTCCAGTCAGAATTGCCGTAATCAGCTCGAACAAACGGGCGATCGCAGTTAACTGCGATCGCCCGTTTTCGTATCTGCCAACCCGTTGAGTGGCCCCAGCCCAAGCCAAAGGCAGGCCCCCTCCTAGAACTCAAACTAGAAATCCAACACGTTAGAAATCAAAATAGATATAAGGCAAGGCTCCTTGGGGAGCTAGCAACCACACCGCAAACAAACACGCAGGCACCAGCATTAATTTCACGTTCCAGTTCAATTGCAGTTTCAAAATGCGCTTAAAACTGTAGATCAGCGCCATTAGCCCCACCAATAACCACAACAGCAACCAAATCTGCAACGGCTGCATCCCGATCGCCTCCCCATACACCTTTTGGGCAAACTGCGCGTCTGCTGGATGCCCGACCAAACGGGTGACCACCAGCCAAGAGTCTTTCAAGTCAGGCAAACGGAAGAAAATCCAGGCCATAAACACCATCAACTGAGTCAACACCCAGGCCGTAAGCACCCCAAAGGGCTTTTGCCAAAAGAGCTTCACCCTAGTCACCCGCTTCGCCACCGCATCATTCAGCCGATGCACCACCAGCGCCGCCCCATGCAACGCGCCCCACACAATAAAGCCCCAGGCCGCCCCATGCCACAACCCCGCGATCGCCATCACCAACAACAAATTGAAGCACGTCCGAAACAAGCCTTGCCGCGACCCACCCAACGGAAAGTACAAATAATTCCGCAGCCAATCGCCCAAGGACATGTGCCACCGCCGCCAAAAATCCGCAATGCTCGTCGTGAGGTAGGGAAAATTAAAGTTCTGCGGCAACTGAAAGCCCAACAACACCCCCATCCCACGGGCCATATCCACATAACCGCTGAAATCGAGATATAGTTGCAACCCATAGGCAAACGTGGCCAACCACAAATCCCAACTGCCCGCCCGCTGGACATTTTGGAAACTCAGATCCACCAAAATCCCGATATTATCCGCCAGCAACCCTTTCTTAATTGCGCCACAGGCAATCAGCCATAACCCTTCGGAAATGCGGTCAATCGTGGGGCGGCGTTGTTGCTGCATTTGCACAGCCAGGGAGTGGTAGCGCGTAATCGGCCCTGACAGCAATTTGGCAAACATTAACTTGTAAGCCGAGAACTTGAGCAGTTGCGTCGCTGGGGGTGCCCCCCGATACACATCCACCAGGTAGGCGATGCACTCAAACGCAAAAAAGCTCAACCCGATGGGGGCAATCAAATTCTTGCTCGTCCATTGGGCGATCGCGCCGCCCACCGGCCACTCCAACCAGGCTCCCAAGGTGCTGAGCGTGAAGGGCACATATTTGAACCCAAACAACAGCAACACATTCAACGCAATGCCAAACCACAACAATCCCAACCGCCGTCGATTCCAGTCTTCTTGGGCAAACTGCCAATCATCAATCCGCCAATCGGGAGGCAGCGCCAAAGCCCGACCAATGTGGTAGTTAATCCAGGTGCCCGCCAACAACAAGGGGATGTATTGGGCCTGAAACGAGGCGTAAAACACGAGACTCGCCACCAAAAGCACGGTCATCCGCTGTTGGGGGCGTTCCACAGTCCAATAGATGCCAACGACGCTCAGGAGGTATAAGGCAAAGGTGATCGAGATAAAGTTCATGGGAAAATCGCGGGTTGAACAATCGAGAACTCAAAAATTGGTTTGGATCGCGTTGAATTATAGTGAAACTCGCCGGATCGATCGCCCTTTTTCTTTAAACATCTGCAACGTTGTGTGAAGTCGCCACCGCAAAATGATTGCAACTTTACCATAGATCCAGAAACCGCTAGAGTTTCCGGGTTATTTCCGCTGGGTCGCCGCACCAGGGGAGCAGCCCCGGCCAACCCACCCCGCGATGGAGCGTGCGATCGCCCCGGTGGCCTCAAATCGTAGTTTGGCGGCAGCCCCAGTCCACCCACCGGAAGGAGAATCTCATGGCCAACTTGCCCGTGCGACGAATGGTGCTCTACAAACACGGTGTGGGCTTTTTTGAACGGTATGGCCCCGTGGGGGAAACGGCGAGCGTCGAACTGGTCTTCAAAGCTGAGGAGATGAATGATGTCCTCAAAAGTCTAGCGGCTTACCCCCAGGGTACGGGGCAAGTCCTGAATATCGCCTATGCCAACCCCGAAGATAAACAAGCCGCCCTCGACAAAGCTCCCCTCGTCCTCGATGACAATGCCGCCCTGCTGGATTTGTTGCGATCGCTGCGGGGCCATACCGTTTGCCTCCATCTCGTCACTGCCACCACGCTCCCATCCGGACAAGGGCTGGAACAGGCAAGCGCCACAGAATTTGAAATCCGGGGCACCCTCGTCGGCGTAGACGCAGACACAGACTTTGAGACAGGCCATGTATCTGTCCTTACGGCCCAGGCCAATGGCGATCGCCCCCACCTCCGCACCTACCGCCTGCCCCAACTGCGCGGCCTTGATCTCCTCGATTCTCAAAGTGGCGATGACCTGCGCTACGTGCTAGACCTTAGCCGCGCCAGCAGCGATAAACGCAGCCTCACCATTTGGCTCAACCAACCCCACCAAGACCTCCTGGTCAGTTACATCACCCCCACCCCCACCTGGCGCGTCAGCTACCGCCTGGTTTACACTGCGGCCCCGGCAACCACGCCTGCGACTACCCCCACTGGCTCCGTCTTATTGCAAGGCTGGGGCATTATTGACAACCAACTCGATGAAGACTTAGACAATGTAGAACTGACTCTGATTGCTGGCCAACCCATTAGTTTCGTCTATGACCTGTATACCCCCCGGTTCATTGAGCGACCCCAGGTTCAAGACGAAGACCGCACCGTCACTGGCCCCGTCCTGTTTGAAGAAGCCCTGGCCCCTGCCAGCCTGAGCGCCCCTGCCCCAGAACCAGAGAGCGACTTCGAAGCCTTCTTTGGCAGTAGCAATGACCATGATGAGGCCGATATCAGCATGGGGGGTGGGTTCGGGGGCCAGCCGACCGTTAGGCAGCCAGCCTTCAAACGCGCGACCCGCAACCTGGCCACAACAACCCAAATCCAAGCCAAAGGGATCGCCAGAGGCGAGTTGTTTCAATACCAAGTCAGCAATCCCGTCAGCATCAAACGGGGCCAAAGTGCGATGGTGCCAATCCTCAGCCACACTCTGGAAGGCCGCAAAGAGCATATTTACAATTCAGAGAAAGTGCCCGATCATCCCGTGGTGACGATCGCCACCACCAATACCACCGGCCTCACCCTGGAACGTGGCCCCGTCACAGTCCTCGAACAAGATAGCTATGTGGGCGAAGCCGTGATTGTGTTTACCCCGGCTGCGGGGGAGCTATTTATCCCCTATGCGGTCGATTTGGGCATTCGCATTACCCCCACCAAAAGCCACCGCACTGAACTAGCCGCCATCCGCCTGGGCCAGCATGATTATCTGATTTGCGATGAGTATGGCATTGTTACCACCCAATACCAAATTGAAAACCGCAACGCTGAGGCGATCGCCCTCATCGTCGAACACCGCATTTACACCGATTGCGAGTTGTTTGACACCCCTGAGTGCGAAAGCCAAACCGCAGAATTTTACCGTTGGCGGGTTGCCGTTCCAGCCAGGGCCAAAGTCGATTTTCGGGTCAACCAGCGCCAACTCCGCTCCCGCCAAGAAAGTTTTCGCCGCCTCAAACACAAGCAGCTTTCCGAGTATTTCGAGCATAAGTTTATCGATCAAGCCACTTACACTCGCCTCGATCGCATCCTATCCCTCTATGACCAGTGCGAACAAAACGAGGCCGAAATCACCCGCCGCTCTAAACACCGCAACCAACTGAGCACCGAGCTTCGGGCTGGGGCCGAAAAGCTCAGCCCCTTGGGGCACAACGGAGCCGAGGGCAAACTCCGCCAGCGGTATGTCGCGCAAATGCAGGCGATGGAAGATCAGAATGAAGCCCTGGCCCAAGAAATCGAGACGCTACAAAGTACCAACGTCCTTTTGCAACAGGAAATCCAGCGCGCACTCCAAGGGTTTGGACAGGCAGAGGACACTGATAGCACCCCCCGTTAAGGATAAAGGCTTGTGCGATCGCGCTGCCGTCCAGCCCCAACCGTTGCCGTGCCCTCTACCCCAGCCGGGCGATCGCGTCCATATCCAGGCGGCTGGTCGAGTGGAAAAACACAGACATGGGGCAATTCGTTTGTGCCCAGGCATCGACTGCACAAGCTAAAATCTCAACCAACATAGACCAATCCGCAGGAGCAGCCTTGGCCAAGACCTCCGGTTGGTCATAGACCAGCACATAGCCACTGGCGGGCAACCACTCCAAATCGGTCAGGCAATCTTCCAGGGCGTCCCAGTTGGCCCCAAAGTAATCGGGAAACTGCATCACCTCGGCACAGCGCTGCAACAACTCCGTTTTAGTGGCGATCGCGCTCCCATCCAGCACAAACAGTTGCAAATCTCTGGCCGCACACACCTGCACCAACCTGGCCCAGTCCAACGGTTTGCCAATCTGGTACACCCCAGCCTCGCGATCGCCCGCCAGCACCGCCATCAGCTCATCCATATCCTGCTCTCACGCCGCTACAACTTCACCTTGACAAAGCTCCGGTAGTGATCACCCGTGTAGTAGTAAATCTCATTGCCACCGCCCACCACCAACCGCCGCGCACCCCGATTTTTAGCCCTCGGCGTGGGTACCGTGTACTCCTTGTAGTACCCCCTGGGGGCCACGGGTAAACGCCGCTCCCGATTACCAAACACCGTCCCATCCTTGCGATAGGGAAACGGCCCCCCCTGCTGAATTCGTTGGATCACCTGTTTGACTTCTGCCGGGAGTTGGCGCAAAGTCACCGTTGGCACGGTAGATTCCTGTTGTCTTGCCAGTAACGTGCTTGCTCCGACTGGCGCTGGCCCCAGCGCGATCGCCCGCGCCGCCATAACCAGACTGCCGAGCCCCAGCCCCACCACCAACGCCCCACCCAGCCCCAACTGTCGGAAGTTCAATCCCATGTCCTCAGGCCAGGTTACCTGGCTCGTCCTAAACGTTAACCCCAGCCCGAGCGCCACTCATCGCGATCTGCCGATGTTCAAAGACCTGCAACACCGCCTGCACCACGGCATCCACCACAGTTGGATCAAACCGTGCCAAAAATTCATCCGCCGTCAGGGATTTTTTGAAAAATTCCTTCGCTTCAATAATCAACCGCCGAGTTTCAGCAAAACCAACCGATTTCACAATAAACGTCGCGACGGGCGAGTTTTTCACATCATAGGTTGAGGATTTCGTGCGGCCTTTTTCAATCAGATCCAGCACTTCCTGCTCCAGGATAGTAGTCGGCAGTACCACATTGGCGATCGCAGGCAAAAAGTTTTCTAGCTGCGCCACCGACAACCCCCGCCCCGGCAATTCACCCATCATCGTCGCCAATGGAATATCCTGGCCAATCCGCTGAGACAACGCCTCAATCAACGAGATCGATAATAGCTTCGTGCCCAGATACAACCGCGCCACTTCCAGATTTTTCTGCGTCCGGCTCACCAACAACTCATAGGTTTGCTGATCTGGCTCGTCCTGGTAGCGGTGAAACACCACCTCCGGCTTCAGGAAATTCATGAAACCTTCCATCTTTTGAAGCGACACCCGATACCCAGTGACCGTGTAGGCATTGGCGCTCGTCAAATCGTGGTTCGTTTCCGGCATTAAATTCCAAGTATTGTCCAAAAATTCCGCCGAAGACTCATAGGCAAAGTTTTCCACATCGCGATTGGCCAACCGCACAGCACGGCGCACCACCGCATGGAGCTTTTCCTCATCCCAACCCAACTGAAACGCTGCATTTACCCCGTTCAGCCGCTCAAACAACTGTGTGCACGGGTCGCCAGCATTGCCCATTGGTGGACGAAATGGAATTGTCGCTTCAATACACGCTGCAATCTCTGCAATAATCCCCGGAACCAGGGCGTGTTCCAAACATTTTGCCGCGATGACCGCGCTCAGAAATTCGTTTTGGCCTGCCATTGGCAGCAGAGTTTGCCCTGGATGAAAACCAAAAATCATCAAGATCAGGTTAAACATGGGGTCATCGGGCAGTTGCCACTGTTCCAAAATCACCAACTGGCCATCGATCTCTTTGACAAATGGCGCAATGAAGCGACTGATATTAACGCTTACCCCTTGGTCAACCTGCACATAAACTAGGTCATGAAACAGCGCCGATAGGATTTCGATTTCATCGCCAGACTCGCCCACCTCAAAAATATGCTCTGACGTGTGAAAATACCGCCAGGGGCCTGACATGGTTTGGATGATGAGTTCTGCCGTCAACGAAATTTGCGCAGGATCGACTTGCCCACCCAACTGCTGGATCGTGCGCTTTAGCTCGTCAAAGCAGCGGATATAGTCTTCCCCAAATTCCCGTTCCCTTCCTGCCCGCATGGTTGGTTCTCCACTCTGGATGAGTGCGATGCACTGAGTTTTTTGCATGGTATCAGGAATAGTTCGGGATTGTGACATAGCTTGATACCACTTCCAAAATTAATCAATCAAAGGCGCTGATTGGATGCGAGATATCAGTCCGTAGGGGCAAGGCAATGACGCAGGGGCTAGCCGTGGTGGAATCAATCCAGCTGTTGCCGTTTGGGCTTTACCCAAGCTCCACAGGATTGCGCTTGAATCAACCCGACGGACTTAACTCTCTGTATCCAGAGTGCCCCGGCGTTGCGATAAGCCAACAGTCACGAGAAAAACTCTTTGCGGTGGAGGCTTGCGGGCAGCAGGAGGGCGATCGCGGCGGCAGGTGGTTTGTGCAGACGGGTACAGGAAAAGACCGTTCAGAGCACAGTCTAAACGGTAGGAGCCAGTTCGCCCAGATGGGTGACAGCCCTTGAATGAAATTGGGGCGATCGCGGTGATGATCGCCCCAATCAACAATTCGTTTCGTTATGGTCATCACAGGCACTTGCTTGACTGGCGGCCAGCCAAACAGTGAACCATTAAGCCGCTAAGTGAGTTTCGACGACAGCCACCAGCGCATTCGTCCAGTGAGTCACCAGTTCGTCCGTCGCCGCTTCCACCATGACCCGAATAACGGGTTCTGTCCCAGACGCACGCACCAACACCCGACCCTGGTCACCCATTGCCGCTTCAGCCTGGGCGATCGCCTGTTGCAACGGTTCACACTCTTGCCATTGCAGCCGTCGTGTCCGGTCTTCCACCCGCACATTTTTGAGAATTTGCGGATAGGTTCGGAAACTGTCATCCAGCATCGTCGCCAAAGACACGCCAGCAGTCTTCACCAAATGGGCCAGATGAATCCCCGTGAGCAGGCCATCGCCGCTCACCCCATAATGCCGACACAGGACATGGCCCGATTGCTCGCCGCCCAGCATGGCTCCGTGGCGCAACATTTCGGCATGAACGTATTGGTCGCCCACCGCCGCCCGAATTAGCTTGCCACCTTGTTTCGCCCAGGCCCGTTCAAACCCCAGGTTAGACATAACCGTCGCGACGATCGCCTGGTCGGGCAACTGGCCAGTCGCGTGCAATTGCTGGCCCCAAAAATACAGAATATAGTCGCCATCAACAGGCCGCCCATTGGGATCAACCGCCAACACCCGATCTGCATCGCCATCAAAGGCCAAGCCCAAATCGGCCTGGTGCGCCTGGACTGCCGCTTGCAACAAGGCCAAATTGGTCGAGCCACATTTCACATTGATGCGATCGCCATCAGCCCGCTCGTGCAAACAAATCACCTCTGCCCCCAACGCCTGAAAGACGTGTGGCGCAAGCTTAACGGCGGCTCCCCAAGCCAGATCTAGCACCACGCGCAGCCCCGCCAACGGGCGATCGCTCCCAGACTGGCACAACGGTTCGCATAAGGAAGCAGCATACTGTTCTGCCAATTCACCCCGATGATAATGATGGCCCCAGCGAGCCGCCAAACTTCCATCCACCGCCGTTGTCTGCCCACGCAATGCGGCTTCGATTTGCTCTTGCAGCGCGATCGCCAACTTGCTGCCATGCGCGCCAAAAAACTTGATGCCATTATCTTCCGGGGGGTTGTGGCTGGCCGAAATCATCACCCCGCCGATCGCTGCCGTTGCATTCGTCAGATAGGAAACACCCGGAGTGGGACATAAACCCAAATCCCACACATCGAGGCCCGCAGCCGTCAACCCTGCCGAGAGGGCCATCGCCAACATGCTGCTTGAATTCCGCGAGTCTTGCCCAATCACAATCGGGCCAGTATCAGCAGTATGGGCCTGTAAAACTTTGCCCGCCCAAAAACCAACTTGCATCGCCAGCGGTGCAGTGAGCAAATCCCCCGCTCGGCCCCGAATGCCATCCGTACCAAACAAGCGGCTTTCTGGTAACACCAACCCCCACTGGGCTGCTCCCCCTGGTTCGCTCTCCCGGCCAACCGAGTGGCGATCGCCCCGTCCATCCAGGCTTCGTTCAACAGCTTTAAGCGGTGAGCTTGTTGTTTTGACACCTAAAATTGCGGGTTCTTGACTCCGAAGAGGGGATGAAACCATATACCACTCCACACACTACACAAACAGGAAGATAGCACTTTATTTAAGAAAAGAAGTTTATTTTCTAACTTTTCTAGGAAAAGATGCCTAACAATATCGAACAATGCCCCCTGGGATCAACTTACCTTAGCCAGACCTGAGTGTCCGGAGCGATCGCCCCTTCCCGGTTCACTTCATCCCGCGCCAGCCAAGCCACCACAAAAAATGGAATCACACCTAGGTGATGCCCCTGTGGCAACGCTACTGTGCAGGACTAAAGCTTGCGGACGCAACCTGGAAGTCGAAGGGAAACTCCGAGCGCCGCCTGGGATCACCCTGCCATCGTTCAGTTCGGCAGTGGGAAACGGTTGGGCTACACGCCCGCTGCATCTAATAAAGACTGCATCGCTTCCCAGGTCATTTGCTGCTGAATGTAGCGCGGATTACTCGGCTGAAAGGGGCCATATAGCCGATCAATCGAGATGATTGCAGCATCATCCGGCAAAATGGGCACATCTGGGTCAAACGCTGTTGGCTGGGTTAGCGAACTCGAAAAGCCTTTGAACACCGCAACCTGCTCCGCTTGACCGGCCACCTCTGCCGTGACCAGCAAGACCTCTTGTGGGTGCTTCAGGGTATATTGCTCTAGCCGCCAAATTGCACTACACACTGGTCGCCGATCGCCCCTGCTTCCGCAAACGCACAAACACAAAGTAGCCCAAACACAGACCGTAAAAGATGAGTGCAATCATTGCCAGCAAACCAGCGGTATAAGGCTTCATGCCAGCGCCAAAAAACTCCCGGAACAACCACGGTGGATCCAACCAAATCCGGCAGGCTCCATCGGCCACCATCTGTTTCGAGGGCAAAAAGGCACACCGCAATGTGGGCAATTGGGCGATCGCCCCCAGCACCAGGTAAACGCTGACAGCCCACCGCCAGACCTGATACACCAACTTTACAGGGCGCTGGGAAAGTTCCGTTAGCTCTTCGTTTAAGTCCACCCAGAACCACTGGGACACAGGGATCAACAACCGGGCAAGCCACCCCGACAAAAAGCCCACCGGATACGCCCCGATGAAAAGATAGACCGTAATCATCAGCAGGCTGGCCACACGCCAATACACGACCAACAGACGGGTGATGACATCCACTTTTTGGACAAAGGCCCAGAGGAACAACACCAACGGCACAATGACGGTCAACACGACCGCCAATCGATAGTCAGTCCAAACTAACGTAGATAACCAGGCAGGGCTTTGCATCGCGATCGCTCTTGAAGTAGCGCCTCATTATGGCAAAAAATGGCCGCAAATTAAATTATCAGCCCGTATTTTCACCGGGCAAACCAGCAGCCCAGCGACGCCACCCAGAACTGAACGCCCCGGCGCAAGCTGTCATGCTTGAACGAACCAGCGCTAGCACTTCAGCATTGGCCCTGTTAGCCCACCTGCCCAAAAGCCAAAAAATAAGTAGCCGACATGCAATTGCTGCCCAGCTACTTAATTGGTTGAAGACCACTCAAACTTATGTCAGCAGTACACGCTGCTTTAACCAGTTTCAGTTAAATACCGCGTCCTTTGACTTGCACACTTCAATTTAGTCGTCGTAAATCCGGCATTCAGCCGCTTCTGGGTTAGCGTCGCAGTACTGCTCCAGCGAGTTTTTGGGCTTCGTTTGCCGTTGATGAGATGCTTCCGCTTGCAGTTCTTCAACTGCATCCCAAGCCGCAGCACACGCAGCCGAATCGCTACCGCTTACGTCACAAACGCTACGAGCTTGTTGAAGCTCTTCTTCAATCTTTTGCTGGATGTCACTCATGGATATCTCCGTCCCAGTCAAGGTGTTCATGCTACGGGGTGGCTACTGTTGCGATCGCCAAACCTGTGCTAGTCATCTGACCCTGCTTGTGACAGACCAAGCGCAACGCTAGCGATCGCTAACTCCAGTGATAGAGTCAGAGACGAGCCTTAGCTGGGCTTCAGCCAAATGTCTTAAGGTTTACAAAAAGCAACACAGCTACCGTTTCGCCTTTAGATTTACCGTAACATATGTTAATACCAGTCTAGCGCGAAGTCATCTGTTTACACTTTGCAAAAGTTGATAGATCGAATCAGCTTCTATTTCAATTCAACATACTCAATAATTCGGCCCCTGCCCGTCGGAGGTTCCAGGAAACCCCGTGGAAGCGTACCCCAATTTTGTAAGATAACTGGAAGCAGTTCTGTTCCGTGTTCCGTGTATTGACAGTAAGGGAGAATCACCGATGGCAGCATCGACACCGCCTCCAATGCAGTGGGTAAGCGTCCTATCGACTCGGCCCTCCCTAGAAGCGGCGATCGCCGAAGTGGTTGAACGGGCCACCAGCGCCTTGGGCACAGCCCCCCACCTGGGGATCGTGTTTATCTCCTCCGCGTTTACCAGCGAATATTCCCGGTTAATGCCCCTGCTGCAAAGCCACTTGCCAGAGGTTCCATTGATTGGTTGTGGCGGGGCAGGTGTGATTGGCATGGCCCCAACGAATGAACCGCGAGAAGTGGAAGGAGAGGCGGCGATCGCCCTGACCCTGGCCCACTTGCCCCAAGTCAACGTCCATCCCTTTCATCTCGCCCCCGATGGCCTGCCCGATTTAGACAGTCCCCCCGCCGCCTGGGCCGATTTGATTGGGGTGGCCCCCACCGAGCAACCCCAGTTCATCCTCTTTGCCGATTCGGCCTTTAGCAAAATTACCGATTTACTCCAGGGGCTCGACTTTGCCTTCGCCGGCTCTAGCAAAATCGGTGGTCTGGCCAGTGGTGGCTTTGGCAGCCATTCCGGGGCGTTGTTTTGCCAAAACCAGACTTACCGGGATGGGATTGTCGGGGTTGCCCTCAGCGGCAATATCATCGTGGAGACAATTGTGGCGCAGGGATGCCGCCCGATTGGTGCCCCTTACCTGGTCGCGGAAGGCGAGCGCAATATCTTGCTGGCCCTGGAAGCCCAGAGTAGCGACAGTGTGGCGGCCCCGGTGAGCAGCACCACAGTTTCCCAGAAACGCACGCCCCTGGAAATGTTGCAAGAGCTGATCCAAAGCTTGAATGAGGCCGATCGCACCCTGGCCCAGCATTCCCTGTTCGTGGGGGTGGCCCAAAGTGAGTTTAAGCAAACCCTGGAACAAGGCGATTTTTTGATTCGGCAACTGATTGGGGTCGATCCACGGGTTGGGGCGATCGCCATTGGCGATCGCATTCGCCCCGGCCAACGGATTCAATTTCACCTGCGCGATTCCAAAGCCTCCGCAGAAGATCTAGAAGTCCTGCTGCAACGGTATCAACTCACGACCATGACCGCCGAAACCAGAACAGCTCCCATCGGGGCGCTGATGTTTGCCTGCACAGGGCGAGGCGAAGGGTTGTATGGCGAACCCAATTTCGACTCCCACCTGTTCCACCGCTATTTTCCCGCTGTGCCGCTGAGTGGCTTTTTCTGCAATGGGGAAATTGGCCCCGTGGGCGGCAGTACCTTTTTGCATGGGTTTACCTCCGTGTTTGGGATTATTCGCCAACCTTAGGCCCCGACCGTCAGCCGACTGTGGGCGATCGCCCCGGCCCCGCCTCAGAGGTATTCCAGCAACAAAGTTTCCAATTGCACAATGTTTAACGGTTTGCTGAGATACCCTGTGGCTCCCGCTGCCATGAATTTTTCGCGATCGCCTGCCATCGCCATTGCCGTCACCATGACCACAGGCAACTGTTGCCAATCTGGGTCGGCCCGCAATTCACGCAACAGCGCTAACCCGCTCAACTCACTGGCAACGTGCACATCCATCAACACCAACTGGGGCTGAAAACGGCGTAAACTGTGCCAAAAGTCGCTCACGGTCGTATCCAACTGCACCTGGTAGCCCACGGCCTTCAAATAGTCTTGCAACAAGGTGGCACTGTAGGGATCATCTTCCAAAATTAAGATTCGCCCATTGGTCGTATGGGCGGCACAGTGCTGCACCAGGGCGGAATTCTGTTCCGGCCCGATCGCCGCGATCGCCCCCATTGGCCCCGGCAAAGAAATCGTAAACTCGCTCCCCTGGCCCAGGCGCGATCGCACCGCCACCGTGCCCCCATGCAGTTGGGCCAGCTTGCGCGTCAACGCCAACCCCAACCCCGTCCCGGCATACTTACGGCTCAGTTGACTATCCAACTGGCAAAAGGGCTGAAACAACAGGGCAACTTGCTCCGGCGCAATCCCGATCCCTGTATCTTTCACGCGAAAGTGAATTTGCTCGGCCTCGGCCCACACCGACAAACACACCCAACCCGTCGGTGTAAACTTCACCGCATTGCTCAACAGATTCAGCAACATTTGTTTGAGGCGGCGCTCATCCGCCACGCACCATTGCACACTGGGCGCAATCTCCAGGTTTAGCTTGAGGCTTTGGGTCGCCGCCTGCTCTTGCACCAACGTCAAACAATACCGACAAATCTCCGCCACATTAATCGACGTTTTGCTAATTGTTTCCCGCCCCGATTCCACTTTGGCGAGATCCAGAATATCGTTGATGAGCATCAGCAAATGCTCGCCGCTACTGTGAATATGGCGGACATACTCTTGCTGCTTCGCCGTTAATTTGCCAAAAATTTCCCGTTGCAACAGTTGGGACAACCCCAAGATCGCATTTAACGGCGTTCGTAATTCATGGCTCATCGTGGCCAGGAACTCACTCTTCGCCCGGTTCGCCGCTTCCGATAGCCGTTTTTCTTCTTCCAGTTCGCGGGTGCGCTGTTGCACCAATTCTTCTAAGTGTTCGTAGCTTTGGGCGTTGTAAAGGGCGATCGCCGCTTGGGCTGCAATCCGGTGCAATACTTGGATTTCGTCAATGGAAAACGTGCGGTAATGGCTGGTCGTGAACAGACACAACGCCCCAAATAATTGCTCTCGAATTAAGATCGGCACGCCCACCACCGAGCGACAGCCATAACGCTGCGCCTGGGCCACACAACTCGCCGTCAACGGTAAGGTGCCAATATCCATCGCATAAAAGGCTTCGCCCTGGCAGAAATCTGCGGCAGCAGGGGACAAATCGGGCCAGTCCTGCACTGGCATCACAAAATCCAACATGGAACACAGGGCCGCATCGGTTTTCCATTCATTAATGGCGCGAATAGTCTCCCCAATGCGGAAAATCACCACCCGATCTACATCAAAGCCAGCTCCGGTCTGTTCCACAATTTCTTGCAGAATGAGGTCAGCTTCCAGGGTCGAGTTCAGCGCCTGACTCAACTGATTGAGCAATTGCTCCCGCTGGGCTTGCTGCTGGATGCGGCTAAACAGTTGGGCTTGTTGGATTGCGATCGCCACCTGGACACCCAACTTTTGCACCAGATCAATTTCAAAGGATTGCCACTCCCGCACCGTTTCGCAGTGGTGCAACGTCAGCACCCCCCACAGATAGCACCCCGGTGGCAACGTCGCCCCCCCGGTTCCATTCCCTTCGTTGGTCGCTGTCAACAAGTCACTTCGCCACGCCAACTGATCCGTTTGGATAATGGGCACCACTAGTTTTGACTTGACTTGGAGCTGGCGCAGAAAAGCCAGGTAATCCGGCGTCCCGCTGACGGTTTCCGCATCATTCAAAACATAGATTTGGCCTTGCTCATACCAAGCTTCTCGGTGGCCCCGATACCAAACCTGGTGCGTTTCGTCCTCCACGGCAATCGACCAGGGCGGAGCCGCCGCCGCCGCCACCAAAACGCCGTAATCCCCATCAAAGCGGTAGATCAAAACCCGATCGGTTTGGAGAAATTGCTGCACTTCGTCTACGGTGCGATGCAAGATCTCCCCCAAATCCAGGGATTCTCGAATGCGCAAGGAAATATCGCCCAAGAGGCGATCGCGATGGGCTTGTTGTTGTAGTTGTTTTTGGGCCTGTTGGCGCTCCAGGGCGATCGCGATCGCCGAAATCGCCGCCCCCAGCAAATGCACAGCTAAATCTTCCCACGGGGCCGCAGGAGCCCAACGCTCAAAGCCAATAATCCCCCAACACCGTTGCTGCACCATCACCGGAAACACCAACACCGCCACCTCTAACGGCACTTCGCCTGCGGCCCGTGCATCCACCCGCCTGACTTCATGCACCCAAGTCCCCTGAAGCAACAGCGCAGACCACCGCAACCAGGTTGCCCCCTCTGCCCCCAAACACACAGCCCCGCGCCTCGTGGCATTCAGGCCGCGATCGCGTTCCCACACCTGCGGGGCCACCCAGCGCAACGCCCCCCCCGCATCCCGCTGCACTGGGGCCACAAAAGCCCGCCCAGCCTCGGCGACCTCCCCCAACGGCGCTAACAACTCATCCCACGCCTCCAGTTTCAACGGTTGGGCTAACAACCGGGTTTGCACTTCCACCAGCGTCGTCAAAAATCGCTCCCGCTGGGCCAGCGTCTCTTCACTCACCTGCAAGGCTGTTTGGGCCAGTTTGCGGGCCGTAATGTCCGTCACCATACCTTCGTAGTACAGCAACTCCCCCTGAGCGTCATAGACCGGATGGGCATTTTCCGCAATCCACAAGCGCGAGCCATCCCGCCGATACACCTCCGCCTCAAAACTAGAAACCACCCCTTCCCGCTGCACTTGCTGGATAAACTCGGCCCGTTTGTGGGGATCGCAATATAGCTTGTGGGTGATATCGGTCAGTGTGGTCATTAACTCCTCAGGCGAATCGTAGCCATACATTTTGGCCAACGCATAGTTTGCACTGAGATACCGCCCATCGGGGGTGGTTTGAAAAATGCCCTCGATCGCATTTTCAAAAATGCTGCGATATTTGGCTTCAGCCTGTTGCAACGCGGTTTCGGCAGCTCGTCGTTCCTGAATTTCGGCAGCCAGAGCCGCGTTCGCCTGGGCGAGTTCTTGGGTGCGTTGGGCCACGCGGTCTTCTAATTCGCCGTGCACCTTTTGCAGGGCTAATTCCGCCTCTCGCCGCTTCGTGATGTCATTGTTCACTTCCAAAATTTCCAGGGGGTGGCCCTGTTCATCCCGGCGCAGTTCCCACCGACTGGCCACCGTAATCGCTTGCCCCGTCCGGCTTTGTTGCAACAAGGTGCCTTCCCAGCGATCGCTCTGCAACAAGTGCGCCATAATCCAGCTCAGGCTACTCCCTTCCAACTGGGTTTGCAGCAGTTCATGCACATTGCGCCCCAATACCTCTGCACTCGCCCACCCATAGGTGCGTTCTGCCCCCTGATTCCAAAACGTCAGCCGCCCATCCGGCGTAAAAATCAAAATGGAATCATGCCCAAGATTCAACAACGACGCTTGTGCATCCAGCAATCTGGCCTGTTGTTCGAGCTGAGCCTGAGCCTGTTTGCGCTCCGTAATATCGACCGAAATCCCCACGAACCCCTGGGGGCGATCGCGACCATCTCGGATTAACGTATTTTTGACCTCAGCCCAAAAACAGTGCCCATCCTTCCGCCGGAGCCACAATTCCCCCTCCCACAACTCCGACCGAAAGGGCTGTTGCCGCATTTGTCGCACCACACGGGGTTCCAGCTCCGGCAGCAACACCGTCGTAATCCGCTGACCCAGCACCTCCTCTGCCCGCCATTGGTAGAGTTTCTCGGCATACCGATTCCAGTAAATAATCTGCCCTTGCAAATCGGTGGCAATCACAGCATTACACACCTGCTCCAGCAACACGGTATGCAACTCCCCCCCGGTTGCCATCGCCCACAGCCCCTGCGCCCCCTGTGGCTGCGCCCAAGGCAACACCGCATCAGCCCCAGCCATCTCCTCAGGAGGCAGAGCTTGTTGCAACACCGCTTGTAGCTCTTGAAAAGCCCGGTCATCTCGACAATATTGGCGCAAATTGTTCAATTGCTTTCGGTTCATGGTGAGCTTACACAAGATGATTCCGGCCCCTGCCCCAGCAAATTTCGTGAGTTCAAGACAACAAGTTACTGAGCAGTTGACAGCCGAGGGCTAGAGGCACATGACCAACCCAGGCGTGTGCAACGGCAGAGACGACTGCCACCAGGACGGATTACCCAATCCAGCCCAGAAGCCCGATGCCATCCCGCTGAACCACGACCCCAGCGATCGCCCGTTGGCGGGCAGCCCAGGGAAACAAGCGGGTCGTCTTCTGATCTCCTTCGGAGCACACAACCAGCCAACGACCTATCTTAGAGAAAAAGGGTAAGGGTAATCACACTTCGGCGCGATGCAAGGAAACAAACAGTGCCTAAGCACATATTGCAACGGTGGGGAATGGGGCTCAGTCGTGGTCATTACGAAATAGGCACAAACACAGAACAATTGCGGGAGGGACTAACGCGCACCAAGCCACGCCAACTGTACTCACTGGAAGGACATGCCAAAATTGTGTTGTGCAATAGACAAGCGTGCAACGGGGATGCTACCCAAAAGGTGTTGCTCAGATCTAAGGGTGCCCATGAACCTAGAGTCAATCAACACGAAGGAATAGACTCAGGTAAGCCTGCGCCAAAAAGTTGCAGCAGTTGGGCTGGCTGCGCTCCGAGCTGTCGGCCTACACCACGGGGTTTGGTATTACCGGAGACAAGCCAACCCAGTTTACACTGAAGCAAGGGAGGCAAGTGGCTCTGTGCTGGCGACAGCCCCGACTGGTGTGGTGGTGCGGGCAAGGCAGCCGACTCGCCTGATTTTTCGTTTTGAGTGTTCTTGATTGATGAGCTGGTAGACCAACCTGTATGCCGCAAGTTTCCTTTGAGTTGTTTTTGGCCGGGGTGCAGACGGGCGATCGCCTGGTGAGTTTCCCCACCGATACCATCCCGGCGCTGGCGGCCCGCCCAGAATATGCCAGCCTCATCTTTGCGGCAAAACAACGGCCTTTGGAAAAACCCTTGATTCTCATGGCAGCCCAATTGGCAGACTTGTGGCCCTATGTGGGTGGCACGGCGGCAGAACGCTCCCAGTGGGAGCAAGTGGCAGCCCAGTATTGGCCGGGGGCTTTGACCTTGGTGTTGCCAGCGAGCGATCGCGTACCAACGACGTTGAATCCCCTGAATCCCAGCACGATTGGTGTGCGGGTGCCCAACCATGCGATCGCCCAACAGATTTTAGCCGCCACGGGGCCACTAGCAACGACCAGCGCCAACCGCTCTGGGGAACCCGCCTTGCAGACAATGGGCGAGATCGAAGCACAGTTTCCCACCGTGTTGACCCTGGCACGCGGGGCACTCTCCGGCGCACCGACGATCGCCGCATCCAGTTCTGGCGTGCCTTCGACGGTAGCGCAGTGGATGGGGACAGGGTGGAAAATTCTACGACAGGGGGCCGTGACGCTCCCGGAGGCGCAATGACTTGGGGCAATCTGCTGTGGTTGGGGGTTGGCGTTGGGATTGGGTTGCTGGGGAGCCAATGGCGACGGCGATCGCACTCGCTGCTGCATTTCATCCAGGCGGCCCCCATTGCGCCAGAGACGGCGACACCCACCCCGCCCTTGCAGGCCGCCCCCGATGAGTTAGCCGAGTTGCGATCGCGGTTAGCCACTGTTGAACTGGCCTATCACATGGCCGCTCAGATGAGCCAGGTGAAAGGGAGTTTTTTGGCCCGCACCTCCCACGAGTTGCGATCGCCCTTGAATGGCCTCATCGGGATGCACCAACTAATCCTGGCCGACCTGTGCGATAGCCCGGAGGAAGAGCGCGAATTTTTGACCGAGGCCAATGCCTCCGCCCTGAAAATGGTGCGCGTGCTGGATCATGTCATCGAAACCAGCAAAATTGAACAGGGCAGCATTCAACTCGTGCCGGAAGCGATCGCCATTGCCGCCCTCTTTGCCGATGTGCAGACCCTGACCCACCTCCAAGCCCAAAACCGCAGTATTCGTTTGGCGATCGCCCCGCCCACCGCACCCCTGACCCTCTGGGCCGATCTCCGCCGCCTGCGCCATGCCCTCGCCACCCTCATCAACAGCGCGATCGCCACTCTCGACGAAGGCCACATCACCCTGGCGGTTGGCCCTCCCGCCTCACCCGACCAACACCAGCTTTGGCTCGACACACCGCTGGCCGCCGCCCACTGGGAAGCCCCAGCCCCACCAGCTCTCCCCCCGACCAGCGATCGCAAGGCTATCCTCCAAACCTTGCGCCAAGCCTTCCCCAGCCCCAGCTATGCCCTGACTGTGGCGCGATCGCTGTTCCAATCCATGCACGGCGACCTCACCCTCGCCCACCCCACGCCCGATTCCACCCGAATTTGCTGCACCCTCCCTATCGCCCCACCCGCCACTTCGATAGACTGAAAAAAGCTGTTACATTTTGTCATCGTCCTGTCTTTCGAAATCTTGCCATGACTGGGAAATCTCCTGACACCAACACCAGCACCGATCGCGCCCCGGCCACCCTAGGCCAACGGTTGCGTAACTTTACCATCGCCCTCATTGCGATCAGCCTGAGCACCGCCATCTTCCTGGGCTTCCAAACCGAAACCGCCCCCGGCATGCTTTCGGCGATGGCCGCAGAGTCTATCCCCCTGGATGAGGCTCTACGGAACGACAAACCCACCTTCATGGAGTTCTACGCCAATTGGTGCACCAGTTGCCAAACGATGGCCCCGGATCTCGCCACCCTGAAACAAACCCACGGCGACCAAGTGAACTTCGTCATGCTGAATGTTGACAACAGCAAATGGCTCCCCGAAATTCTGAACTACCGGGTCGATGGCATTCCCCATTTTGTGTTTTTGGATGCCACCGGTACCGCGATCGCCCAGGCCATTGGGGAACAACCCTCTACTGTTTTGGCAGCGAACTTGGTGGCCCTGGCCGCAGGCGAACCGCTCCCCTATGCCCAGAGCACAGGCCAAACCTCCGAGTTTTCTGCCCCCATCAAACCCAATCCAGCCCAACAAACCGATCCCCGCAGCCACGGCAGTCAAGTTGTTTCTGAGCGCTAACCCCCAACGCCAACCTTAAGCCACCAGTTGGGCCGCGATCGCGTTGGTTTTCTCAATCAACCGGGGCAAATCCACGGGCACAAGGCGACCCTGATCCACCACCTTGTTGCCATTGATGAAACTGTAGTCCACAGCATTGGCCTGGCAGAAAATCACCGCAGCGATCGGATCGTGCAAAGCCCCCGCAAATTGGGGGCGATCGAGATTAATGGCAATGAAATCAGCCGCCATCCCAGGAGCCAAAGCCCCAATGTCGTCCCGGCCCAAAACCTTGGCCCCACCCAACGTCGCGACTTCCAAAATCTCGCGGGCTGTCATCGCCTGGGCTTGTTGCTCCCGCACGCGGGCCAGCAAAAACGCCATGCGCGCTTCTTGTAGCAAATTGCCTCCATCATTAGACGACGAACCATCCACCCCCAGGCTCACTGGCACCCCAGCCGCCAACATTTGCCGAATGGGCGCAATGCCACTCGCCAGCCGTGTGTTGCTCCCAGGACAATGGCTCACCCCGGTGCCCGTCTGGCCAAATTTTTGAATTGTCTCCTCATCCAGCATGACGCAATGGGCGTGCCACACATCCGGCCCCAGCCACCCCACGGATTCCGCATAGTCGCCAGGAGTCTGGCCAAACTGTTGGAGGCTAAAGTCCACATCCGACTGATTTTCGGCCAAGTGAGTATGCAGACGAACGCCCTCGTAGGCACGGGCGAGGGCCGCAGATTCGCGCATTAACTCCCGCGAGACGGAAAAGGGCGAGCAGGGGGCCAAGGTCAGCCGCAGCATGGAATAACGGGCCGGGTCGTGATATTGCTCGATAAGCCGCTGAGAATCTTTGAGAATTGCCGTTTCATCCTCAACCACTGCATCGGGGGGCAACCCGCCCAGACTTTGGCCAACGCTCATGCTGCCCCGACAGGGATGAAACCGCATCCCCAGGTCATGGAGAGCTTGCACTTCATCATCGATCGCGCATCCATTCGGGAAGATATACAGATGGTCGCTTGAAGTTGTACAACCGGATAACAGGAGTTCCGCCGCAGCCATCTGCGCACTGACATAAATGGCCTCTGGAGTTAGCTTGGCCCAAATGGGGTAGAGAGTGCGAAGCCAATGAAACAGCGTGCCATCCTGGGCCGCAGGCAAAACGCGGGTCAACACTTGATAAAAGTGATGGTGCGTATTCACCAGACCGGGCAAAACCACATGGCGATCGCCCAAATCCAGCACCTCATCCGCCGTTGTAGGGAGTTCAGCCGTTGGCCCCACCTGTTCAATTACGTTATCCCGAATGAACAAAGCCCCGTGGCGAATTTCCCGGCGATCGCGATCCAGCGTCGCAAGAGTGTGAATATTCTGAACGAGCAACGTTGCCATAGGATGCGTTTTACTCCCGCAAACGGTATATTCCCAAAACCGTGGACAGACTCAAACCAGGTACATAGCCCTACTGTATACATCGCCAAAATGGTGGCCACCTGCGCCACCGATCAACCCGGCCTTAGCCGTCCGACCTTCCTCATCATAAGAAGGAATGGCAACCGTACAGGGAAACAGTGCAGGGAAAAGAATGCAGGAGAAATAGGGCAGAGAAATCAGAATCAACCACACCAGACAATTCAAAATGTATACTGTATACAAGCCATGTTCATCGAAATAAGGCAGACCCATCCCCAGCCGTTCTGTGGCCGTCCTGCTCTCGCCTGCTTCCCACGAGCAGTTGGTTCAACCCAGATCACTGTAGGCTAAAACAACGGTAGCGGCGCAATCACCAAGTGAATTCTCAATAAGCGGCACAGTTTAGGAGAACAAAGAGGTATGGATAACCTGAAGGTTTTGATTATTGGGGCCGGCATGGGTGGTTTAACCGCAGGGATTGCCTTAAGCCAGGCTGGGTACGCAGTCGAAATTTACGATCGCGTCGCAGAATTGCGGCCTGCAGGGGCAGGAATTTCGCTCTGGTCCAATGGGGTCAAAGTTCTCAATCGACTGGGGTTGGGGCCAAAAATCGCGGCGATCGGCGGTCTAATGGACTCCATGCAATACCGCACTCAACACAACGAAATCCTCAACAACATTGACCTTGCCCCCTTAAGTCAAACCGTAGGCCAGCGGCCCTATCCCGTCGCCCGAACCGATCTGCAACAGATGCTATTGAGCGCATTTCCGGGGCCTGTGCATTTAGGGTACGAGTGCATCGCCATTGAACAAGATGCCACAGGCGTCACAGCCCTGTTTGACAACGGCCATCAGGCTCAGGGAGATGTGCTCGTCGCTGCGGATGGCATTCGCTCTCGGTGCCGCAAGTATGTCCTCGACACCGACGTGGCCCCTAACTACGCCGGCTACGTCAACTGGAACGGTTTGGTGCCCTGGGATGCAACCTTGGCCCCACTGAATACCTGGGTGATTTTTGTTGGCGACCACAAACGCGCCTCCCTCATGCCTGTCGGCGGCGATCGCTTCTACTTCTTCTTTGATGTGCCCCTGGAACGGGAAGCCGCAGCCACCGGAGGCGACCTGCGCACCGATCTCACCCAATTTTTTGCTGGCTGGCCCGACCCAGTTCAAAGCTTAATTCAGCAACTTGAGCCAGCCCAAACGAACCGGGTGCTCATCCACGATGTTGGCCCGTTAGAAACCTTTGTCAATGGGCGCGTAGCGCTACTGGGGGATGCGGCCCACGCTACCTGTCCAGACCTAGGCCAGGGAGGAGCCCAGGCGATGGAAGATGGCTTCATCCTGGCTCAAATGCTGCTCACCACCAATCTCAGTGTGGAGGATGCGCTCCAGCGCTATCAGGCGGAACGGGTACCACGGACCGCAGCCGTCGTGCAAAAGGCGCGGCACCGGGCAGAAAAAATTCACGGTGCAGACCCCGCCGCGACCCAAGCCTGGTACGACCAATTGCGCACTGAAGCGCCCTCAGCAGTGACAGATGCGATCGCTCAGGTTATTTTGGGTGGCCCTTTACGATGACCCGTTGGTCGTGGTTGTGGGCGATCGCCCTCTGCCTGTGGCTCAGTGTTTCCAGAGCCGCCATAGCCCAAACAGTTCCATTTGCCCCCAACTGGGGCCATTTGTCCACATCTCTTTCTCTGCCTTTAGCAATGACTGGCAAACTAACCACCCACGTTTTGGATACAGCCAACGGGCAACCCGCCGCCGGGATGACCATTTCCCTGTGGGCAGTGGCCCCCACAACGGGCGAAAAAACCAAACTCAAAACCGTGACCACTAACGCCGATGGCCGCACCGATGGCCCCCTATTAACCGCTGAGGAATTCCAGGTCGGGGTGTATGAGTTGGTATTTCAGGTGGGAGACTACTTTGCAGCGCGATCGCCCGCCCGCCCTCAACCAGCATTTTTAAACCAGGTGCCCATCCAATTTGGGATAGCCGACCCAGAGGCCCACTACCACGTCCCGCTGTTGGTGTCGCCCTGGGCCTACAGCACCTACCGGGGCAGCTAGCCCCCACCAATAGGGCCACCGCTATCAGCAGAATAGAGAACCTATATCGTTGGGTACGGAAATTCCCCCTGATTTCTCCTCCTTCTGGCACGCCGAAGACCCCAAGATTCTTCTAGAGTGGAAGGGTACTTGTTAAAGCAAAAAGGGCAGTACCAATGCCGGGGTTAGGCGATCGCTGGAATCAGTTCACAGGCAAAACGCGAATTGTGGTGTGCCGACTTTTCATCCACTTAGTGGGCCAAGAAGTCGCGCCATTATTGGGGGTGCTTAATCAAGCCGCCCGCGCCGCGATCGCTAGCGATGGCGACTTGCAGACCGCCGGAGAAGGGCTTGTGGATGTCACCCAAGCCTTATTAGATGCCGACTTATATTGGCGATCGGCCTCCAACGAAGGTGATGTGTTTTGGAAGGAAGAAGAAGCCGGTGATTTTGTTGAAGAATTATTCACCGATTCAGCCCAGCGCTACAGCAGCGGCATCGAACTTGGGGGCACCACCGACGACCTGACCGTCCCTGTGACCCAACATCTCGTCGTCATGCTCACCGCCGCCTACGAAGGCGAAATGCCCGAACTCGAAACCGATCTAGCCGATATCCGCGCCCTCAAAGCAGGCTTGAAAGCCCTAATCAACTTGCACTATCAAAACCGCTTACGAGCCATTCAAGTGCATTTTTCCCCAGCCCAACTGGGAGACGAACTCACCGCTGATCAAGTCCTCGAAAACTTCCCCGAACTCATTCCCCTGTAACTGGGTGGCCAGCATCTAACCCCCATTCCCCAGCCTTGACCATCTGTTCAACCTGCCCCACCCAACCGTCCATTTCGTTTTTCTCCGTTGACTTTTCCTATATTGACAATGATGACTATTCTGCGCCGACTGCTAATTGTGTTAATGGTTCTGACCCTAGCCGGAACCAGCGTCGCCTGTGGGCCGGCATCCGGTGACAATGGGCGTTCCACCTCAGGAGCCCAACAAACCAATGTGCAACCGCCCCAAAACCGCTTAGGCAATGGCCAATACCCGGTTCAGCAAGCGACTTACAACGACGTGGATGGCGAATACACCGTCATGCTGTTGAACACAGCACCGGGGGATTCGTCGGTTTATCGCTCCGATAATTTGCCGATGGCCCGCCTCACGGAAGAAGAAGTCAAACAAGGGGCAAAGAGCTATCTCAAAGTGGAGAATGGCCAACCCTCCTTACATTTGGCCGAAGACTTCAAGATTGAATATGTCCACAACGTCACTGAAAATGTGACCAATCCCCAAACCGGCCAACAAGAAACCGTCGTGATTCGTCAAGAGAGCGGCTTTTGGTCGCCGTTTGCGGGGGCCCTGGCCGGACAAGCCTTGGGGAGTCTGCTGTTTCGCCCCCAATATTATGTCCCCCCGGTTTATCAACCGGGCCTAGTGACGGGCTATGGCGGTTATGGCGGGACGTATAATCAGGCCGTCAGTCGCTACCAAGACCGCTATAATGCACCTCCTACTGCGGTTAAAAATCGGCAATCCTTCCGGACGACTGGTCGCTTGAGAACGTCTTCGGGCCAAGTCAGAACCACACCTTCGCAATCGACGAACCGCGCCACAGGCAGTGGGTATGGCTCCAACACCTTGAAGCGATCGCCCTCCAGTGGTTCCACCAAAAGTCGGCCTCGGAGTAACAGTTTCGGGAGTTCGCGATCGCGCAGTTTTGGCCGTCGCCGCTAAGCCCTTAACTCCGCAAAATTCATCCCACGCCTGCTTTCACGCTGGGTTTTAAGGTTTCAGGCATACCAGGGTAGTCTCAACGGCTGCCCTATTTTTTTCGCCCTGGTTTGGGGTTCAAGGCTGGGGGTTAGCTGGGCGGTGTGGTACTTAGTCACGGGATTGGCCCAGCAGTTTGTGGTAATGGTCAATGTGGAATTGGGCCGATCGCCGCCAGGAATACTGCGCCAGAACGGACTGACTGGCCTGGATCAGGGCGATCGCCGTTTCCGGTTGGGTGGCAGCCAACATCCCCTGGGCGATCGCAGTCGGCACATTGGGATTCACCCAAATGGCCTGGGACGGAGCCAAAAATTCGGTGAACGGTGGCTGGTCAGACACCACAATCGGCAATCCCGCCGCGATCGCTTCCAGCACCACCAGCCCCCACCCCTCTTTGAGGGACGGAAAACAAAACGCATCTGCACAACGGTACAACACAGGTAACGCCGTTTCGGGAATCACTCCTGGCAAAATGAGCGATCGCCCCACAGGAATCGCCAGGGCTTCGGCCACCCGAAAAAATTCCTCCCGATAGGGCTGGTAGTCAAACAGGGTCGCACCGCCCGCAATGACCAGTTGGGCCTGGGGTTGGTGCGCCAAAACCTGGGCAAATGCCCGCAAGAGATGAATGGAGTTTTTGCGGGGTTCAATGCCCCCAATCGTCAGGTAAATCGGTGAACCACTCAAGCCGTACGTCGCTTTCAAGTTCGCCTCTTGGCCCGTAGGCACGGCAGTAAAGCGCGTCGTATCCACTCCATTCAATACTCGTGGCGCAGTGATACCATAGTCCGTCGCCAGAGCCTGTTGCCAGCGATCGCTCACACACAAACACAAATCAGGGGCACGAATCGAACGGTCTTGGCACTGTTGCAAATAAGGACTGGTGTAGTCTTCGATGTGGTGCACCGTGCGGACAACGTGGGGAATGTGGCCCCGCTCCCGTTGTTGCACCAGCGCATTGGCCCCAATGCAATCTTGGGCGTGATAGATGTCGTAGGCAGGCGCTTGCTCCAGGGCTTGAACAAACTCGTGAATTCGCTGGTGAATCAGGCGATCCACATCAGGGGGCGCAGGTTGGGCCGGAATTAGCCGTACCGCACAGGGGAGCGATCGCTCAAAGCCTTGGCCATCTTTATCCAGGGCATACACACAGACCTGGTGCCCTAATTCGGTCAGGGCGATCGCCAACTCCAGGGTATGCACCACACTTCCACGGGGCTTGGTGGCATAGGTCAGGAGGGCAATCCGTAGCGGGCGAGTAGGCATCATCGCACTGCAAAACCCGTCAAGGGTTCAGCCTCAAAGTCCCAGAAACACACCGACTCAGCCCCCTGCTGTAACTGCAAGCGGCGATCGCTCACCACCGTGCCAATGCGATCGCAGACCAGGCCAAAAGCCCCCGCTTGGGCCCGTATGGGGTCAAACTGCTCAGGCCGCACACTCAGCAAAAAGCCATAACTCGGAAAATTGAGCAGCCATTTTTCTAGGGGCAACCCAGCAGGGCACGGTACTGCCGCCAGATCCAACACTGCCCCACAGCCCGATGTTTCGAGCAGCATAAGGGCCGTACCGAGAATCCCCCCCATACTCACATCTTTCCCCGCATCACACCAGCCCGCAGCGGCCCATTGGGGCAAGAGATCGAGCTTTGCACGGAGCCGATTCGGGTCGGCCTGAGTCGCCGCATCCCAAAATGGATAACGGGGATGGGGTTGGCCCTCAAAATCCGTCAGCAGCACCAGGGCATCTCCCGGTTGTGCATTGAAACTGGTGATCAGCCGTTGCGCCCGCCCCAAAATCGCCACCGCAAGGGCCTCGTAGGGACTGTGACAGTTGGTATGCCCCCCGACAATGGGGACGTTGAAGGTTTGGGCCGCTGCAATCATGCCATCCCACAGGGGCTGAGCGGGCTCCCTGGCTTGGCTCCACAGCGCATCGACCACCGCGATCGGTCTGCCCCCCATCGCATAAATGTCACTCACATTCACGAGCACACTGCACCAGCCCGCAAACCAGGGTTCAGTCTGCACCAGGGTCGGCCACATGCCCTCGGCGGCCAACAGCAAATACCCATCCCCATCGGGAATCGCGGCACAGTCATCCCCCAGCACGATCGCGCCTTGTGCAGTCGGTGGCACCCACTGGGTTAGTTTTTGAGCGATCGCCTGAATATCCTGTTTTTGCTCGATGCCCAGCGATCGCCGGAGTCGAGTGGCCAGGTCTGCCAGCATCAAGACACCTGCCGACTCAGCAAGGGCCAGGTTGGCCGAATATCCTCGGCAGGGGGATAGTGAGCCAGGTCAGCTTCCATCAGGTGGTGGGGGCGATCGCACACCGTCATCTCATTTAAGGACGTCCAATGCAAACGCTGAAAAAAGCGGACGTTTTGGAGTTGCACCGTTGCTAAAAAGCGATCGCAGCCCCAGGCGTTGGCCGTCGTCACCGCTTTAGTAATTAAGCCTTTGCCAATCCGCCCTACCCGGCGATAGTCGGGATGTACCCCCAGCCGTCCACCGTACCAGAGCCGGGGCGACTCCTCGTAAATCCGCACAACACCGACAATCAACGGGCCAGCAGAAGCCTCCTGGTCGATCGCCACAATGGGATAGGCGATCGCGTCAATCTCATCCTCGTCGTTTCCAGCAAACAGCCCCTGTTCTGCACAAAAAATAGCTTGCCGTAACTCAAAATAGCCCCGCAGGTCAGCGGGCGATCGCGCCAATTCAAACCGATAGCGAGTCGTCATTCCCATTTCTCCCAACTGTTGACTGCTGTTAATCCCAAAGCATCAGGTCTCAAACGTAGACAATGCCGAACACGCGCCACATTTACCGCAGCCTGCCCGCATTGCCGCCGAAGTCATGCCAGCCTGCTTCAGCAAAGCCCCGACTTGCTGGTAAAGCGCTTGCATAAACGCCTGACTGGGGGCGGGGTGGTGGGCCAGGGGAGTCTCAGAAATGGGCACAAATGGCACCACAAAGGGATAAACGCCAACCTGAATCAGGCGATCGCAGGCATTCACCAACGTCTCCAAACTGTCCCCCAATCCCGCCAAAAGATAGGTACTGACCTGGCCCCACCCAAACACCCGCACCGCCGCCTCAAACGCTTGAAAATAGTAAGCCACAGGCACTTCCGCCTTGCCTGGCATGATGCGAGCCCGCACCGCCGGATCCACCACTTCCAAATGCATCCCCAAACTGTCCACCCCCGCAGCGTGCAGACGGGCAAACCAGGCAAAATCATCCGGGGGTTCACACTGCGCCTGAATCGGCAGATTCACCGATGCTTTCACCGCTTGGGCGCATTCTGCCAGGTAAGCAGCACCGCGATCGCGGGTATTCGGGGTGCCCGTCGTCATCACCATTTGGGTCACACCATCCAACCGCACTGCCGCCTCAGCCACCTCAGCCAGTTGCGTCGGAGTTTTGCGGGCCAGAGTGCGATCGCCCTCCAGGGATTTTTCAATCGCACAAAACTGACAGGCCGTTGCCGCATCGCGATACCGCCGACAGGTTTGCAACACCGTTGTCGCCAGCACATCCCGACTGTGCAACAAAGCAATTTTGGAATAGGGAATGCCATCAGCGGTTGTGAGACTGTAGAACTTCGGCTGGGGCGGAAACTCAAGGGTCGCGATCGCCTGTTCCGCCCGCAACAACTGAGCCGTGCCCTGCCCATCCGGAGCCGCCACATAAGCCGATTGGCTCGCCGTATCCGTGTAAATGGGCACCATCACCGTCGTACCGTCAATCGTGACCGCCTTGTGATCCGACGGGCCAGCCCCGCCCTGTCGTCCGGCGGCCCCCACGGTGGGATCCAGCAGCCGCAACCCCTGGGATTGCAGCTCGGTAATTAACTGTTGTTTCTGCATAGGTCACATCCGGGTTAGAGAGTTTGCCCACTCATTTGCTCACTCAAAAGCAGCCAATTAGCCGCCCCACTCTACGATGGGGGCCACCGCCAATTCATCGCTCCGGGGAGAATTCAGTTCCACCGCGCCAACACTGGGGCGATCGCCCACCTGGGCCGTTGCGTGCATCACTGACCAGGGTTGCTGATTCAGGTGTAGTTGCAGCAAATCAGGCCGCGCATAGTGCCCAACGGCATCCATCATGCGTTTGCGTTTCGTAATCAAACTCAAGTCCAAATCCGCGATCGCCATCCCTTCGCCTTCCGTCACGGGCGGACACAGCGGCACCCCTTCCGGGCTGATAATGGCGGTGTAGCAACCCCCTTGCAACACGTTTTGCAACCCTTCATCCGCCGTGAGTTGCTGCTTTTGTTCTGCCGTTAACCACCCGGTCGCATTCACCACAAAACAGCCCGACTCCAAGGCGTGGTGCCGCAGGGTCACTTCAATTTGATCCGCAAAAATTTGCCCCACCATCGACCCCGGAAACTGACCACAGTGAATCTGTTCCTGCTGCGCCATTAGCGCATAGCGGGCCAGCGGATTGTAATGCTCCCAACAGGCCAGCGCCCCCACCCGGCCCACCGCCGTCTCCACCACCTTCAGGCCCGCACCATCGCCCTGGCCCCAGACCATCCGTTCGTGGTAAGTCGGAGTAATTTTGCGCCGCTTCAAGAGCAACGTACCATCCCCATCAAAAATCAGTTGACTGTTGTACAGTGAACCACCATCCCGCTCGTTTACCCCCACGACCACCACCATCTGGCACGATCGCGCCGCCTGACTCAGAGCCGCCACCACAGGCCCCGGCACCGTCACCGCTGCTTCATAGAGCGCCATGTGCGCCTTGCCCATCAGCACCGGAGGCTGAATAAACGAGAAATAAGGATAGTAGGGAATGAAGGTTTCGGGAAAAACTATGAGCTGCACACCTTCCTGCGCCGCCTGGGCGATCGCCGTCAGCACCTTTTCAGTGGTGCCCTCCCGACTGAACAGGACAGGGCTAAGTTGAACCGCCGCCACGCGCACCGTGCCGGGAGGACAAGAAACCTGAGACATGGTACTGAATCACTCAACAACCAATGGAAACCTGGATTGAAACTCGGCCTTGCCAAAGCCAGGGGGCTAAGTTTGCCCTCAGCCCCGACGCACCAACAAGCTTTACAGTGTCCACGTATCCAGAATGAACGCGCCTTCTTTCCGGTGCAGCAAGACCAAATCCAACACATCCAACGGATTGATGGGGCGCACACCCGGAATCAACGACGGTTCACCATGCCCATACAACGCTTGCAACGCAAACCGACAGGCATAGACCTTGCCGCCTTCTTCCATGATTTTGACCAGTTGATTGTTCATCGCCTGGTGGCCAGGAAACGCCTCATCGCCAATTTTGGGAAAACCCCGTTGGACACCGAGGGTCACACCTGGCCCGTAGAGTAGCACCGACGTTTCAAACCCTTTGCGAATCAACCGCGTTGCTTGCAGTAAGTTCACCAGACCAATCGAGCCTTCAAAAGCAACGGTGTGAAACGTCACGAGGGCTTTTTCCCCCGGTTCTGCTCGCACATCGGGAAAAACCTTTTCTTCGTAGTCAACGAAAAAATCTCCAGCTTTGTGCGCTGGTGTTGTTACCTCAGGCATAGTCGTGTCCTTACAAAAATGAGGGAAAATCTAAAGTCCAAGCGGGATTGACCCACGATGGCACTACACAGTTGGGGTCAAGTTAGGCCGCCCAGTGCTATTTCAAGGCAGGCAGCCCCAGGTTGGGCATTCCGGCAAGCGGCGACAATGCGATCGCCCCCTGTTCCTCTCCGGCCTGTTTTGCTGAGTTCGCAGAACTTGCAGCCCGTGTTCTCTGCACAGTACGAGTGATGAGAGCGATCGCTTGTATCAGAAAGCACAAAACATCCAGGTCTGGCAGAAAGGATAGGGGCCAGGGCCGGGGGCAGTGGCGATCGCACCCTCGACCCTGGATTCCCCTGGCGAAAGTGATAGGCGATCGCCCAAAATTAGCCCATTTCAGCCCATTTTTTCCAGCCGACCCTGCCCATGACGGCGGCCCCCAGTCCTCCCCCCTGGCACTACCGCCAAAGATGCCCCAGTTGTATCCAAAGTGACAGGTTGGCAGGGCCGCTCCTGGGTATGGTGCAAACAGACTTTTTCATCACCCATGAGCCATTCCCGAAGGAGGGAACCATGCGATCGCACTATGCCGTCATCATTGTGGGCGGAGGACAAGCTGGCTTGTCGATGAGCTACTGTTTGCAAGAGCGCCACATCGATCATCTGGTGCTAGAACAACATCAGATTGGTCACTCCTGGCGATCGCAACGGTGGGATTCCTTTTGCCTCGTCACGCCCAACTGGCAATGCCAACTCCCCGGTTTTGCCTATCCAGGGGCCGACCCCAACGGCTTTATGCAAAAAGATGAAATCGTGCAGTACATCGAAGCCTATGCGCGATCGTTCCAGCCCCCGGTGCAAGAAGGAGTGCGGGTTTTACGCATCTGGAAAAATCCCATTAGCGATGGGTTTGAACTTCAAACAACGATGGGAGACTTGACGGCGGATCAGGTGGTCATCGCCACAGGGGGTTATCATCGGCCCAAAATTCCCGCGATCGCCCAGCGTCTCCCAGCAGAGATTCACCAACTCCATTCCTCGCAATACAAAAATCCCCAAGCCCTATCTGACCAAGCCGTATTAGTCGTTGGGACGGGCCAGTCTGGCTGTCAGATTGCGGAAGATCTCCATCGCGCTGGCAAGACTGTGTACCTCAGTGTAGGCAGTGCCCCGCGATCGCCCCGCCGCTATCGGGGGAAAGATGTCGTTGATTGGCTGGATCAAATGGGCTATTACGACCTGGCGATCGACGACCACCCCCAAAAAGAGCAAGTCCGCACCAAAACGAACCACTACGTCACCGGACGAGATGGGGGCCGCGAGATTGATTTGCGCCACTTTGCCCGCGAAGGGATGCAGCTACAGGGGCGTTTGTACGACATTCAGGGCACTGAACTCATGTTTCAGCCCAACCTCAAAGCCAATTTGGATCAGGCCGATGCCGTGGCCGAAAGCATCAAACGCACCATCGACACCTTTATCGAGCAGCACGATATCGCCGCCCCCACCGAACCGCCCTATCAACCCGTTTGGGAACCGGCGGAGGAAGTCACCGCGATCGACTATCAGGCTGCCAATATTGGGACGGTCATTTGGGCGATTGGCTACCACATGGATTTTCAGTGGGTGGATATTCCCATCTTTGATGGCAAAGGCTACCCCGGCCACGATCGCGGGGTCACTGCCACCAAAGGACTGTATTTCCTTGGGTTGCCCTGGTTGTATACCTGGGGGTCGGGCCGCTTTTCCGGGATTGCCCGAGATGCCTATTACCTCGCGGACTATGTGCAAGCGAACCACCGCTTCAACCCGCGATCGCGCCACACCATCAATGCAATGGCGTTGGGTGCTTAACCAACAAGGGTTGGCAATGGCTCAAATCCACTGGCGCACCGTTGCTTCGTAGACGGCCTGATAGCGATTTTTCGCGTTGAGTTTGGTCAGCGTGTTGTTGATGTGAAACTTCACCGTACTCTCGCTGATGTGGAGGTGTTTGGCAATTTCGCGATCGCGCAAACCCTGGGCCAGCAACACCATCACCTCCTGTTCGCGATCGGATAATCGTTGGGGTAAATCGGCTCGCCGCGCGGTCACTGTTTTCCCCTGGGCGACTTGCTGAATCACCTGGTGCAAGTGGTCTGGTTCCGTCCACAAATCAATCACAGCCTTGGCATGAGACGGCGCAGAACGACCTTGGCGGTGCTGAATCCAAATCACTGGATTGGCCCCCGGTGGCTCCGTCACGTCATCGGTGAGCCAAATGGCACCCGGTTGACTGGCAGCCCCCAACGGCAAACCCGCCTGACAACACAACTGGGTCAAGACAGTGCGGACCAGCGGCCACTGCGATCGCACCACCACTGGCATACCAATGGCACAGGTTGGGTAGGGCAATTTCAGCAACACCTCCACCACCTGGGTCGCCGGATCGATTTGCGTTTGCAACGTCCCCCCCAACCAGGTCGTGAGCACCCACCCATGCTCCCATTGAGGCGGCCACACCACCGTCTGGGCTGCTGGAGTTTGGGGGTAGGCGGCGATCGCCTCCAACGCCACTTCCTGCGGCCCATACATCAACCGACAATAGCGACACTGAAGCTGATTTAACAGTTCTGCCGTATGCAGCATCAAATACACCATCGCTGCACTCAGAGGCCGTTCCGTACCCACCAGCATCAACCGGGTGTGGGCCAAGAGCGCAGCCAACTGATCGGACAAAGCCACCGCCGCCGGCGCGATCGCCCGAGTTGAATCAGACTGCCGTTGCACTTGTAACGCTGCATCCAGGGCGATCGTCGTCGTCAAACACAACACTTGCAGCACTTCCAAAAATTCCGGGGCCATCGCCTGCTGGCTAAAGGTTGCCAACACCCCCAACACCCGATCGCCCGCAATCAACGGATACCCGGCAAAACCCTGAATCTGATTGGCGATCGCCCATTCTCGATCTTTCACCCACGGTTCATCAGCCAGCGCATTGCTCAAAAACGACACCCGGTTCTGGGCAATTTTCCCAACTTTGTAAGCGCCCATTGGGACCCGCGCAAAATCCCCATCCGTATGGGTATACAACCCGGAGGAAGCCACCAACCGCAAGTAGGTTTGATTCGGTTCTGTCAACCAAATGCGGGCAAAAGCACAGTTAAACCGTTGCACCAGAGCATCCGTCACCTGCTTGGCGATCGCTTCCGCTTCCAGGCAGCCCGACAAGCGACGGCCAATTTCAGTGACCTGTTGTAGATCAAACAATAGCTGAGTCGAGTTAAGCAACGGTCTAAGCAATTCAACCACGTACGGCCAACCCACTCCCAGTCCATCGGGCTATGTTCAATTGACCCCCAGGTCAGGCTAGAACTCTGTATCCAAACGTACAACTCCGGCGACAACTCACAGCAATGATGATGACCCACGGGCCGCCCTGCCGCGATCGCCCACTACCAAGCAACTGCGGTATGCTCAGCAATAGCCAGCTTGGCCCGTTTTTACTCCCCTTATTTTCCCCGTTGCACCATGCCCGAAATTCGCTTCCAAATCCAATGGCCCGATGGCCGTCAGGAAACCTGCTATTCCCCCTCCCTCGTGGTCAAAAAATACTTTGAACCAGGCCACAGTTACCCGCTAGAAGACTTCGTGGCCCGTGCCCGGGAAGCCCTGACCATTGCCAGCGATCGCGTCCAGGCTAAATTTGGCTTTCCCTGTAGTTTGGCGATCGGCCAGTTGCAAGCCATCGAAACCACAGCCAGCCGTTATCAAACTCTAGACCAGCCAACGGTGCAGTTGCTGCAATTCCTGGAGTAGATTGACTATCTACAAGCCCCAAAGATTTAGTACAATTTTAATCCTCAGAAGAATCACTCAGGGTTTCAATCAAAATATCGATTTGTTGCTGGCGCTCCGATAGGAAGGATTCGCACTCGTGTAAAGCTTCAACAGCAACTCTAAATTGCTCAAAAACTTCGGCCAAATCGAGATCACCCGATTCAATTTGGGCAATAGTTGCTTCGATCCTGGCGATCGCGGCCTCGTAGTTCCATTGATCACCAGCTGGGTTATTCATGAATTATTCTCAGAGAGATACCTCCACGCTAACAGACCTTGCTGATGGCAAGAGATCCCACGATGTAAATTTTTCCCCGTCTAGGGCCTAATGGGGCACCGCCGCCGCGATCGCCCACTGGCTCTTGGTCAAGCGCTTTTCCAGACGCGGCCACAGCTAGTCACGGACGACCCTCCACCGTTTCCGGCGGCAACACCTTCGTCACAATGGCCTGCAAATAGCCTTGCCCCAGTTCAATGGCGATCGCGCTGCCCACTTCAATCTCCGTTGCCGTTCGGGCAATCACGCCGTCTTGCCGCACCACCGCATAGCCCCGCTTCAACACGGCTTGCGGATCAAGGGATTCCAGCTTTTGCCCCAGCAATTGACAATGCTGATGGGCCTGTTGCCACGTCGCCAGCCCTCCCTGCAATAAGCGTTGGCGCAACCACCCCAACCGTTGCATTTCGTATTGGAAGGTTTGCTCCAGCTTCAGCCGAAGGAGACGATTTTTGATCCGTTGGAGCCGTTCTTGGGTCACTTCCAGGCGATATTGCATGGCATCACTTAGGGCTACCATGCGATCGCGATGGGCCACATACAAATCACTCAACCGGGGCACAGCCTGTTCCGCCGCCGCCGTTGGCGTGTGGGCACACACATCCGCCGCCAAATCCGCCAAGGATTCATCCCGCTGATGCCCAATCCCAGAAATCACCGGAATCGGACACTCGGCGATCGCCCGCACCACCCGCTCATCGTTAAAACAAGCCATATCTTCGACAGCACCGCCGCCCCGTGATAGAATTAGTACGTCCGACCTACCATCACGAACTACTCGCTGAATGGCCCGCACAATCGATTCAGGTGCCTGGTTTCCCTGCACCAAAGCTGGAGAAAACAGGATCTGCAAGCCTGGATACCGCCGTCGGAGCGTGCGTTGGATATCGCCCCAAGCTGCGGCCTGCGGTGATGTCACCACCGCCACAACCTGAGCATGGGCCGGGAGAGGCCGCTTGCGGGCCGGGTCAAACAACCCTTCGGCAGCCAAGCGATCGCGCAATTGCCGATAGCGCAAAGCCCGCAATCCCTCGCCCCCCGGCAACACCTGCCACACCACCAGTTGATACTGTCCCCGTTGAGGATGAAGATTGATGCGACCTAGAATGATTAATTGTTCACCTGGCGTTGGCACCGTTGAGAGGCGATCAATTTGGCTACTCCAGACCACACAGCTAATCGCCGCTTTCGCATCTGGATCTTGCAACGTGAAAAACAGGCCACTGCGGTAGCGCGTCGCACTCGACACTTCCCCAGTCACCCAAACTTGGCGTAACTGCTGATCTTGTTCAAGCAAGTCTTGAATATAAGTCGTCAACCCAGCGACCGACACCGCTGTTTCTGGCACCAAGAGGTCGGGCAGGTAATTCATTGTTCCATCCTCTCTCCCAATGTTGCTTTCGTCTGAATTCAATGCCTTAATTCACACCGCTCCTAAGCGTCCCTATCCTATCGAATTCTTCATGGACTTACCGTATCAAATCAACATATATCGACACAAATCTGTTCGCAGGCATTAAGGTATTCACGTTGTAGATCATTTTGGGATTTGTGCAACTCCAATGCGACTAAGCTTCCCCGCCGTGCCCAGGCATCTGGGCCGCCCAACCAGTCATCACCACGGGCGATCGCCCTGTTTCAATTACCCCGTCCAGGGTGGCGTGTGCTCCGCCAGTGGGATGCACTAGAATTCGTCTAAATCTTGCAGCGGCTTGAGTGGTACTTCCTCCTCGCCGATCGCCCGTCTATTCCTTCCAGTCCTATTACTTACAGTTGCGTTGAGGCGCGAATGGCTAAATCAACTTCTTCCACCGATACCTCCGACAACAAGAAAAAAGCTCTGAGTCTCGTTGTCACCCAAATTGAGCGAAACTTTGGCAAAGGCAGCATTATGCGCCTGGGTGATGCCGCACGGATGAAAGTGGAAGTGATTCCCACTGGGGCCTTGACTCTTGATCTCGCCTTGGGGGGCGGCATCCCCAAAGGCCGTGTTGCTGAAATCTACGGGCCAGAAAGCTCTGGTAAAACCACCCTGGCCCTTCATGCCGTTGCAGAAGTCCAAAAATCCGGCGGGATTGCGGCCTTTGTCGATGCGGAACATGCCCTGGATCCCTCCTATGCCGCCGCCTTGGGGGTAGATATTGATAACCTACTCGTCGCCCAACCCGATACGGGGGAAGCCGGCTTGGAAATTGTCGATCAACTGGTGCGATCGGCAGCCGTAGATATCATCGTTGTTGACTCCGTAGCCGCCCTCGTGCCCCGCGCAGAAATTGAAGGGGAAATGGGCGATGCCCACGTTGGGCTACAAGCCCGCCTGATGAGCCAAGCCTTGCGGAAAATCACAGGGAACATGGGCAAATCGGGCTGTACGGTCATCTTCCTGAACCAATTGCGGCAAAAAATCGGGGTGACTTATGGCAATCCAGAAACCACAACGGGGGGCCAAGCGCTGAAGTTCTATGCGTCGGTGCGGCTGGATATTCGTCGGATTCAAACCCTGAAGAAAGGCACTGAAGAATATGGGACGCGGGCCAAGGTTAAAGTCGCCAAGAACAAGGTTGCGCCCCCCTTCCGGATTGCTGAATTTGACATCATTTTTGGGAAGGGCATTTCTAGCCTGGGCTGCTTAGTTGATCTGGCCGAAGAAACTGGTGTGATCGTGCGCCGGGGAGCCTGGTACAGCTACAACGGCGACAACATTGCCCAAGGGCGAGACAATGTGATCAAAGTGATGGAAGAGAAACCAGAGTTTGCTGTGCAAGTGGATCAAGAAGTGCGGCAAAAGCTAGAAATGGGGGCAGTCGTTTCAGCAACGTCGGTGGTGCAACTGGGCGACGAAGACACAGAGGACGACCTGGAGGAAGACGCCGAATAGCCCTGACCGGCGGGGAGCGATCGCGCCATTGCATTCACACTGCGATCGCCTCCCACACCTCCACCCCCCAGGGAAAGCCCGTCAACTGAGCAAGACCCCGCCATTGGCAGCGATCGCGGGGTTATCGATTTAAGAAGCGATCCAAAATATCGGCTTTTTGATCAGTACTCAATTCCGGCATGAATGACTGCACCGGCTGTTCTTCCTGGCTTTGCGAGGGCTTCAGAAACATCGAGGTTTCTTTTTCGTTATCCCCCTCAGCCCCTTCGAGGTTGCCAGCAGCGGGGGAACTCACCAATTCTGCTTCATCATCATCCACTGGCAAATCCCAACCATCCGTCATCAAGAACTCGATATTTCCACTGGCTGCCGCTGCCGCCGCTGAAGCCGTCGCCGCAATGTTGAGTTCCTGAAACATGGGTTTCGGCAATGCTTCCAGGACGATGGGCGCTTGGATGCAGAAGAAAATGAAGGACAAACTCCCCAACCGCACGCGATCGCCATCACGCAGGCGGACAGGATGACGAATCGCTTCGCCGTTCACATAGGTGCCATTGGTGCTGTTCAAATCCATCAGGTAAAAACCCTGCGCTGGAATGTATTGCACCATTGCATGACGCCGGGACAAGCGCTTATCCTGCACGGGCAAAGCGGCTTTGCGATCGCGCCCAATCACCCAAATCTGTTGCGGTTGGTACAGGGTGCAAGTTTGTTCGTGCAACAAATTGGTTGTGAGATAGGCTTGATCACCATGCACACCGCCTTGAATGTAGCGCCAAACACCTCGGTTCCGATAGCGACCATCGGTATTTTCTAAGTCAAGAATTTCGTCAAGCAAATCGCGATGATGTTCATACAGCTTGAGGAAGACGCGATACAGTCCTAAGCGTTGGTCCAGGTCTGGTGAATCGGCTGCTGCCTTCCGAAGATAGGGCATATTTTCAGCGAGCGGCTTGGGTTCCAACATAACAACGCCTGCGGGGATAAAACAAAGACAGCGGAATCAATAGCGGGAGAAGCAGGAATAAGGTTGCCGTCTTATTTCTTTAGCATTCCACAAGAGTTATTTTTTTAACGTTTGTCAATAGACGGTTTATCAATTTTTTAATAAGAGCTTGATTGTAATCTCGTGGAAGCAGCCCCTTAAATTTATAGGCTGCACCTACTAAGGTACGATTTTCAGGTTAAAGAAAAAACCGAATGATTACTGGATAATACTGAACAATTCATTACTCAGACAACGCAAATTAAGCAGGATTCGCGATCGCGGTTTGCCAACATTTACTTGTTGTGACTGTTTGCCCTCAGGCGCTACAAAGCCCCCCCTATTGCCGCGATCGCCTAACGCTGCTGATTGCAAAATTCGCCCACGAAGGATTAGCAAATTATTAAATTTCAAAGTGTTGATTGAGATGAACGGTTGGGCACCATGAATTCCCATTCATTTTTCTGACCCAACTAGACCGCCCCAAGCAGCAGCGCCTTGAGTCGGTTCCCAACCGCGCAGGGATAAATCTCAGCAATATCTCGGATTTAGTCTTCGCCGTCGGATATTTTTGTACCTACTCCTCCAAGTTTCAGGTTAATCTGAATATCTACTGCACACACTGTGGCGATCGCAGATCTATTTGGGTGACATTTTGTTCTGAGACTCGCTGAGGTTCGTGTGCCGCCGTGCATCTACGAATGAGCCATCAGTTAGAACCCGAACCATCAGATAGGTGGGCCTGATTACCAGCAGCCCCCATCTCCTCAGTTAACTTCTACTGCTGGCCTCAATGGTTTTGTAGACCGTCCGCCTTTATGACTGGGCCTCTGTCGGCCAAGGAGCCACCGACAGGTTAGGAGGCCACTGAGCAAGGTGGGTTAGTGGTGCACCCAGCGATGAACAGGAATTTTGCCAATCAGCCAGGTCAAATCAGGTCAGGGAATGCTGTGCCCCTAGAGCCAACCCCACCTGAAGAAATGACCCAAACCCATTGGGCCGTCGATTTGGTTGTGGCCGGCACCGAGCCAGCAGTGCAGCCACCCCCGTTTGAGCGCACTCGCCAAGTCCATGCCCTCAACGAATTGCAAGCCCTCCGACAGGCAGCCGCGATCGGAGCGCGACAGAAACAGCTTTATGGCAGCCTGTTGTCTGCGGTCAAAGCGCCATTAGCCACCACAGAAACCGTCGGCCACTATGCTGCGCCCCTATCGCCCCTCCGCGATCGCGACCTGGAAGCCCTGCTCGGCTTGTTTAACTGCGCCGAAATGGCGGACATCGAAGCTGATGTCAAGCAAATGCTGTTGCGGCTCTTTCCAGAACCCTGTTGGGATGACGATATCAGCGATTTGTTGCACACTTGAACAGCAACGGCCAGCACTTTGGGCTACCGCCGCGATCGCCCCCCTTTTGGGAGAATAAGTTCGGGCAAATTCGACCTAGAACGGAATATCGTCTTCGACGCCGCTATTGGTAACGGGCGCAGCGGCAAAGGTTGCGGCAGCAGTTTTGGCTCTGGGTGTTTTGCCACTGGCCACCGGAGCTGGGGTGAAGCCATCGGTCAGGGCGGCGGGTTTGCTGGTTGAACTCAGCCCCTCCCCACTCAGCCGATGGAGCCGCTGGGCCGTGAGTTCGGCGCGCTTTTCCTTAAAGCCTTCCGGTCGGTCGATGGTGTTCATCGCCAAGCGTCCTTCGATCACCACGCGATCGCCCACATGGTAGTTTGCCTGAATCTCTTGGGCCAAGTTGCCCCAACCAATCACCTTTAGCGTGGCTGGGGGGTCATCAGGCCGCAACCCCGCAAATTGCACCACCATCTCGGCGATGGGGGTTTGGTTTTCTGAGGTATAGCGCAGCTCTGGATCTTGAATAATTTCGGCCATCAAAACGCAACTGTTCATACCGCGATCGCCCCCAAATTTATCCTGCTTATAGTATAGTACAAATGAATTGAGCTGGTGGTTGCAGCCATCTTACCAGCGAATCGGCCCCCCTGGCTAGTCGCGGCCCGCCACTGCGCCCCAGCCCTTAATACGGGCTTTCAGCGTAGACTTCTTCCACTTCCTGCTCGTGATCCACAAATTCTTGCACTCGAATTCGGTATTCTCGCAAGGTTTCATCGACCCAGCCGCGATCGGTACTGTTCGCAAAAATATGCACCAGGGGTTCGCCCGCATCCGGCAAAATCAGCACCCAGCCATCATACTGATAATCAAAAATTTTGACCCCATCCACCAACTCCAAACATTCCACGGGATGGGTTTCGACCAGGTGTCGCATGAGTGCCCCCTTGGCCGACCAGGGACAACGAACGGTGTAGGTTTTGTGGCTAATCCGTGGCAGTTCTGCTCGAATTTGGCCCAGCGATCGCTCCTGAATCGTCAACAACTCAATAATCTTGGCAATGCAGAACATCGCATCAAAACCGGGGTGCAACTTCGGGAAAATAAAGCCCATTTCCCCGCTGCCGCCCAGCACCACATTCGCATTGGTTTGGCAGGCTTCCATCAACGCCGTAGGGTTGGCCTTCGTCCGAATCACCCGCCCATCATGGCGACGGGCAATCTGTTCCACTGCGCTAGAGGCGTGAACCGGCACCACCATCGTGCCCCGTGGATGTTGGGTCAACATCAAATCGGCCATCATTGCCGTCAGCATTTCCCCCCGAATCGGACTGCCGGATTCATCCACCAAAATCAACTGTTCACCATTGGCATACACCTGCACCCCAAAGGTCGCTTTCACCGCTTCGACCACATGGCCCAATTGGTTCAGCAGCGCCTCGCGATCGGCATTAGTCGGCACCGTCTGGTTGAGGCTGGCATTCAGCACCACCGCATCACACCCAAACTTCGCGAGAATTTGGGGCAACACGGCCCCAGACACCGCATAGACATAATCAATCACTACTTTGGAACTACTGTGGCGAATGGCTTCCACGTTCAAATGCTGCTCGAAGCTAATGCCGTAGGTATCAATGAGCTGGTTCGCGTAGGCCACATTCCCAATCTCGTGGATTTGGGCACGGCGAAAGTCTTCTTTGAAGTAGGCCCCTTCAATTTTCTTTTCCCGCGATTTGGAAATATTAATGCCTTTGTGGTCAAAGAATTCGATCAGGATATAGTCCGGGCGATCGGGATGGACGCGCACATGAATGCCACCCCCAATCGACAACGTTGGCACCAGCGATCGCGACACGGGAATCGCCGTCGCCTCCAGATTTTGAATATTAATCCCTACCGACATCAAACCTGCAATTAGCGATCGCGACACCATCCGCGAAATCGTCCGTTGATCGCGGGAAACCGTCACCTGGGCACCGGGCTTCAGCGTAGACCCATAGGCCGCCCCCAACTTCACCGCAAACTCTGGGGTAATGTCTACATTGGCCAAACCGGAGACCCCCCGTTGCCCAAACAAATTGCGGTGCGCGACGTGCCCCCAGATCAGATTGATATTCAGGATTGCCCCCGGTTCAACTTTCTTGCTGGGCCAAACTCGCACCCCCGGACTCACCTGCGCCTCTTCGCCAATGGACGACAGCGGCCCCACCACCGACCCTTCCAACACATGGGCACGACGATCGACCCGTGTTCCCCGTGCAATCACGCAGGCCCGCAGGTGGGCTTCTTCCCCAATAATGGCCCCATTCCAAATAATCGGGCGCTTCAAATTCGCATCGGCCCCCACTGTCACGTTGTCACCAATCACTGTGCCGCCATCGATGTGCACCCGCGACCCAATCCGACAGTTATTGCCAATCATGACCGGCGCTTCAATTTGGGCCGACGGATCAATATAGGTGTTTTGCCCAATCCAAATACCAGGCATTCGTTCTTCATAGGAATAGTCCAGTTTGACCTTGTTGTATAACCCGTCGTAGTGAGCTTCACGGTAAGCATCTAAATGGCCAACATCACACCAATACCCATCGGCAATGTAGCCATACATGGGTTCACCTTCTTCTAATAGCAACGGAAACAAATCTTTGGAAAAATCGGTTTCCTGATTCGGCGGCAAATAGTCTAAAACCTCGGGTTCTAAAATGTAGGTGCCTGTGTTCACCGTGTCAGAAAAAATTTCGCTGCTCGATGGCTTTTCAACAAAGCGTTTAATGCGATAGTTTTCATCAGTAATAACCACGCCAAATTCCAATGGATTGGGCACCCGAGTTAGGATAATTGTGGCTTTGGAATTATGAGATTTGTGAAAGGCGATCGCCGCTTGCAAATCAAAGTCCGTAATACTGTCACCACTGATAACCAAGAAGGTTTCATCTAATAATTCCGCAATATTTTTGACACACCCGGCAGTCCCCAGGGGTTGATCTTCTTCCACCGCATAGGTCATCTGCACGCCAAAGTCACTACCATCCTGAAAATAGTCCCGCATCACATCAGGCAGATAGTGCAATGTCGCAATCACTTCATCAATTCCGTTGCGTTTTAGTAAGTTGATAATATGTTCGGCGATCGGGCGATTTAACACAGGCACCATCGGTTTGGGGAGGTCGCAAGTCAAGGGCCGAAGCCGGGTTCCAGAACCGCCAGCCATTAAAACTGCACGCATAAATCCTCCGCATTTCTGGTCTTTCTAACTAAGGAGCGACACATCAAAAAACCTGCAACTAAGTTCGCAATTGTTGATCAGGACAGTTCACAGGGAATATCAAAACAGGAAATCGACCCCGACAGCGCACTGGGGCAGCAAGGGAAACCATGCTTCACTAAAGCCCTGACTCCGTTTTGGCACCCAACGGCTTGTCATTGCATCCGTGCTGACCTTATATGACGCTAAGGTAGCGTTCAGCGCGGCAGATTGCTAGTGATGGCCAGGGCGGTCAATACTTTGTTACGTGGATTATCTGGCCGATCGCACCCGAAACCACCCTTCTTTGAGTAGGATAAAACAGGAATTGGCACTCAGACAGACTCTACTTTTCTAAACTTTTGTTTGGGACTGGGTGCAACTTCAGAAAAGGACGAAACAGCTCATGGAAATTGTTGGAGTACTGGCACTGCTGATCTATAGCGGTGGAATTTGGAAATTTTGGAAAGGGTTTAACCGTACTAATTTTAGCCAAGGGAAGGTGCGGTTGGCTGTGTTGTGGCCCATTTTGCTGTTGAGCAAATCCTATCGACAAAATTTTAATAAAGCGCTTCGGGGCTAACCCCGCGTTTGAGCAGTTAGAGCCAGTCAGGGCCAGTCAGGGCCAGCGAACAGCGATCGGCCAAGGGTTGGCTGGCACAGGGCCGGGGCGCAGTCCATTGAAAAGGGCACTTGGCAGAACCAAGGGAAGTGGTATATTCAGGCATCAGAATGTGACGGGTTGATGGTGTCATGGCGGATAAATCTCCTGACAAGGATCAAGATGGGCTGGCGGGTGGCTTTGGGGTATTGCGCGATCGCGCCGACTGGAATAGCCGCATCGCCACCGTAGCGGCCCGGTTCAATCGGGAATATCGCGGCGAAAAAGTTGAGTTGCCCGATGAAGTCAGGGCCATGCCAATTTACCAAGAATCCTTAGCGGGCCTGTTACAAGCCAAACTCACTTCCCCGTTTTGGCAACTCGCAAAACCCAAAAAAAACCAACGTTGCCTGGATTTGGGCTGTGGCGTTGGTTTTTTGATTTATCCCTGGCGGGAGTGGGATGCAGTTTTTTACGGGCAGGAAATCAGCGTTGTCGCCCGTGATCAGATGAACGCTCGTGGCCCCCAACTCAACTCCAAGCTATTCAAAGGCGTGGAATTGGCCCCCGCCCATCAGCTCAACTATGCTCCGCAGCAATTTGATTTAGTGATTTCAACGGGGGTGAGCTGCTACTATCCACTGGCCTATTGGCAAGAGGTCTTAGCGGCTGTGAAGCCAGTGCTGAAGCCTGGTGGGTTCTTTGTGTTTGATGTGTTGGATGCGGAATTATCGCCAGCCGAAAATTGGGCCATTTTGGAGACCTATTTGGGGGCAGAGGTATTTTTGGAACCCTTGCATGAGTGGAAAAAGTTGGTGCAGGCTGAGGGCGGCAAAATTGTTAAATCCCTTGAAGGGGAAATCTTTCAGGTGTTGAAGGTCGGTTTTTCCTAGAACTGGCCACGGCAGTTGCCCCAGGAATAGCGACTTTGCACTGCATCTGGGTAAGGCAACGGGAAACCGGGCGATCGCGCCACCTCGCTGGGCTTGGGAACTAGCCACCGTGTCCCAAAGGTTCCATGACGATGGGTTGAATGGCCACTAGAGGAGCATGGGCGACGGGTTGAGGTGGAGACGGGCACATGAGGAGGAATGGCGTTGAGTTTCAGGTTTGAGCGTCCGGTGCGGTTTGAAGATACGGATGCAGGGGGAGTTGTGTATTTTGCCAAGGTGCTTGCATTTTGCCATGAAGCCTATGAAGCATCCTTAGAAGCCAGTGGCATCAATTTGAAAACATTTTTTAGTGGAGTTGGGGTAGCTGTGCCCATTGTCCATGCGGCGGTGGATTTTTGGCGACCGATGTACTGCGGCGATCGCCTCCAATTTCACCTCACCCCGACCCTCATTGCCCCCAGCCGTTTTGAGGTGCAATACCAGATTTATTTACCCGCCGAGACACGGGCCATCAGCCAAGCGTTGACTCGCCATGCTTGCATTCATGCCAAGACCCGGCAAGCGACGGAGGTACCGGATTATCTCCAACGCTGGCTGTACCAGTGGCAAGCTGAGTCTGAGCCAGATGGTGCAACGCCGGACGGTTGAGCTTCCCCTGGGCGTTACGGGGCAGTTGGGCCACGGCAATCCAGTGTTTGGGGCATTTGTAGGGGCTGAGGCGATCGCGGAGTTGCCCTTGCAAAGCGGATAAGTGATCGGCAGAGGCCGCCGCCAAAGGCACATAGACAGCGACCACAGACTGGCCCCAGTGGCGATCGCCCACGCCCGTCACCCCCACGTCCTGCACCAGGCCCGTACTGAGAATGGCCGTTTCCACCTCAGCGGGAAAGACGTTTTCCCCGCCTGTAATAATTTTGTTGCTGCTCCGTCCAATCAGGTGCAGGGAACCATCTCGATCCCAAAAGCCCAGGTCATCGGTTTGTAACCGGGGCACCACAAAGCGAGTGGGATAGTAGCCCAAGGTCAGGGATGCCGCCGCGATCGCAATCTGCCCAACCACAACGCCCCGGTCTGGATCGAGTTTGGCGTGTTGCAATTCGAGACTGGCATGGGGCAACACCTGACCACACCCCCGGTGCCCCCGGCGACAGTCAGCCGGTTTCAGGGTCACGACTTGGGCAGCGGTTTCCGTCATGCCATAGGTCGGAGCAAGGGCAATACCAGCCTCAATCGCCAGGTGCCGGAGGCGATCGCTCAAGGGGGCACCGCCCACCATCACCGTGTGAAACCGGGTCAACCACGAGCGGCGATCGGGCTGTTGCAGCAAGGTATGCAGTTGAGTGGGCACCAGGGACAGGAAAAAGCGATCGGGCGGTACCGTGGGTAACGGTGCGTGGGTCAGGGTTTTGGCCGGAACCCAATGGAGTTGGCCTCCCGTGATCAGCGATCGCAGAAATTGCATCAAACCGCTGACATGGTAAGGCGGCAACACACAAAAAGAATGCACCGCATCCACTTGAAAATAGTGCTGAAAGCCCCGGACAGCGGACAGCAGCGTCTCCCAGGTGTGCATCGCAAAGCGGAGTTGACCAGAAGACCCCCCGGTCGGAATCAGGATGAGGGAAGCAGGTAAATCTGTAGGTCGTGCCGTGGTCACAGGCAGTTGGAACTGAGGCACTTCCCCCCATACCACATCAGGCTGGGCCAGTTGCCCCAGTTGCTCCCATTCCGAGGTGCGCCAGGTGGGATTGAGCAAAAAAACATGGCAGGGCACAATGCACGCGGCTAAAAACTTGGCCCAAAAGTCAAAGGCATTCGGCTCAGCCAAAAACACCACGGGAAACCCCCGATCGCGATGCTGGGTTTGCCAGTGCTTCAGTTCAGCGATCGCCTGCTCTACCGCTGCGGCAAAAACCGGGGGTTCGCAACCAACTAGCCAAGCCTCGGACTGGCGATCGTGAAATAGGGTCAAAGGGTCTGCCATAACTGCTCAAACAACGCTCCTTCACTCATACCAGACGTTTCAGCCCCAGCCTGAAACCAATGCTGAGTCCCATAGCCCAAAGCCCGATCGCCCTTGCCGCACTCTAGGGCCAACCGCAACCCCGCCCGCCGCCCAATCTCGGTTTCGAGGGCCGAGGAAAACACTATATCTAAGGCCGGAGTCTGACAAAACTGCCGCAACCGCCTTGGGGAACCCGCGATCGCGGGTTTAATCACCCATACCCCCTGCCACCCCCGGTCATACCAGGTCTGCAACTGGGCCAACGTTGCTACGGCTTCATCCAGGGCGATCGCCGTTGGGCTCGTGGCTTGCAGTTCCAACAACGGCTCAACCAACTCTGGGGATAAGGGCTGCTCCAGAAATTCCACTGCCGTTCCCTGCGCGGCATCACACCAGGTTTTTGCCGCCCCCAGCGACAAGCCCCCATTGGCATCGAGCCGCAGCGTCGTACCCTCGGGCAACGCGGCCAGCAACTGGTCAAACCAGGCGAGTTCCTGGGCGATCGCCGCCACCCCAATCTTCCATTTAAACGTACGAAACCCTTGCGCCCACAAGTCAGACCAAGCCTGGAGCGCCCCCGGCCCCGTCGGCAACAGCGCACACAACCGCTCTGGCCCAAGCTGCGGCATAGCCGGAACCCCCGCAATCGCCACCCACGCCGACTCAAACCCAAACTGGCAGGCAGGTAATGATGCCGGAATCGCCTCAATCTCCGCCTGGGCGATCGCCGCTGGCAAACTCTGGCAAAACTCCACCGCCTGGGCCAAGGTCTCAGACCCAAACCAGGCGATCGGCGCAATTTCGCCATAGCCCACCCGCCCTTGCTCATCGGTCAGCCGCAGCAAGATGCCCTCCCGCACTGACCACAGGCCGTGTTGAGTATGCAGTGGGGGCCGGAGCGATCGCTGATAAGTTCGCCACTCCCACCGATAGCGGGGTTCCAGGTGCACCACTGCCCTAGCCCACCATCAACCCAATCCCCAGCATCAGCCCCGTCCAAAAATGGAAAGTCACCGCAATGAAACGGCAATACAACAAGGTTTCGGGCTGTTCATACTGGGCCTGAACCAACCGACACAGCTTGATGGCATAGGGCAACCCCGCAAAAACCAGCAAGGCCCAAACCGGAAACACCTGCGCTACCACAAACGCCGCCGTGAGGGCATATACACTGCCGCACAGCCAGGGCAACAACTGAGCCGATCGCTTGGCCCCTAACCGCACCACGGGCGACTTTTTGCCCACTGCGGCATCGTCGTGGACTTGATTAAAGTGCGAGCAAAACAAAATCAAACTGGTGGCAATGCCCATGACCGTCGCCGCCGCCATGTTCAGCCACGACCACGCCTGGGTTTGGCTGTAGTACACCGCTGCAAAACCCAATGGCCCAAAGGCAAAAAAACACAAAATTTCGCCTAACCCTTTGTAGCTCAGGCGAAAGGGCGGCCCCTGGTAGATATAGCCCAGGGCACAACAGGCCAAAATCAACCCAATCACGGTGAAATCCCGCTGCCACAGGGCGATCGCGGCCACCCCCAACAAGCCCGCCCCCAAGAAAACATTCGCCAGGGCAAAAATCAACGACTTATTGCCTGTTAAATTCACCAGCGAATTGGCCTTGTTGACATCGACCCCCGTTTCGGCATCAAACACATCATTACTAAGATTCTCCCAGGCCACAATCAAAATGGCGGAGACCAAAAACAAAGCAAAGACACCCAGTTGCAACTGCCCCGTGGTGAAGTGGGCCACAGCAGAACCCACCCAAATGGGCATCACCGCAACGCTGTACATCGGTGGCTTAATCGCCGCGAACCAGAGATTTTTCTGCGGCGGACGTTGAATTATCCGTGGAGTCATTCTGCGCTATTGTCAACGAATCAGGGTTTGCGTAAAGTTGCCTCATCATTCTACGATCGCGCGGTTACTTCACCGAGCCACCCGCACTTTGCTTCAAAATTTGAAACATTTTTAAGTTTTGAAACAAACAAAATAAACTCCAGGTCTTTCGCGCGACTCCCGGCTGTCTGGGCGATCGCAGACCTATACTGGGTATAAAGTTGTATTGTCTTCTATTACATGCCAGTTACACTGTACTGCAATCAACTCTTTCAAAATCGCCAAGAACTTTATCAATTTCTATTTAATTGTCAGCAAATTGCCTGTGAAAAACAAACCGGACAAATTGTCAGCATTGCAACAACAATTGAGCCAGTTGATCCCCTCGTAATTTTTCACGCACTGGCCCATTCTCAGCAACTTAACTTCTATTTTGAAAAGCAAACCTTAGCCAATCAAATTGCACCAACCGGGCCACATGTTGCGATCGCCGCGATCGACAGTGCCATCCAATTCACGGTTGAGCATAGCGATCGCTTTGAAGCCGTCAAACACTTTATTCAAACCACCTTAGGGAACAGCATTTTAGCGGGAAATCTGCATGAACCTTTTGCTGGCCCCCACTTTTTTGCCAGCTTCACCTTTGCCACCCACCCACCCCAAACCGACGCACAGCCGTTCCCTGGGGCAACGGTTTTCTTACCCCGATGGCAGGTGACCCGACACCCCACTGGCTGCACCCTGGTTGCTAACCTAACGATTCACCCCACCACTGCGATCGCCCCCCTGGTAGAGCAAACCTGGGCCACCCTCCAGCAGATCAAATCCCTGCGCCAACCCTTCCTGAGTCCGCCCGCCGCGCCCCCGGCTTGGCTCAACAAGACCGAGCACGATCACCACTTTCAAACGGCAGTGCAAGCCGCCTTAGCCTCCATTCATAACCAAACCTTCGATAAGATCGTGCTATCCCACGCGATCGATATTGCCGCACCGCTCCCCTTTAATCACACTGCGTCCTTACACAATCTCCGGCGGTTGTATCCCGACTGCTACATTTTTTCGGTTAGCAATGGTCAAGGCGTGTCTTTTATTGGGGCCAGCCCCGAACGGTTAGTCAGCCTCAACCAGCGCCAACTCTTAACCGATGCCCTGGCCGGGTCTGCCCCCCGCGGTGCTTCACCCACAGACGATGCCCGACTGGCCAACCGCCTGCTTAACAGTCCCAAAGAAATGCACGAACATCAGGTGGTGTTGGATTTTATTTTGGGTCAACTCGCCCAACTCGGAATGCAGCCTGCCGCCTTACCCTTGCGGTTGTTGCAACTGTCCAACATTCAACATTTGCACACGCCCATTCAAGCCACGGTGCCGCCCCATGTTCATCTGCTGGATATCGTGGCAACCCTCCACCCCACCCCTGCTGTGGCCGGAATGCCCCGGACGATCGCCTGCGAACAAATTCAACAGTACGAACCCTGGGCGCGATCGCTCTATGCCGCCCCCATTGGCTGGGTCAACTACGCAGGCGACGGCGAATTTGCCGTGGGCATCCGCTCTGCCTTTGTGCAAGGCAACCAGGCACGCCTTTTTGCGGGAGCCGGAATTGTCGCCGGGTCAGACCCCACCCGCGAACTGGCAGAAGTCAAGCTCAAATTGCAAGCCCTTCTCTCTGCCTTAGCCTGACCCCCAACCCCATCACCGATCAAAAGTTAAGGATAAAAGGCCAGTTGGGGTAAGCCCAGAGTTTCATCCCAACCCATCATGATGTTGACACACTGAATGGCTTGTCCCGCTTGGCCTTTCATCAAATTATCGATCGCCGACATCACAATCACTCGCGCCGTGCGAGGATCCACTTCCAAACCGAGATAAGCCAAATTCGTGCCACAAGCCCATTTCGTTTGCGGATAGGTGCCACTGGGCAACACCTTGACCCAGGGCGAACTGCGATAAAACGCGGAGTAAATCGTTAGGAGATCCTCCCGCACGAGGCCCGGATCCCGCAGCGTCGCATAGACCGTTGCGAGAATGCCTCGGGGCATGGGAATCAGGTGGGGCGTAAACTGCACCAACACCTCATGGCCAGCAAGATCACTGCAAATTTGTTCAATCTCCGGCGTATGGCGATGACGAGCCACCCCGTAAGCCCCCAAGGAACTATCCGCTTCGGCCAACAACATCGGGACTTTCGCCTGTCGCCCCCCGCCAGACGTACCGGATTTTGCATCAATAATCGCCGTTTCTGGAATAATTAAGCCCTGTTTCAGCAAAGGCGACAGCGCTAACAAACTGGCTGTCGGATAACACCCCGGACAGCCGACCAATTGGGCTTGGGCGATGCGATCGCGGTATAACTCTGGCAACCCATACACCGCCTGTTCCGCAATCTCGTCATCATCGCGATCGCCCCCATACCAGGAGTGATACACCGACAAATCCGAGAATCGATAATCTGCCGACAAATCCAGTACCTTGCAACCTTTTGCCAGCAACGTGGGGGCCATTTTATACGCCAACCCATTCGGCAATGACAAAAACACCACCTGGCAGCGATCGGCAATTACATCCAGATCGATCGGTTCGACCACATGCTTCACACGGTGCTCCAAATGGGGATACAGATCAGAAAACGCCTGCCCCGCACTGCTATCGCCCCCCAGGTACACCAACTCTAGGTTTGGGTGATCCATTAAAATGCGCACCAATTGCACACCGCCATAGCCTGATGCGCCAACAATACCAACAGGAACCCGTCCGGAATCACCCATGATGTCTGTTTACCTTCGCGTGGGTCGAATCTAGATAACTTTGCTGCATTGTAGTACCAGATAAAAGATTTGTGGAAGGGAACCCACCCACCAAATCCCTCGGTGCTCAACCAAAGCGACTAAAATTTAGATCAGGAGCCTTGATGACACTACAGTAGCGGTGATGCCTTGAACTTTTCGACTGATAACCCTGCCACCATTTCGCCCTCTCAATTTGACCCCATCAGTGCGGCCCTGGCTGACCTTAAAGCTGGTCGCGCGATCGTCGTTGTGGACGATGAAAACCGAGAGAATGAAGGCGATGTCGTTTGTGCGGCCCAGTTTGCCACCCCTGACATGATTAACTTCATGGCGGTCGAAGCGCGGGGGTTAATCTGTCTGGCGATGACAGCGGAACGCCTGGATGAACTCGATTTGCCGTTGATGGTTACCCAAAATACGGACAGCAACCAAACAGCTTTCACTGTCAGCATCGATGCCTCACCCAGTGCGGGAGTCTCAACGGGAATTTCTGCGGAAGACCGCGCCCGCACAATTCAAATTGCGATTAACCCCGCAACGCGCCCGCAGGATTTGCGGCGACCGGGCCATGTGTTTCCGCTCCGGGCTAGAGAAGGCGGCGTGCTGAAACGGGCAGGCCATACGGAAGCGGCGATCGATCTGGCACGGCTGGCAGGGCTTTATCCCGCTGGGGTCATCTGCGAAATTCAGAATCCTGATGGGTCGATGGCGCGGTTACCAGAACTGTTGGAATATTCGAAAGCGCACAATCTCAAAATCATTAGTATTGCGGATCTGATTAGCTATCGCCTGGAACATGAACGGTTAATTGTGCGGGAGGCGATCGCCGATTTGCCCTCCGAGTTTGGCCATTTCAAAATCTACGCCTATCGCCATACCCTCGACAACTCAGAACACGTGGCGATCGTCAAAGGCGACCCCGCCCAGTTTGCCGATCATCCCGTTTTAGTGAGGATGCACTCCGAATGTCTCACCGGCGATTCCCTCGGTTCCCTCCGGTGCGACTGCCGGATGCAACTCCAAGCCGCCCTCAAAATGCTCGAAAATGCCGGGGCGGGCGTGGTCGTCTATTTGCGCCAGGAAGGGCGGGGCATTGGCCTAGTGAACAAACTTAAAGCCTATTCCTTGCAAGACATGGGCCTGGATACGGTCGAAGCCAACGAGCACCTGGGCTTTCCGGCGGATCTCCGCAACTATGGCATGGGAGCCCAGATTTTGAACGATCTGGGGGTACGCCAAATGCGGCTAATTACCAACAATCCCCGGAAAATTGCTGGCATCAAGGGCTATGGCCTGGAGATTGTGGAACGGGTGCCATTGCTCATCGAAGCCACGTTTTACAATTCCTCTTATCTCGCGACCAAAGCGGAAAAACTGGGCCATTGGATGCTCCGCACCTTTTTGATGACCTTATCCTTGCAATGGGAAGACGACCCCCAATCGGTCACGGAATGGTACAAGCGGTTGGAATCGGTGCGCCAACTGGCGCGATCGCACAAGCTATCGTTGCAAGAAGAAGTTCGGCCTGTGGCCCAAGCGGTCTTTGGCAAAGCGTCATTAGTCGTGCATCTGGGCTTTGAAGACGCGACTCAGCCCGACCCGGATTGGTATGCCCAACCCAACCACCCCTACCGCAGCGCGATCGCCCAAATTTTGACCGACTTAAGCACCTTGCCCCAACTTCAACAAGTCGAGTTCATCCTCTCTCCCGGCTCTGACCCCCTCGTCGGCCTCCAAGTCCAACTCGATCGCGTCCAACTCGCGGCCCCCCAGCCCCTCAACAACCTCACCCAGCCCCTCTCAACCCAAACCATCTACAGTTGGCCCATGCCAGCAGCCACCCCCTAAGGCGAGTGGTCGGTCAACCCCGCCGCAACTGCTCGCATCCCATTCAGGCAACTCATTGCGGTGCAGAGCTTTTGCCCTGGTCACACTGTCCAGGTTCCATTGTCCTGGCCGCCCACCCAGCTCCCGCCGCTCATTAGACTTACCGCAGCTCAATGGTGTGGTTTGCGGTCAGCGTGATGGGCATTGCAACCTTCAGCCAGAAATCGAGCCTCCAGGTTGTCCCGCTACAGTTGGATAAAGGGGCCAGCCTGGATAATTCACCACGATTGGCTCAGTAGGGGTAGGTCTTGTGCCTACCCGCCCTTGCCAGGGCACCCACAAACAGAGTTTCTCACCATGAGCAATCCAGGCTATTTTTCTGAGCCTTCCTGGGATGGCTGATGAATTGAGGGTTTGGGGGAATTAGCCTAATCCTCATGCATAATGCGGCGAGGGTTGGGGCAACTTCACAGACGTAACAACCAGACAAGTTAGGCCATAAAAACATACAAACCCACAAAAATCTTTAGCTAAATTCACAGCATTACTATCATTGAAATTCTGATGGCAAATCATAAAGAATTTTAATTTTTTGCTTTTTTTAAGATTTTAATCCGTGTTTTCCGTGTGGCTTGTTACTGTTTTATTCGGCAATCTTAAATGAGAACCCCCAAAATTCCGGTTTCCTCAACCAGTAAGTTGCGCTCTGAGCCAATTGACGGATTGATGTACGTATCAACACTGATTTTTAACCTAATAGGAACAGCGAGCATGATCCAGTGAATGACGCTATATTTTATGAGCCAAGGCAGGACTCGCGATCGCCAATTTTTCGGCGCTCAAATCGTTCTTGAAAATCATCTCTTCTCTTGATCCTAACCAACTTTAAAGCCCTGAGCAGCTAGTTTTGAGGTGATGAATTGAGCTAAGCAATAATAACCATTCAGGCTACCTCAAACCTGAAGTAACTCCTCTTGCAATGAATCCCTTTATCGAGTTTAAACTTTAGGTCAAAGCCTCTAGAATTATTAAGCATTTTTATTAGAATTTCTAAGCTTTTTACTCAACAAAGATCGCCCCATTACCGTTGTCAAACCACTATTTAGCAGACTACTCAACAAAAAACTATATGGAGTAACTTAACATTTTTCAGATCAGGGTAAGAGCAGTGTATGATTTGAATGCAAAGTTTAAGAATGAGCGCTATCTCCATTAAGTAGAATTTAATTAGCGATTTCTTTGAACTGACCAAAAACCCAATTTGACCATACGGGAAAACACAGATTTATCACTAATCAGTGATTGAATGATTCACATAATCTATGTCAATAATGACTGCTGTATATGATGATCGATTGAAGCAAGAATTCTGGTTACAATCCTGTGTATTCTTTCCATCAAGTTTGCATCATTTTCATAACTTATTGCTTGAGCGCGATCGCAGCAACTCGCAGCAGCAATTCGATTTTGTTTATCCTTCAGTCCTGGCCCGTTTTAATTCTCGGAGTCCTGCCACCTCACCTAGCAAAAACACCATTCATCAATTTGAGTTTCTCATTAAGCAGCACGCTCTTTTGAGCAATCCCACAGTTTTATTACCCTGCCTGCCTACCTCCAGTTGTACACCTGTTCGGTTCAATTTCTTCCTACCCTGCCATCATCTGGTTAACGATAGTCAAGCTCCCTCCGATGAGATGAGGCAATGTCCCCCCTCTGAACTAAAAATCGACATGAATGCTTATCTCAAACTTGAACCGGACAAACTCGCTAGAGTTGAAATCAACCTGGCGCAAAAAACGGCTGAAACTCGCTATCTTCAACATGTCATCGATGAAAAAGAGCAGCAACTTCACCAATTTGAACAAAAGGCCGAGTGGGCTCAATATACCCACGCCTTATTTCTAAAACTTAGCCAATATCTACGGCAAGCAGATATTCCTACACAAATTTTCAGCCTAGTTGTAACCGAAATACAAACCCTCTTTCAGAGCGATCGCGTTTGTATTTATCAGTATCATCCCTCCGATGGTGGTGGTTTAGTGATTGCAGAAGCTGTGCAACCACCCTTTGCCAATACGCTCGGCTACATTATTCGAGATGAAATTATTGCTGGATCTGACTGGCTTAAACGCTATCAACAAGGCGAAGTTTGCATATTAGAAAACTTAGATCAATGTCAAGCTCAAGCCGATCAAAAGCAACCACTACTTGCACCATCTCAAGAATCGTCCCAGCCAGATTGCGATCGCTCTTTTCATTTGTGGCAGTTTTTCGAGGTTAAGGCTAAACTTGCAGTTCCAATTTTTTATCAACAGAATCTTTGGGGCTTGCTCGTCATTCATCAGTGTGCTCAAAATCGAGTTTGGCAGGACTTTGAAATCCAAACCCTACAATTAATCGCAATTCAGATTAGTAGCTTAGTCGCCCAAATTGAACTACAAGAAATTGTTCATCACCTTAAAACAGACATTCAAGAGCAACGGCAAGAACATCGGACTCATCTAGCGGATACCATTGACTTTGAAGCCATGCTGAAGCGCATTACGGCACGAGTTCGGGATAGCTTAGATGAAACCCAAATTCTGCAAACTGCAATCCAAGAATTAGCGGCTGTTTTAAATGTCGAACAAATTCAGTCTGTTGCCTGTGTCGCGCTGGGGGCAGGGGAGTGTGGCATTGCTCAAGAACACGAACTCAAGAAATTCGTTAAGCCCAAAATTCCATTACATCAGTATGATTTAACTGATTTATGTCCCCAGTTACAGCGGGGTGAAATGATACAATTTTGCCCTATGTTACCGTGGCTCAATCGGAGCGAGCAAAGTATTCTAGTTTGTCCTGTCATTGATAGTCAAGGTTGTTTGGGAAGCTTACGGTTTTATCGTGGTCGGCATCAGATTTTTACGGAACAAGAATTACAGTTAATTCAACAAGTTGCTAGCCATTGCGCGATCGCTATTCGTCAAGCACGGCTCTACCAAGCATCCTGTATCCATGTGCAAGAACTCGAACAACTTAGTCGGCTCAAAGACGATTTTTTAAGCACTGTTTCCCATGAATTAAGAACGCCTCTTTCTAGTATTAAAATGGTCACTAGCTTACTCAAGCTGGCCATGCAGCAGGCAATTTCCCAAGCAGAAGCCCAGCCATTGAATGCAGCCCAAAAGCAAAAAATTGGGCAGTATCTCAAAGTGTTAGAAGATGAGTGCGAACGAGAGATTAGTTTAATTAACGATCTGTTAGCAAGCCAACATTTAGATACAGGACAACATCCTCTTGCGCCAGCCAAAATTGATCTCCAAGAGTGGTTGCCCCAAACACTGCAAATCTTCCAACATCGCACACAAATGAACCAGCAAAATCTGGTCATTCAATTACCGATGGATCTGCCCCCCATCGTCTCCGATACCTTCATGTTGAGTCGGGTGATTGTGGAACTGCTGAATAATGCGTGTAAATATACGCCGCCCAATGGTCAGATTTTTTTGCGGGCGATCGCCAACTCCAACACCATCGAATTCATTGTCGAAAATACAGGAACACAAATTCCCTCAGACCAACTTCAACGCATTTTTGATCCGTTCTACCGCATCCCCGCAGACGACCGCTGGAAACGGAGCGGCACCGGGTTGGGGCTATTTCTCATCAAGCGGTTTGTTGAATATCTTGGCGGCACCATTCAAGCCAAAAACTTGCTCGACTCTGTGCAATTTATTGTGACCTTACCCCAGGCAGTTGCCACAGTTTAGCCCTGGCACAGGCATTTAGCCGCCATATCCAACCCCGCGATCGCATCCCATCGCCAACACCGTTTATCTTGGATAAAGGAACACAACAGAAGGAAACACACACGGTGGAACAACGGATTTGGGTCATTGGCGGTGGCTTGGCAGGCACCGAAGCCGCTTGGCAAATCGTCCAGGCTGGATTACCTGTCATTTTTTGTGAAATGCGCCCCACGCGCCAAAGTCCAGCCCACCACACCGAACATCTAGCCGAATTGGTATGCAGCAATTCCTTTGGGGCTCAGGCTAGCGATCGCGCCTCTGGCCTACTCCATGCCGAACTCCGGAGTTTAGGCTCCCTCATCATTGCCACCGCCGACCAACACGCCGTTCCCGCCGGGGGAGCCCTGGCCGTCGATCGCGCCGTCTTTAGCCAGCACCTCACCGAAACCCTGGCCCAACATCCCCTAGTCGATTTTCGGCGGGAAGAAGTGCAACACATTCCCACAGACGACATTGTGGTTTTGGCGACCGGCCCCCTCACCAGTCCGGCCCTGGCCGAGCAATTGCGCCAGTTTACCGGCCTGGAATACATGAGCTTTTTTGATGCGGCCAGTCCCATTGTGGTGGGCGAATCCATCAATCACGATGTAGCCTTTCTGGCGTCTCGCTACGATCGCGGCGAAGCCGCCTACCTCAACTGCCCCATGAACCGGGCGCAATACTTGCAATTTTGGGAAGCACTCTGTCAGGCAGAACAAGCGGAACTCAAAGACTTTGAACAGGATACGGCCAAATTTTTTGAAGGGTGTTTACCCATCGAAGAAATGGCCCGCCGGGGCGAAGATACCATGCGCTACGGCCCCTTGAAACCTGTAGGGCTCTTTGATGGCCGTTTGGGTGACTTCCGCGCCCCCGAAAACCAGGTCAAACGGCCCTATGCCGTGGTGCAATTGCGCCAAGAAGACAAAGCTGGCCAACTGTGGAACATGGTTGGGTTCCAGACCAATTTGCGGTGGGGCGAACAAAAGAGGGTCTTTCGGATGATTCCGGGCCTGGAAGCAGCCGAGTTTGTGCGGATGGGGGTGATGCACCGCAACACGTTTTTGAATGCGCCGCAACTTTTGCAGCCAACGTTGCAGTTTAAGCAACTCCCCACCCTCTTAGCCGCAGGCCAACTGATTGGGACAGAAGGGTACACCGCCGCGATCGCCGGAGGGTGGTTAGCAGGCACCAACGCCGCCCGCATTGCCCACGGGCTGCCCCCCGTGCAGTTGCCCAATACAACCATGATCGGAGCCTTATTTGATTTTATTAGCTCTGCCTCCCCCAAGCACTTCCAGCCTATGCCCCCCAACTTTGGCATTTTGCCGGAACTGCCCCAGCGCATTCGCAACAAAAAAGACCGCTACGGCCACTATCGCGATCGCGCCCTGGCCGACCTGGCCCTGTGGCAACACCAACACCTGCCCCCAGTTGCCTTGCACCGCTCAGCCTGAGCCAGCCTCACCGGGAAACCCCGCGCGTGCCCGACCACTCCGCCCCCTGGACGATCGCCCCCACCAGCGAGGCCCCGGTCAAATCTGCATTCGTCAGATCAGCAAAGATCAGCGAAGCTCCCTGAAAGTTGGCGGCCCCACCATCCACCTGTCGCAAACTCGCGCCTTGTAAATTGGCCTGGGTCAAGTTGGCCCCGGTCAGTTTGGCCGCCGACAGTTGGGCCAAACTTAAATTGCTGGCTTGTAGCGTCGCCTGGGCCAAATTTGCCCCCTGCAACTGGGTTTCACTGAGGTTGGCGCGGCTCAAGTTCGCTGCCTGCAAGTTTGCCTGTTGGAGGTCGGCACGGCTCAAATCCGCAGTTTGCAAATCACACCCCGGACAGTATTTTGTCAGGCGCACCCACGCAGCCCGCACGCCCAGCGATCGCCACGCCACCAGCCCCCCAACCACCAGCCCAGCCACAATTCCCATGCTCAACCAGCGTCCCCGTCTACTCTGCATGATGTCCTTATTGCGCGATCGCCTGCGGTTCCAGCTTAACGAGAGTGTTGTTAAACCCCCTGTTTAAACCCCAAATTCCCCCGATCGCACCACCAAAACCGGGGCGATCGGGGGAAATCCAGCTAACGCAACGAGTGCTTACCCTCACAGGCTGGGACAACCACAAGGGATTGCCCCGACCGCAAAAAATACCGACTGTATTTCTAGAATGATCCTGATCTCGCTGATGGGGCAGGGGGTTGAAGCGTTGGTTGAATCTTGATGAATAATGCAGGCTAGCGAATCGACGGTTCCAGTTCTTCCACCGTTTCCCCCTTGGGCGACGGCTCAAACACATTGAGATAGAGAAATCCGGCGGCCAACGCTCCCAAAATAGGAGCCACCCAGAACAACCACACTTGGCCCAACGCAGCGCCCCCAACAAAAATCGCCGGAGCCAAACTCCGCGCCGGATTCACTGAAGTATTCGTCACCGGAATGCTGATCAGGTGAATCAAAGTCAACGCCAACCCGATCGCCGCCCCAGCAAACCCCGACGGAGCCCGGCGATCGGTCGAACCCAAAATCACAATCAAAAAGATAAACGTCAACACAAACTCGGTCACAAAACACGCCAACAGGCTATATCCACCCGGCGACAATGCCCCAAACCCATTGGTTGCAAACTCACCCGGCGCATTGGGGTTAATGGTAAACCCGGCCTTGCCGCTGGCAATCAGATATAAAATCCCAGCCCCCAAAATGCCACCCAACACCTGAGCCACAATATAGGGCAGCAACTCCGAGCCAGGAAACCGCTTGCAAGCCCACAAGCCAAAGGAAACAGCGGGATTAAAATGGCCCCCAGAAATATGACCTACCCCATAGGCCATTGACATGACCGTCAGCCCAAACGCCAAGGCCACCCCGACAAAACCAATTCCCAAGGGAAAGGGCAAAGTATCGTTGAGTTTTGCCCCCGTGAACGCAGCGGCCAACACCGCACTTCCACACCCACCAAACACGAGCCAGAACGTACCGATAAATTCGGCAACCAACTTTTTAGTTAACGGCATTTCAGATATCCTCAATGTTTTAAAAATATCGTGAATGCGGTGTCGCTTTAAGGGCTTTTTGCCACTTTGCAAACACCGTAGATTGGTATAGCAGCTTACCAAATTCTTCCCTTTATTTAATTAAGAATCCTATCAGAGATACGTCAAAGAGCTAAGTATTTTTGTTAACAATTACAACTTTCTGCACTGCATAACTTGAAGCACCAGACCGCAGGCTTTCTCCCGGAACTGCCACCCCGCGATCGCCAATGTGGTGGCGCAGAAAGCAATGAATGCAGCTTACACGCCGATCTTTGCACGTTAATAATCCCCCAATCACCACCCATCAAAAAGCCTGAAATCTAATTTTCAACTCATTTTTTTAAGATTTTATCCGAAGATACGGCTCTGGACGGATTGAGGAAGGTGGGGAAATCCTCAATAGTTTGAAATAACTTAAAAGCTTTGGCGTAGAATGCCTACAAAATCCGCCTGAAAAATGATTTAGTTTACTTGTCGTTTGTCGCGCAGCATTTTGCTCAATGCACTGAAGCTGGCGAGCATCAATTTTCCCACTGTTCGGCAGTTGGGCTTGCTGGGGCGATCGCCCCGTGGTTGATATTCATCAGGGAATCCTGATAGGAAAGGAGCATGGAAACAGTTTCATTACCCAGACTACTTGGGCAAACTGGTGTACAAGAAATGTCCCAGTCCCTCGGTTTGCCCCAAAACATTCTTGACGTTTTGCTCAACTTGCTAGGAGCCCTCGGCATTCTCCTCGTCGGTTGGGTCATTGCTTGGCTCGTCGCCTCCGGTGTGCGCAGTCTACTCAAACGCACCGAGGTTGATAATCGGCTAGCCAGTATGACCGCCGGACAACGCGCAACAGACCTCAACATCGAAGGCTTGGCAGCCAAGATCGTATTTTGGATCATCATGGTTTTGGCCGTGGTGGCCGCGCTCAACGTGCTCAACCTCACCACCGTTTCACAACCACTCAACAGTTTTCTCAACCAGATTTTTGCCTATTTGCCCAAAGTCGGTGGTGCCGCAATTATGATTGCGGTGGCTTGGCTCATTGCCACCATCAGCCGGATCGTGGTACTGCGGATTGCCAAGTCCTTTGATATCGACGGTCGGCTCGCGACCACCACAGCCGTTGACGAAGACCCAACTACCCCTGGGGCAAGGGGCACACCGGGAGGAAACAACCAGTTTCTCCTGAGTGAAACCCTGGGCAATGCGGTTTACTGGTTTGTTTTCCTCTTCTTCTTGCCGCTCATTCTCGGCATCCTCGACCTCCAAGGCCCACTCCAGCCCGTCCAGAATTTGTTGGATGATTTTCTCTCCTTCTTACCCAACATTCTGAAAGCGATCATCATTGGGCTGGTCGGTTGGATCATCGCCCGCATTGTGCGCGGAATCGTCACGAATCTTTTGGTGGCCGTCGGCACCGATCGCCTGGGCCAAAGCCTGGGCCTCACCGGAGGACGGGGGCGACAATCCCTCTCATGGATTATTGGCACCATCCTCTTTACCCTGATTTTGATTCCAACCGCAGTCGCCGCCTTAGAAGCCCTGCAAATTGAATCGATCTCCGGGCCAGCCTCCGCGATGCTGAACCAGATCCTGGATGCAGTACCCCAGATTTTCACAGCGGCGCTGATCCTAGTCCTGGGTTATATGGTGGGGCAGTTCGTCAAAGATCTGCTGACCAGTTTGTTGACGGGGATTGGCTTTAACAACGTCTTGAATTGGTTGGGCTTAGACACGGGTGAAGCCGCTGCGCCACCCTCTAACCTGCCGCCCCCGCCCCCGGTCGATATGGAACCCGGTGGCCCGCTGTTAATCCAGCCTGATGCCTTCCGGCCCGAAGGTAAAACCCCGGCTGAACTCGCGGGTATTGTAGCCCTGGTGGGGATTGTCCTGTTTGCCGCTGTGGCCGCCACCAACGTGCTTGGCATCCCAGCCCTCACGGCGATCGTCAGCGGGTTACTGGTCATTTTGGGGCAATTGCTGGTGGGTTTGGCCATCTTTGCCGTTGGTCTGTACCTTGCCAATCTTGCGTATAACTTAGTCGCCAGTTCCGGGTCGGCTCAAGCCAAAATTTTGGGTCAAACAGCCCGGATCTCCATTATTGTCCTGGTCTCTGCAATGGCCTTGCAGCAGATTGGCTTAGCGCCCGATATTGTGAACCTGGCTTTTGGGCTGCTGTTGGGGGCCATTTGTGTAGCGATCGCCCTGGCCTTTGGCCTCGGTGGTCGGGATGTGGCCGCACAGCAACTCCGGGAATGGCTGGATAGCTTCAAGCGACGGGATTAAAGGCTCATTGCTCAATCCCAAGCCTAGTGTTCACAGCGCAAAATTCTTCTAGCGTAAAACACCCTAAAAACTCAAAAACTGCGGTTGCCTCTGGTTGAAGGAGAAGCCGCAGTTTTTTTCAGGATTCCAGGCCCAGGGGTGCCTCGTGGCGCAGCCGAAAAGGGATGCACCGTTGCACTCACACTCAGTCCGAGCGTTTCAGTCTGTTGCACCCATCAGCCCCGCGCGATCGCCCAAACTGGCGGGCCTCAGTGAGCAGTGGCTCCAACTAGCGGCGTTCCATCGAATCGGTCAAACGCTCGATCGCGGCGGTCAATCGGGCTTGCGATTCCAACACTGGGTCGGGTGCGGGCGCAACTTCTTCCTCTTTCTTCCGCAAAAACTTTTCTAAGATACGAATCAACACAAAGATCACCAGCGCGATCACCAAAAAATTCACCACGGCTACGACTAACTCGCCCAAGCCGAGGGGCAAATTCTTGAGGTTTTCAACGCCAGCGTTCGCCAACACAGGATTGAGAATCAGATTCATAATCCAGGTGACAAAGGCATCAACAATCTTGCCAAATGCCCCACCGATGATGACCCCGATCGCCAGGTCTACCACATTGCCGCGCATGATGAATTCCTGGAAATCTCGCAGAAATCCTGTTGCTGCACTCCGTCCTCTTCGAGCCATTGTTTTCCTCCATTCACTCCTTAATTAATGTGACGTTTTACCCACCTCAAATTCATTCAAGGCAAGGGAATCATCACAGGTTTGGGCGTATCTTACCAGAGGTTGAGTGAAATTGCTTGTGCCGCCGTTTCTGAGTCGGGCGATCGCGGCTGGGCTAACTGATTCAACGTCGCAGCCATCACTGCCGTCGTTTGTCCAGTCACACTAAACAACATGGCCTCCCGAAACACCCGTTGCGCGGGATGGCTCAGCCCATTGGCGGCTCCAGCAGACACCACCACGCCAGCATGGGCACAGCGCACAGCCAGGTCAATCGCCCACGCCCGTAACTGTAACTGGGCCTCAACTGATCGCTGTTCAGCATTGTAAATAGCCGTACGACATTGATGTAATTCTTGGGTCAGAGCGGCATGGGGCGATCGCACAAACTCCCGCTGCGGCAACGCCTGGGCTACAATCGCCAACCCCGCTTGCGCCGTCCCCAAGGCATAAAAACTATGTTGCAGCACATTCCGGCGATCGCTATCGTGAATGGCCCCCGCCGGACGCATAAACACAACCTGCTCACTCGGGAGCAACCAGTCGTGCAACTCAGCCGTCACCGTATTGGTTGCCGTCAATGCAGCCAGAGCCAGCGGTGGACTCAGGTGGAGCGTACCCGATGCAACCTGCGTTGTAGCCAGAGGCAGCACCCCATACACCGCCTGCCCATCGGGCAACACCGCCGCCCCAATAAACTCTGAAAAAATACCAAACCCCGTAATCCACGGAATCGTCCCCGTGAGCCGATAGCCCCCCGCGATCGCCGTTGCCTTGACCAGGGGTTCCCCGGCACGCCGCAAATGGGAAAAACCTACCCCCATCGCCACCGCCCCCTGCGCCAACTGGGGCAAATACTGCGCTTGCAACACCCGATTTGGACTCTGGCTGAGAAAGGAACCCGCACTTTGATGTTGGGCTTGCAAAAACGCCAACGCCCCCGAATACTGCGCCAGCAACTCTTGGAATTGGCGAAACTCGCGATCGCCCAGGGCCAGCCCACCCCACTCTTGGGCAATCCGTAACCCCAACCAACCCCGCGCCCCCAACTCAGCAAACCTCTGCTGCAACAGAGTAACATCGTGATCCATTGCCTCAGCCTGCGGAGCCACGCGATCGCGCAAAAAAGCGTCTACCCTATCCAGCGAAAACGTTTTCACTCCAGTCATCCCAATTGAACTCTGCATGGTCATCTTTTCATCTTGCCGTATTCCCAGACAGAGCGATGGATGAATGACCAGCCACCTGACTAATTCCATCAGAATTAAGGGAGCTTTACTCCACCATGCAACAAGCCCCGATTGCAGCCCCAAATTCAACCTAATTGACCTTACGAGTGGCAACCGTTTGCTTCACTAAACGCGCCGCTTGTTCTGGCTGACCAGAAAATGGAAACACTAAAATCCCCTTAATTTTAGGATTTTGAATTAAGGCCCCTAACCGATGCAATTGTTTTTCTGATAACGCTACGCCCGCATATTGCTCTGCATAGGTTAATTCTTGATTAAAGTTGGCATCGTTATAAATTTGAATAAAGGCGCGATCGATCTGCCAGTTCTGCCAATCTGCTGCAAAATAGCGCTTGCCCCAATAGGGATTGTGATGACATAGATCAAAACTCACGTTGGGATTTGCCTGTTTTACGATCGCCCGCATTTTTAACACAAACGTTGTTAAATGAACTGTACGATCCACTTTTCCAGGTAATTCGGCATGATAGCCCAGGTAATCATCCCACTGCACCGCATCAATCTTGGGATACCTTTTAACAAATTCTGCCGAAATTTTATGAAAGAAATTCGCCACTTCAGGCACTTCCACATCGAGCAAGTAATGGTCAATACCGGGATAGGTTTTATCTACCCCCGGAACGATCCAACGTTTCGCGATCGCCCGATCAAAAATGGGACTATTCTTATCTAACTTAATCCCTTTTTCAAAATAGGCATGAACCTGCATTCCTTGCTTGTGGGCTTCATCAATCAGCCAATCTAACCACTGATCTTGAAACTGATTCGGGCAACTTCTTTCGCCAAACGTTTGTTGCATCACCTGGCTGGGATACATCGTGCAGCCATTGCCCCACACCCCATGAATGATTGTGTTAAATCCCTCTTGTTTGTAGTAGCGAACGCGATCGCGAATCGTCTTTTCACTCGCATTATTTGTCACCTGATACCGACTGAGGTAAATACCTCGAATGGATTTTTTCTCCCACGCCGTTGGGGGGGCCGTGACCGAGGGTGAGGGTGAGGCAGGGGAGGTAACTGGAGCGGGTTGCGGCGGGATCAGTTGCGGCGAAGTCCGTTGAGGCGCGATCGCCACAGGCGATGGTTGCGTTGGCTTCGGCAGCGGGGTTCCAGTCGGAGCCACAGACGGTTGCGCCTGAGGCAAAAGCTGACTCACAGACTCCGGCAAAATCGCGGCAAGATTGAGCTTGTCTAAATTCCTCACGCCCCAATAGCCAACACCAATCAATACCAGAATGAGCGAAATGGGAATACTGCTGCACCCACAGCCCTGCTTTTCTTGCTTCGGTTTCATGGCGATTCCACAGATTGAGCAAAAACGGTCGCAATCACACAACAGAATTAGCAAACCGGAACACTTTGCCACCAGTTCACCGTTCCCAAAGTACTTCACCGTCGCTGACTGCGGTTTCGTAGAGGGCCAGTTTCAGTTCAAAGGCCCCTCCAACATCACCCCCACAAAATTTTTGTCAGCCTGCCAAACCCTTTCCTCTACTGGGTTCTGTCCTTGAGATCAGCCATTTGACCCCCTCAATTTTGGGCGATCGCTCCAGCCACCCTGCATAGCCCCCCGCCGCAAGTCGTAGAGAGAATCATCTACCTACAACGTTTACACAACCGGAGATTTCTATGCCCTCGACTCCAAGCCCATTCAACGACACGATCTTTGGCGGTTCCGGGAACGATACCATCAACGCCCTGGAAGGCAATGACCTTGTAGAAGGCGGCTACGGTAACGATGTTTTGTTTGGCGGCATTGGCAACGACACCCTCTTAGGCAGTTGGGACAACGACTCAATGTACGGCGGAGCGGGCAACGATGAATTGGGATACAGTGGCCCCCACGACGAAATTGGCAACGACTACTTTTTTGGCGATTCTGGCAACGACACCCTCAACGGTGGCACTGGCAACGACACCCTCAACGGTGGCACCGGCAACGATGCCATGATTGGCGGCACCGGGAACGATGTTTACTACGTTGATGCTTACTACGACAGCGTGACGGAACTGTTTGGCGAAGGTACCGACCTCATCTATTCCTCCAGAGACATTTTTAACCTTGCAGCCAACGTCGAAAACCTGACCCTCACAGGCACCGCCTACCAGGGCACCGGCAACAGCCTGGATAACACCATCATTGGCAACGCTTCCTACAACTTTTTAGAAGGACTGGGCGGCAATGACTTCATGCAAGGCGGCGATGGCAACGATACCCTCAATGGTGGCAGCGGCAACGATAGCCTGTATGGGGATGGTGGCTACGACTCCCTCAATGGCGGCATCGGCAATGACTATCTGGATGGCGGCATCGACCACTACCAAGAAGACACCCTGATTGGCGGCTCTGGCGATGACATTTTAGTTGCCGTCCGCGCCGACTCTGGGTTTGATGTCCTCCAAGGGGGCACTGGCAACGACCTGTATTTTGTCTACAGCGATGGCGGGTTCTTTACCCAAGCCATGATTACGGAATACGCCAACGAAGGGATTGATACCGTCATCTCAACTGCCAGCAATTGGACGCTGGGAGATAACCTGGAAAACCTGTATCTTTCCTTCTTGTGGAGCGATGGCACCGCCATTCAAGGGACGGGCAACAGCCTCAACAACACCATCGGCGGCAACAGCCAAAACAATATTCTGGATGGCAAAGCGGGGAATGATTCTCTGGCTGGTTACGACGGTAACGACACCCTGATTGGCGGTCTGGGCAACGACACCCTTTCTGGTGGGAACGGGAACGATCGCCTCAATGGCTTTGGCACTGTCGCCAGCAACGCTGATCAAATTGACTACTTGACTGGTGGCAATGGCAGCGACACCTTCGTCCTGGGTGGCAGTTGGGGAGTCTCCTACAACGAACCGGGTAATGGGTATGCCGTCATCACCGATTGGGATCCCTTCAGCCCTGTCCTACTCGGCGGTTCAGGTTGGTTCCTTGATTTTGAATACGACGCGATCGAGGTGAAAGGTAACGCCAGCCAATACTCCCTCCAGTTCACGAGCGTTGCAGGCATTGGCGGCGCAGCTACAGATACAGAAATCTACTTCACCGGGGGCGGCGGCATGGAACGGATCGCTGTCATCCAAGACACTACCAACGTCAGCATTGGCCGCGACTTTGTGTTTGTGGCCTAAGCAACGTTGGTTTGACCACGCTCAACCTTCATAAAGTGCACAGCCTTTCAGTTCATCTGAAGGGCTTTTCTGTTGTGCTAATCGAGTGCTGGACTCAGGGAAAACGGGCGATCGCCACCATTCCTCAGCTAGTCGAGCTCCCTCCTGGCTTAATCCGTCAACAACACTGCAAACCCTTCCTGGGCAAAATGGCGATCGTGGGTCAGCACGTCAGTAATTCCCAGTTGCCGCATCGTTTGCATGGAAATACAATCCGTCAAACTATACCCCTTATCGAGTCGTTGACCATACAGCGTCATTCCAGCCAGAAATGATTCGCGGGACTGCGATACCACTTGAATCTGTTCATTTCGTAAAATGCTGCAAACTCGCTGATACGAACCCTCGCGGGAGTAACTTCCAGTTTCACAAAAATAATTCAAAAACTCGATCAATACTTCGTCTGTTGTCACGAAATGCGCATTGCTTCGGGTTGCGTAAACCATTCTGGCGCGTTGATGCCATTCGTCCCGTTTATTCGCCAATGCAATCCAGCAAAAGGTGTCAACAAAGATGTGGTTCATGAATCGAGTTTGGGGGTGCCGTACAGATAGCGATCGTGGTGTTGGGCACCATCAACGGGTAAGCGAGCTAACTCCTCCAATGGCATATTGTCCGCAAAGGCATCAAATTCGGCGAGGAGATTTAATAGTGGATTGGTTGCTGGTGTTGACTCAACACCTTGATCCGGCTGTTGAGCCTTAGCCGATCGCAAGAAGGCAAGGGTTGCCTCGATTAACTCCTCTGAGGTTTGTTCCAACTCTTGCAATAGCTGCTCTTTTGCCGTCATGACCACACCTTTCTTGACTTACCCTCTTGCTTGATCATCGCATTTTCTCTCTACTCCGTCAGCAGCACCGCAAACCCTTCCTGGGCAAAATGCTTGTCGTGGGTCAGCACCTCAGTAATGCCCAGTTGTCGCTTCGTTTGCATGAAAATATAATCAGTCAAAGACGATGCTCATACAGGCATAGAATCCAGCAAATCCAGCAAGGATTGAAGCCCTTTTGTTTCCTTGCCATTCGATTCTGGCGGCACGTGAGGAGTTGCCTTGGTCGCCAACACAAATTGCAGGGTGGCTTCCAGCAATGCCTCTGGGGCCGATTCCAGTTCTTGCAACAATCGCGCTTTGGTGGTCATGGCATGGTTCTCCGGGACTGCATCTATCCTACGCTGGGGGCTGGGATGATGGTCGCTGTTCCAGTTCAGACAACGGTAACAGCAGTGTATCTTCAATCTCTTGGCGGACAGTACGGCTGACATAGCAATCGCTGTTGAGACACTCCACCAGTAGCTTGTTGGCATCGTAGTATTGCAACAATTTCTTCCTTTGCGCCTTGCTAAACTGCCAGTCATGACCGATGTTGCAATGCTCAATCACCACCTGGCGCAACTGTTTTGTCCAGCCTGCCCCATATTCTTGCCACCAAGTTTGCCAAATCTCAAAATTTTTGTTTTGTTTGGGTAGCTGAACAGCTAATTCGTCTAGCTTAAGATGAAGTTTAGGAGCTTTCTGATTTGCACGGGCAAGAGTAAGGATGTGGTCAAAGACAAGAGCACATTCAATATCTTGGTAAGAGGCCATGGCCTGAGCATAGGCAAGGACATGGGCAAGCTCAAAGTCAAGGTCGAGGGCATAGTCAAGGTTAAGAGCATAGTCGATAAGAGTGACAAGGGTAAGATCAAAGTGAAGGTCAAGGGACTGGTCGAGGACATTAACCAAGGCAAGGTCAATTTCAAAATAGAATGCACAAATGGACGCTCGTTTGTAGGGTGCTTGCACGGATTGCGCTTTATCATTCACCCATTGCAAAAAGGTTTGCAGTTTTTTGTCGCCTGCTAATAGTTGATCTATCGCTTGTTTCATCTGCTGCAAGAGGGTATCCGCAGTGGGTACCATCCCCACCGTCAGCAAAATCACTTCGCGCCAGCGTTTATCGGTCAGGTGGTCAGCCAGGGGCAGAATATGGGCTTTTTCCTTGGCTTCCCGCGCCGCAAAATATTCATGAAAGGTCAGGTGGGAAAAGGAATAAATGCGATAGGCCCGTTCCACCAACAGCCCGTGTTGCGCTTCAATTGACTTCAACACGGCAGCACTGTCTAAATTCAGGGTGTCTTCGTCGGTGCTGGCTCCGGGCAAGTGTTCAATAAACTCGTGAATGTAGCGTTCCACATCTGTTTGCTTGAAGAAGTAATTGCCCGCTGCAAAGGTGCGCCATGCCAGTTGACTAAGTAAGTCTTCTTTTCGTTTCAGCGATAGTTTTTTATAAATCTGATCTCGCTCAATATTGCGCTTGGCATCCCATTTCTTCAGCAGGATATCCACCCCCTCTTGATAGAGTTCTGCCCGATTCGCGGGAAAATCCCCCGACTCTTCAAACACCAAACACAACAACGTCAGGAGCAGCGGACTACTCGCCAGATCCCGAATCCGTGGGTTGTCTTTCAGTTTTTCCAAAAACCGTTCGGCTTTCACCCCATCCTGTTTGCACCGAAACCATTTACCCGACACATCGGCAATTTGGTCGTCATCAAAATCCGCCACTTCCACATCGGTAAATTGCTGAAAGGTATATTCGCGGGCCGCAATCCGACAGGTGATGATGAAGGCATTGCCAGCATAGCGATCCGCCAAGCGCTGAATCTGGCGTAGGACACGGGAGGCATCGGTTTCTCGGACTTCATCCAGCCCATCCAGCAAGATCAAAGCACGTCCATTTTCCAAGATGGTTTGGATGGTTGTGGGATTAGATTGGGCCATTGCTGCCAGTCCCCGGCCACACCGATGGATCAGGGACTCCATAAACGCGATGAGATCCGGTTGTCCCTCGGTTTCAGCAAACTCCTTGAGGGTGATGAACAGGGGAACCCGCTCCGCTTGAAAATTTTCGCCGTTGCATTCAATGGCTAGATGTTTGAGAAAGGTCGTTTTGCCAGCTCCCGGCTTGCCCAAAATCATCAGTTTGGAATATTTCTCGACAGCCTTTAACCCCGGAATCCGTTCTTCTCGGACACGCCCTAAGCTATACCGCTCAAAGTCTCCGAGATCGGCCTTTGGCATCAATTCTGCCAGGTCTCGCCGCGTCCGGCTACTAATCTTTTCCAAAATATTGACGTGGGTATAAATTTCTCCCAACCCAAGCGGCTGGCTCATATCCAGTACCCGCATCGTGCCGCAGCGCTCTTGAATCAGGGGCCGAATCTGGGTACGCACCTCTCGCACTAATTCTTCAACATCAGAGTTTTCAGTTTTGAGTTGTGAGGGTTGAGTTTGGTCAGGTTGCCAGTCGAGTTTTAGCTTTTTGCAAATTGCGTGAAATTGTTTGCGCTGGACGGGTCTTCCGGCAAAGAAATTGGTGATGGTCGTAGGCGACATCTTGAGATCTGCCGCTAAATCTCGTTTACTGCCAAATTTTGTTAGGGCAGTGTTCGCTTTCACCAGTTCTTCGCCAACTAACTGTAAGGAACGCCCCGTTTGCTCCGCCATATCTTCAGTTCAAGCTTTTGCCAATTCTAACTAGGCGATCGCAACTTGGACAAAGTTGAACACAACTTGATATGAACCAAACCGAAGTCTGAACTAGGCTCCCAGCTTGCATTTGGCAGATTGTTGGAAGTTAAGTAAAGGAAATCCGCAATGAAACCTTCCAACTCAAAAGTGCTCGGAAAGAATTGGCTGAAGGTGGTTGAGTTTGCGGTGGTGGGGTTGGCGACGTGGTTTGTGACCTATGGCGAACTGCCGATCGCATCAGTCCTAGTTTCTCCGCAGCCTGCTTGGGTTGAGGCCACGCGATCGCGACAGGCAGAGGCGCACCGTCAATTCTTGCTGTTTTTGCTGAAGTTGAGTTTTCAGGTTTTGATTGCGTGGCGCGATCGCGATCGCCCCCAGGCATCCAACGCAGAGCAGGTGTTTTGGTGTAAATGGGTGCTGTGGGGATTGGTTAAAAGTGATGCGGCAAAGCCCTCAGCGGCCTGACGGGAAACTGACAAGCAGTTGCAGACCACCGAGGGCCGGAAGCGAATTGGGTGTGGGAGGGCGATCGCCCCCCTATTTCAACTAGGCTTGGGTTGAGTCCAACACCCCAATGGGACAGGCAACGTTGGTGCCCCCCAGACCACAGTACCCACCGGGGTTCTTCGCCAGGTATTGCTGGTGATAGTCCTCGGCATAGTAGAACTCTGGCGCATCCAAAATTTCGGTGGTGATTTTGCCATGTCCGGCGGCGCTCAAGGCTTGCTGATAGGCCGCGAGGGACGCTTCTGCCAGTTGCCGTTGCTCAGCGGAATACACATAAATCCCAGAGCGGTATTGGGTGCCCACGTCGTTCCCCTGGCGCATTCCCTGAGTCGGGTTGTGGCTTTCCCAAAAGACCTTGAGCAGTTGCTCGTAGCTAATCACGGCAGGGTCATACACCACGCGCACCACCTCGTTATGCCCCGTTAAGCCAGAACACACTTCTTGATAGGTGGGATTGGGTGTGTAACCTGCCGCGTAGCCTACAGAGGTGCTATACACCCCATTTTGCTGCCAAAATTTGCGTTCTGCCCCCCAAAAACAGCCCAGCCCAAACAGGGCCAGTTGCAGCCCTGCGGGGAAAGGCGGCTTCAGGGCATTACCATTCACAAAGTGCCGATTGGTCAAGGGCATTTCGGTTGCCCGCCCGGTTAATGCCTCATCTGGTTTGGGCATTTGTGCTTTTTTGCCAAAGCCGAATAGTACCATTAACGTTCCCTCTGCTTGTTCGTCTGTCTTTACTTTATTTTACAGTTCTGAGCCAGGGGCAGGGGGGTGGGGCCACAGCGGCGAAAATCCCTTACTTCTTCAGTTCTTTGAGCAGGGTCTCCACTTCCTGGGCGCGATCGCCGGGGTCAGTGTCACGCCCCAACAGCGTCCGGGCTTGTTGCAAGGCTTGAATGGCTTCCTGTTTCCGGCCCAATGCTTTGAGGGCTTTGCCTAAACCGAGTTGGGCATCGGCCAAATTGGGATCGTAACTCAGAGCCGTGCGATAGAGGTTTACCGCTGACGAGTAGTTTTGCTGTTTAAAGTAAATATCCCCAACTCCGGCCTGGGCAGCAGCAGAGCGCGGTTGGAGGGCGATCGCCCGTTGATAAAACTGCATGGCTTCAGCTAAGTAGTTCGCCACTTCGAGGGCTTTGGCCGATTGCAGAAAAATCGCCGGATTCCGGGGTTCCAGTTCCATCGCCTTATCAAACGACCGCATCGCCTTGGCGTAATCGCGCAACTGCAACCAGGCCGTACCAATGTGAACCCGCACGATCGCTTGTCGGGGTTCCAGGCGGGCCGCTTCTTGCAAGGGGGTGAAGGCTTCAAAGGGTCGCTTCATTTGAATTAGGGCCGTCCCCTGAAGTTCCTGGGCTTTGAAGGATTGGGGGGCAAAACTGGCCACTTTCCGGTAAGTGGTTAGAGCTTCGTTGTATTTGCCCTGCCGCGCCAGCAACACCCCGATCGCCAGGTTGGCATTTTCGTGACGAGGATTAAAGGTAACGGCCCGTTGGTAGGCATTCAGGGCTTCGTTGTAGCGACCGATGCCCGCGTAGCTATACCCCAGACCATAGAGAAACTCGGCGTTATTCGGCTCCAGGGCCAGGGCTTGTTGATAGGAATTAACGGCGGCGGCAAAGTTGCCCTGGTTCGCTTGCAAGTAGGCAATGCCGGAGTAAATTTTGGGATTCCGCTGATCGAGTTGGGCTGCTTGTTGATAAACCGCGATCGCCCCGGCAATATTCCCGGAGTTGGTCAGCTTGCGACCTTCCCGAAATAACTGATCGAGAGCTTTTTGGTTGCCAGTCGCATTGGCTGAGGGGCCACCAAGGGTATCCACCTGGAGCTGGGCGATCGCCGCCTGCGGCACCGGGAGCACCCCCGCCGCGAGCATTAACCCAAGAGCCAGGATTCGGTGTGAGAGCAGGGTTTTCATCGGTGCAGACCTCAAAACCAGAGCAATAAACAGAGAATTAAAACGAACTGAGCGTAACAAGCCTTAAATCTTAACAAAGATTCATGCTAAATCAGCGACTAATTTCTCTTATTTATCGTGGCTCCATCAAATGGGCCTCAGACAAGCCATATTAGGGGACAAGCCCTTGTGGTTGCCCTGATCAGAGAGAGGGCGGATCTTGTGTCCGCCCCTACGACTTCGCTGTTAAGCCCTGAATGTTAAGCACTGAAGTATTTTGCAGCGGGGTGGTAGGTCACGATCGCCGTGGTGGATTGCTCTGGATACAGTTGTTCACTTTCGTCCATATACATCCCCAGGCGATCGGCCTGCAACAAGTCTAATTGCTGCACCTGGCACTGAATATCGGGACAGGCCGGATAGCCAAAGCTATAGCGCGATCCCTGATAGCGTTGAGCCAACATATCCCGAATATTGTCCGGTTCCGCTGCCCCAAAGCCCAGTTCTCGCCGAATTCGCGCATGAGTCCACTCCGCCAGGGCTTCTGCAATTTGCACGGCCATCCCGTGAAAATAGAGGTAATCCGTGTAGTTGTCGCCCTTAAACAACTGCTGGGCGTACTCCGTGGCCTTTTGGCCCGCAGTCACGGCTTGCATGGGGAAAACATCCATTTGGCCCAGGTCTTTGGGCGCAAAGAAGTCGGCAATGCACAACCGTCGAAGCGATCGCTGCCGGGGAAATTTCCAGGTGACCAGGGGAGTCGGATTGGCCGCCGCCCCATCCTGCATGATCGCCGGATCGTAGATGTAGACTGCATTGCCCTCCGCCTGACAGGGGAAATAGCCATAGACCACCTGAGGATCGAGCAAATCCTCCGCGACAATCCGTTCTTTCCACTGTTCCAGAATGGGATACACCTTGTCCGCCAAGAATGCGTCGTACTCTTCCCGCGTTTGTTCGCGGGGTTTGCGGAACTGCCACTGCCCTGCAACCAAGGCTTGCAAATCCAAATGCCAGAACACCTCATCCCAGTGTAAATCGGCCCCGGTCAAAATCTTGGTGCCCCAGAAAGGCGGCGTGGGGCGGGGCAGGTCGATCGCCACCGCTTCCGATCGCGTGGTGTCTTCCACCTCAGGTACGTCGGCTTGGGCTTTGGGCTGGGCTTCAGCTTCGGCGCGATCGCGCTCCCGAGTGGGGGCAAACATCGCTGCGGCCTCAGCATCGGCAAACCCTTGCTGATCATCCCACTGGTGCGCCTGTTTCGCGGGCATCAACTTGTCCATAAAGTGCAGATCGGCAAAGGCATCTTTTCCGTAAATCACCCGTCCGTTATAAGCATTCTGGCAATCTTCATAGACAAACTTGGGAGTCAACGCCGCACCGCCCAAAATCACGGGTACTGTAATGCCGCGATCGTTGAACACCTCTAAATTCTCTTTCATGAATGCGGTCGATTTCACCAACAGGCCACTCATGGCGATGCAATCGGCCTTGTGCTCGTAATAAGCATCAATAATGGCATCTACAGGTTGCTTAATCCCCAGGTTAATCACCTTGTAGCCATTGTTGGTCAGGATGATATCCACCAGGTTTTTACCGATGTCGTGGACATCCCCTTTCACCGTGGCGATCAGGAACACGCCCTTGGAGCCGCCTGCCTCTGTCTTCTCCATCAACGGTTCTAGTTGGGCCACTGCCGCCTTCATCGTCTCTGCCGACTGCAACACAAAGGGCAACTGCATCTGCCCCGACCCAAATAACTCGCCCACCACCTTCATCCCATCCAGCAAAAAGGTGTTGATAATTTCCAGGGGGGCATAGGTTTGCAACGCTTCCGTCAGGGCTGCATCCAGACCAATCCGTTCCCCGTCGATGATGTGGCGCTTCAGCCGTTCTTCAATGGGCAAGTCTGCCAGAGATTCGCCCGATCGCGTCTGTTTGGCCGATACCCCTTCAAACAGGGTCGTTAATTCCGTGAGCGGATCGTAGACACACACATCGCCCTCAAAGCGCCGCTGGTCATAGATCAGTTGGCGACAGACTTCTTGATGCTTGGCCTCAATTTTGGCAAGGGGCAGAATTTTCGCCGCACTGACGATCGCCCCATCCATCCCGACTTGCGTGGCTTCATGCAAAAACATGGAATTCAGCACAATCCGCGCCGCCGGACTCAGCCCAAAGGACACATTCGACACCCCCAGCATGATGTGGCAACCGGGCAAGTGTTCCCGAATCAGGCGAATCGCTTCGATGGTGGCTTTGGCATTGGCCCGATCTTCCTCAATCCCGGTGGAAATCGGCAACGCCAGGGTATCAAAAAACAACTCGTGAGCCGGAAGGCCAAACTCCAGGGCTTGGCGATAGGCCCGTTGAGCAATCTGGAACTTTCTTTCGGCGGTACGGGCCATCCCCTCTTCGTCGATGGTGCCCACCACCACGCCAGCGCCATAGGTTTTCGCCAATTCCAGCACCTTCAAAAAGCGCGGTTCCCCGTCTTCGTAGTTCGTGGAGTTGAGAATGCACTTGCCTCCCGCCACTTTCAGGCCCGCTTCCATCTTTTCCCATTCCGTGGAGTCGAGCATCAGCGGCAAGTTCACGTTTGTTACCAGGCGCGACACCAGTTCCCGCATATCCTGTTCACCGTCCCGCCCGACATAATCCACGTTCACATCGAGGATGTGCGCCCCTTCTTTCACCTGCGATCGCGCCACCGAAACCAGGCCATCCCAGTCTTCGACATTCAGCATTTCCCGCACTTTTTTGGAGCCACTGGCATTCAGCCGTTCACCCACAATCAAAAACGAATTGTCTTGGTCGTAAGGTTGGGCGGCATAAATCGAGGCTGCCGAAGGCACGTAACTCAACGCGGGTCGGGGATTGGTGCGATCGCGCTGGCCATTCAGTTCCCACTGAGGAATCCGCACCGGACGGGCTTTGGGCTGCAACTCTGCCGCAATTTCTGCCAACTGTTGAATATGTTCTGGTCGCGTCCCGCAACAGCCCCCAATCACCTGCACGCCCAAATCATCCACAAACCGATGCAGCGCCATCCGCAGTTCCATCGGGGTCAGTTTGTAGTGGGCGTGGCCCCCGACGTTCTCCGGAATTCCCGCATTGGGAATGCAAGACACCACAAAGGGCGAATTTTGGGTCAAGTAGCGAATATGGTCAGTCATGCGATCGGGGCCAGTCGCACAGTTCAACCCCAAAATATCGATGGGATAGGGTTCCAAAATCGACAGCATCGCCGCCACATCCGACCCGACTAGCATGGTGCCTTGAATTTCCATCGTCACGGACACCATCAACGGGCGGCGCTCCCCATGCTTAGCAAACACCGCTTCAATCCCACTTAGGGCTGCCTTAATTTGCAATACGTCCTGGCAGGTTTCCACCAAGAACAGATCCACCCCGCCATCCCACAAGCCTTCCGCCTGCTCGGCAAAAGAGGCTTTCATCGTGTCAAAGTCAATGTGGCCCAGAGTAGGGAGTTTTGTCGTCGGGCCAATAGAACCCGCCACAAAGCGCGGTTTTTCTGGAGTGGAGAACTCTGCTGCCACCTGTTTGGCTAACTCGGCGGCCATTTTACTGAGTTCATAGGCTTGATCCGCCAAATCATATTCTGCCAGCACGATCGAGGTCGCCCCAAATGTATCGGTCTCGATCACATCAGCCCCAGCGGCCAAAAAGTCACGATGCACTTTCGCCACAGCTTCTGGCTTGGTTTTCACCAGATATTCGTTACACCCTTCGTATTCCGGGCCACCAAAATCCTCTGCGGTCAGATTTTGCACTTGCAAATTGGTTCCCATCGCCCCATCAAACACCAGGACGGGACGCTCAGGAGAATACAGGCGATCAAGAAACGGGCTACGAGTCATGGGTCTTTGCCAAGAACTTACTTGAATTGCGATGAACGGCGAACAATCGAGTATGCGTGGAGGAGAACGCCTGATCATCTAGAGTAGCGTATTCCCCAGCCATCAGGAAATGACCATTCATCGAACCGTAAGCCCTGAAACCACAGGACAAATCGTTGGTTTAGAAGCGATCGCCCACATAGCAAATGGGATGCTCACCACCAGGCCGGGAATAGGCCGATCGCCCGCCACAGGAACGACCCCGCCGATCCATATCGTAGGGACAATCGCAACTGCCACTGACTGCCGCCCGAATTGGAGTCATCGCCTCAACGGATGAAGGGGCGATCGCTGCACTGGGTTCAGCGGGCGCTCGCTCTGGTTCTGGTACTGCAACTGCCGGACTCGCCACGGCAGCGGGTGAGGGAAAAGCCTGAGGTGCAGCCGTTGTCGGGGTCGCTGTCGTCAGAGTCGATTGGGCGAGTGCAAGGCTGGGGGCGGCGATCGGGTTAGCACCTGCAACCAGGCCGGGACTCCCAGGAGCAGTGATGAGAACAACCGCGCAGACCATCATCCCCACTCGGCCCCAGAGATGGGCTTTTTTACTCAACCGCCAGGTGTACCGCCACAGGGGCGGCAAAAACAACAGGCCCCACACGATCAATCCCAGGTTGGTAGGGAACTGGTTAAACGGGGGAATAAAGGCGGCCACCCCCCACACCGTCGCCCAAAACCACCCTAAAAACGTCGCCAGAAACGTGAGCCCAGTACCAAGCATGAAAATCTTGTCTGAAAGGATACTTCCAGACTTTCCTCCCACGGAGGCAGGGAATCAGGACAAAGTGACTCGCAAACCCGGTCAACGGCTATCGCGGAAATACCGTACCGGACTCCGTAGACCACAAAATTTGCCAGGCTCAGGGCGATCGCGTTCCCCTCATCCTGCCTTCGGCAAAACCCAAAATGCTGACTGGCCCCATTCCCCCGCTCAGGATTGCCCAGAGGGCTGAGCCGGAACGGCCTCAACCGCAGGAGGGGGAGCAGGCTCTGGAGCAAGAACAGGCGGTGGTTCCACGGGGGCGGCGGGCGGTGGGGGCGGCGCAATGTTTTGGGGCGGCGCAGGCACACTGGGAGCGGCTTCCTGACTGTCGGGGGCGGGGGCCACTTGGGCCGGAGGTTCGCGATCTAGCGCGGCGGGCGGAGCCTCAGGGGTCGGTGCTTCCACCTCAGCCTTGGGCGCAGCGGAAGGCGCAGGCGCAGGGGCAGTGTACCAGTCTGACTGGGGCGATCGCGCAGGCACATCCTCCAGCGGACGGGAGGGAGCGGCAGGCGCAGAATAATTGGCTGGTGGTTCCACCGGAGCCGCCTCTCTTGGCCAATCATTTAAGGGGGGAAAGGCTTGTTCACTGTGGAAGAAAGAGCGTCCTGGCCCAGTACTGGTGGCCGCCAGCCGCAGAAGCAGGCCACCAGCGCCGCCGATCGCCGCAGCAATCAAAGCAACCGATATCAGAGTGGCTGCAAATCGTTTTGAAGGAGCAGGGGTTGAAGAATAGGACACAGGCGATTGCACCAGAGAAGGGGAAGCAGAAACAGGGGGCATTACGGGCAGGGCTGTTGACCCAAAAGGCAGCGACTCACCTGCCACAGGGTCAGGGGGCACAGCCGGGGAGGCCACAGGGGCCGAAGGCCCAGACAGCATCGCCATCGGGGCAACCCCACCAGCATAAACTGGGGATGGCGCGATCGCCCGTGTCGCCGCTGCCACCTGGGACAGCCAATCCACCACGGTATGTAAACGGAGTTTTGGATCCAACTCTAAACCACGCAAAATAGCCACGGCTAATTCCGGATTCAGGCCAGGAACATAGTGACAGGGAGAGGGCAGCGTCCCCTTTCCCCGCAAAGAGGCAGGCGATGGCGCACGGCCCGTGACCAAGAAGTACAGCGTTCCCGCGATCGCATACACATCACTGGTGGGCGTAATCGGCAACTGGGGCTGATACAACTCCTTAGCCGCATACTCACCAGCCAATGGACTGTAATCCGCCTCAACAGTACCCAACACGGCTGGATCGATGGCCCCAAACTGAGTCAACACAACAATTTCAGAATTCGGTGGCCGCACAATCGTCGCTGGCGTGACCCACCGATGGGTGACCCCTTGCCCATGCAACGCGACCAAGGCTGAGCCAATTTGCTGGATGTAGTGCACCGCTTGGGCTTCGGGCAATGGCCCCTGCTGCTGAACGATCGCCGCCAAAGACTCTCCCGGTGGCGCTTCCATCACCGCAAAGGGCAACTGGTCTTCATCAAACGCATCCACCAGATGGGCCAGGGCTGGATGTTTACATTGGCTAAACCGCCCAATCTGCTCATGGAAGCGTTGCTTCATCCCACCAAAATCAGCCCGCGATCGCAACTTCGGTTGCAAGGTTTGGAGACTGACGGGCCGATTTTCTGGCCCCTGGCGACCGTCCAACACCAGGCCCCAGCCACTTTTGCAAGTCACATGGTTGATTCGATATTTCCCGTTTTGCACCTGGAGGCCAGCCGTCAACTTCATGCAGACACGCAATGATTCAGTCTCCCCATGCTAGCGACTTGAAGTCGCTTAATCAACGGTACACGCCAAAGGCCCCGGAGCGATCGCCCTCCACAGCCCGTCGCCCCGGCCCTAACGGTAATTTAGGATGAGCGCGCCCGTTTCAGCCACCCCGCGATCGCCCCAAACGTCAACAAGCCCAACACCGTTGATGGTTCTGGGACGGCGGCAGAGTTGGTCGGGGTAGTCGGTTCCGGTGCCACGACGGGCGGCTCCACTACAGGCGGCGGGGGCTCTACCACAGGCGGGACTTCCACCACGGGCGGCGGCGGGACTTCCACCACGGGCGGGACTTCGATGACAGGCGGGGGCGGGGGTGGCGGCGGTAACGGGTTCACAAACCCCACACCACCGGGCTGAAAGTTAGGCCGCTGTAGCAAATAAAACCGATTGAGGGGCGTCGTATCTGCAATGACATACCGAAAGGAAACCGTCTCCCCCGGTTGCACAATCCCTGTGTAGTAATTCACGTAGTCCCGCACATCGGTCACCTCATCGGCCCCGGCAAAGTGGCTCGAAAGAAATGGCCGCACCTGGGGAATTTGCTGAGCAAAGGATAAACCATCCGCTTCCGGACTCGGAATCCCATATAGCTCTTGCAATTCGTGGTCAAACAGAATCCAGGGCGTACCCGTCAAATTCGTTAAGACAGACTCAAAGGAAAAATAGCATCCACCCCGGTATGGACAGGCCGAAAAGAAGCCATCGATCGCGGTAAACAGGTTGATATTTGGGCCATAAACGACTTGATTCAGCACAAAGCCCGTGCCCGTAAACTGGCCACCAGTAATCGCAAAATCCCCCGACACTTCACTAAACGTCAGGGGGCCGAGCGTAATCATGGCAGCATCGGCGGGTTCGACCCAATGCAATACTGCCGTCATCGCGATCGCGGAGAGCAAGCGGTGGGCCACAGGTTTGGCACGCCAGACAGCAAACTGACCACGGGACATAACATTGACCTCCTCACGGGGAACGGCTTAACACACTCAAGCTGAATGGACGCACAAAATTCCCAAAAAGTTCCAAACTGTCCGGATGTCCCCCCGTTGCTAGTGATCTACCAGGTCTGCGGGCGATCGCCCCCGCCCTGGCATTGCGCCTAAAACTCAATCCCCGGTTGGGCTTTGACCTGTTGCTCCCGGAAGGGATGTTTCACCAACGTCATTTCCGTTACCAAGTCCGCGCGATCGCACAGGGCCGCAGGCGCACCCCGCCCCGTCAAAATCACATGGGAATCTGCGGGCTTTTGGTCAAGGCCAGCCAACACTTGCTCCACAGTCAAATACCCCAGCTTCAGCGCCACATTCACTTCGTCCAACAGCGTGAGCCGTACCGTGGGATTTGTGATGTAGGTCAAGGATTTTTCCCACGCCGCTTGGGCCAATTCCGTGTCGCGCTCCCGATCTTGCGTTTCCCAGGTAAAGCCCTCACCCATCGCCACAAATTCCAACAGCGGGGGACGCGCCTCCGTAGCCACCGTCCAGGGTTGAAAGGCCGCTTTTTCCGCCGGTTCCCAAGCCCCTTTGATGAATTGCACGATCGCCACCGGATAGCCATGCCCCAGCGATCGCAACACCATGCCCAGCGCTGCCGTTGTCTTGCCTTTGCCGTTCCCCGTATGCACGATGACCAAGCCTTTTTCCGCCGTCATCCCCGCGAGCCGTTGGGCTTGCACTTCCTTGCGCCGTTGCATCTTGCGCTTATAGGCATCCTCCGTCTGTTCCGCCGAAGCAGAAGCCTCAGCGGCGATCGAAGCAGAATCAATAGTATCGGTCATGAATTCAATCCAACGAGTTACCAAATTAGTTATCAGTCAACCGGAGCCAACCCCTCACGTTACGCCCCTTCCCAGTCCCCCACGTGGCCTCAGGGCTGGTTCTTCAACCCCAGGCCCCTAGCCCAACCCCACGGAATACCAGGGTACAGTCTCCACCCGTTCCAACCGCGCCATATCCCCTTGATAATTATCGTTGATGCGGGTTGCCCGCGCGTGCAAATGGGGCGGCACATAGCGCAGATCAACCGGAAGACCGTGATAAAGATAAAACATCGCTAATTGCTGCGGCGTTACCCAAATGCCCTCGGCATGTAAGCGGTACAAAATTCGCTCAAACGTAGGCCAATTCGTTGCGTCTGGCCTCGCGTCGGGCGGCGGGATTGACTCAGAAACACAGTTAGGCATCGCTTTCCGCTCGTCACAGATTTATCAACAACAAGGCAATCACAGATGGTCTTCAAGAGGGGGAGCGTGGGCCACCTTCCGGGGAACGAAGCCAGCGTCGTTGCGGTTCCCTCCAGCCGCGATCGCGCCCTACGCCCAACACGCAGCAGCAGTGACCGGCATTGCTCAACTCAATTCGATTTTCCAGCGTTTTCCATAAATTTTCACACCCACCGTTCAGCTTCACCGTTCAGTTTCAATATATGGCCTTTCGTCGCCTTTTGCAGTTTGCAACGGCACGGTGCCTGCCCACAGTCGCCGCGCGATCGCGTCAGCCACCGCCCCAATTTCCCTGGACTAAACCAATGGCTTCGTTAAAAAAGATTGCTGCTAGCGCAACGATAGTTTATGATCGAGTTAGTTTTGTCTACAAAAGGTCAGACGCGACGTTGAAATCCCTTTCACTTACTGGATACCATTTGCTTTGGCATTTGGAAATGAAGTTAAAGCGGAAGCGCCAGTGTGACCCAGCGATCTCCTGGGTGAATCGGTGCGAGGCACCTAGTATGAGCTGACCGACCCGCAACTTGGGGTTTACCACTTGCTTGAGCGAATTCTTACCTCCTCGCAGTGCGTGAACTTGGTCGGTCGAGCCTCTTAATCGTAAGAGCATTTGCAGTTTGAATATTGTCTAGGTGGCCCTCGCGGCTAGCGTCTGCACTGGTGTCTACGCTCAAGTATGAGCATTGGACTGGTGATTGGTCAGGCTCGAGCACGCTGAGCAATGCCAGGACAACCGAACTTTGCCACGGGCTAATTCAGCCGGGTTGGCAAGGTCACTAAGTGTGTGATTCAGAGTGTCCAGGCGTTGATTTAGGACTGACGTACCAAGGGCGATCGCGCCCTCTTAGGCAACAGTCCAGGCCCTCGTGGCGATCGCTGCCCTCAGACACCCTGGAAAATACAGCCGTATCACTTCGTTCACTTTTTATGCTGTTCATCCAGTTTGGAGTTGGAAAATGTCAAATTTACTCAGCCGTAAGATTGCACCCGCCCCCATGCCCGCTGACATCAGTGTGGTAGACCTGATTGACGGTTACTTTACGGCTTACAATTCCGCCCGCTTGCGCGAAATTTGCCATTTGCTCAGTCGCGAAGTGATGCAACCCGGAGTTACCGTTGGCCTGAGCCTGTCTGGAGCAATGACTCCGGCTGGGTTTGGGGTATCGGTCTTAGCGCCCCTGTTGCAGCATGGGTTTGTGGATTGGATCATCAGCACCGGAGCCAACCTGTACCACGACTTGCACTACGGGTTAGGGCTCGATCTGTTTGCCAGCAATCCCTTTCTGGATGATGTGAAACTGCGCCAAGAAGGCCGGATTCGGATTTATGACATTGTGTTTGATTACGATGTGCTGTTGGAAACGGATGCCTTTTTGCGAGAGATTTTGAAAGCGGAACCGTTTCAACGCCGCATGAGTACAGCAGAGTTTCACTACTTATTGGGCAAGTATGTGCGGGCTGTGGAATTGCAAATCGGGGCAAAGCATTCATGCTTGTTGGCCACGGCCTATGAATGTGGTGTGCCCATCTACACCTCCTCTCCCGGCGACAGCTCCATCGGGATGAATGTGGCCGCGATCGCCCTTGAAGGATCGCAACTCGTGCTGGATCCGTCCCTGGATGTGAACGAAACTGCCGCGATCGCCTATGCGGCAAGAGAATCTGGGGATTCCGCGATCGAAGGCAAGAGTGCAGCCCTGATCATCGGTGGTGGTAGTCCCAAAAACTTTTTGTTGCAAACCCAACCCCAACTCCATGAAGTTTTGGGCTTAGCAGAACGGGGCCATGACTATTTCATCCAAGTCACTGATGCTCGGCCCGATACCGGGGGCTTGTCTGGAGCCACCCCCAATGAAGCTGTGAGCTGGGGGAAAGTCGATCCAGAAGAACTGCCTAACACGGTAGTTTGCTACACCGATAGCACGATCGCCCTGCCCATTTTGACGGCCTACGTCATGAACCAGTGCGAAGCCCGCCCCCTGAAGCGGCTGTACGATCGCCGGGAAGAGTTGGTCACAGCCCTCCGCAATGACTATTTAGCCGCCAAAGCCGACCCCGATCGCTTTGTGGCCTCGCCTATTCCCGTGATGGGGTTAACCGAGCGTGAACCTGTGGTCGCCACCTATCCCTGTGGCACTCCCATTCGGAACGGTCACCGCGCCTAGGGTTAACCCATAGTCCATCGGGTGGGGTTGACCGGTTCAGCCCTGCCCGCACCCGTTCTCGCCCCAAACTACGCCACAGGCACCTAGCCCTAAGGCCCAGACGACGGAGGCTACGAGTCATCCGTGGAGAGACGATCGCGACCCGGTTCGGGAGTATTTCCAGCGGTGGGCGATCGCTGGATATGCTTGAACCGATCTTTCGCCGCCGTAAACGAATCCTGCATCACTTGCTGAATCCGTTTGGGATCGGGCTTCTTGCCGCCCATCAAATCACCGAAGTAAACACACGCCGCTTCTCCCAAGGCCCACGTATAGGCCGCGGCCCAAGATGCAGCAATCACGCTCCCCAAACCCGGAATAAACTTGATCAGTTCCCGTCCGATCGCCTGTCCCAAAAAGCCCGCCGCGATCGCGCTGACAACCCCCCCGGCTTGCGACGGCGTGAGGGTTTGACCATATAACTGGCCCAACAAACCTACCATTGAGACTTGCAAAGCCGTCAGCACAGGCATCGTCGCAAAGGGCAAAGGCACTGCGGCCAAAGTCCCCGCTGCGATCGCAAACGCCAACAAATAGCGCCGCCCCACATCGCGATACAAATTGCCCAGTTTTTGCCCAATACCGTCGTCCAAGAGTTGGTGAATCGTACGCGCTTCCGCCTCTGGGAGTAAATCAGTCAGAGCATCCCGCAACGCCTCTAGGCCATAAAATACCGGCTCGTAGCCATCTTCCTCCAGCGTAAAATCAAGCAGCACCGTGCGATCGCACACAGACGCAAACGTCGCTTGTATCGCGGCGACAGCCCGGTTCAACTCAGCAAAGCTGGGGGGATAGGCCGGATGCTCCATCACCAACGGCGGATACACCTCATGCAAAGAAGTAATTGCCAGTAAACAAGGCACTGTTGGATATTGCTGCCGCAATGTCACTGCAATTTGGTGCAAGGTGTCCGTCGCAAAATCCGTCGCTTTGACGACTAAGACCAGCATCCTGGCTCGCGAACTGGTGGCAGCCAATTCGGCACTCAATTCTTCGATCACGGCTTGGGTCTCTTGGCGAATATCCCCCAAACCCACCGTATCCGTAAAAATCAGCAACGGCAGTTCCCCACTGGGATAGGCATACCGCTCGGTGTGCTGAGTATGGGGGCGAAACCCCTGCCCCACAATGGTGGGAGCAACCCCCGTGAGACCGCGCACAATGGAACTTTTGCCCGCCTGAGACTTCCCTAACAACAGGACTTCTGTCGTCGGCAGTTCGGCCCGCACCGTCGCCAAAATTTGGGCAATTTCGGCTTCATCCACGCTAAACCAGCGGGTGACTAGCTCTGCAACTGTATTGAACGATAGCCAGTGCTTGAGGCGATCGCCCGATTCCTGCCACCAAGCCCCCCAGCGGTTTTCGCCTGAAGGCCCCGGCACAATGGCGCTCGGATCATCCGATTGATCCTGGGGTAGGTCGGGGGGAGTTGCTGATACCGCCGATTCATCCCGCTCCTGAGCATCCGTCATGGGTTCATTCCAGCCCTACAGCACCACACAACCCACTAGCTATCATCCCGGGGTTCAGTCCGGTTTACATTCGTTGGCCCCGGCGAGGATTCATATAGCGAGTCCAAATGTTCCCGAGCATCTTCCACCGTCATAGACCGCATGACCAGCAGGGGCTCATTAATCACCCGGCCTGAGGCATCTAAAAATTCGGGATGGGGCACAGAAGTGGGCGCAGGAGTAGAAGAGCCTTTGCCTGTCCCATAGGGGCGCTGGGAATCAATCCCTAAAGTAATCAAATTACGAATTAAGTTGGCGATCGCCAAGACGGCCAACACCGTAAAAGCAACAATGTAAAGAAGGTGGAGTATCATAGTGGGTTCCTCAAATCCGGGCTGTTAAACGTTAGGCGGGTAAGCTGGCCCAAACGGTCGGTGGGAAGGGTTAAACGCAGGAATTCAATAAATTTAACTTCTAGTGTCTCAAATTTTGCCGATTCACGAAACTCTTTAATCAACCGTGACCTCGCGATAGAAGCGATTAGCCACCTGGAAACACTCCATCACCAAGCGATTCCACGGCCCCAACACCGCCGGATCAATCCCCGCCGTCCCACCTGTGGCGTGAAACAGCGCTTGGGCCGCAGTCACCTCTTGCCGCGCCTGGACAATACGCGCAAACAAATCAGCTTGCTGTTCCACAGTCAAAAACGAAAGCTGTTGGGCTTCCAGCAGCACTTGGGAACGACTAAACCAATACTGTAAGTCGTCGAGGAGGGGTTCCAAAATTGATTTCAGGAGTTGCGCATCAGTGGGGTGGGGAGAAAACATAAATCTTGCCTAGGTACAGGAAGGGTACAAATGCGATCGCTTCTCTTTTGCACTCCTTACATACTATCGACTTTTAACTTTCTTAATATTTTTCTCAGGTTAAGCAAATTCCCGGAGACCGCAGGGAAAACCGCAAGCCACGATGCTGACTGAGTTCTAGTGACATAGCTCGAAGTTTTCCAAGTATTGCAATTTGTTGCGAAGTGTATCTATTTTCGTTAGGGGTTGGCACTCCGAGATATCACCACCTGCGGCAGTCCTCGACCAGCTCACACCAGCCTGACCATCCCCCACGCCCACCAGCGCGATCGCGGGGTTGAATCCGTGACGTGGGTTGGGCCGCCATACGTTAGACTGAATAACACAGCTCTTGAGATCCTTACTCAGACCACTTATCCAATGATTGTCTGGAAACTCCAAATCCAACTGAGTCACAGTTTCGCTACGTCCTGTCCTGAGCGAACTATCTAGGGGCACAGTTTAGCCCCCCTTCGGTTTGCCAGAGATCTTCAGTGAAAAATTTGGAGGAAACATTACTATGTCTGTTGAAGCAGCCCCAGCTGAAAAAATTTACCTGCCGAAAACCAGTGAGTCAGAACAGCTCAAAAAGATTCGCCATACGACTTCTCATGTAATGGCGATGGCGGTACAAAAGCTGTTTCCCAAGGCCCAAGTCACCATTGGCCCGTGGATTGACTATGGGTTCTACTACGATTTCGACAGTCCCGAACCGTTTACCGAAAAAGATCTCAAAGCCATTAAGAAAGAGATGGCCAAGATCATTCGGAAAAAGCTGCCCGTTGTGCGGGAAGAAGTAAGCCGCGCGGAAGCAGAAGCTCGGATTCAAACCATTAACGAACCCTACAAGCTCGAAATTTTGGCAGGCTTGGAAGACCCCATCACGATCTACCACCTGGGCGAAGAATGGTGGGATTTGTGCGCTGGCCCCCACGTTGAAAGCACCGCAGAGCTGAACCCCGACGCGATCGCCCTGGAAAGCGTGGCCGGAGCCTACTGGCGCGGGGACGAAACCAAAGCTCAACTGCAACGCATTTATGGCACCGCCTGGGAAACCCCAGAGCAACTGGCTGAATACAAACGCCGCAAGGAAGAAGCCCTCAAACGCGATCACCGCAAACTGGGGAAAGAATTGGGGCTGTTTATCCTAAGTGACTTGGTTGGCCCTGGCTTACCGCTGTGGACTCCGAAGGGCACGATTCTGCGATCGACCCTCCAAGACTTTTTGCAACAGGAACAGGTGAAGCGGGGCTATCAACCCGTCGTGACCCCCCATCTGGGCCGGGTGGATTTGTTCAAAGCGTCGGGTCACTGGCAAAAGTACCGCGATGACCTGTTTCCGATGATGGCGGAGGATGACACCGCCCGCGAGTCAGAAGACGGGTTTGTCCTGAAAGCGATGAACTGCCCGTTTCACATCCAAATCTATAAGGCCAGTTTGCGATCGTACCGGGAACTGCCGATACGCTTGGCAGAATTTGGGACGGTCTATCGCTATGAACAATCGGGGGAACTGGGTGGCCTGACGCGGGTGCGGGGCTTTACCCAAGACGATGCCCACCTGTTTGTCACGCCAGATCAGTTGGATGACGAATTCCTCAAAGTGGTGGACTTGATCAAGGCGGTTTTCAACGCGTTGAATCTGACCGACTTCAAAGCCCGGTTGAGTTTCCGCGATCGCACCTCCGATAAATATATCGGTAGCGATGAAGCCTGGGATAAAGCCGAGAATGCGATTCGGCGGGCGGCCAATACCCTGGATTTGCCCCACTTTGAAGGCATTGGCGAGGCGGCATTTTATGGGCCAAAGCTCGACTTCATGGTGCAAGATGCTCTGGGTCGCGAGTGGCAGCTTGGCACCGTCCAGGTCGATTACAACTTGCCGGAACGGTTTGACCTGGAATATGTGGCCGAAGATGGGACTCGCCAGCGTCCGGTCATGATTCACCGTGCGCCGTTTGGCTCTTTGGAACGGTTGATCGGGATTTTGATTGAAGAATATGCCGGAGATTTTCCGCTCTGGTTGGCTCCGGTGCAAGTGCGCTTGTTACCCGTCGGGGAAGAACAACTGCCTTTTGCGCGGGATGTGGTCAGCAAGATGCTCGCTCAGGGCATTCGGGCAGAAGTGGATCAGGGGGGCGATCGCCTCGGTAAGCTGATCCGCAATGCGGAGAAAGACAAGATTCCCGTGATGGCCGTCGTCGGCGCGAAGGAAGTCGAGGGCAATGCGCTGAGCATCCGGACTCGTGCTGCCGGAGAATTGGGAGCCTTACCCGTGGCAGAAGTGTTGGAACGGTTGCAAACCGCCAACCACAATCACGGCAATTTCTAACTCCAAGGCGAGGGGGCGATCGCCGCTGCCTGCGAATGTCGTCATGAGACGATAGAATCGTAAAGCTGTTTTTTAGTGCGATCGCCACTCTCAACGCCCTATGCTTCGAGCTGGAATTGTTGGTCTTCCCAATGTCGGTAAATCAACGCTATTTAACGCGGTCGTCGCCAACGCCAAAGCCACTGCGGCCAATTTTCCGTTTTGTACCATTGAACCCAATGTTGGGATTGTCGCTGTCCCCGATCCCCGACTGGATGTGCTGGCCAAAATCTCCAGTTCCGTCGATGTGGTGCCGGCCCGCGTCGAGTTTGTGGACATTGCCGGATTGGTGAAAGGGGCCAGCCAAGGGGAAGGGTTGGGCAACCAATTTTTGGCCAACATTCGCGAAGTAGACGCGATCGTCCATGTCGTGCGCTGCTTTGAAAACGACGACATTATTCACGTCTCTGGCTCCGTCGATCCCATTCGCGACATCGAAGTTATCAACCTGGAACTGGCCCTGGCGGATTTAGGCCAAGTCGAAAAGCGCTTAGACCGGGCCAAAAAACAGGCACGGGGCAACAAAGAAATTCAGGCCGAAGTGGATGTGCTGGAAAAACTGTTGCCTGTATTGAACGAAGGCAAACCCGCACGGCAACTGGATCTGACGGAAGAAGAAGAACTGGCCGTTAAAGCTCTGGGCCTCCTGACGCGCAAACCGATCATCTACGCTGCCAACGTGTCGGAAGACGACCTGGCCACGGGCAACGCCTGGGTTGACCAGGTGAAAGCACTCGCAACCGAAGAAAATGCCCAAGTTGTCATTATTTCCGCCCAAGTGGAATCAGAATTAGTGGAATTGCCAGAAGACGAACGGGCCGACTTTTTAGAATCCTTGGGTGTGACGGAAGGCGGTTTGAAGGCGCTGATTCAGGCCACCTATACATTGCTGGGCCTGCAAACCTATTTCACCACGGGGCCGAAAGAAACCCGCGCCTGGACGATTAAACAGGGCATGGTTGCCCCCCAAGCTGCCGGAGTGATTCACACCGATTTTGAGAAGGGGTTCATTCGAGCGGAAACCGTCGCCTATCAAGACTTGGTGACGACTGGTTCGATGGCGGCGGCGAAGGAAAAGGGGCTAGTTCGCAGCGAAGGCAAGGAGTATGTGGTGCAAGAAGGGGATGTGATGCTGTTCCGGTTTAACGTCTAGTTAGGCGTTGTGCCGAATAGAAGTCAGCCTAGCGATAGTCTCCGATCGCCTATTATTTCGCGCTTGAGAGGGAAATCGTTCGGAGTTGGCGGCTAGCCCCACTGCAACACGGTATTGTCAAGACAGCATGACGTAGGGAAGGGATCTATGAATTTGCCCACCTGGATTACGGTTTCGCGATCGCTGTTTATTCCCCCGATTTTGTATGGTCTGAGCCAACCGACGATCGCCGCTCGGTGGGTTGTGGTTGTCCTGTTTCTCATCGGGGCAGGCACCGACTGGGTGGATGGCTATCTCGCCCGGAAACTGAACCAGGTCACGGATTTAGGGAAATTTCTCGATCCATTGGTGGATAAATTGCTCGTCCTGGCTCCGCTCCTTGCCCTGGTCGAACAACAGCAAATCCCAGCCTGGGGCGTATTTTTGATCCTGGCACGGGAACTGACGATCGCCGGATGGCGGGTCAATCCCAAGCTCAGCGGCCAAAGCACTATCTCCGGGGCCAACCTCTGGGGCAAACTCAAAACCGTCAGCCAAATTGTCGCGATCGCCCTGCTCATTGCCCCTTTGCCTGCCTCCTGGCACCTCGTGGCGATCGGAGCCTTCTGGGTTTCCGTGGCCATGACCCTCATTTCTGGGGCAATTTATCTCCTCCCCCAGCCCACGCCCCCACCGTCTACCGCCGCGCAATAGCTCTTTCACGACCACGATCGCTGCTCTCCCCTTTGACGGGCTGACCTTCCTGCCGTTCCGCAACCGTAGACTGGCGAGCGGTGCGATCGCTGAGGTAGCGCGATCCACCAATCCAGTTCAACCCAGCCTCAGTACACCCCATCCCCCCGAACCGAACCGCCCTCCCAAACACCCCGGTAAGCTAAAATCTTTAGTGCCACCGCAGCGGCAGGTATCCCCCCTGGGAAAGATTACAAAGGGGAGACATTCACCCAAGTCAGTGATTAAACTGACGATAATTAGCCTGACAATAACTTAAATCTTCCGTTGATAGAATAAGTTTGAGGCTGCCTTGCGCCCCTTGATGGCATTCGCAGGGTAGACCGCAAGTGGGCAGGGGCACTGGGATGAAGCAATTTCATCCCCCTCTTTGCTCTCAGGCCGATTGAGACATTCCGCGATCGCAACACCGGGGTGACACCCAGCATTCAGGTGCTTTGCCGATCTAAACATTAGGGTGACAGTTCTTCACCTCTTTGAGGTTCAACATGACAGACGGGCAAGATTTTGTACAGGAGGCATCTGAACGAGCCGAACTGGTCGAAAAGTTGTTAGCGATCGGGACGGCGCTTTCCAGTACCCATAACTTAGAAGAGTTATTGAGCCTGATTCTGACGAAGAGCCGCGAAATTACCTACAGCGATGCTGGGAGTGTGTATCTAATCCACGCCGATGGCGATCTCCCCCGGTTACTGTTTAAAGTTGCGCAGAATTTTTCTAAACCTGCGACCTCCTTTCGAGAATTTGCCATGCCCCTGACCCAAAACAGTTTGGCCGGGTTTGTGGCCCTGACAGGCAATACCTTGAACCTTGCCGATGCCTATCATTTGCCCGCCGATGTGCCCTATCAACTTGATCAAAGTTTTGATCAAAGCATTCAATATCGCACGCGCTCGGTTTTGGTTTTGCCCATGCAGAATCAACAGGGGGAAACGATTGGGGTTTTGCAACTGATCAATCGTAAGGTCGCGCCCGATGTTGTCATCACGCCGGAAAATGCGCTGGCCATGACCCAAACCTTTTCCGAGTGGGAAGAACGGATTGTGCGATCGCTGGCTAGCCAAGCGGCCATTTCCATTGAGCGCAACCATCTCCAAGACAGCATCGAGAATTTGTTTGAGGGGTTCGTCCGGGCTTCTGTTCAAATTATCGAAGCGCGCGATCCATGTACGTCTGGCCATTCGGAGCGGGTTGCCGATTTAACCGTGCGGTTGAGTGAAGAAGTCAGCGATTTGCGCCACGGGCCACTAGCTTCTGTTCATTTCAGCGATCGCCACATTCAAGAAATCCGCTACGCCGCCCTCCTCCACGATTTTGGCAAAGTGGGAGTGCCAGAAGCCATTTTATCTAAAGCCAAAAAACTGTTTCCCCTTCAGCTTGAAGTTGTTCGCAACCGTTTTGCCCTGGCCCGGCGCAGTTTAGAACTGGAATGCGCCCAGGCCAAATATCGCCACCTGATCGAACATCCCCAGTCGCTTTTGGCCCATACCCAACCCACCCACACCCAGGCCGAATCGACCGAATGCCTCCACTGTCAGGCGATCGCCACTTACGACGAAACCCTGAATACCCAACTTGCCCAACTCGAAACCTATTGGAATCTTTTGCAAGACGCGAACGAGCCTCGCATTTTGGCAGAGGAACCCCTCAGACAGCTCAAAGAGATTGCCGCCTTTCGATACCGCGATTTTGATGGCACCGAGCACCCCCTGCTCACCCCCGAAGAAATGGAGCAACTCATTGTGCGGCGGGGCAACCTCACGCTCGCCGAACGAGATGCCATTCAATCCCATGTCACCCATACCTACCAATTCCTCAAGCGCATCCCCTGGACGAAAGAATTGCAAAACGTTCCAGGCATCGCCTACGGGCACCACGAAAAACTAGACGGCACTGGCTACCCCCAAGGGTTGAAAGCCGCCGAAATTCCGGTGCAATCCCAAATTATGGCGATCGCTGACATTTACGATGCCCTCACCGCTGGCGATCGCCCTTACAAACGGGGCTTACCCGCGATCGCCGCAATCAAAATTCTGCGCCAAGAAGCCAACCAAAATAAACTCAATCTTGACCTGGTTGACCTCTTTGAACAGCGCGAAATCTTTACCATTCTGGGCCACAACCTCACCCCTTAGATGAATGCGCTTGCCCATGCTGGCGGCGGCCCTTCAGCTCAGATTTAAAGCGCACAGTGCAAATGTGTAACAACCAATACCTTTTAGTTCCGGCCTTCCAACCCAAAAATCAAATCGTTCTGACGAAGACAATAATTTTGTGATTCAGCTCACATCTCACGCTTGATTCCAACATTAATCTGGATTACGCTTAGGTGAATAAATCAGTAGCGCAGATCTGAAATATATCTTGTCTAAATGCGCAAGTCGCTATCTTGGACAATGTAGACAGTCGCCCTACATCGGTGTGAGGAGAACCAATATGTCAAACATCTTCTTGAAGTCATTGTTTGTCAGCCCTGCAATCTTAGGAACGGTATTAGCGATCGCGGCACCCAGCTTTGCTGCCGATGCAAAAGCCACCGAAGACATCGTTTCGACCCAGGAAGTCGTTTCGGGTGCAGCCGCTTTAGGCTCTGACAAAGAGCTTGCTGTTTCCGCAGACAGCACTTCGCTGACAGCCAGCACCCCTGCCGCTAACGTTGAGCAAACCGCTAGCCAACCCGCTCCGGCGATCGCCAACACCAGCTTTGACAGCAAACTGGCTCAAGCGGTACCAGTGGCTCCCGCTGCTAGCACTCCCGAAGCCGACACTTCCACACTGGATCAGTTGAACCAGTACGTCCGCGAAGGTCGCGCCAATAAAGCAAACCAAGTAACCTCCGTTTCGCAATTCTCGGATGTACGCCCCACCGACTGGGCCTTCCAAGCTTTGCAATCCCTGGTTGAGCGCTACGGTTGTATCGTGGGTTACCCCAACAAGACCTACCGTGGTAACCGGGCCATGACCCGTTACGAGTTCGCCGCTGGTTTGAACGCCTGCTTAGACAAAATTCAAGAACTCATCGCCGCTGCCACCGCTGACTTCGTGAAGAAGGAAGATCTCGAAGTCGTTAAGAAGCTGCAAGAAGAGTTTGCGGCTGAACTGGCTGCCCTGCGTGGTCGCGTTGACGGACTCGAAGTTCGCACAGCAACCCTAGAAAAGCAACAATTCTCCACCACCACCAAACTGTCGGGTGAAGTCATTTTTGCGGTTACCGATGAATTTGCTCAACCCGGCGATAACGAAACCGTCTTCCAAGACCGGGTTCGTCTCGTCCTCAGCAGCAGCTTCAGCGGTAGAGACCAGTTGATCGTTCGTTTGGCCGCTGGGAATGCCAACGCCTTCAGCGAATTCAACCGGGCTGGTACCAACCAAGGTGACATCATCGAAGGCAGCCAAACCTTCAACTTGGGTAACACGGGCGGGAACGCAGTAGTTGCAGACTGGGTTGCATACTACTTCCCCCTCGGCGAAAACATCCAAGTTTACGTTCCAGCTTTTGCTGGTCTGTGGTATGACTTGTTCCCCACCCACGCTGCTTACCTCGAAGACTACGACGGTGGCAACGGGGCATTGTCTCTCTTCGCGCAACGGAACCCCATCTATGACATCGGTGGTGGTGCTGGTGCAGCCGCAACCCTTGGAGTTGGCAAGCCTATCTCCTTAAGCTTGGGTTACATGGCTGACGCGGCGAACCTGCCTGATCGGGGCAACGGTCTGTTTGACGGTGGTTACACCGCAATGGGTCAGCTCAACTTTACCCCGAACGACAAATTCTCTCTAGGCTTGACCTATGTCAACTCCTTCCGGAAAGAAGGGACTGGAATCTTCAACTTCGGTGGCGCATCGCCCTTGGTTGGTTCGATTCAGTCCAACTTCCTGAGTGGTTTGGATTTGGGTGGCCCCGAAGGTACCGTCGTTAACGGTGGTGGTTTGTCTGCGGCACTGAAGTTCAGCCCCAAATTTGCCATCAACGGCTGGGTTTCTTACTTCCGGGCTGATGCTTTGCGTGATGGTGTTGACGAGTACGACATCTGGACCTATGCCTTGGCACTGTCCTTCCCCGACTTTGGGAAAAAGGGGAACCTGTTGGGTCTGATGGCGGGTACTGAGCCTTACACCTTCTCGAACGTTTCTCGGAATCGGCGGGAAACCCCCATCCACGTTGAAGGGTTCTACCGGATTCGTCTGAACGACAATATCTCCATCACTCCTGGCGTTATCTGGATTCTGAATCCGAGCCAGACCGATGATAAGGACTCGTTGATTGGTACGGTTAGAACTACGTTCACGTTCTAATCGATCGCTAACTTATTGACACCTTATAAAGAGTGGCCTCACCGTCAGCAGTGGGGCTTTTTTCATATTCTGGTAGCTGTGGTTCTGGGGCCATACTGGTCTCTTCACCCAAGTGAACGATTTTGATGGCGATCGCGGATGAGGGAAAGTCACCGGGTTGCTTGCTCGTTTTGGCGGAAGAAATCCGTTCTAGAGTCGCTTAAATTGAGCGTTAGCAGTTGATCAATGAATGAACTGCAAAAACACCTGACGTTAGCTGGCTTTTCAATATGTCGGATTTTTTATTGCCTTTAGCGCAGCCTCATCCGTCCGTTGAGTCCGGGAATTGCGAAGGAAACCATTGCGCACACCAAAAGGCCAGATCTACAGTACAGACAAGCGATTTAGATCGAGACGTTGTACCCGTATCAGGCCCATTTTTTGACGCAACTCCACCCGCCGATCGCGTCCCTCAAACAGAGCGGTGCCTCGCCGTTTGCTGGCAGGAAGGCCCCACAAGCAAGCGGCGTTGCCTGGTCGCCTGTTGGCAGCAGTGTGAACACTGTTAGCACTGGGAGGAGATTAGCACTGGGGGAGAATAACAAGACCGCGCCTCCCGCAAACACGTTGGCCCCAGCAATCGCACTCATGCAGCCGCACCCCAAACAAGACCGTCGGTTAGCTTCAGTTCTTTAGCCAGGACAACCATCATGCTTGATCCCAATTATTGCCAGGTGATGGCGGAATATAACCAATGGATGAATCACAAGCTTTATACCATTTGTGCGGCAATCCCCGATGCTGACCGGAAGCGCGATCGCGGTGCTTTCTTTCAGTCCATCCACGGGACGTTAAACCATTTGCTTTATGGCGATCGCGCCTGGCTCGGACGCTTCACCCATCAACCCGATGCCGTGCCCCAGCTTGATCGCCTTTTATATGAAGACTTTGAAGAATTGCAGCAAGCGCGCCAGTCCACCGATCAAGCCATCCTCACGTGGGCTCGCACCCTCACCCCTGAGTGGCTGGGCCAGCCCTTGGAATACACCAGTAACGTCGATCAGCGTACCCGCACTTTGCCCACCTGGGTCTTAGTAACCCACCTGTTTAACCACCAAACCCATCACCGGGGCCAACTGACCACCCTGCTCAGCCAGATGGGATACAATCCAGGCATTACCGATTTGCCGTGGCTACCTCGGTTCCAAAGCGAGATTTGAGGGGTTCATAAAGTCCCAGCGATCGCCCCCCGGTGCCAGGGCGGACTTGATAGAATAAACGGCAGTTTGAACCGTATTGATACTTCAGCCTATTATTTTTCCTATGACATCAAGCTTATTCGCCGCCCTACCCGGACTCGATGCCCTCTTTTCCACCCAAGGCATTATGGTAATGCTGCTTGCAGCCTATGCTGGGGCCATGTGGATGTTCCTCAGCAGCGCCCCGAAGGTACATACCATCATGGTGTCTGATGTAGAACTAGCCCGTAACCTGTACGAAGGCATGTTAGAACTTCCTGCCGCTGATGTTCCCCTGCATTATTACTACAACTACGAGCAATCTCTAGGGACTTCGATGGTCGATCCACTCTATGTGTCACCGGGACTCGGAAGAACGAGCACGGGCATCGCTGGGGCACCGGACGGGCTATGGTATCAGCTTAAGAAAAATACCCAGATCCATGTGGTGTCTGGGGCGAGTTTAGGCGAAAAAAATCGGCAGCGCCATGTGTGTTTCGATCGCACCTGCCTGGAGCAAATCCTGTTCCGGGCTCAAACGCGGGGCTTAAAGTACAAAATTCGGCGGGAGAAACCCCTGAATTTTCTCATCAAAGACTACGAAGGCGGCATCATCGAAGTGGCTGAAGTCTCGAATTAACCGCAGCAGCAAGTCTCGCGATCGCGGGTCAGCCTCACCAACCACCCGCGATCGCCATCGGTTAGCCCCCAATTACACCGAACCGTCGTTACTCCCTTTATCCTGGGGTTCTGGTTTCAGCAACGGAAACGCAATCACATCCCGAATGCTGGGGCTATCCGTCAGCAACATCACCAAGCGGTCAATGCCAATCCCCAAGCCCCCCGTCGGTGGCATTCCCTGCTCCAGCGCCGCCAAAAAGTCTTCATCCACATTGTGCGCTTCCACATCGCCCGCTGCTTTGCGCTCGGCCTGGGCTTCCAACCGCTGCCGTTGGTCAATCGGGTCTGTTAACTCCGAGAAACTATTGGCCGTCTCCCGCCCCACAATGAACAGCTCAAACCGTTCCACCAATCCCGGCTTCGAGCGGTGCGGCTTGGCAAGGGGCGAAATCTCGACCGGGTAATCCAACACAAAGGTTGGTTGCATCAAGGTTTCCTCAACTTTTTGCTCAAACGCCTCATTGAGGAGCTTGCCCAACGACGGGCAATCCGCAATATCTTTAAGGCCAGCCTGGGTCGCCGCTGCTTTAGCTTCCTCCAAATCGGTGTATTGAGCCAGGTCTAACCCCGTTTGCTCTTTCACCACGTCATGCATCGTCACCCGTCGCCAGGGCGGAGTCAGGTCGATCGCCTGCCCTTGATAGGTAATTTGCAACGTCCCCAGCACTTCTTGCGCTGCCGTGGTGATAATTGCCTCCGTGAGGGTCATCATGTCGTTGTAGTCAGCGTAGGCTTGGTACACCTCAATTGAAGTAAATTCGGGATTGTGGCGAGTCGAAACCCCTTCATTCCGAAAGATCCGCCCTAGTTCAAACACCTTCTCAAAGCCACCCACAATCAGCCGCTTCAAGTGCAGTTCCGTCGCAATCCGGAGATACAAATCCATCTCCAGCGTGTTGTGGTAGGTAATGAAAGGCCGCGCTTCCGCACCACCGGCCTCACTTTGCAAGACCGGAGTTTCGATTTCAATGAAGCCCTGTTGGTCGAGATAACGCCGGATCGAAGCCGTGATCAACGCTCTACGCCGGAACGTTTCCCGCACTTCCGGATTCACAATCAAGTCAACGTAACGCTGGCGATAGCGTTTGGCCACATCGGTTAAGCCGTGCCATTTATCCGGTAGGGGTAGCAACGACTTGGTGAGCATGGCAAACTCGCTGACGTAGACCGACAGTTCGCCTTTTTTCGTGCGCTTGAGGGTACCTCGCACGCCAATGATGTCGCCGGAATCGGTCAGGTGTTTCAGGTTTTCAAAGGCATTGGGGTCTTGGGCGGCCATCGTTTCCTGGATGCGGCCCTTGTCGAGATAAAGCTGGATCACGCCAGTTTCATCTTGCAGGGTAAAAAAGGCAAGTTGCCCGAACACGCGACGGGCTAGAATGCGACCGGCGATCGCCACCACGTCGTCGGCTTCAGCTTCGTTGGCCAGGTCAGCATACTTTTCCTGTAGCTCGGCAGCGTGGTGGGTCACATCCCAGCGATAGGCATAGGGCACATAACCAGCCTGCTGAAGCTGCTCGATCTTTTCCAGGCGTGTAGCACGAATTTCGGCAAGGGTACTTTGGGGTTCTGGCTGGTTGCGTTTTTCGCGGGACATAGATTCAATGTTGAGTGAGTAAATAAAAACAAGTGGAGGCGATCGCGACAGCAGACAGAACTGGCTGCGGGCTGACAGTCCTTCATTATAGAAAGGTTTGGGCGGCTCTGATCTTTACCGGAACTCTAAGTTTGGCCAGTTATGATAGGGCCAGGAGCCACAGCGATCGCAGGGAGCCAGAACAGGGCGTGCTCATTCGGCAGGGCAGTACCGAGAACAGCCCAGTCAGGCACTCCGTCCTAACCCCCCACGAACGCTTCCTCTGGGTGAATGACAGCAGCAGCGAGATTCCTATGGTAAAAATCCGGAACAAGGGCATCGGTAGCGTGATTTTGGTAGGCACTCTCATGCAAATCGCCGCGATCGCGCTTAATCCTGGGGGAGTTCTTACCGCCACGCGCCCCTCTGCCCCAACTGCGGCCCCCCAGCCAGCAACCATGTCAGCGAGCGATCGCCCCCCCCGCCTCATTCCTTCCCTTGCCAGCCAAACGGTTCCCGCCACAACCATTGCCGCCAAACCTGTTCGTCAGTCGGTCGAAATTGGCATTAATTTGGGTGGCATTGCCGATTGGTCTACCCAATGGCCCTTTGTGGATGTGTTCAAAACTTCACGCGCCTGGTTATCGCAACAGGACGGCGCAGGTTGGGACACTGGTGGCCCTCTGGATCTCACACCCGATGGCTGGGTAGCTTCCCTCAAACCGGGGCAATTTGCTGAAACCATCATGCTGACAGGGAGCCCCCACTACCCAGCAGGGCAATACACCCTGTTGTATGAAGGCGAGGGAAAAATTGCTTTTCGCTATGCCAATGCCAAGATCATCAGCGAGCAACCGGGCCGCATGGTCGTCCAAGTTGACCCACGGGATGAGGCGGGGGTGTTCTTACAAATTCGGGCTACCAACCCCAACAACCCCATTCGGAATATTCGATTCATCATGCCGGGGTTTGAGCAGACCTATCAATCCCAACCGTTTCATCCCGTCTTTTTGCAGCGGTTAGCCAAGTTTCGCACCCTGCGGTTTATGGATTGGATGGCCACCAACAACTCCGACGTGGTGAACTGGAGCGATCGCAACACCCCCACCAGTGCCCGCCAGTCAGGGGGCAAGGGGGTCGCCCTGGAATACATCATTCAACTGGCCAATACGCTGAAGATCGACCCGTGGTTCACAATCCCAGCAAAAGCCTCCGATGACTATGTGCGGCAGTTTGCCACGATGGTGCGCGATCGCCTCGATCCCAGCTTGACCGCCCGCATTGAATACTCCAACGAAATTTGGAATACCATGTTTGCCCAACATCGGTATGCCGCCCAACAAGGCCGCGCCCGCAACCTGGATGGCAACGACTATACAGCAGCCATCCGGTACTATTCCCAGCGATCGGTCGAAGTCTTCAAAATCGTCGATCAGGTCTTTGGGAACAGCGCACGGCGGCGAGTAGAACGGGTACTGGCCGGACAAGCCGCTAATACCTGGACGGGCGAAGAAATCCTCAGTTGGCAGGATGCCTACAAACACGCGGATGCCTACGCGATCGCCCCCTATTTTGACGGCCTCAAGTCAGGCAAGGGGTGGCAGAGCGACCTCAACCAGGCCGAGCGCGTGGATGCCATTTTGCAAATGTCGCCCCAGCAAATTGTCGAAAACCTGAGAGCTGACATTGCCCAAGAGATTAAACCCATGTTGGACAAAAACTACGCCGTCGCCACCCAACGGTTTAACCTCCCCCTCTATGCTTACGAAGGCGGCCCTCACCTCACCGCTTATCAGTTCCCCCAGGACAAAATTGAGCGCGTCACCGACCTGTTTGCCCAAGTCAATCGTCATCCCGAAATGCGAACCGTCTATCGAGCGTATCTGCAACAGTGGCAACAAAGTGGGGGCACACTCTTTAACCAGTTTGTTGATGTGGCCAAACCGGGGAAATGGGGCTTTTGGGGCGCACTGGAATACCAAAATCAAGACCCCAACCAGGCCCCGAAATACCAGGGCTTAATGGATTTCATGCAAGCCAAGCCCACCCGCTAATGTCTTAACGCCCCACGACCTAATCCCAACCACCTGTCTACGGCCAACCACCTATCTACGGCCAACCACTATCTACGGCCAACCACCTATCTACGGCCAACCACTATCTACGGAAAGTGGAACGCAGCGCTTGTAGCTAACGACATCGAGGTTCCGGCGCATGAGGTTTGGTGAAGTCGCCTGCACACTGGCTATTGCCTGTGGCGGCCTCATCTCCACTCACTGTCCCACGGGGCGATCGCCCTAGAGGTTCTGCGATCGCCTGCGTATCAGGGTTTTAATCCACATTCAGCCCCACCCTGGGGCGATCGGCCAGCCGATCGTCGGCAAGGTTTACGTCCCCTACTGACAGGGTTGGCGTGAGTTTGGGCTGGCAATCCATTTGGCATTTCAGAGTTGCGTTCCAGCAGTTGGAGGAAAGCGTGTGAGCAAGTTCAATGGTGTATACAGACAACGGTGGTTCCTGGGCCTGGGGGGTAGAGCGGCGATCGCGACCCTGCCGCTCTTGATGGCGATCGCGCCAGCAAAAGCAGAAAATTTGGCTCCAAATGCCCCCAATCTGGCCCCATCGCCCCCAAAACTGAGCTATGTCATGCCTAAAGAAACCGTCTTGCGGCTGACTCTCTCGCCCCGGTTTACCGCCACCGGAGAACGCATTTTGACCTTAGCGTTAGTTCGCAATGGGCAAGTCCTCCATACCTTGCAAGCCGTCTCTGGGAAAGCCGACGTCCAATATTTTCGGACGGGGCAACAGTCGCGTTCAGGTTCGCGGGAACCCCTACCCCAAGGGGTTTATCGCGTTGGCAGCGTTGATCGCAGTGGGGGCCTTCCCGCCGCAATGGGCGATACCTTTATTCCACTCACGCCCCTCTTTGCCACCAACCGCAATGGCATTGGCATTCATCATGACGCCGATCGCGCCATCGGCGGTGCCGGAACCATCGGCTGTCTGGGCTTACTCGAAAAACGCAGCGTCCAAACCGTCGCCCAGTTTGTAAGTCAGTATCAGGTCAAAAAACTGATCGTCGATTACGGCCTGTAAACCTCGTCCCATCCAGCCACGGCAGCGCGATCGCCCCAAAAAAAAGCGTGCACTTCCAGCAAAATCGGTTAAATTAGTGCATTCTTGGTCGCATTCGTCAGCATCTCTGCATCTACCCACCCAACTCCTGGGCCAACAAGGGAGCAAGCAAGCACCGTTTTGCCTTCCCAAACCTCCTGGCAACCAAGGACTGTAGAAGCTGCACCACTGCTAGTCCCACCCCATGCAAGGGCAGGAAAGTCAATCTCAACGCCAGCCCCCGACCTACCCGTTGGAGCCTTGGCTGGGCCTTCCCAATTGCAAAGTGTTGCTTGCAAAGTGTGCCCAACTGAAAATCTTCTTCTATACTGCTGACGTGCTGTTCACACCCGTTGCCGCTGCCTTATGTCTCAGGATGTTCGCCCCAACTCAGTCATGAACAACGAGCCCATCCCAGATGCTAGTTGTTTTTCCCCTACGGCTTACGCCGATCGCCTGCTCGATGAAGTGTTTCAGTCGGTGGAAGAACTCCTCAACGTTGAAACCAGCACCGACCTCGTAACCCAACCCACGGCGATGGCCCAGGCCGGAACCAGCATCGAGCCTGTTCCCACTGCACCGCCCCCCGCCCCAGAACCCGTCGGAGAATTGGCCCTGCCCCCAGCCCGCCTGGAAGCCCAGCCAATGGCGCAATTGGGGGTAGCGGTGATGGAACCCCCGACCGTAGAAACCACCAGCCCAGCCGTAGCAGCCACCGACTCGCGATCGCCCAACGCTTACGATCGCCTCTTACTCGGTCTGGGTTGCCTTTCCGTCATTCTGGCCCTGGGCGGTTGGTTGCTCTACCAGGAAACGAATCGTCAGTCCGTCGTCATGGTGCCCCCCCCAACCCCGACAAACCCGGCGATCGCCTCCAACCAAGATTTCGCTGACTACGTGCAGAAATCCCTCCAAAATATTGACCAGCAAACGCAGACCAGCGGCACCACCACCCAACTCCCCAGCGAAAATGGCACACCTTTAGCCACGGTCAAAATTCCCAAAACCCTTACACCGGGCACCCTGGGCGCATCCCGCACCACCGCCGGACTAGAGCGCATTTACGTCCCGGTCTACCAGATCCCGCCGAACTTATATCCCCCCGGCAAAGCCGTTGCCCCCTTGCCCAATATTCCGGGCGTTACCCGCACCCAGCCCCCCGTACCTGGAGCCACGAAATCCGGGCCAGCCACCACCGCCTTGGCCCCGACTGTCTCGCGCAAACTGGTTGGTGTGTTGGACCAAGGGGCAGGCTCCGTCGCTTTGTTTGAGGTCAACGGAGTCACTCAGCGCTATGGCATTGGCGAAAGCATTGGGTCTTCGGGCTGGACGCTGGTAGAAGTCACCAAAGATCAAGCGGTTGTACGCCGCAATGGGGAAGTGCGATCGCTCTTTGTGGGCCACAGTTTCTAGGCATGGCGATCGGGTTCGGCCCAGGGGCAATCGTTCCAAGCAAGGCTGCCGCGATCGCCCAACCAGACGCCATCAACAAAATTAGTTGGGCATAGCATCTCAGACAGGATTGCTGTTAGCTTGGGAAGGGTGCGATCGGTAGCCTGGATACACCGAAACACGCCGCTTCGTCTGATAATCACGCCTTGCTAACACACCGTTGGAGACTGCTATGGGCCTCTTTGATGATGTCAGCCAATTTTTGGAAGATCGGCTAGAAGAATACCTGCGGAACAACCCCCATCTCGAACTCATGGCGATGGAGGAAAAGCTGCGCGAACAAGAAGCCGAAACCCTCAAACTGATGGCAGATTTGAAGCGGCGCGAACAGCAATTGCAGGACGAAATTTTGGCGATCGCCCAAGAAATTCAAACCTGGCACGCCCGGATCGAAAAAGCCAGAGCCAAAGGTCGCCTGGATTTAGCCGAACCCGCCGAAGCTCGTGAAGCCGCTCTCTTGCGCGAAGGCAATCAAAAATGGGGCAAGATGGAAATGGTCAAAGAGCGGATGCAGCAAACCCAAGACCTGCAACGTAAAATTCAACTTCGGCGCAAAGAAGTGCAGGCCCAAGTCGTACAAGCACAAACAGCGCAAGCATCGGCCAAGACAACCGCCAAAGCCCAACAAAATTGGAATAGTGTGGGTTGGAGCCAAAGCAGCCAGGGCAACCGCGCAGCCGATCCCTTAGATCAACAGTTTTTGCAGTGGGAAGCCCAGGAAGAACTGGAACAAATGAAGCGCGATCTCCGTAAATAGAGGCGCAGCAGCACCAGGCCGGCGGTGGCACGTGGCCCTAGCTCCCCGGCCTGTCCCGATTCTGTACCGTTAAACCGTGCTTAAGCATGGCCTGTAACGACCTCCAACAGTAGTCAGCGTTCTCTGCAACAGCACGTTCGATCGCTAGCGGACAGCACAGGCTTTGCGATCGCGATCGGAGCCTGGTTCCTGCCAGGAAAACGCAAAGTGACTCACCGAATTAAGTTGCGGTGCCATATAGCGCAAGACCTGCATTTGGTCTTCCAGGGAGGGGCGATTACTGGTGGGCCGTTGCCAAATTCCTGCAAGAACCGGTTTCACTTGCACTCCCGGCGGCGCGTTATCCAATACCCGTTTAATTTGCTGCATAATGCAGCCCGTGTTACCACAGACCCCATAGGCCATTGGATGCCACTCAGGGCTGCTGCTAAACCGATCCCACAACTGCAACCGCGAGTCAAACCCCTGGCCCACACGCTGGTTGCCTTCGGGGAAAAAGACCACCCCCGTCCGCAGGCCGTGCTGGCGGTTCACCGCGATCGCATCATTCACGAAATCAACCACGCCCTGAGCGGCATGGGCTACAGATAAGCGCCATAATTCATCCTGAATTTGCCCCACCTGTTGCCCGCTCGTCATTTGCTTCGCATTCATCACTGGGGCAATGCCCTGCCACAGCGGATTGCGATCGCCCGGTAGGGGTTGAAGCGCCTGAAAATCTTCCAGTTTCAATCGCCCCTGGCTCAGGTAGCGTTGCAGCAACGAAGCACCATAGGAATTTTGCGCCCGATTCAACAATGCTTGTTGGGACGCTTCGCCATACACCCACAAATCTTGCACCTTACTCGCCACCGAAGCCGCTCCATAGCCCCGTGGATACCGGATATAGTCCATCAACACGCTGCTGGGTTTGCGCTGGGCGATCGCCCCCAGCATCACCGCATAATCCTGCCGCGCCTGGGGACTGTAGGGATCCACAAACACTTCATCCGGGTTGTATTGCCCAAAATCAACACTCAAGCCCCCTTGAATGTTGGCATTCAGGCTCGTTTGGCCCAAACCGTTGCGAGCCAAGGTAGATTGGCGATCGGGCCGCCGCACATAATTGGCCCCAAAGTTTAACCCAAAGACCCAGGAATGCACCTTGAGGCCGCGCTGCTGCCCTTTTTGAATCACCCGTGCGAGCAGGTCAACATTGTCATTCCCTGAACCAGCTAACACCGATGGCCACGGAGTCGGGTTTTTGTTCGCTGGGAGCAAGACTTTCCCGCTGTAAAAAGATTCCAGGTAAACCTGGTTATAGCCGCGATCCACAATGCGATCGAGCACCGCTTCTAATACACCGGGCTTCGCGTCACAGGGATACAGCCGAATCCAAATGGCTTGCTCCTGGGGCCATGCCTGTTGCCGACATTTCCGCAGGCGATCGCCATGCTGCTTCAATACCGCGTCATATTTTTTCTGCGCGTCCTTATTCCCCGCGATCGCGGCTTTTCGCAGTTGTTCCTTTTGCGCGATCGCCGTTGCCGTTTGCTGACAATAGACTGGGAACTTTTCCGCCATTGCTGCTGCGGGCCAAACCAGTTGCCCCAGACCGCCGACCAATACCACCGCTAGCCCCAACGCCCACCGGGGCGATCGCCGCTCACCGGGTTGCCCAAATTTCCGGGTCGCACTCCTGGTGGGCTTAACTTGGCGCAGGCAGGAGTTAGCAAAAGACGGCTGCACCCGTGTCACAGAGCAGTTCGGGATCATAAGCAAACCTGATTCGCGTGTGAACGGCTATACAAGCCTAATCGAGGTTTACCAATTTGACACACTTGACTCGGCAAAAAATGGGTGGAAAAGAATCCCTTGCCCTTGCAACGCCAATCGTCCTACCGTAACCAACCTTTGAGGCGTTCTGCGACTTGGGGCCGCCGGAGTTTCCGCATGGCCTTACTTTGAATCTGGCGCACCCGTTCCCGCGACAGGTTGAACAAGCCCCCCACTTCCTCCAAGGTGCAGGGTTTGCTGGTGCTCAAGCCATACCGCAGGGTAATGACATCCTTCTCCCGTTCGGTCAGCACCTTGCCCAAAATCTCCCACAATTCTTGTTGCATCATGGTTTCGTTGATCTGGCTTTCCGGCGATCGCGTGTCCGAATCTTCCAGCAGATCAACCAGTTCTGTATCTTCGTCTTTGCCCACTCGATAGTTGAGCGACAGCGCCCGCCGATGCACCTGTTGCAAACTCCGGAGCTGCTCCGCCGTTAGATCCATGGCTCCGGCCAGTTCGTCCTCCGTCGGATTCCGGTTCAGTTGACGTTTTAGATCCCGTTGGGTTGCCTTAAGCTTGTTCAGTTTTTCCACTACATGCACGGGCAGCCGAATCGTCCGAGAGTCATTGGCGATCGTGCGGGTAATGCCCTGGCGAATCCACCAATAGGCATAGGTCGAAAACTTATAGCCCTTATCGGGATCAAACTTTTCTGTTGCGCGGTTTAACCCCAACGCCCCTTCTTGAATCAAATCTAGAAACGGCACGCCCCGGTTTAAGTAGCGTTTGGCAATGGACACCACCAGCCGCAAATTCGAGCGAATCATCTTGCGCTTGGCCACCCGACAGCGATGGAGCTGGTGTTCCAGTTGGCGTTCGGTCAGCCCTAATGACTCGGCCAGTTCAGCCTTACTGGGGCTGTGGCCTAAGGTCATAGCCAGATGCGATCGCGCCGCTTCAATCCGATTTAGATGTTGAATGCGGCGAGCAAGCTCCACTTCTTCTTCCGAGGTGAGGAGGGGATAACGGGCCATTTCTTTGAAAAAGGCTCCCACCGAATCGTCGCTGAGGTGCTTGCTGTAGCCCGACTTTTGCACCGAGGCGATCTCATCGCTGATATCAGCCATGACCGAAAATTCGTCATCCCCGTTTAATCCAGTCGTTTCGGCATCGGTGTCGGCATCGAGATAGGGGTGCGATCGCCCGTCGGGGTTCGAGCTTGGCAGATGGGCCAAAGTCCCGAATTCATCCGTTGTGTGATCTCGGTTGTGAGAAGAATTGAGTTCTTGCACCATAATCTTTAAAAACTCTAAACAACTGGGTGAATCGCAAACCAATCCGACAATCCAGACGTAGCACTTTCACACAACTCAACTCACAGGGACCGCCGATTTGTGGTTGTTATCCTAACGAAATCACAGGCAACCCGTCTCGCCCTAATGGCAGAAATGCCGCGAACCATAGCCTTTGCGTTTAATCGCAGGTCACTTTTGGCAGCAACTCCCAACGCTAGTCACCGCTGGGGCATCACAGCCTGGACAGGAAGATCGAGCTTAATCGCTTAATGCATCTCTAAATTGTTCATACCGCTACCAAGCGGTAGATCGACCAATACTTCAGAGTAAATTTATATTTCAACGCGATCGCAGGGGCGGCATCCGTGGCTATGGTTATCGATTCTGCTCCAGATTTCTGCTCCAGAGGATCAACGGCGCGATCGCCCCACCAAGGCCAGATCTCAGGCCGGGGCGGACTGGGTCGCCAGGGGTAGAGTAAACCAAACCGTGGTGCCCTGGTCGGGTTGGCTATGGACACCAATGGTGCCACCGTGTTTTGTGATGATATGTTTGCAGCGGTGCAGCCCCAAGCCAATGCCCGTTAAATGATGGTTATCAAGACCACGCACATACAAGTCAAACAGGCGATCGCACTGTTCTGCTGTCATACCTCGGCCATTATCTGCAACCGTGCAGTAGATCTGGGGGCGCTCAGCCTCTTCGTTCGAGGCTGTCGTGAGGGTCGCCGTGAGGGTAATCGTCCGTCCGGGCAAGTTATGTTTCACCGCATTGGCGATCAAATTTTCCCACACCTGTTGCAAGCGTGCCCCGTCCGCTGTGATGGTTGGCAAATCCGCCGATACCTGATCCACCACGATCGCGTCGTTTCGCTCTAACAGCGTTGCGAGTTTATGCAAAGCCGCCTCCACCACCGGGCGCAGCGTCAACGGGGTACAGCACAAGCCTTGTTGCGGGCAAGACGAACTGGAGTGGCTTTCGGTTAAAAAATTGAGCAGGTTGAGCTGGCGATCGCTACTTTCAATCATCCGTTCCACCATCGCCCTTGACAGCGTTACCGTTTCGTCACAACAGCGATCGCGAAGATGGTTCAGCACCATCAACATGCCATGCACCGGCGTTCGCAGGTCGTGAGTCACCGCATGGAGCAAAATATCTTTCACCTGGTTTAGCTCTTGCAACTCTTGCATCCGTTGTTGCAACTCTTGGGTGCGGTCATTCACCTGCCCTTCCAGGCTCGCAGCCAAGTTCAACAAGCGTTGATAGAGCTGGCCTTGTTGAATCGCAATTTCAACCTGGGTTCCCAGCTTTTCCAAAAGATCAATTTCAAAAGGTTGCCATACCCGCGTTTGGGAACATTGATTGACAATCAACACGCCAAACATTTCATCGTCCAGCATGATGGGCACCCCCATGCCCGCTTTGACTTGGCACCGCCCGTAATACTCTTTCAGAAAGGGAGTTTTAGCAATTTCCGCTGTATCGTTCACCACCCGCACCGTATCGGGCTGAAACAGACGGCGAATTTCTGCCACCGCAGTCATGTCCGCTTCCCAACCCAAAATGGAAGACCAGGGGGCATCCACCGATTCTGCTACTGTCCGGCAGGGAGATTCGGGCGTGAGTTGGGCAATAAAAACCCGATCCGCCTGTAAAAATTGGCGAATTTCTGCCACGGTGGTGTTCAAAATTTCTTTGAGATCGAGCGATCGCCGAATCCGCAGGGCAATTTCTGACAATAACCGTTCGCGATCGGCAGCCAGTTGGAGCTGGGCCTCGGCGGCTTTGCGTTCCGTGATGTCATAAGCCGTCGCCAGGGCCGCAGGCTGACCGTCTAACATCGCCGTGCCAGCGGTCATATCCACCCAGCGAATCTCCCCGGATTTAGTCACAATTTTGATATCGTAACGGCGGGGCACCGTATCTCCCCGTTGGCGAGCCAAACCGCGATCGCGCACCAAGGGCTGAAAATCTGGATGGGCCAACTCCCAAAACGGCATTGCCATCAGTTCATCTTCGGAATACCCCGTAATGTCTGTCGTCGCTGGATTGACATAGCGCAAGTGGTTGCCTTGATACACCAGAAACGCACAGGATGCCGTATCAGCCACCACCCGAAACCGGGCTTCGCTTTGTTGCAATGCATATTCCGCTTGCTTGCGTTCAGTAATGTTGTCAAACACCAACCCCACGCAACGATTCGGCAGGGGAAACGCCTTCGTCGCAAAAATGCCGTCGGGAATCGTGGCATCGCCATAGCGAATTTCCCCCAGGTCGCGCTCCTGGCCCGATTGAATGACATCCGCATAAATCCGAGGAAAGGCCGTACCCGCCAGTTCCGGGAACACCACCGACATGGGCTGCCCCAGCAAATCTGCGATCGGTGTTTTCAGTTGCAAGATTTGACTCGCCGCTGGGTTGCACTCAATTAAGCGATAGGAAGTCAAATCTTTGGGGTTTTCCAACTGCCACACCAGGAGGCCCACCTGCATTTGTTTGACAATATCGGCGTAGCGTTGAATGCTGGCCCGCGCCTGGTTGAGTTGGGTAATGTTTTCGGCGATCGCCACGGTGTATTGGGGCAGCCCTTGATGATTCCGCACCACCGAATTTGTGAGCCGAATCCAAATCGTCTTGCCATTTTTGCTGATCTGGCGCTTTTCAAACTGATAGCAATCGCGGTGACCGTTGATCAGGTCGTTAAACAACTCCAGATCCATCGCCCGATCATCGGGATGGGTAAAGTCCGCAAAACTCATTTGGGCCAGTTCTGCGTGGGAATAGCCCAACATTTGTTGCAACGCCGGATTGCTTTCGAGAATTTTGCCATCCAAACTATCGAGGCCAATCCCGATCGCCGCCCCTTCAAAAATGCTGCGTAATCGTTCAACTTGGCGCTGTTGATATTGAGAGATCCGGGCGATCGCAAACGTCGCCACACTCCCCACCAGCAGCAGATCCAACCCTACCAGGCCACTACCCGCCACCCAGTGCAGCGCCGGAGGCACCCCGCTTTCTTCGCCAAACAAACGCCAAAGCCCAAAGCCCGTTACTACGGTGGCCACGGTTGCTACAGCCGCGATCGCCCCGGTAGCCAACTCATAGTGTGAAAAATGCTGCTTTAGCGCCATAAACCATCCAACGGAATACCTTGCCAGCCACAATGCCGACCCCTACTTTCTAGGATGTCGGTTCCATCAGGCTCCTGCTTCCCCCACCCGGATGAGCACCCTTGGGCAGAGGGATCACCCTTTAGGCCTCTGGCCATCTTAGGCCGACTCAGAAGGATTGTGGGGCTGGTTAGCCACCGCCGCATTGGCCTCCGTTGCATTCTCCGCCACCACGGGCGATCGCACCGCTTGCGTAATCCACGTCGTGAGGATGTGGGACAACAAACCCAGCGGCCCCGCAAACAAACACAACGCAATGGAGTGAATCGTCCAAACCCCTGTGCGTTGTCCTTCCCAATACACCCAGCGGCCAACGAATAAATCCATCACCAAAAAATGCGTCCAGCCCGTCGCCGCCGCCCGTTCATCCCCAAAAAACGTCGCAATATCGGCCAACGTTGGATTCGCAAGAGCCTGGGCCGTCTCCGCCGTCACCGTCCCCACCAGCAAATAACAGTACAACCCCGCCAGGGCCACAAAGGGCAACAGCGAGCCCATCACCCGCCGAGTTACTGACCAGTTCGGCAAGCCAATCATCAGCGCCCAAAACGGCAACACAAACAGGTTTGACCCCTCAAACAATTGGGAAATGCTCATAGAATCGCCAACGGCAAAATGTACCAATACCAAGCATGGGTTTAGTCTATCGTGCCTGAATGTATCGCAGAAGGCGATCGCTCCTGACAGATAAAAAACTCAACCAAGCCATAACCCAACGGGTCAAGCTCAGAGATACGTTCGGCACCCAAGTGTTGATGCGGATGAAAGGACTTGAACCTTCACTTCTTGCGAAACTAGAACCTAAATCTAGCGCGTCTACCAATTCCGCCACATCCGCTTATGCAGCCTTACCATAATAGCAAAAAGTTATCCTGTTTTGCCGTCAAGCTAGATTTCAGTCCGTTCCAACTTATCTCTACCCTCAGAAAGTTCAATAGGGGAAAGAGTTGCTATTTCTTCATAATCTGTTACAGAATGAGATAGACGCATTCTGGGTGGACAACTGGTATGTTTGGCAGCTTCACTGCGAACACTCCTGGCACCGACTTTGGTGAGCAGATGCTCAACAAGGTAGCCAGTCAATCAATCCGCCACTTGTTCTCCGAAAGCGAGTCGGTTGATGTTGTAATTCGCTGCAATCCCTCCAGCAAGTTGTTGCAGGGAAGCATTGACAACTTCCGCATGAGCGGGCGCAACCTCGTCATTCGGCGGCAGTTTGAAGTGGCAGAAATGTCTTTTGAGACGGATGCAGTGTCTCTCGACTTCAGTTCAGTTCTGGGGGGCAAGATTCGGCTTCGGCAACCCACGCAGGCCGTGGCCCAAGTTGTACTAACCCAGGCGGGGATCAATCGTGCGTTTAAGGCAGAGCTAGTGCAAAAACGGCTGTGCAACCTGGATAATCCCGAGCTGACCCAATTTGCCGGGGGAGAGCCTGTTTCCTTCGATGAGGTGAAAGTGGGTTTGCTGCCCGAGAACCGCATCAACATTTATGCGCTGGCCCTGTTGCCGAATGGCAGTGTTCCTGTGAGCTTGGAGGCAACTTTGATTGTGGAACGGCGGCGGCGACTAGTTTTCAGCGATCCAGTTTTCATCGCCGAGGGTATTTCTGAGGCGCAGCAGGGCATTGCCGAAATCCTGACGTTGGAATTTGCCGCTATTCTCAACGATATGGTGGATTTGGATCGCTTTGACCTGGATGGGGTGATGATGCGGATTAATCGTCTGGACACAGATGGCGATCGCCTGGTGTTCAGTGGTTATGCCCAAATCGAGCATTTCCCCAAGGGCGGTTGAGCCGTTGAGTGGGGGCGATCGCGCCCGCTCCAGCGAGAATTGACCCGGATCCCGTGGGAAATAATGGTATGGAATGGAGATACCCCCTTATGATCAGAGGGAGCATCTCCATTTTTGATTTGGAGGGGGCATTCAGTGCCTGAATTGGCGCTTCAACGGCTAGGGTTAAGACGGCTGATGGCAGAAACAACGTAATGCTGGAAACATTGCGGGACAATCGCTACACGTTAGTTCGGGTGTTGGGAAGTGGTGGTTTTGGTCAAACTTTCGTCGCGATCGACACGCACCACCCAGAAGCTCGTTCTTGTGTGATCAAACAATTTAAGCCTGTGAGCCAGGATGCCGTGTTTTTGGAAGTGGCGCGGCGACTTTTTTTTAGTGAAGTGGCCGTGTTGAAAAAATTGGGCGGCCACGATCGCATCCCGTCTTTGCTGGACGAGTTTGAGGAAGACGGCCAATTTTACCTGGTGCAGGAGCACATTGAAGGGCGATCGCTGTATGAAGAATTGGCGATTTACCGCAAGCTGACTGAATCAGAAGTTACGACGCTGTTGCGGGATGTCTTGGAAATTCTGGAGTTTGTCCATCAAAACAATGTCATTCACCGGGACATTAAACCCAGCAATTTGATCCGGCGACAAGGCGATCGCCGCGTGGTTTTAATTGACTTTGGTGCAGTCAAAGAAATTGCCACCCAGGTCATGGCGATCGATGGCCATACCGATCTGACCGTGGGGATCGCCACCCAGGGCTATGGCCCCACCGAACAACTTGCAGGCAAACCCCGCTTTAACAGTGATTTGTATGCTTTGGGGATGACGGCCATTCAGGCGCTTACCGGGTTGCATCCGTCCCAGTTGCCCACCCATCCCGTGACGGCAGAAGTCATTTGGCGCGATCGGGCCGAGGTTGGCCCCTGGTTAGCCGCCATTCTCGATAAACTCGTCCGCTATCACTTCAACCAGCGCTTCCAATCCGCCACCGACGTTTTGGCGGCTCTGCAACAAACCGCGCTGATTCAACCCACCAACGTACAACTGGGCGACAGTGCCGACGAAACCGCCATTCCACCGACTCAATTGGGGTTAATGCCCACGGCCATGCTCGGCAACTCCACCCTGAGCGAAGCCGGAGCCGCAGACAACGAAGCCACCACTCTGTACCAACGCCGTCGGCCTTGGGCGGGCTTGGCTGCCATCGCCGCTAGTCTCTTGGCCACTGCCGGAATGCTGGGACTACGCCAGATGGGCTGGGTGCAACCCCTGGAGTTAGCGGTGTATGACCGGATGGTGCAAGTCTCGCCCGATCCCGGCCCCGATCCACGGGTGCTTGTCGTGGGCGTTACCGAAGCAGATATCCAGGCCCAGCAACGATTTCCTTTATCCGATGCCGCGATCGCCCAAACCCTCCAGCGTTTGCAACAATACCAACCCCGCGTCATTGGGTTAGATATTTTTCGTGACATTCCCCAAGAACCCGGTCGCCCAGCCCTCTTAGCAGCCCTCAAAACACCGAATGTGGTCGCAATTACCAATTTCGGCCCCCCCCTCACCCCCGCCCCGCCGGGAATGACCGAAAACCAAGTCGGGTTTAACGATGTACCGCTCGATAGCGACAGCGTTGTCCGCCGCAATTTACTGTTTGGCGATGTACCCGATCGCCCCGAAATTCTCTACTCATTCTCTCTCCGGGTCGCCTTGCGTTACCTCAAGCAAGATGGAATTCTGCTGACAAGCAACCCCCAAGATACGGATATTGCCCAATTGGGGCCTGCCACCCTCCAGCCCCTCACTGCCCAGGCCGGAGGCTATCAAACCATGGATGCCAAAGGCTATCAGCTCATGCTCCGGTATCGGGGCCGCCAAGCCGCCGCCCAAGTCAGCTTATCTGACGTGCTCCAGGGCAACCTCACGCCTGAGCAGGTGAAAGACAAGATCGTGCTCATTGGCACGACAGCCGCCAATGCCAAAGATTTGTTTTTTACGCCCTACAGCTCCATCGAAAAACCACCGCAATTGCCAGGGGTCATGCTCCATGCTCACATGGTCAGCCAATGGCTAGATTATGCAACGGGCAAGCGCCGCCCCTTATGGATTTGGGCCGAGTATCAGGAAAATCTTTGGGTTGCAGTCTGGGCCTGCGGCGCTGGGGGTATTGCCTACGGCTTGCGGCGGCGATCGCTGGTCTTGATCGTGGCCGAGCTGGGGCTGGCAATCTTGCTCTGTGGCAGTGGGTTAGCCCTGTTTTGGGCCAATGGCTGGGTTCCGATCGCAGCTCCGGCCCTCACGATCTTTTTCACCACCAGCGGGTTCATGGTCTACCGGCAGTTGCGATCGCGAACAGCCTAGAGTCGGTTTTGCAAAGCCCAGAAACGGATCAACCTGAGGGCGATCGCCCCCCTGCAATTGGCTTCCCCTCCAGTTCCCACGCTACAATCACCAAGAAAGCAACCCTTTCGCCCTAGCAATTGAAGGAATTAATCCATGTTTTTGAGTGAATTTGTACCCGTCCTCAAAGAACTCTCCCAACAACCCCTGGCGTTTATGGGTGGCTTCTGTTCTGGCCTCTTTCGCCTCAACCTCACTGAAGATCCAGTTAAAAGCTGGCTTAATCAGCAAGCTGGTGTGACAGTGTCCCCCGCCGACAATGCCCCCAACAATGGGAAAAGTTCTGGCCCCCAGTCAATTGCCATCGACTAAACATCGACTGAAGGACAACGTGGGCGGGCGATCGCAGCCAGGTTCGTATCCCACACGGCAGACACGGTGAGCTGAACTGTGATAACTCCAGAGGTAGCGGCTGTGGGCAATGTCTCTGGCCCTACCCTCCGTTCACTCACGCTGCATGTCACCTATGACCCTTTACGTCGGCAATCTCTCCTTTCAAGCCACCCCCCAAGCCGTGACTGAGTTTTTCGCCGCCTATGGCGAAGTGACTCGTGTGGCTGTCCCCATTGATCGCACCACAGGCCGCTTGCGGGGGTTTGCTTTTGTCGAAATGGCCGATACCCATCAAGAAGATGCGGCGATCGCCGCCCTAGATGGCACCGAATGGATGGGCCGCCCCCTCAAACTCAACAAAGCCAAACCCCGACCTGCCACCATTTCATAACCCCTAACAGGCAGATTACTTCCCCGAAATTTAACCAGTTTCTACCGCAAAGGGACGCTTTCTGTGGCAATCTGAAAAGCAGAGCAATGAACATGATATCGAGTGGATATGCAAACTCTGCCCAGTCCTCCCAAAGCATCTAATTCTTCGGCGGCATCCTTCGCCACGGACGGCACCATCCCCCGGCGCAAAACTCGTGCTGTCCCCGTTGGCAACATCTTTATTGGCGGGGCATATCCAGTCGCAGTCCAGTCGATGATCAACGAAGACACCCTGGACATCGAAGGTTCTGTTGCGGCAATTCGGCGATTACATGAAATCGGTTGCGAAATTGTCCGGGTGACCGTCCCCAGCATGGCCCATGCCAAAGCGATGGAAGAAATTCGGCGGCAGCTACACGCAACCTACAAACCGGTTCCCCTCGTGGCCGATGTGCACCACAATGGGCTCAAAATTGCCCTGGAAGCAGCCAAACACGTTGATAACGTGCGGATCAACCCCGGTCTATATGTCTTTGAAAAACCCAAGAGCGATCGCACCGAATACACCAAAGCCGAATTTGACGAAATTGGCGCAAAAATTCGCGAAACCCTAGAGCCCCTCGTGCTCAGCCTCAAAGCCCAAAACAAATCCATGCGGATTGGGGTCAACCACGGTTCCCTCGCTGAGCGGATGCTTTTTACCTATGGCGACACCCCCGAAGGCATGGTCGAGTCGGCCCTGGAGTTCATTCGGATTTGTGAATCTCTCGATTTCTATCACATCGAACTCTCGCTCAAAGCATCCAAAGTGCCTGTCATGATTGCGGCCAACCGCTTGATGGTGCAACGCATGGACGAACTCGGTATGGATTATCCCCTCCACCTTGGGGTGACTGAGGCGGGTGACGGCGAATACGGTCGGATCAAGTCTACCGCTGGCATTGGCACTCTCCTGGCAGAAGGGATTGGCGACACCATTCGCGTGTCCATCACCGAAGCCCCTGAACACGAAATTCCCGTTTGCTACAGCATTTTGCAGGCTCTCGGCATCCGCCGCACGATGGTGGAATACGTCGCGTGTCCGTCTTGCGGGCGCACCCTGTTCAACCTGGAAGAAGTCTTGCATAAAGTGCGGGAAGCCACCAAACATCTGACCGGGCTGAACATTGCGGTGATGGGTTGCATCGTGAACGGCCCTGGCGAAATGGCTGACGCAGACTATGGTTATGTGGGCAAACAAGCAGGCTACATTTCCCTGTATCGTGGGCGCGAAGAAATTCGACGAGTCCCCGAAGCAGAAGGGGTGCAAGAGTTAATAAACTTAATCAAAACCGATGGTAAATGGGTTGATCCCTAGAGATTCTGCCCCACCTGGATGGGATTGGCTGTGCTAGATTGGGCATAATCTCCGTAGTCGCTTTCTCAACGTATAGACATGGCACTAAACAAACGCGGGCTTGTCCTTGGTGCAACAGCAGTTGCCGTTTCCTCTGTTGCGATCGCAGCGACAGGGCTGCAATTGTACCGGGGGTTACCTTGGGTTTTACAGTCCACTTATGACAGTTCGCGCGGCGAGTCAGACGAGGTTGCTGACAAGGGTGAACTACAGCCGATGTCCATGCTGTCGTTAGAAACATTTTTCCGGCGTAGCCCCAAAGAGTTAGTTGACGAGGTGTGGCAAATCATCGATCGCGACTATGTTGACGCCACGTTCAACCAGGTGGATTGGAAAAAGGTACGCCGGGAATATCTCAGCAAAAATTACACCACGCCAGAGTCGGCTTACACCGCGATTCGCGAGATGTTGAAAAAGCTGGATGATCCCTACACCCGATTCATGGATCCTCGGGAATTCCAGAATATGCGTATTGACACCTCCGGCGAACTAACGGGGGTCGGCATTCAACTCGCAGCGGATGAAAAGACGAAAAAGCTGACAGTTATTTCACCCATTGAAGATTCCCCCGCCGCAACAGCCGGGATTTTGGCTAAGGATATCATCACGAAAATTGATGGCAAATCCACTGAAGGCATGGATGTTAACCAGGCTGTGACCCTGATTCGGGGGCCAGTTGGAAGCAAGGTCAAGCTGACGGTCTTGCGGGATGGGAAAGAATCCGAATACATGATCACGCGGGCTCGCATTGAAATTCACCCGGTGCGGGCGCGGGAAGAACAATCCCCCCAGGGCAAGGTTGGCTACATCCGCCTGGTGCAATTCAGCGCCAAAGCCTCGGAAGACATGCGGAAGGCGATCGCTGATTTTGAGAACAAGCGAGTAGCAGGTTACATCCTAGATTTGCGGGGTAATCCGGGTGGACTGTTACACGCCAGCGTAGACATTGCCCGGATGTGGCTCGACAAAGGCGGCATTGTTTCCACTGTGAATCGTCAAGGCACCAAAGAGCAAGAGCAAGCCAATGGGCGGGCACTCACCAACAAACCCCTAGTCATCCTAGTGGATGGAGGGTCTGCCAGTGCCAGCGAAATTTTATCTGGAGCGCTGCAAGATAACAACCGAGCCGTGCTTGTTGGTTCCAAAACCTTTGGTAAAGGGCTAGTCCAATCTGTGCGGATGGTTGGCGGAGCGGGTAAAAATGGCGGGGGCTTAGCCGTCACGATCGCCAAATACCTAACGCCCAAAGGTCGGGATATCAATAAACATGGGATCGAACCGAATATCAGCGTCCCCTTGAATGACGCTCAACGCAAAGATCTGAGTGGCAATCGAGATAAGATCGGCACCCTTCAAGATCCACAATTTGCGAAGGCAGTCCAGGTTCTCGATCAAGAGATTGTCAAAGCACGCCAGCAATCAGCCCCCCAGGCCAACGGCGCAAGAGGTACTTAGTCGCTGGGCCTCGCTAACCTTGATTTAGGTGGACTCTGGACTGCGGGGTTTGCATTTGTGGGCACGGATGAGGCCAACCCGGCGGGCGATCGCTTCAGCTTGAGATGCAAATGGCCCCCAAGCTCCGGCTGGAGACGGTGCCTCAACGGGCATTGACACGATCTCGCAGTGCCCGGTGTCCCCTTTTACCACATACCAAACCACGTCCTCAGCCATTGCTAAACCTCGCTGCAACACAATCCCGATCGCCCATAAAATATCCTGCATGTAGCGATCGCCATCAAACTTAATCCAACTCATCATCATCTGGCACCGCTGGCGATCGCCGCTGTTGCTAGGTGATTTTTTAATGTTAAAAGAATTTTTTAATGCTAAAAGAATGAAAGAATACGGAGTAAACCGGATTGCAACTCCCTGATAGTCCCATTAGCTTTTGGGGCAAACTGGATTCTAGGTCGCGCGATCGCCGCTTGAGGCAAGCCCGGTCTTGTTGCAATCCTGCTTTGTGCCCTGTTTTCTACCCATCGGCCACCCCGACTTCAAGCCACCCTGCATAAATTTATCCCCCTAAACTGTAGTAATCTCCAATGGACAAAATTTGCCTTGATCCAGAGGTTAATTTTTGCCCGCCAGGAAAATACACCGTCCAAGGAGTATCTAGAAGCACCGTGTCTTCAATGAACCCCGCCTAACGCTGTTGATAGAGAGTTAACTATGACAGAGTCACAACGTCCGTCGCCGCCCCCCCCGCGTGTTCCACCTGCGCCACCGCCCCCCCGAGCCGCCAACCCCACGCGCATCGCGACCAACGCCGGAGCCACGATCGCCGCCACCCAGCAAATGGCCCCCATGCCTGCGGCTGGAGCACCAACCATGATTGCGACCAATGCGGCCCAGGCTGGGGCACCGACCATGATTGCGACCAAAAGCCCCGCACCCAGCAGCCCACCGCCCACCCCTGCACCCAGTGCGCCCCCCGCAGCACCCGGTTCCCGCGCCACACCAGCCCACGCCGGACGCCGTTATGCACCATCAAATGGCTCACCCACTCTTGGTGAAATTGTGCGCGTTGCCTTTGACAAAGGTTACTCCGATGTTCACTTAGGGGTTGGCGAAGTCCCCCGCTTCCGCGATCGCGGCGAAATTAGCAACACCGACTGGCCCGAAACCGATCGCGAAACCTTCTTTAGCTGGCTCCAAGAAATCTTAAAAGACGAAGAAATCCGCGAATTTGAAGAAACCCTCGACTTCGATGGGGCCACCCAATACGACTTCGCTCGGGTACGGATTAATATTTTTGACTCGCTGCATGGCCCCGCCATGGTCCTGCGACTCATCCCCCTCAAAATCCTCACGATGGAGCAGTTAAACCTGCCCCCCGTCTTCAAAGACATCTGTCACTATCACAAAGGGTTAATCCTCGTCACAGGCCCCACGGGTTCCGGTAAATCTACCACCATGGCCGCTATGGTTGACTACATGAACAAGGAGATGCCCAAACACATCATCACCATCGAAGACCCGATTGAATTTGTTCATCGTAGTAAAAAAGCCCTCATCAAACACCGGGAAGTCGGTATCCACACCCGCAAATTTGACAACGCCCTCAAAGCGGCCCTGCGGGAAGACCCAGACGTAATTCTGGTCGGGGAAATGCGGGACAAAGAAACCGTCAACACTGCCCTCAAAGCGGCCCAAACCGGCCACTTAGTTATGGGCACCCTGCATACCAACAGCGCCGTCAAAACCATCGAACGGATTTTGCAACTCTACGAACCAGAACAGCAAACCCCCATTCGGATTTCCCTCGCTGAATCCCTCGTCGCCGTCATCGCCCAAGGATTGTGCCGAACGACCGATGGTAAACGCGCCGCATTTCATGACATCCTAATTAATACCGATGCCATCAAAGATTACATCCGGCGTGGTGACCTGGATGAAGTAGAAAGCTTGATTCCTCGTTGTACCTTCGATGGAATGTGCACGATGAACCAAGCCCTGTATCAGCTTTATGAAGCTGGACGCATTACCGAAGAAACGGCGTTAGAGATGTCTCAGAAACCCAATGAGATGGCTCAAATGCTCAGAGGCCGTGTATAAATCCTAAGCTCGAAACTTGAATCGTCTGCCTGAATCGTCTCCACTAGCGTTTAAAGGTATTGCCCTGTTTACGCCGGGTGGAGACGTTGTTTATTGTATTGACCCGAAAAAGCAAAACCGCTGGCACGTTCAGTTGTGCGGCTTGCTGCAATATTTGTTGAACTTGCCCGAACTGCCACATTTTCTTGTCCCCAGTTACGCCGCGACCCTCGATCGCACAATTGATCCCCACAGCCAGCACATCCAAGACATTGCCGAATTGTCTCCCCTGCTCAGTTCGGCTCAACCGATCTTAAATGCCATTTTTCAAACTCATGGGCTGGTCTGGCAGGAAATTCCCCTCGCACCCCAACTGATCGATCCCGTGGTGCTGACCACCTACCGATCGCAATTCCCCCAACTTTGGGAAAACCACGACTTGGTTGTCCGCTATCAACCCACCGCCCCCACCTTTGACTTTCCGCCCTTTGACTCCCCGCTTAACCCTGTGTCCGTCCCAACCGCCAATCCTCAGGGTTACGTTTTTCGGCTGTTTGTTGCTGGCAGTACCACGGCCACAGAACGCACCCTGCAAAAGTTACATCAATTGCTGGAAGATTTGTTGACCCAACCCTATACCTTACGCGTCATTGATGTTACCCAGCACCCAGACCTTGCGGAGCAAGACCACGTAACGGCCACACCGACCCTGGTGCGTGTGCATCCCTTACCCTTGCGGCGCTTAGTGGGCAATTTTGATAGCGTTGAGCAGTTATTGGGGATTTTGAGCAATTTTGAGCATCGGCCTGAGGGCGAACCCGACAGGTAGGCCAAGCCCAAGATGCCGCGCCCCGGCCCACCCTGTCTTTGCCCCCTACACGAACCGACGACAAGTTCCCCAGACCAAGATTGGCAGAGAATCGCGATCGCGCGGTGCATTTCCTAAAGGCAAACGGTAGGCTGGAAAGGAAACAAACGTGTACGACATTGAGGGGAAACGGTGGCGACAACAACCCAGGTTCAGGCCCTACTAGAACGGGATCTCACGGAAACTGACTTGACACCTGCCGAAGGCATCCAACTATTGACCCAGGGCGATCGCGCCTCGCGGCAACAGATTCAAACCGCCGCTGATCGCCTCCGCACCGCCTTAGTCGGCGACACCGTGACCTACGTCATCAACCGCAACATCAACTTCACCAACATTTGCGAACAGCACTGTAGTTTTTGTGCGTTTCGGCGCGATGCCACCGATACCGATGCCTATTGGCTCGACCTGGAGCAAATTTTGGCCAAAGCAACCGAGGCAGCAGCGCAAGGTGCGACCGAAATTTGTATGCAGGGCGGCCTCCATCCCCAAGCCAAACGCCACGGCAAATCCCTCAGCTATTACGTTGAGCTAGTTGCCACCCTTAAAGCCCACTTTCCCCAACTGCACTTGCACGCCTTTTCACCCCAAGAGATTCAATTTATCGCGCGGGAGGACGGGCTCAGTTACACGGAGGTGATTGCCGCCTTGCGCGATGCGGGCGTGGGGTCATTGCCAGGAACAGCCGCAGAAGTCTTGGATGATGAGGTGCGGCGGGTGCTGTGTCCCGAAAAAATCGATACGGCAACCTGGCTCGAAATTGTCAGCACGGCTCATCGTTTGGGGTTGCCGACCACTAGTACCATGCTGTCAGGGCATATTGAAACCCCAGCTCAACAAATTGCCCACTTTGACCAGTTGCGATCGCTCCAGCAACAGAGCCTCGCCCAGGGCTACCCCGCCCATATCACCGAATTTATTTTGCTCCCCTTTGTTGGGCAAGAAGCCCCAAAACCTCTGCGCCGCCGAGTAGGCCGAGATCAACCCGTCTTAGACGATGCTTTGCTGCTAATGGCTGTCGCCCGCCTGTATTTGGGGCGGTGGATTGTGAACCATCAGCCCAGTTGGGTCAAATTGGGCCTCGCCGGAGCCACAGAAGCCCTGCGCTGGGGGTGTAATGACCTGGGGGGAACGCTGATGGAAGAGCACATTACCAGCAGTGCCGGAGCCTTGGGGGGGACGTGCATGACTGTGGCCGAGTTGCGGGGGGCGATCGCGTCGATTCACCGCCCAGCCCAAGAGCGCACCACCTTATACCAACCTGTGACTACCCCAACCAGCCAGAGCAATCTTGCCTCCCAACCGGGGCTAGCCGCAGAAATCCATTCCCCCAGAATCGCTTAACCCAGCCGCCACCAGACAGGAATCCAACGAAAAGCTGCCTGCGATCGCGCCCAGGTTTGCTAGAGTGTCTAGGATGCATTGCCGCGATCGCCAGCACCTAGCTGCCCCCATTTGCACGCCCAACCTTATTCCCCGCCATAACGGTTATGAAAAATAAGCCCGCTTTATTGCTCACCGGAGGATTGGCCGCCGCCCTGATTGCTGGGGGTGGAGCCGCCTATTGGTATTTTTCGCAACCCAAATCCACTCCCGACGATTTGCCCGTTGGTGCCCAAGTTGTGCCCCCAGACGCACTCATGGCCATTTCTGTCACTACCGATCCGGGCCAGTGGCGCAAACTGCGGGAGTTTGGCACACCAGAAAGTCAAAAGGCGTTTGATCAAAGTCTGGCTCAATTGCGCGATCGCGTCCTGACGGCCAATGGCTTTAACTACCAGCAAGATATTCAACCCTGGGTTGGCTCAGAAGTCACAATGGCCTTTTTGGCCCCCCAAGCCCCCTTCACCGCGCCATCTGGCCAACAAAGCCAACAAACCGTGGTCATGGTGTTGCCCATTCAGGATCCCCTAAAGGCCAAGCAAATTCTAGAACAACCCCGCACCCCCAAAGCGGGCACTCTGAAAGACCGCACCTACAAAGGCTTTCAGATCAAAGAAAGTCAGGGCACCGCCCAAAACTACTCGGCAACCGTGTTAGACGGCAAGTTTTTAGTCGTCACCACCGACCCCAAAGCGACGGACAAGGCGATCGACACCTACAAGAGCGAAGCTAACCTCGCCACCACACCGGGCTATGACAAAGCCCTGGGCCAAGTCAAAGTCGAACAGCCTTTTGGCAAAATTTACGTCAACCTCCCGGCTGCCGCCGCCTTAACCGCCACCAATTCCGGCAAAACTCTCTCCCCTGAAGAGCAAGAAAAAATTCAGCAAAATCAAGGTTTAGCGGCAACTGTGGCCCTGCAACCGGAAGGCGTGGCCCTGAAGAGTGTGTCTTGGTTAAAGCCCGATAGTCAACGGAAATTTGAGGGCAAAAATAACGCCAAGTTGATGCCCAGTCGCCTCCCGGCAGAAACGCTGGTCATGGCATCGGGGGGCAACCTACAAAAGTTCTGGCAGGATTATCGCCAGGGCGCAGCCACCAGTTCCGTCACCCCGATTGATCCCAATATTTTGCAAGAGGGACTGAAGACGACGGTGGGGATGGATTGGGAACAAGAGTTTTTGCCGTGGATGCAGGATGAGTTTGCGATCGCCCTGTCGGCCACCCCCGAAGGCAGTGCCCCCAGTTTGCCGTTTAGCCTGATGTTTTTGGTCAAAACCAGCGATCGCCGTGCCGCCGAAGCCACGTTGAAAAAACTGGATGACGCCATGACCAATCGGTACAAATTCCAGGTCGAAGAATCTCAAGTGGCTGGGCAACCCGTCACCACCTGGACAATTCCCCAAAGTGGCGCAGTGATTAATCGCGGTTGGCTGGATGGGGATGTGGCCTTTTTGGCGCTGGGTGCCCCTGTGGCTGACCGGATTGTGCCCCGGCCCCAAAAGCCCCTGGCCGATAGCGATGCTTACAAAAACGCCATTCCTAAAGATCTCAATCCTGGGAACGGTCACTTTTACATCAATGTGGACGAGGCCATTAACTCGAAGAAATTCCCCATTCTCCAACTGCCACCGGGCAACCGAGAACTGGTGGCAGCCGTGCGCTCCATCGGGGTCACTGCCGCGATCGCCGATGCCCGCAGCAGCCGTTATGACGTTTTTGTGGCGCTGCAAAAGGGCGCAGCCCCCAAGCCGCTACCCTCGCCCACGGTGCCCCCTGCGACCCCAGCCCCACCAAGTCCAACGCCCTGAGCGACAACAGCGTAGGATAGAGATAGTGCAAACTTCTTAGGTGGCTCTGGAGAACATACGGCATGGATTTGGTTAAGCTCCAGCACGTTTTAGACAACACATCCTTTGCGGTGCTGTTTGCGACGATGCTGATGTATTGGGTAGGTGCGGCTTTCCCTAAATTGCCTTATCTCAGTCTGTTAGGAACGACCGGGATGGCGATCGCAAATTTGTGTATGGCAGCGTTGTTAGGCGCACGTTGGCTCGAAGCGGGCTATTTCCCGTTGAGCAATCTCTACGAATCTCTCTTCTTTTTGGCCTGGGGCATTACGACAATGCACTTTGTTGCCGAGCGGATGAGCCAAAATCGCTTAGTTGGGGTGGTGACAGCCCCCATCGCGATGGGAATTACGGCGTTTGCGGCCCTCTCCCTCCCAGAGTCGATGCAAGCCTCTGCCCCGCTGGTGCCCGCCTTGAAATCCAACTGGTTGATGATGCACGTCAGCGTCATGATGTTGAGCTATGCCACGCTGATGGTGGGGTCGCTGCTGGCGATCGCCTTTTTGATCGTCACCCAGGGCCAAAATATTGAATTGCGCGGCAGTTCCGTTGGGACGGGGAGCTATCGCGATCGCAAATATACCCTGCGACGGGCAGAAGAATTTACGGTGGCCACCGCTACGGCAGAACCCAATCCCGCGATCGCCGACGGTAGCACCGCGATCGCAGTGTTAGCCCCAACCACTGCCCCAGCCACCACCACCTTATCGCCCCAGCGGCTCACCCTGGCCGACACGTTGGATAACATTAGTTATCGCATCATTGGGCTTGGGTTTCCATTATTGACCATTGGCATTATTGCCGGAGCCGTGTGGGCTAACGAAGCCTGGGGTTCCTACTGGAGTTGGGATCCCAAAGAGACCTGGGCGTTGATCACCTGGCTCGTGTTTGCGGCCTACCTCCACGCGCGGATTACCAAAGGCTGGCAAGGGCGGAAACCTGCCCTTTTGGCCGCAGCGGGCTTTGTTGTAGTTTGGGTTTGCTATTTAGGCGTTAATTTGTTAGGCAAAGGGCTTCATAGCTACGGTTGGTTTTTATAACATGAATGACTTTCAACCTCTCAACGACGACGAAGTATTGTACGTGAACTTTGGGCGCGTCCTCATGACGAATCCAACGTTTAAGGTCGGGGAATTTTTGGATGCTCTTGCCCAAGCGATTAGTGAACGCGAAACCGATTGGGCGGATGAAAACGAAGGGTGGTTTAGCGACGGGCTGGAATGCGAAGCCCTCCGGTTTAGTGCCCAAGGCTGGCAAAAAGGCCGAGTGCGGATTCGCCTAGAGTTCGCTCCAGAGGGGTTGCGGGGGAGTTTGCCCCCCGATCGCCGTTCCAGTGCAGCGCGACGGGCCGAACGCATTGAACCCCGTATCGAAGAAATTCGCCCCGAACGAGATGAGACCTATCGCAGCGATCGCCCCCGCCTCAATCTAGATGACATTTACTCGCCCCCCGATAGCTACTAACCCAGGGATGCAGGCGGTAGAATGCAAGGCCATCCCTGGACACCGCTCCATGCCACGCTCCACCGTGGGTTAAAAGCGCGATCGCTGTTGCCCCCGTATACTTCAATCCTGGTGGCGGTTTCTGGGGGGCAAGATTCTCTCTGCCTTGCGCGATTGCTCCTTGATTTGCAACCCAAATGGCAGTGGCAACTCGCGATCGCCCATTGTGACCATCGCTGGCGCAACGATTCAGCTGCCAACGCTCATCATGTTCACCAGTTAGCTGAGAGTTGGCACCTGCCCTACTACCAAAGCACAGCAGCCACGCCCCCCAATACCGAGGCCACCGCCCGCACCTGGCGCTACGAGTGTTTGCTCCAGACTGCCCAAGATATTGGGGCAACCGCCATCGTGACTGGCCACACCGCCAGCGATCGCGCCGAAACCTTGCTCTATAACCTGATGCGGGGGAGTGGCATGGATGGGTTACAAGCCTTGCAGTGGGAACGATCGCTAACGCCTACCATCCGCCTTGTCCGCCCCTTACTCCAGTTCCAGCGATCGCAAACCGCTCAGTTTTGTCAGGAGCATGGCTTACCAGTGTGGGATGACGCAACCAATCGCGATCGTCACTACCGTCGGAATCGCATTCGGCTTGAGCTATTGCCCTACCTCCAAACCCACTTCAATCCCCAGGTCGAAACAACCCTGGCCCAAACCGCCGAAATTCTCCAGGCTGAAGTCGCCTACTTAGACGCAGAAACCACCTGCCTCTATGCCCAGGTTGTTCAAACCACAACCACCCCAGTCCGCCTGGATCGGACAGCCCTAAAACTTGCCCCCCTGGCGCTGCAACGGCGTGTGTGTCGTCGCTTTCTTCAAGAGCAGTTACTTACCGCTCCCAATTTTGAGCAGATTGAGAAACTGGTGGCCCTGCTCCATGCCCCCAATCGGACTCAAACTGACCCCTATCCCGGTGGCGCGATCGCCCGAGTTGAGCACCCCTGGATCCACCTCGACCAGCGCGAGCCCTAAAGCCATGCACCGCCTCAATGCCTTCCCTGACAACGCAGCCAGAGCCTAGGACACCGCAAACTCGGGCGTAGTCGTGAGGCTTGTAATCAACTGCTGCATTTCAGCCACGCTTTGCTGCTGCTGATTGCCCGTCGTTTCCACTTCATCAAGAGAGGCCACAAAGGCTTCGAGCTTTTGGCGAAACGCATCTGCCGCATCTTGTACCGGTTGGAGCATCCCTTCGTATAACTTGACTTGACCTTGCCCCTCCGCCAGCGCAACCTTCTGTTCCGTTAAATCAAACTCCAGTTGCTTGAGTTCACTCCGCTTGTTTTCTTGTTCAACGGCTTGGCTCGTCACCATTTGCTCCGTTTGCTGAATTGTCGCCTGCATTTGGGTGATTTGCCCTTCCAGTTGTTGCAATTCCGCCGCTTGTTGTTGGCGCAAATTTTCCACCTGCGACACAATTGGCCCCAGATCGATCACACTGGCATGGCCATCGGGATCAGGGATGCCTTGCCGCCGCCGCAAGATCGATTGGTGCTGGCTCAAAATGCCTTTCCGGGTTTGCAAACTGCGCCGCTGCCCTACCAAGGTTTCCAGCAACATTTGGTAACCATCTTCTTCATCAGTCAAATCATTTTCCAAATTGAGGCGATCGAAATCGCTAGCCGCCTCGATTTTGACTTTTAGCTCGTTGATTTCGTCTTGCTTCAGATTCAGCTCTTCTTCCTGGCTGCCCACAAACTGAGATAGCTTCACCAGTTCGCTTTCTAAATCTTGCGTGATCCGCTGCAAATCGTCCAACGGCATTTTTTCCAGGGCTTCAACGTCTACGTCTAGCCCCAATTTGACGCTATCAGAATTTTCGGCGGCCCGATACAAAAGCTGCTGTAATTCATCCTGGTTTTGGAGTTGCACCGACACCAGTTGTGCATACTCTTGCTTCACGGTCAGAATCCGCTGTTGGGCCTTAAGTTCCGCCCGTGCCTGCTCCAGGGCTTCCTGTGCCCGGTGCCAGTCTTGCCATTGGGTATGAATCGTTTGGGCTTTGTGGTCAATTTCGGTTTGCTGTTGCTGCGCTTGCGATCGCTGTTGCTCCAGAGTTTGCCAATGGTGCCCCAACTGCTCCTGGTGTTGATTTAGAATTTCAAACGCCCCATTCACCTGTTCCCGCAAAGCTGCCACTGCTGGCACCGCCCCCGCCAGTTGACTCACCAATGCTTGCAGCGATCGCGCCTTTTCCTCGTCTAAACCCACCGCTGGCTGCGCCGCACATTGTTGCTCTTCAAAGCGGCGCATTTCACCCCGGAGATGTTCCCACGCCCCTTCTAATTCCTGGCGATTGCGATCGTAGGATTCCCGCTGCTGATTAATTTCTTCCTGCAACGCTTCCAGCTCTTGCCGTTGCTGCTCAAAATGCTCAAAATCTTCTTCCATCTGCTGGAGCTCTTCGCGCCGAGTCTCCATCTCCATTTCGCGGCGGTTCAGCTCCTGACTTTGATAAGTCAAAGACTGCTTCCACTGCTCAATTTCATCTTCCTGGGTTTTAAACTTCTCTTGCAACCGGGAGAAATTTTGCAAAATGCTCACCAGGGGGCGACCAGCTTCTTGCAAGCGAGTGACTTGTCGCGCATTGGAAACATCAGCCAAGACCAAAGCCCCTGCCGCATAGGAGTTCGCTTCATCCGAGGGGAGAGTTTCGTCGCCCGGAATCGCCACCCAATTTTGTTCAGACCGTTGACAAGCCAGCAACTTCAGCTCGGCCTTGCCACCTCCGATAAATCCACCACTTTTCTTTAGAACTTCTGCAAGATACAGCACGCCAACAATCCCCTTGTGTTTCTGCCCAAGACAACTATATTCAATAAAACCTGTTCAGTATGACCCGTTTGCGAACGCTAGCCAGGTTGAGCGAAGTCGGTTGAGGGCACAACACTGGTAAGGCGTTTGGATGATGCGCTTTGATCAGCATATAAGCCAAGCAACGATTCAGTGTCAAGCAATGATTCAGTCATTAAGCCCTAGCATGACGACGACTTTGGCATAATCGGGGATTTTAGTTTATCCGGAATAAAAGATCATGGGCGTTTGGTGAATGTAATGCACTTTAGGAGTCGATTTGCTTATGGTTAGCATTCCCAGTTCGCTACACAGCCTATCAAAAAGTCTTTGGGGACGGATGTTTATGCCCAACATCTTCAGTCGCTTGATTGAGGCAGAACTATGCATTGGGCCAGAGGGAGAGTTAAACAACAACCAAGGGCTTGGGCTAAATTGGGATCAATCCGATGAGCTAAACAGCCATCATGGGCTAAACAACCATCGTGGGCTAAACCACTGTTAAACTCGGTACTGTTGCTACTGCATTGACTCTAAGGGACGGACAGCTATCTGTGCTGCTCACGCTGGGGATGAATTGCCAATCGTGGGTGTCTGCATACCTCCCTTCGAGCTTAACAGGTAAGTGTCTGGGCGCTAATTTGTGCCTTACTCCCGTTGCCCTGGCTGCAACGACAATACATGGGGGCGTTCGCTGGGCAGATGGGCAAGACGGTAAGATCCTTCGGCACGCTGATTGCATGAACCAGTTTCAAGGTAGCGGCTGCAAACACCGGGTACAACGCCAACGCAGGAACGGCAGGCTAGAGCCTCATCCTAACAGACAACACCAGATTGATTGGAGGAAGTTCGCCAGAATAGCCCTTGATTTCCCCTCATCCTAATCAAAAGGTTGCGAATTCTTGCATCTGCATACAAATCTTCAAGGCTGGGCCAGACTGGCTAGGGGGAATGGGCAGCCAATGGTGCAGCAGTGGGGTTCGGTCGGGCGATCGCGCTGCCCCCAGCGCCTCAGGCCACTCGACACGTCAGCCCGAACTTTCAGGGCACGGGGCAGGGCCAGCACCAGCCAGCAACCATGAAAAAGTGTAACAATCAGCAGCGTAGCGGCCCTTGAGTTGAAAGACTTGAAACAAGAGCGATCGCAGCATTGCCTGGAATCCACACTGCGCCAGATAGTTTCAGCCCCAACTGAAGCCGCGCAGGTACAAGAGGACGATAGACTAGCTTAGGGTTGCCTTCCTGATATCGCTAGCCCCAACCAGCAGGCCATGCTGGAACTCTCGCTACTCCGTTCTCGCTATTAGGTGCATGCAAGGCAAGCTAAGTGAAATCGATATCCGCAGTATTTTGCAACTCATTGAGCTTGGTCAGCGCACTGGTGAGTTGTATGTTGAAGCCTATCCGGCAGTGGGGGCTGGCCTAACAGAAACCCTGGCCCCGGAGGGCAACGGTCTGAGCCCAGGCAACACGAGCTATCAGAGCAAGTATTGGTTTGTCTTTTTCTTGGATGGCCGCATTATCTATGCCGCAGATACAGAAAATAGTCTGACGCGCCTGCGGGATTACCTCCGGCGATATCAAGTCGAAAGTCCGCTGACGGGAGGCATGATGCAGGCGATCGCCACAACCAATGCGCCCGAATATGGCTATCTGTGGGCCTTGTTGGAAAGCCACACCATCACCCCCGCCCAAGGCCGCAGCATTATTCACAGCATGGTGCACGAAACCCTGTTCGATTTGCTGAGCTTGCATCAAGGATCCTTCATTTTTGAGTTGGGAGCCCCCCTGTCACCCCAGCTCACGACCTTGGCGATCGCCCCCCACCTCGCCCGCACCATGAAGCAAGTCCAACAGTGGAAACTCTTGCACCCCTACATTCAATCCCCCGAGCAAGCCCCCCTCATTGCCGACGAAGCCGCCCTTCAAGATATCTTGTCTAACCGCACCTTTGGCAAGCTCACCCAATATGCCGATGGCACAACCTCCATCCGTCAGATTGCCCGATACCTCAATCGCGATATTGTGACAGTAGCCAGGGCCATCCATCCCTACGTCCAGAAAGGCATCATTCACCTCGTTGCCCCCAAGGGCGAAGCACCCCCCACAGCCACCAGTCGCTCCGGCCCCTTAACCAATCCCCCGGCACGCCGCAATTCCCCCACCCCAATCAAGATCGTGTGCATTGATGATGGTGCCACCATCCGGGCTACCGTCCAAGCCATTCTCAGCCAACATGGTTACGCCATCACCGCGATCGCCAACCCCCTCGCCACCTTCAGCGTCGTCTTCCAGGTCAAACCCGACCTCATCCTCTGCGACATCGCCATGCCCGAACTTGATGGCTACGAAATTTGTGCCATGTTGAGAAAGTCCACCGCATTTCGCCAAACACCGATCATAATGCTAACGGGCAAAGACGGATTCATCGATCGCGTCCGGGCACGCATGGTAGGAGCCACCGACTACCTCACCAAACCCTTCGGAGAAAACGAACTGTTAATGCTGGTCGAAAAATACGCGGGCGTGGGCTATCCTGAACGCCAACCCAACCCACCAGCCCCCGTCCCCCCCCCGGTGGACTAAAACCAGCCTCAGTTCCGCGTGACATCCCCCCAAGGATCACCGCCATTAAATTAGAAATTAAGGGTAATTTAGTTATTAGCAGATCATGGTAAACAGGGTTAAGTTCTTCCCTACGAAACCAATAAGCCGGCAAGCAGGTAGCAAAGTATGAGTACAGTTCTGGTTGTGGAAGACAGTGTCACCCAACGGGAAATGATCAAAGACCTCTTGAAAGGCAGTGGTCTTGAAGTCACTGTAGCAAGTGATGGCGTTGAAGCATTAGAGCAGATCCAGGGAAGGTGTCCGGATCTGGTGGTCTTAGACATTGTGATGCCACGCATGAACGGTTACGAGGTTTGCCGCCGCCTCAAGGCCGATCCCAAAACCCAAAACGTTCCCGTCGTGATGTGCTCTTCCAAAGGGGAAGAATTTGATCGGTACTGGGGGATGAAACAGGGGGCCGATGCATATATTGCTAAACCATTTCAACCCACCGAACTGGTTGGCACCGTCAAACAGCTATTACGAGGGTAGGTAACGCGCGGATGGTAGGTAATCCCGATTTTTTAACTGGTCGCGGGCACGATCAAGCGCCAGAGTTCCAAGAACTTGAAAGTCCCGAAGGTGAGCTACACTTGCGCTTCTATGTCACCTCTGGTAGCGAGTTTGCCCTACCAGCAACGGGCATTCGTGAAGTGCTCTCTCCCACCCCCGACCGAATTACACCGATCCCGAATGTTTCCCCCCTGCTTTTGGGTACGCTGAATGTGCGGGGGCGCGTGGTCTGGGTGGCCGATTTAGGGCAATTCCTGGGTGACCCAACGCCGCTGAATACTGATAAGCCGGAGGTTTCAGTGATTGCGGTAGAAGACCAAGACACCATGCTGGGCCTAGCCGTCGATCGCATTGTCGGCATGGAGTGGCTAGACTTGGATGAAGTGCAAATGCCAACGAATGTGCCGGATAGTGTCGCTCCGTTTTTGCGGGGGGAATGGGTGTTAGATCCGGCCAATAGTAAATTTCTGCGTTTGTTAGATCAGGTGGCAATTTTGCGATCGGCCCGATGGGCAGCCTAGGCCCTCGCGCCGCAACCCCAGGTTGACCGCAGCGATTGCCCCAAAATCACCAAATTTTGCAGAATGATAAGCAAGATTATGTAACCCAAAAACACCCGCAGACGTGAACAATGAAATTAAGAGTTTCGGTACCCAAAATCGGGGCTAGGATAGTGCTATTTCGATAGTGCTGGAAACGCTTTTCAGACTCACCGAGGTTACCGTACTCAACAATTAACTGGGAGAGGGCAAATGGCATCAGGTACTGAGTACGCACAAGAATACCAGCGAGCTCAAATCGCCTACATGAATGGCAGTTACGAAGAGGCTGCCGCGATCGTCGATCGCTTAGTAGAAGACTTTCCGAGCGACCCAAGTGCCTGCTTGCTCCGGGGCCATATTTATTGTTACGGATTGCAACAATATGACGTTGCCCGCGAACAATATAGCTCCGTCCTCGGCCTCACCAATGACGATGACTTCATCGAATACGCCAACCAAGGGTTGCAGCACATCCAAGACAACGCCAATGGAGCCGCAAACTTAGACTTTTCCGTCGCTGGCAACGGGGCCAACGAAACCCTACACGACTCCTATGACGATCAAACCTTTGACGATCAATCCTTAGGAGCCCAATCGTTTGATGATGCTGACTTTGGGGCGAATGATACACCCGCGTGGTCATCGGGCAGCGCCTTCACCAATGCCGATGCCGACTTCGATGCCGCTGCAAATTTCGATGATTTTGCACTAGGTGACTACGACCTGGAAGCGGAAGGCTTTGGGCAAACCCCGTTTGACAGCAATCCCTTTGGACAAGATGCCCCCTCCAGCGGTAGCAGCCCTGGCAGTGCTTTTAACGATCCCTTTGGGGGCAGTGGCGATGCCGATCCCTTTGGAGGCGCAGAGGACAATGCCTTCGCCATGCCCACGGGCCTCCCCCACGATGACTATGGCCAAAACGCACCCAGCACCGACGAATTTCCCTCGACTTTTGATCATGGGGCCTTTGATGATTTTGATGCAGCTTTCCCCGCCTTAGATGGGCCGGAAACCCTGCCCCCCGCCTTTGACGAACCCGAGGGATTTACCGATTTTCCCCCTGAGAGCCCCAGCGGTGGGATGGCGGAAAACATCACCAATCTGCCAGGGGAAGATGACACTCTGTTTATGGGTGGGACGAGTTTATATGACGAGCCAGAGGCGAGCTTTGGGTCGCCCTATGGGCAGTCGCCGTTGGGAACCAGCGGGTTTGACAGTGGCAGTGATCCAATCGCCGCTTTTGCCAATTCGCAAGGGTCTGTGGGCACCAGTGGCGCAGACTTCTTAGACGAGTTGGATGAATTTGACGACCTGGGCAACCTATCTGATTTTGACTTGTCGGAAAATTCTGCTGGCTTCACGCGCCCCGCCATGGGTGGCAATTTTGGGATGCCGGGAGTTACTACACCCCAAGATTCATCGGGCGAAAGTTTGGGATTTATGGCGGGGGGCGATCGCTCCACACTGTCGGATGATGAGGTCTTTAGCCTCTCCAGTGCGGTAGACCAGGTACCCGCTTTTACCCCCATCGACGATCACACCTTTGAAGCTGAAACGACCGTCGAGCAAGGCTTTTTGGCTCCGTTAGAAAATGCCCCCATCCCCAGCAAACAAATTATCACGGCCTTAGCCGCTGGGATTGGCTCGGCGATCGCGGTGGCCGCGGTCAATGTCCTGGTTGCCATGACATCAACAGAAGACGGTAACGTCATTGCCAAACTGCGCAACACCGGATGGATGATGGCCCTAGCCAGTGGCGTTATTGGGGGTGGGGCGGCCTATGGGGTGGGGCTAGTATCGGGGCGGCAGATGAAACGCTCGATTGACGACTTGCAAGCTCAGTTTTCAGCCGTCTCCCAGGGAAATTTGAACGCCCGCGCCACCGTGTACTCCGAAGACGAGTTTGGCCAACTGGCAGCAGGCTTTAACCAGATGGGGCGGGTCATCCTCACCACCACTAGCGAAGCCCAGCGCAAAGCGGAAGAACAAGAACAAGCGAAAGAAGACTTGCAGCGGCAGGTGATTCGCTTGCTAGACGACGTAGAAGGGGCCGCCCGTGGTGATTTGACCGTCCAAGCCGAAGTCACCGCTGACGTGTTGGGGGCCGTTGCCGACTCCTTCAACCTCACCATCCAAAACCTGCGCGAAATCGTACAACAGGTAAAAATGGCCACGCGCCAAGTGAGTAAGAGTTCCACAGACAACGAAATGTTTGCCCGCAGTTTGTCATCTGATGCGCTGCGTCAGGCAGAAGAATTAGCCGTTACGCTCAACTCAGTGCAGGTGATGACGGAATCCATTCAGCGGGTGGCGGAGAGTGCGCGAGAAGCAGAAGATGTGGCGCGATCAGCCTCCGAAACGGCATTGAAAGGCGGAGAAGCAGTGGAACGCACCGTGGCCGGGATTTTGCAAATCCGCGAAACCGTGGCCGAAACTACCCGAAAAGTGAAGCGCTTGGCCGAATCCTCTCAGGAAATCTCCAAGATTGTGGCGTTGATTTCCCAAATTGCGTCCCGGACTAACTTGCTTGCTTTAAACGCTAGTATTGAAGCAGCGCGAGCCGGAGAAGCGGGACGAGGGTTCGCTATTGTGGCCGATGAAGTCCGACAGTTGGCCGATCGCGCCGCGAAAGCATCGAAGGAAATTGAGCAGATCGTATTACAGATCCAGGGTGAAACAGGGTCAGTGATGACCGCGATGGAAGAAGGCACCCAACAAGTTATCGAAGGGACGAAACTGGCCGAACAAGCCAAGCGATCGCTCGAAGATATCATTCAAGTTTCTAACCGGATTGATGTGCTGGTACGCTCAATTACCGCCGATACCGTCGAACAAACCGAAACCTCCCGGGCCGTTGCCCAGGTTATGCAATCGGTTGAATTGACCGCCCAAGAAACCTCCCAAGAAGCCCAGCGAGTTTCGGCTTCGCTGCAAAACCTGGTTGGCGTTGCCCGTGACTTGTTAACATCCGTCGAACGTTTCCGCGTTGAAACCGTCGATCGGCAATAACCCGCCTGCCCCCAAAACCAACCCTGTTCAGAGTCGCGATCGCCTACTCAACGCGATCGTCCGGCTAAAGTTGGACACCAGATGTCAATTCTTAACGAATCGGGTACATTAAAACAATCCAGGGTATGGTAAAGCGTGTTGAAAACAGCAAACTGGACAAGCTGAATCTCCCTGAGACTACCGTTTGTTCGTCTATTCTCACTGGCAACGGCCATTATGATGCGAGTGGCAAACCGGATCCTCCCCTAGCCAGTGTCCTTGTCGAGTGATAGCTCTAGCCACAGATATGGAGTATTGCCATGCAGCCTGATCAACAGCAGCGAATCATGGGCTATTTCATTGAGGAAGCAAAAGACCACCTCAATACAATAGAGCAGGGCCTGCTGAACTTACAAAGTACCATCGAAGACTCAGAGATGGTGAATGAAGTATTTCGGGCCGCGCACTCCGTGAAAGGTGGAGCTGCCATGTTGGGGCTGAACAGCATCCAAAAGGTTGCCCATCGCCTCGAAGATTATTTCAAGATCCTCAAAGAAACCCCCGTGCGGGTTGACCAAAAACTAGAAAGTCTTTTCCTCAAAGCATTTGACGCCTTGCAAGAATTGCTGACCCAACTGCAAGGCCCCTTTGGACTCACCGAAGAAGCCTCTAGCAAAGTTATGGGCGAAGCCGAGCCTAACTTTGATGAAATTGAGCAGCATCTCGCCCATCTGGCGGCCACCGCTCCGATCGCCCCCGCTGCCCCCGCCCGCATCAGTGAATTTGCCCCAGAACGGTTTGACCTCCACCCCACCGATGGTCTGGAAGAGCGCTTCCGCGTGGATGTTACCGCTCGGCTGCGTGAGATGTTGCAACTGTTCAAACAACCTGATACCGAATCAGCAACCCGCCAACAATTACAAGATCTTTGTCGCAGTTTGGCCAGCGTTGGAGAGCAATATGAATTATCGGCCTGGTGCCACTTAATTGATACCACTCGGCGGGCGATCGCCCACCCAGAGAACAGTTATCGCACCCTTGCCCCCATCGTCATCAAAGACATCAAACGGGCGCAGGATCAGGTCTTAGCCGGACAGGGCGATCGCGTCACCCCCTGCCTTGAACTGCAAGCCCTCGTCCCAGCGACCGTTACCCCCGAAACGATCATTCAATCCGACGATCTCGATGCCCTCTTGAGCGATGTCGCCCTTGAAGACTTCAGCACCGAGACCTTGACCAACAGCGACCTTTCCCTGGCCGATCTCGCCGATACCAGCGTGGCTGACCTTGGCTTCGAGGCCAACTTAAATGACACCATCGTTGAAGCGATCGACCTCCGGAACGGGCCAGAAGTTGGCATGGCAGAATTAAACAGCTTAGCAGACTTGTTTGAAGGTGAAACCCCCGACCTGGGCATGACCTGGCAACAAGAAGAAATCGTCACGGACGATGCCGAACTCCTCACCTCCGACACCGAAAACTTGAGTGAAGTCGTCGATTTCTCCGACTTGTTAGCCGAAGACGTTGCCACGCCGCTCCCCACCTCCGAAGAAGACCTCAATGACTTGTTTGGCGACAGCGACCTGTTTGGCGACTCTGCCGCAAACAACGAAGCATTTGGCCTGACCAATGCAACCGAAGAAACCGACGACTTTGCCGATTTACTCCAAATCTCCGAATCAGAGGCGGAAACCACCAGTTTCGACCTCACCGATGACTTCGGCTTACCCGAATTTGACGATCTGGGCAATGGTGCCCCCATCGCCGACACCCCAGCCTCAGACTTGGCCGATTTAGATTTGGCCGAACTTGAGTTGGATGATTTAGACGGCGACGCCACCAACGGGGCCACTGCCGAAGATGACCTGGGTCTTAATTTTGACGACTTTGAACCTGCGGCCACTGCAACTAGTTCCGAGCCAGACTTGGCAGCCCTCGACGAACTCAACTTTGAGGAATTTGACCTGGGCACAGAAGAGCCAGAAACAACGCCCAGCGGCGAGGCCGACCTTGACCTAGGTGAATTAGACCTGGGTGAGTTGGAGCTGGGTGGGTTTGACCTGACAGCAGATACCTCAGACAGTCTAGACACCGATTTGGCTACAGATAGTGACCTTGACTTCGCTGAGTTTGACACCGATGACCAAACCGATGCGATCGCCCTTGATGACAGTGCAGACTTCGATCTTGCCGCCTTTGATCTTCCCGAAGCCACCTCACCGGAGACAACGGGTTTAACCGACGACGACCTGGCCGGAGAATTAGATTTTGACAGCTTCACCGACGACGATGGGAATCTAGACACCACGGATTTGGACTTGCCCGATCTGGATTTCTCCGCCGCCTTTGACAGTGGCATGGACAACACGAGCTTAGACGCAGGTCGTTTGGAGGAAATCACCAACGATGCCGATGCGGAGTTTGATGCGTTCTTTGGGGATAGCAACGCTGCCGACCTGGAAGCCCCAGGCTTAGATCTGCCCGATTTAACCCTAACGGATTCCACCGTCATAGACCTGGAGCCAGCAGATTTTGAAGATACTGGGGCCGAATCGACTTTGGAGCTGTCCGACTTAGACCTGGCCGAGTTCGAAACCGCTGATCTAGAGCTTGCAGATCTGAGTCTGGCTAACCTGGACATGACGACAACAGACGAAAGCGCACCCAGTGTTGATTTAGCTGATGCCGACCTGGCTGACACCGATTTAGGCTTAGACTTCACAGCGTTTGATGCCGCCGCCCCCAGTGACTTGGACTTAGATTTGAGCTTTGAGCTAGAAGCAGAATCAGCGATCGCCGCCAACGATGGAGCAGAGTTGAATTTTGACGCAGCCTTTGCCGAAGCTGATCGCCGATCAACCGATGCAGAGACTGACTTCAGTGACCTGGGCGACTTGTTTGGAGCGCCCGATGTCAATGCAGGGGAAACCACCGAGTCACTGCCCCCCGCCGAACCTGCCACAACCATCGTTCCCGATCCCTGGGCAGACGACGCGATCGCGGATGTTCCCGTGACACCAGCAGCGATCGATGCAGTGGAGCCAGCCGGTCTATCCCTTGGAGATCTCGACTTGGATGCCTTGGATCTAGAAGCTGACGGCACCCCTGACCTGGCCCTGGATGAACTTGAGCTAGCCGACACAGACCTCAGCTTTGATGAGATTACCTTGACCGAGGACGACCTAGATCTCGGCCCAGAAATCGCGATCGCCGCTGAACCCGCTACCATTCCCGATCCCTGGGCTGAAACCACAGAGCTAGACCGGGCAGACAACCTGACACCAACAGATTCTCTGGCGATCGACACCAACCCAGAACCCGGCCCCTCCCTGGATGACCTGGATTTAGCCAGTCTGGAATTTGAGGAATCCGGCGACGAACCCGCCCTTGAAGAGCTCGACTTCACCCTCGACACCGAGACTGCCACCAGCGAGGCAACAGCCATTGATGCCCTGTTCGATGAGGATGAAGACGCCACCCTCGACTTGGATGCAGTGCTGGAGCGCGAAGTGCCCGCCCCCACCGACGAAACCTGGTTGGAAGAGTTGCAGCCCCAAGACCTAGACCTGCCCCTGGGCAAAATGGACACCGCGATCGCCCCAGCAATTGACCTTGGTGCTGAGGAACTGGCGGCAGAGGAAGAACTAGAAGAACTTGATTTTGGCGATACCAGCGATCTGCCTGACTTCACAGAGGATCTATCTCTTGATGATGCGGCCCAAAACCTTGAGCACCTGTTTGACGACGATGAACCAGAGGCAGTCGAGCCCGTCTCCTCAATTTTTGGTGAGGCGGAAGAAGCCACCGATCTAGGATTCGATGACTTTGACGGGTTGGAAGACTCCGCCACCCTAGATGACATTTTTGCCGATGGGGCCACCGACACAGCCACTACTGACCTGGACGATGATTTTCTACTGGATGACAGCGCCTTAGACCTGGGAGCGATCGCCGCCGAGGCAGACAGCGACCTGGACGATTTGCTTGCCGAACCCGATGCCCTCAGCAGTGACCACGACAGCACCGCGCCCAGTGATGATTTCCTGTTGGCAGATGACCTGTTGGCCGATGATGGGTTGGAGTTGGACGCGATCGCCCCGGATGAGAACAGTGACCTCGATCAACTGTTGGACGAAGATCTGTTCGGCGAAGCGCCCCTGGTCAGCGAAACCGGGCTTGATGACTTGGAACTGGAGTTAGATTTTGCCGCTGACTCCACGGGTACGCCTGCCACCTCCGCAGACGACAGCGACCTGGATGAGTTACTGGCAGATGACTTTGGTGACGATTTCTTTGCCGCCGATGCCGCGATCGCAGCTTCCGAGTTAGACGAACTATCCGCTTTGGCCATCGATGATCTGGGCCTATCAGACCTGGATTCAGACCTGGATTCAGAGGCGATCGCCAACGATACCGCTGACCCAGACCTGGGCGCGATCGCCGCCTTCGATACTGATGAGCTAGACGACCTGCTGGCCGACGATGACGCGCCCCTTGGAAGCCACGAATTTGACGATTTAGATAGTCTGTTAGCTGAAGATCACGGCAACGCCGATGACACCTTTGCCGATTTAGACGACCTGCTGAACGATGCAGAAATGCTGACCCCCGGCAGCGCCCCAGCCAACGGCAACGGGATGTTAAACTTCGCTAGCCCATCGACAGCTAGTGGAACCGACGACGACTTCGCCGATTTAGAAGCCCTGCTGGATGAAGAATCATCTGAAGTAACCGAAACCCACGATGACGCACTTAGTACGGAATTCGGAGATTTAGACGACCTCCTGAAAGAAGCCGAACAACGCATGGGCGGCTCCCCCTCTGTGCAACTCCGGAGTTCTGCCACCCAGGTACGGCGGCCCAACCGACCAGGGCGAGTCTTCAGCGAACAAACGATGCGTGTGCCCGTCAAGCATCTTGACAACCTGAGCAACCTGGTCGGGGAACTGGTCGTCAACCGGAATAGCCTGGAACAAGACCAAGAGCGGTTGCGCCAATCCCTCGACAATTTGTTGTATCAAGTTCAGCAGCTCGGTGATGTCGGCCAGCGGATGCAAGATTTGTACGAGCGATCGCTCCTCGAAAGTTCGCTGCTTGCCAGTCGGCAAGGCTATCGGGTGGCGGCCCTGCAAACCACCCTGCGGAAAGTTGCAGAATTAGAGCACGAGGCAGAAGACGACCACACCAGTTCCGTTGAATACGATCCGCTTGAAATGGATCGCTTTACCGGGTTTCACTCCCTCTCCCAGGAAATGATCGAACTCATCGTCCGGGTGCGGGAATCCTCTTCTGACATTGAGTTCATCGTCGATGAAACCGAACAAGTGACGCGGATGTTCCGCCAAGTGACAACCCAGTTGCAAGAGGGGCTGACGCGATCGCGCATGGTACCTTTTGCCCAAACTGCGGATCGGCTACCCCGTGCCGTTCGGGAAATTTCTCTGAAAGTGGGTAAACAAGCTGAACTGATCGTCGAAGGCCGGGAAACCCTGATCGACAAAATGATCCTGGAACAGCTTTATGACCCCATGACCCACCTGGTCAACAACGCCATCACCCACGGCATCGAATCACCCGATGTCCGAGTCGCCGCTGGCAAATCCCCCGCAGGCCGCATTACCATTCGGGCCTTCCACCAGGGGAACCAAACCATTATTTCCGTCTCCGACGATGGCGCTGGGATTGACGTAGAACGGGTCAAAGCCAAAGCGATCGAAAAGAGTTTGATCACCGCAGCAGAAGCCCAAACCCTATCCCGCTTGGATGCTTTCGACATCATCTTCCATCCAGGGTTCAGTACCAAAGACAAAGCAGATGCCTACGCCGGACGAGGGGTTGGCATGGATGTGGTACGCACCAGCCTGAGCGAAATTCGGGGGGCCATTAACACCGACTCAACGCCGGGTAAAGGCACCAATTTCACCATTCGCCTCCCGCTGACCCTCAGCATTTCCAAAGCCCTGTGCTGCATCAGCGATCGCGCCCGGATCGCCTTCCCGATGGATGGGGTCGAAGATATGCTCGATATCCCCAAAGAGCGCATTCAAACCGACGCCGAAGGAAACCCCTGCATCACTTGGCGCGACAGTGTGCTTACCGTCCGACACCTGAGTGATTTACTCGCCTACAGCCGCCATATGAGCCGTGGCAACATCTACGGTGGCAACCAGGAAGAAGATATTGTCTCCGTCGTTGTCCTCCGCAGTGCAGGTACCTTCCTCGCCCTCCAAGTCGATCAAGTGCTGGGCGAACAAGAAATTGTAATCAAACAACTTGAAGGGCCAATTCCAAAGCCTGTAGGCGTTGCCGGGGCCACCGTCCTGGGGGATGGGCGCATTATGCCCATCGCCGATGTCTTGGAACTCATTGACCTCTCGATGGGCCGAATCCGACGGGATGCTAGTGGCTCCCTGTGGGAACAAGATGGCATCGCAGCAGTGCAAGAACCCCCCGTCGTCAAGACCGAGCCAATGGTTCTCATCGTGGACGACTCCATCACCGTTCGCGAACTGTTGTCCATGACCTTCAACAAAGTCGGGTACCGGGTCGAACAGGCCAGAGACGGCCAGGAAGCCTGGGAAAAACTCCGGTCAGGGCTTCCCTGCGACATTGTATTCTGCGACATCGAAATGCCTCGGATGGATGGCTTAGAACTGTTGTCTCGCATTCAAAAAGACGTGAATTTGAAACAACTTCCGATCGCCATGTTGACCTCACGGGGGGCCGATCGCCATCGTCAAATGGCTGCATCCCTTGGAGCCAGCGGTTACTTCACCAAGCCCTATCTTGAAGAAGCTCTGCTTGATGCCGCCCAGCGCATGTTGAAAGGCGAACGACTTTTGGGCTAGGCTGACTGGATAGCTTCAGTTGCCTGCTCGCTGTGGCCCAAACCTAGCCCAGGAACAGGCACTCGCTGATCTTCCCGACGAGGCAAACCCAATGGATGACTTGCGTTGGTTGTTACCGGATGCAGCAGATCCGGTGCACGAAGCCTTAGCCGTGCACCAACTCACCCACGAATTCCACGACGAAGTGCGCTATCGGGATGAGTTTGAACAATACTGTGCCTGGTACACCGCCGTTGCCATCGCCAACCAACGGGAACACCAAAAAATGCAAGCTGATTTCAATTTCTTAGGCTGGTTCTATCGTGGCTCGTCAAATCACGGCTAAGGGGAAACCACCTAGGCGACGATAGCCAGGGAAAAACCGACTACAAAACCCGAATACAGCCATACCTAGGACAAGCAGCTGCGATCGCGAACCCGCCCACACCCGCAGCCAGAGTACAGGCCAAGCCGCCTAACGTTCCCACTGCAAAGTTCGACCGCGATCGCCCAAGCCAACCCAGTCAGTCAATGCCTGATTCAACCCACAACAATGACAACAGCGATCGCGCTATCTTGCCCCGGCGCTCCAGTGCCCAACGCCTGGGGCTAGAACCTCAATACACTCAGGTTTTTCCGGTCGGGTTTCTCCCAAGCTCACCCTGGCCCACCCAAGGCCATAACCAGCGAACTGCCGAGCCTCACAGTAGGGGCAGCGCCTTCGCCCCCGCGCCCCTGCCGTCTGTCTAAATTTGTTCTAGCTCGTGGGCTTGCAGATGAGCCCGAAATTTATTGGGAAACTTCACCAGGTAGGGAAAGTTGGCACTAATTGGTTTGCCATTCAGCTCTTTCACAACAGCAGCGACTTCACCCTCCAAACCTTTGATATCAAAGGCGGCTTGGCGATGCTCAGGGTGATGGTAAACAACCACAGACTGGGCAACGCGAACTTTATCTCCAACGGAGAATGACTCAGTATCAATTTTCATAGAGTTACGCAAACGCTGCGATCGCAGCAACGAATCCTTGAAGCCATATTTACAGCCTTTTTATCTTTGCATAAGACGGCTCATCCAGGAACGCTCCGTCCCCGTCCCACCGCATTAATTTATGTCTCTGGGCCAAAGCCAACCTGACGCTGGCCAGCCACAGGGCTCCCGACCGCCAGAGCAGTTCCCCTAAGGCTGTGGCGAAGGCTGCTCCACAGGTGCATCTGGACTTTGTAGCCCCATCGGATGAAAGTGCGCCCACAGAGCCACCCCGCCAATTAACAGCAACACCAACAACCACAACCAACGCCCCAGTTTGCTTTGGGATGGGGGAGAGGCTGGTGCCCCCGGTGCCGGTGCCGCCGCCTGATCCGATTCAAGCAAGGCCCGTGCCGATTCAGACCAGTCGGATTGCTCAATTGGGGTTTCTGGTAAGACCAGGGGACGAGCCGCTACCGTACTTTGGCATTGCATCAACACTACAGAAACATTGTCATAGCCATTTTTTTGGTTAGCCAGATCTAGCCAAGCCTGGGCCGTAGCCGCCAGCGATCGCTGCCCCCGGAATACCGCCCCCATCACCTCTCGCCACCCGGTTTCGACCAGATCGTTATCGCTCACGCCATCGGAACACAGCAGCAAAATCCCATCTTCATCAATGACCAAGCGCTGCACGGTGGGATGGATATAGTCAGCATCACGAGTCCCCAATGCCTGGATCAACGCGCCCGCATCCGGTCGTTGCAAGGCTTCGCGATAGAGCATTCGGCCCATGCGCACTTCCCGCACCGCCACATCATCATCCACCGTTAACCGATGACAACCGTGAGGGGTGAGCCAATAGGCTCGACTGTCACCCACATTGACGAGATAAAGTTCATGGCTATTGGGGGCCGTTTCGCCTGTGGAGGTCGCGATCGCCTGAGGTAACTGCAACGCCATGACCAAGGTTGTCCCCATGCGCCGTCGTTCTTCGCGCCCCTGGGCATTATTTTGACTGGCAATCAGGTCATTAATCACCCGCACCACGGCTTCCAACTGCTCCGTGACCACCGCCGGACTCAACAAATCTGAGGCAGTTTTCGCCTCCGTCAACAAGGCTTGGATCTGGAGTTTGAGGGATTGCACTGCCAGTTGACTCGCCACCTCCCCGCCTTCGTGGCCGCCAATGCCATCACAGACCACCGCCAAGTGGGGGAACACGCCATCTCCCGTGGGTTCACCTTGGGTCGTCAGTGGATAGCAGGTATCTTCATTGTGGGTGTGTTGGGGGCCGGGTTCGCTGGCTCCAGCCATCTGAAGATATAAGGGCGTTTGGGCCGCGTGGGTCAACAACAACTGGTTCAAGGTTTGGGCGATCGCCTCAAGCTCCACATTGGGCACATGCATTTGGTGACACAGCGATCGCAACGGTTCCGCCACCTCTGGCCGCGCCTGTTCAATCCAGGTCAACCACACATTGGCCAAGTCGCCCAGGTTGATGCCCAAACTCGCCGTGGGACTTTCGTCATCCACCAAGCCATCATCCCAAAACAACTGGCACAGCCGCACCCGCCAGCCATCCACCCGCACATTGTCGGCCACCAACAAACTGGCACTCACCCCCTGTTGGGCCAGCGGTTCCCACAGGTGCAGCAATTGCCACAGCCAATACACCTGCCGGGCCGCCGAAGCCGATTCCCACACCTGGGCGATCGCCGGGTACAAATAACCATTGCCATCTAGCGGCACATTTTCGAGCAACAAAATGGGCGATCGCAGCCCAACCTCGGTCGTTATCTCATCCGGCCCTTGATTCGCGCAAATCCCAAACACCTCTGGCACATGGAGCCGATAGGGATACAAAGACAAATACACCTGCATCTCATCCGGCAGTTCGACCGGCGGAAAATCAGGCTGGGCCGCTGGTTGGGTATCGAGCCAAATCTGCGGTGATTTGACAAAATAGCGTCCGTCTAGAATGCTCCCAACGGGCAACGTCAGCACCGCTTCCCCGATCGCCCACAAATACCGATATTCCAGGGGAGTCTGGCAGTTGGCACAGTCTGCCCGACCAAACTCATTTAACGGTGCCGTGCAACTACGGTTGGGACAACAAATTTGGGGCGGGGGAACAGTCATATTAGATTAAGCCTGGGGCACGAGATGTTTAACCCTGAGTCCGTTGAGCAAGCAAGGCAGCCAGTGAACCCCAAGCAGGTCGCTCGGACAAACAGCAACCACAAGGCTGTCAATCAGGCTATCAATGGGTAAGCGCAACGGTCATAACGACAACCATAGTCAGAGAACCTGGCCACACCAACCTGAGACAGGGCAAACCCGCTCTCCCAACCGGACACTGGGCGTAAGCACTTAAATTGAGTTGAGTAAACGTTCCAGTCATGACCAGAATTTCCACACTAGACTAGAAACAGGTCGAAGTATGGGTGGGTAAGTTGAGATCGGCTGAAATTGTTATTCAGAACCGCGATGATATTAGCTGGAAATGGCCAAATTGAAAATAGGTGAGTGCCATTCGCCCGTGGGCAAACCCATCTAGCCTTGCATCCGGGCCACGGGCGATCGCCCATTCCCCCCAGCAACCGCCACACCAGCCGCGGCTTTGAATGGTCGAATCGTAGCCGATCGACAAGCTCCCCTTTCGCGGCAACAAGCTGGGTTCACGAGGTAGTATGGCCTTCAGTTCAACGCTTATCTGGATTATTGTTGGCATCACGCTTTGTTGCAGTGAATTAGTGTTTCCAACCGCCTTTGTGGCCTTTGTTTTGGGGCTCAGTGCGCTGGCGATCGCCCTGGTTGCCACCTGGCTCCCCCCCGCCCTTCAGATTGGGCTGTGGGTCGGCCTTTCGGGCTTTTTAGTCCTGTTTTCGCGGCGTTTTGTGCGCGTTCGCGCCGCCAAACAGTTTGATGCAACCGAGGCCGAAACCCTTACCGCCATTCCCAAGGGGGAAAGTGGCCGAGTGTTGTATGAAGGCAATTCCTGGGCCGCTCGCTGCGATGATCACACTTTGGAAATTCCGGCCCACCAACGGGTCTATGTCATTGCACGGCAAGGCACCACCCTGATTGTCATGCCCCAGCATTTACTGCATTCCTAACCCGCCGCACAAGGTTCTGGGCCACTTCTGGCGTTTTCAGTCTGGGCAACGCGATCGCCAACCAACCTGGCCCAAGCCCAATTCACTTCACCTTGCCCGCCGTCTATGCGAAATCAACCATTAAACAGGAGCGTCCTATGTGGGAATGGATCGTCGGTTTGGCCATCATTGCGGGTGGCGTATCCAGTGTCAAAGTTATTGAACAAGGTAATGAATCTCTGGTGGAGCGATTGGGCGTGTACGATCGCAAACTGGAACCGGGCCTACGGTTTGTCATCCCTGTGATTGACCGCGTGGCCTACCGAGAAACCATTCGGGAAAAGGTGCTCGACATTCCGCCCCAACCCTGCATCACCCGCGATAACGTCTCTATTACGGTGGACGCGGTGGTGTACTGGCGCATCGTTGACATGGAGAAAGCCTATTACAAAGTCCAAAATCTCCAGAATGCGATGGTCAATCTCGTGTTAACCCAAATTCGGACGGAAATGGGCCAATTGGAACTAGATGAAACCTTCACGGCGCGATCGCAAATTAACGAAATTCTGCTTCGAGATCTGGACGTTGCCACCGATCCTTGGGGCGTGAAGGTGACACGGGTCGAACTACGCGATATCATCCCCTCCAAAGCCGTGCAAGATTCAATGGAGCTACAAATGGCCGCTGAACGCCGCAAACGGGCCGCCATCCTCACCTCCGAAGGAGAGCGCGAAGCCGCCGTTAACTCAGCGCACGGGAAAGCGGATGCCAGAGTCCTGGAGGCGGAAGCCCACCAAAAAGCCGTCATCTTGCAAGCAGAAGCTGAGCAAAAAGCTGTAGTCCTCAAAGCCCAGGCCGATCGCCAGAGCCAAGTCCTCAAAGCTCAAGCCACAGCGGAAGCCATCCAAATCGTGAATCAGGCCCTCAAAGCGGATCCCCAAGCCGCCGAAGCAGGCAAAGTCTTGTTGGCCCTGGGCTATCTGGATGTCAGCCACGCGATCGGGCAGAGTGGCAGCAGCAAAGTGATGTTCATGGATCCCCGCAGCATTCCCGCCACCCTGCAAAGTATGTTGGCGATCGTAGACAATACCTCGCCCAATTCTTAGGGATTGCCGCCCCCCTCCGGCCCAGGAATTTCGGCTGAAACGGCCAACTGCCCCCACTCCTGGGCTGATATGGGCTACATTAGATCATTAGATACAGTATTCCCCAGCTTTTAGCAGGAGACTAATGGCCTCTTCTTCGTCGATCGCGGTTCGAGAACTTCCCCTATTTCCACTGCCGGAAGTCGTCTTATTCCCAGGCAGACCCTTACCCCTCCACATTTTCGAGTTCCGTTACCGGATCATGATGAATACTATCCTGGAAACGGATCGACGCTTTGGGGTCCTGATGTGGGATCAAGCGCAAGGCAAACCCGCGACCGTTGGGTGTTGTGCCGAAATCGCCCAATTCCAACGCCTGCCCGACGATCGCATGAAAATCCGCACCATTGGCCAGCAACGGTTCCGCGTATTAGAATACGTCCGCGAAAAACCCTATCGCGTCGGCCTGGTGGAATGGATTGAAGATGCACCTCCCAGCCAAAACCTGCAACCCCTCGCAGATAACGTGTCTCAGTTGTTGCGGGATGTGGTGCGGCTGTCGGCCAAACTAACCGACGAAGAAATTGAACTGCCCGATAGCATCCCCGAATCGCCCCTGGAGCTATCCTACTGGGTCGCTAGCAACCTCTACGGCGTGGCGGAAGAACAGCAAGCCCTGTTGGAAATGCAGGCCACAGCCACCCGGTTAGAACGGGAAGCCGAGATCTTAACCTCAACTCGTAATCACCTCGCCGCCCGCACAGTCCTCAAAGACACGCTGAACGATACCCTCAAATAACCGTTCTGGCCAGTTGCCATGCCAGCGTAGGCGATTTCACTTCCCGGCAATTCCGTTGTCGGGATTTTCTGGCGGCTTTCTACCTCATCGGTTCAGAGCTAGCCTTTGGGGCCAAGGAAGGGCACACCCGCGATCGCGCCCCCATTCAACGTGCCCCGCTCCAGCCACTCCGAAACCCGTCCCCCCGTTTCCCCCGCACGATGTCGTGACCTCGGCCTGAGTTGATTGCAATAAACCTCAAGTTTGCCAGGGTGGATCTGAAATCTGATGGCAAAGGTCTTCCTTACACCACTGCCGGGATGAAGGTATTAAAAAATACCAAAGAGGAATCTCTCTCGCAGGTTCATCGCCCTTAGAAATTGGTAAAGATATGACGAAGAGCAGTTGATTTAATGGGCAATTCTACGGGGAATCGTTATCGTGAGGAACATCAACAAATATCCCCTCACTGAAAGCAAAAGGTTCTCCTATGCAAACGCTGCTCACTCATTCGCCATCGTTGATGACTCCGGTCAAAACACAGCAAGAAGCGGCGATCGTTGCGCCCAAAGGGGCCTTAAATGCGGAGACAGTCTTGGCGTTCAATCAACAATTGAACCACGCCGTTTTATCCAGTCGGCATTCCAGCCTCGTCGTCGATTTGCAAGATGTTGATGGGCTCGATAGTTCTGGGGTTATGGCACTGGTAGGGGCTTTCCGCTTAGCCCAAACTGCAAACAAGCGCTTTTTGTTGTGTTCTGTGTCCCAATCGGTGCGGATGATTTTGGAATTGACTCGTCTGGATCAAGTGCTGGAAATTATTGAAAGTCCTGTCGGCTAGGCGATCGCGCTGCTCGTTGCGGCCATTATGTGCCCCGTTTAACCTTTCTGGCTGCTACTTGATGGGAATCACCGGCACATAGCGGCGAATAAATTTTCGCAATTTCAATAGACCAATGGTTTCACGCGCTTTCTCCGAGACTTGGTTCGGGGGCCGAAACGGCGCTTCCTCCTCGGCTTGGAACACCGCGTATTCAGCGGGTGTCATGGGTTTCCCGTCAATCGGCGATCGCGCATCCAAAATCACTTCCGTTCGCAAAACTTCCTCTGGCACCTCATCTGGTGGTGGCAATGCCATACTCCCCTGGGGATAGCCCACGCCCAAGAGCAATACACCCGCGATGAGCCAGCGATCGCGTCTGTGGCGACGGCTGGCCGGACAAGCGAGAGCCGATGAAGGTTGCGTCATGACAATAGGTGGGAAGCGAAAGAGATCTAAAGTGCCGCTGCATCCCGGTGAAGCCACAGCTTGTTCAGTTTTAGCATGGTGCTTGGCCCTGGTGCGGGGTTCCCCCAACCAAAAAATTAACTGTCCTGAGCCTTCAGGCCGTTGCATCCAATCCTGGCGGCAAGGGTTCGTGGCACTGGTGGTGAATCGCCATAATGCGCTCAAACAGCCAGGGATAGCGATCGCGATAGGTTGGAATCCGGGCCAAAGGACTGAGCAACGCAGCGGCGGCCAGGTCGGCCACACTCAACTGTGCCCCCACCAAATAGGGCGATTGCCAGCGCCGTTCTAATTCCGCGATCGCCCGCTCCAATCGCAGTTTCGCTAAATCCACCGTCGCCCCATTGATCCCATATTGCCGTCGCACCACCTGAATCACCGCCTGGCTCATCAACGACGCATCCAGCGCCTTCCCCTCCTTCGCCCGAAAATCGTAGTAAACAAAGCGCGTCGCGACTCCAATACTTTCATCCAGCCAGTCTTCCAACATCCACGCCTGGGATTGCAACTGAGCATCGGCCAGATAATAGCTCGGTTCTGGCTGATAGGTCTGGAGAAAATGCAAAATCTGCGTCGAGTCAGCGATCGCCAAAGGGTGAGCGGCTACCTCTGGCAACAACACCGGCAACGTCGTTAACCCCGTGAGCGGGCGCAACCGCAAAACATGCAGCCCCGGCGTCAGATTTTCGACCGTGTAGGGAATTTGCTTATAGCCCAGAGCCAACCGGGCTTTGCGGCAATAGTGAGACGTACTGAACTGGAGCAAACGCATACAGAACCTTATGGGGTAGAGCTGGGGCTGGGCGATTCCGTAGGAGAGTCAGTCGGGCTGGGGGTAGCGGCAGGACTGGGTGATTCCGTGGGGCTGGGGGCAGCTTCCGGCGGAGCAAGTTCCTCCTCCGTGATGGGTGGGTTGGCACTCGGCGCACAGGCGGTAGTCGCGATCGCCAAACTACACGCCACACCTGCCAGTCCTAAGATGGGATGCCTCAAAAACCGTTGCATAATTTCACCACAGTCACGTTCACTCCATAAAAGCCTCGATTGTACAAGCCCAGCCAGCCTTCTTCGCGCCAGATTCGGCCCCCACCAAAACCAAAAATAACGTGAAGAACCCCCCACTTAGTACCTTTCACTACAGAAAGTCAGCCTAGATTTGCGCCTACACTAAAGCGTGTCAGATAAAGTGACCGCATCTACTGGGACTAAGCGGAGCGGTCTGTGTATAGCTGGTTGTGCCGCTTTTGCCAACAGGCAAACCCATAGCATCAGGACACGGCGAGCAAAGGCATCAGGGCCACCGTGAACGCCGGGTCAACCCAGCCACCGCTTGGATGTAGCCATGCACAAGCTAATGTCTTTTGTGGCAGTTAAGTTGGGTAATTATAGAAGCTCCCCAATAGTACGGATTGCGATTGCACCAATTGATTATAGTCTGACAGCAGTCTCTCTAAGCAGCACCCCTTGACAAGTACCAATCGTCACTCTGGTTGTACCTAAATCAGCCTAGGTTGAACCGTGCCAAGAAGAAGGGGCAGTCTCGGCTGTGTTTTTCCGCTGGCGGTCTACCATCACTGATTTTTTCCCTGAGGTCGATGGTGTTGTGTGTTTGGAGCGTGCCTGGGTGCTGGGCGCAGGCCCTAGTGTCAGTGGTTCTGGTCATTCTATTCTCTGAGTTTGGCTAAATCGTTGTCTAGATTTTTTGTCCCACTTTATTTATGGCGATTGAGTGTGGTGTTCCCTCGATTATGGTTACCCTGGATTTTTTTGCAGAAGAATTATCAACACGGTGCCTTGTTACGCCGCATTGTTGATCGCATTCGGAATTCGTTGGAATTACGGGTGATGGTGCAAACGGCGGTGGATGAAATTGCTGCATCAATGCAGGTCGATCGCTGTATCTTTTTTTGGTATTTCCATGACACCAACCGGGTGCAAATGATTTGCGAAAGTCGCTGGCCCGTGGGGTCAGTGCCGGGGAAAGACAGTGCGAGTGCGATGGCCTTTTATCCGGCGGGCTACGTCCCTATGGAGACGTTTGGGCCGCTGGCCAGCGCGATCGCCCGAGGGCAATTGGTCGTCCAACATCATCCCCGGTGGTGGTGGCACAAGGGCAAGGGGGGAACTGCTACGTTTTCAGGATCTCCGATTTTGGGGGAACGGGCAAACCTCATGGTGCCGCTGAATACCCAGGATGGGGCAATTGGCTTTATTGGGTGTTTGTCTGATCGGCCTCGTTGTTGGAGCGCGACGGAACTTGATTTACTGCAAGCGATCGCCCAGCAACTCACGATCGCGATCGGGCAAGCCCAACTGTATGAACAAACCCAAAAACAAGCCCAACGGGAACGCCTGGTGAACCAGATCACCGCCCAAACCCGCCAAAGCTTTGAACTGGCCGATATTTTGCAAGGGGCGATCGCCCGTCTGCTGGATGCACTTCAGGTCGATCGCTGCCTCGTGCATTTAGTCGATGAAGGGAGCGAAGCCGCCACCCCAGAACACGCCACCGCCAGCAAACGCCTGACCTCCCACTATGCCGTCTCGCCGGAAAAGCACCTTTATGAGGTGTGTCGAGAGCCGTTTGAAGTATCCACCAACGAATTTGACTTGAATGGCCCCATTACCCAATGGGTGATTACTAACCGACGGCGGGTTGTCATTTCCGATGTGACGATGGATGAACGCATCGGCCCGAACAACGTGGAATATCAACGGGCAGAAATCAAATCCTCGTTAGTGGTGCCCGTGCAAACCAAAGAGGCGCTGTACGCTATTTTGTATTTGAACCAGTGCTCCCAGATTCGGTATTGGTCTAAAAATGATCAAAAACTGGCCCAGGCCGTGGCCGATCAGTTGGCCATTTCCATTCAGCAAGCCCGGTTGTATGCCCAAACCCAGGAACAGGCGATCGCCAGTGCCGACCAGGCACAACACCTGGCGGAAACCCTCCGAGAGTTGCAGTTAACCCAGGCCCAGTTGATCCAGAGCGAAAAAATGTCGAGCTTGGGGCGGGTTGTTGCTGGCATTGCCCACGAAATCAACAATCCCGTCAACTTCATCTATGGCAATCTGCCGTATATCGAAACCTATGTGCATGATCTGGTGACGCTGCTCAAGATCTACCAGGCCCACACCTACCCACCGCCCACTGCTGCCCAGGCATTAATGGATCAGATCGAATTGGACTTTGTGTTGATGGATCTGCCGCGCATTCTCAAGTCCATGCACGGGGGGGCAGAACGCATTCGCGAGGTTGTGGCTTCCTTGCGGAATTTTGCCCGTCTGGACGAAGCCCAGTACAAACGAGTTGATCTCCACGAAGGCATTGAAAGTACACTGCTCATTCTTCAAAGCTATCTGGCGGACGATGTGCAAATCATTCGTCGCTATGCGGAATTGCCCACCGTGGAATGCTATCCTCGCCAACTGAATCAGGCCATTCTCAATATTGTGTTGAATGCGATCGACGCCTTAAACAGCTACGCAAAACCCCACAAACAAATTGAGATTCGGACGGAGATCATTCCCCAAACTGACCTTGAGCGATCGCTCGTTCGTATTGTAATTGCAGACAACGGCCCTGGCATCGACCACACCATTCAAGCCAAAATTTTTGATCCCTTTTTTACCACTAAACCTGTGGGGCAAGGGGCCGGGCTGGGGTTAACCGTCAGCTACCAAATTGTGGTCAACCAGCATCACGGCCAACTCAAATGTGTTTCCGAACCGGGATTTGGCACAGAATTTACCCTGGAATTACCGATTTACCAACCCTTGCCCAGTTCAACCTTGCCTAGCCAAACCTTGCCTAGCCAAACCTTACCTAGCCAAACCTTAACCAGCCAAACCTTGCCCCACGCCGATGCACGCCCAGACACCAAGCTGAGCAACGGCAGCCACCCCATCGAAGCTGAACTGGCCCAAGGGGTCGTGATGCGCGGGCAAAGTCGCGACGGCAGTTAACGGCACCCGGTAATTCTTCAATTGGGGATTGCGATTGGGCTTTGCCATCAGCCCGCCGATGGGTAGCCGGGGGGAGCAAACACCCCCGCAAGCGGCACTCAGAGAGTTGGGGCTTTTTTGGGGGTCAACACCCCAACCGTTTCCCAGGCCGATTGCACCGCCAGTTGTTCGGCGCTGGCGCTACCATACAGTTCTCCGGCTACATCGACTAGGATTTTGGCTGCCCGTTTGAAATTGGCTCTAGCCCGCAGGCGATCGCGCAGGGCAATGTACCAAATCTTGCCAGCTTTCTCCCAGGCATAGCCACCCATCGCCGTTGCCGCCAGATAAAACGCCCGATTGGGAATCCCAGAATTGATGTGAACGCCAGCATTGTCAGCCGTGCCCGTGTAAAAATCATCCACATGGCCTGGCTGGGGATCCTTCCCTAAAACGGGATCGTCGTAGGCAGTCCCCGGTGCCTTCATTGAGCGAATGCCCACCCCATTCACTTTTTCCGTCAATAATTCAGCCCCGATGATCCAGTCCGAGTCGGTCACAGTCTGGTTGAATAACCGTTGTTTGACCAAAATGCCGAATACATCTGACATGGATTCGTTGAGGGCACCGGATTCGCCGTAGTAAATCAACCCAGCTTCATATTGGGTGACACCGTGGGTTAATTCGTGCCCAATCACATCCACAGACAACGTAAAGCGATTAAACAGTGCGCCATCTCCATCGCCATACACCATTTGGCTGCCATTCCAAAAGGCGTTGTCATAGCGATCGCCATAATGCACGGTGGAATCTAACCGGAGGCCGCGATCGTCAATCGAGTTTCGCCCAAACACCTCGTCATACAGTGCAAAGGTGGCCCCAGCCCCGTCGTAGGCTTCATCAACGGCCCCATCGCCCATCGGCGCATCGCCTTCACCCCGTCGCAATTTGCCCGGTAGTTGGGTCGTATTTTCAGCATCGTAAACTGTGCGGCGTTTTTCACCAGCGGGAATTCCCAAGGCAAAACTAAGCACGCCCATCACCTCGCGTCGGCCCCGAAACTGCTCCGATGCAACTAAGGTTTGCAGGGCGGCAGTTCGTTCCTGCTCGTTCCCATTTTTCACAATTTCCTCGGTGATGTGGGGAGGAATGATGTAGCACACCGGGCAGACACACCGTCGCAAGCGTTGACCCAGCCAGCCGGAGGCAGCAATCTGAAACACCATACATTCTCCTAGGGGTGAGGTGGGGCTTTGGGGCGATCGCGCAGGACATAAACCACTTGGCGCGATCGCCCATCCTCCCAGTCTAGGCACGATTTGGGGATCTGACTGCTCCCCTCAAGGTACTGTTACACAGACACGCCTTCAGACAGACGCGCCTTCCGGCTGGGCATTCCGCGCTGGGTTGACCATGATTCCCAGACCGGGGCGATCGCCAGGCACCAAACGGCCATTTTGCAAGGTTGCGCCCAGAAAGGGATCATCCACCAAATTAAGGTGACTATCTAGATCAATATGGTGGGCTAATGGGGACAAATGGGCCAAAGCTGTATTCAACAACGAACTATCGGAATAGCACCCAAACATCACTTTCAGGCCACACGCTCGCGCCGTATGAATCATCCGCAAGGCTTCCGTTAAGCCCCCCGCTTTCATGAGCTTGATGTTGATGCCGTGGACGCGATCGGCCAGGGGCAAAATGTCATAACTGGTGAAGCAACTTTCATCGGCAAAAATCGGCAAAGGAGACTGGCGATACAGTTCCAGGAGATCCCCTTCTTGACCTTTGGCCAGGGGTTGTTCAAGGTACGTAACGCCCTGTTCCGCTAACCAATCTGCCATAGCCAGGGCATCGGCCAAACTCCAGCCGCCATTGGCATCCACACTGATGTGTTTGATCTGGGGGGCAGCAGCTTTGACGGCCAAAAGCATGACGCGATCGCGGTCAATGCCTTCCGGATGGCCCAGTTTGACCTTCAGGGCTTGAATTCCTTGAAACGGCATGGCCATTGTGCCCTCTCCGAGCCAATCTCGTACCCGTTCTTGGGCTCCTTCGGGGGTATTGATCCCAATCGTGACAGAGGTTAGGGGAATGCGATCGCGCTCCAGGCCCCAAATGGCCCAGAGTGGGAGATCGGCCTGTTTACCCAACCAATCATGCAAGGCCACATCCAGCGCGGCCCGCGCCGCCGAGGGCAACCGAGCATCATTCATAATCCGCTCAATCCGCTGCCGTTCCACCGGATTCAAAGCTTTAAGTAACGGTGCAATTTTTTGGAGCGATCGCGCAATCTCTTGGGTAGTTTGGGCGACTTCGCCAATGGAAAACGGCGAGGCTTCCCCCCAACCCCGAATCCCGTCATGTTCCACTTCCACCCAGACGTTGGTGGTTTCGGCGGTGGTGCCCCGGCTAATTGTCAAAGCAAAGCGCTTATGCACCGTAAACGTCGCAATCCGAAGTTGCATAATTCCGTCGTTTTGATAAATGGCTTGATCAGTGCAATGACCAGAAAATTGTTAGAAAAAACATAGGTTAAAACTGCCCTCCAACTTACCACCAATCCTCCAAAACTATCTGTTTGGTGATGACGCGATCGCACTGCGGCGGCGTGTTGCAGCAAACCGCACGACCCACCCAAAGTTGCCATAATGCTGGCATGAACGTGCTTTTCCGAATCCAATGGGGATGGGTCGCGATCGCGCTATGCTGGGCGATCGTCCCGATTGTCTTTTCTGTATCCGCTATGCCCGCGCCTGCCAAACTGTTGACTGATCCATTCTTGCAACTGCCCACGGCCACCAGCGTGAATGTGGTGTGGTTCACGGAATTTGCTGGCACCCAACACTGGGTTACCTATGGCGATCGCCTGGAACTCAAAGTCTTAGCCCAAACCAGTCGCCTCCAACGCACCCGAGAAGATGCCGAGTCTAATCTGCCCCACCCACCGGCCCCACCCACCTATCGACCTATCTGGCGGCACGAAGCCACCGTCACCGGCATCCCCCGCAACACCCGCACCGCCTACCAAGTCACCAGTGTGCGCGAGGATGGGCAAACCGTCAGCAGTCGGCAATTTACCCTGGCAACGGCCCCCAGCCCAGGCCAACCGATGACCATCCTCCTGACCTCCGACCACCAACTCAAGCCAATGGTGGCCGCCAACTTGCAAAAGGTGCAAGAAACCGCCGGGCAGGTGGATCTTGTCTTAGTCGCAGGGGATTTAGTTGATGTCCCCGATCGCGCCTCCGAATGGTTTGATGATGCCGCTGGGGGGGCATTCTTCCCGGCTTTACAGGGTTTGGCCCACTATGACTTGACCAAAGGAAACCACACCCGCCGCTATCGGGGTGGCGAAATTATTCAACACGCCCCCCTGTATACCGCCCTTGGCAACCATGAAGTGATGGGTCGTTTTTCCCTCAGTCGCACCCTCAAAGAGCAGTTTAGAGACGCCATCCCACAGGCGATCGCGGCCCGTCGCTATGAAGACCAGATCGAAACCATCAACCCGACGGAACACCCCGCCGTCCAAGCCGCCTGGATCAAAAATCACTCTTTTAACACCGACACCTACGCCGAAATCTTTACCTTACCTGAAAGCCCATTTGGGGACGAACGGTACTATGCAGTGACATTTGGTGACTTGCGGTTAATCGTGTTATACGCCACCACAGTTTGGCGATCGCCCCTGCTTGACCCAGAAACCCGTGGTAAATATCGCGAACGGGCCACCGATTTTGACCAACCCGATGCCTGGGGCTGGGGGCAACATATTTTTGAACCGATCGCCAAAGGCAGCCCCCAATACACCTGGCTGGAACAAGAACTGCAAAGTCCGGAATTTCAGCAGGCCAAATACAAAATTGTGATGCTCCACAATCCGCCCCACTCCCTGGGCGAAAACAGCGTCCCCGCCTTTACCGATCCAGTGCAAATTATTGAGCGCGACAACCAGGGGCACATCACCGCCATTCGCTACGAATACCCCACCGAGCAGGATTACTTTACCCGCGATCTACTGCCCCTCCTGGAAAAAGCAGGCGTACAACTGGTCTTTTGCGGCCATTCCCATCTGTGGAATCGGTTCGTCAGTCCTGGGGGCATGCATTTTCTGGAATCTTCGAACGTGGGAAATTCCTATGGTGCGTATGTCGGCGATCGCCAGCGGCGTGTCCCCGAAAACTACCAGGAACGCTATGCCGCAGTCGGCGACCCCAACGGCTTAACGGCAGTAGTACCCACGATCGCCCCTTTGCAGGATGACACCGGGCACCCCCTCCCCTACATCGCCAGTAACGACCTGACCGTCTTTAGCCTGTTCGACAGCGATCGCGGCACTGTCAGCAGCTACTACTTTGACACCCGAAAACCAGACTCAGCGATCGTCAAATTTGACGAGTTTCACCTGGACTGAACCCAGACAAAACCCCAGACATTCACCAGCACACCAATCTGGATATCTGGACATTGGTAAGGGCACCCCTTATTGGTGTCCCAGAGACATAGAGAAAAACCTTGTGGCGGCCCAGGCATCGGGAATGCTCCCAGTTCACGCCACGCATTGGTGTGTCTTTATCGGCTCAAGCCTTGAGTCTCGTCAGCAGGGCGGGTAGGGTAGACGTGAGTTAACCCATTCATGGATTCGACCCATCCACCCACTACGGTACGTTCATTACCATGTTCAAACTCATTACTGTTTTTTGGGCTTTTATTCTCATTGCCGTGTTGATTTTGGTTGGGCGGCTGATTCGCCAACGAATTGGCCTCCTGCGATCGCTGTTTATTCCCAGTTCCATCGTCGCGGGGGTCGTGGCCTTGCTCTTGGGGCCAGGAGTGCTCGGTGCGATCGCCAATAGCGTAACCCCTGGTTCGCCCCTCGCCACTGGCGTTTTCGCCCCCGAAATCCGCGACGTGTGGAGCCAATCCCCCAGCATTTTCATCAACATCGTATTTGCTTGCTTATTTTTAGGAGAACCCATTCCTGGCCCTGGGGACATTTGGCGCAAAGCAGCCCCGCAGGTCGCCTTTGGGCAAACTCTGGCCTGGGGGCAATATGTGGTGGGTTTGCTACTGTCTATGCTGATCCTCACCCCCGTTTTTGGGATGAGCCCGATCGCCGGAGCCTTGATTGAAATTACCTTTGAAGGGGGGCACGGCACCGCCGCCGGGATGGCTGGCACCTTGCAAGAACTGGGGTTTCCCGAAGGAGCCGATCTGGCGCTGGGACTGGCCACCGTGGGCATTGTCTCAGGCATTGTGGCCGGCACCTGGCTGATTAACTGGGGTCACCGCCACCATCACATTCAGGTCAACCAACTGGAGACTGGGACACTGGACGACGAACTCACCCTAGAAGACGGCCATCACCACCCCCTCGACAGTGCAGAAACCCGCGCCGCCCGCGTGCGGTTGATACAAGATTTGTTGATTGATCCCCTATCGCTGAACTTTGCCTTTGTTGGGCTAGCCATCATCATCGGTTGGTTTATTTTGGAAGGCTTGAAAGCACTGGAAGCCGCAACCTGGGGCACAACTGGCCTGAAGCTCATTCCCTACGTGCCGTTGTTTCCGATGGCGGTGATTGGGGGAATTGTGGTGCAAATCGTTTTGGTGAAGCTGAATCGCACCTATCTGATCAGTCGCCCCCTCATTGCCCGGATTGGTGGTGTCGCCCTGGATGTGACGATTGTGACGGCCTTAGCGACGATTTCTCTGGCGGCGATTGGGGCAAACTTTGGGCCGTTTGTGTTGCTGGCGATCGCGGGCATTCTCTGGAACGTGCTGGTGTTCGTCTTTTTGGGGCCACGGTTGCTGCCGTCCTACTGGTTTGAACGGGGCGTTGGCGATATGGGCCAGTCGATGGGGGTCACATCCACGGGCCTGTTATTGATTCGCATGGTGGATCCCCAAAACCGTTCCGGGGCGCTGGAAAGCTTTGCCTACAAGCAATTGTTTTTTGAACCCATTGTCGGCGGGGGACTGTTTACGGCGGCGGCCCCAGCGTTAATCACCCAATTTGGCCCGTTCCCGGTGTTTCTGCTCACCTCGGCGTTGCTCGTGTTCTGGCTTGTTTTCGGCTTCGTGAACTTCAAGCGAATGCGCCAAGCGGACGTCCCCTCCCAGTTGTCTTAGGGCGAAACCGCTGGTTCCAGGGCGATCGCCAGTTGTTCTGCCAAATCCGCGATCGCCTCTTTTTGGGCCAATTGCTCCAGCCATTCTGCCGGAATCGCCTCCAGCCCATAGGCCAAGCCCGCCACCCCCCCGGTCACAGCGGCAGTGGTATCGGTATCGCCCCCCAAGTTGACCGCCTGCAACACCGCAGCGGGATAGGAATCAGTATTCAGCAAGCACCAGAGCGCCGCTTCTAACGTGTGCACCACATAGCCCCCCGACTCGATCGCGTCAATGGGAGTCTGGGCGATCGCGCCACTGAGAATCCGGTCAAAATGCGCCAATTCCTGGCTAAAGGGGGCCACTGCATAAAACGGTTGGATGAGCTGAATCCCTTGCTGATAGGCCGTTTGGAGAGAGTGCCCCTGTAACAGCAATACGGCAATGCTGATGTAAATCCCACAGGCCATTTGCGATCGCGGATGGGCGTGGGTAATGCCAGCAACCTGGTGAGTGCATTCCAGCAATTCAGCAAACGGCAACTGCGCATAGCAAAACGCCATGGGCAAAATCCGCATTAATGCCCCATTCCCGTTGCTGCGATCGTCCGTGCCCCCCGACTGGGTGGGCGGTACCCCCTGCAAAAGCTGAAAAATCGCCGCTTGGGTCGCATTGCCCACATCAAACACCTCCCCGTGGGGAGTCCAGTCCGCATCGGTATACCAGCGACAAAAATTATCCGCGATCGCCTCCAGGCTAAACCCATCGATCATCGCTGCCACCAGGCCCAACGTCAGGGAACTATCGTCTGACCAGGTGCCGGGGGGCTGGTTCCATGTGCCATAGCCCCGCATGGTCGTCACCGGATCGGCTTGGCGGGTTGCCCGACTGCTGAATTCCACCGGAACCCCGAGGGCATCGGCAATACACAGTCCAAATAAACCAGAAAGAATCGCCTGTTTGTGTGTAGTCATCTCTATCTACGGGTTGAGTGGTGTGCCCCAAATGGATCGGTGCAGTTCATCTAGATCGGTGAATGAGCTAGACGAAGTATGCATCCGTTCTCTCTTCTATTGTTAAAGCATGAACGTCAACGCGCTGATGCCCCGTCAGCCAGACCCCTTGAAGGAGGGCGGAACCCCTATGATTCAACTCAATTCGTCCCTAACGATTTTGATTGCAGAACAAACATTCAGTGTGGCCGAGGCGATCGCCCAGAGTCTGGCCCAAAACGGGTATCGGGTTGTTGGCATGGTGCACACCACCGACCAGGCGATCGAAACCGCCATCCTGCAAGTGCCAGATATTGTGTTAATGAATGTCTCCCTGGCCGGCACTCTGGACAGCCTCACGGCAGCGCAACAGATTTATGACACACTCAACTGCCCGGTTGTATACCTGTCCACCCTGACCAAACCCTTGGCCGATATTGAGGGCACCCAGTTAGTCCCCATCCACGGTTCCCTGGTCAAACCGTTCACTGCCGATGCCCTGGACACAGAAATTGTCGCCACGCTAGCCGCTTACCGGGCCTACCGCCTCCAGCAGGCTACCACCACCAACCCCATCCCCCTGGACACGCCCGATACAGCCCTGGAACTGGGGTTAGCCGATCAATGGCTGTTGCGGTTGTTGGCCGTTGCCAGCCAAATGTTACCGATTCCCCGCATTTTCTTTCAAGCCGAGACGTTGATCATCCTGACGGAAACCACAGACAGTGCGCGATCGCTCAGCGACTTCTGTCAGGCGGCTCAATTGCCCTATTCCTACCAAATCTTTACCTGGCAGTGGCAACACCACCAATATTTGCCCTACGACCACGCAGCATGAACCAGCCGATCAAAGAGACCGGGAAATGCCCAGACCCCGCTTAACTCAAAGCTTCTGAGAGACAGTCAGCGGTTGCCTCCACCAGGGCGATCGCGTTTTCATACATCATCCGTGTTGGCCCCAAAACGCCCACACTCCCCACGGGGACTGTTCCTTTGTGATAGGTAGACGACACTAGCGCACAGGACTGAATGGGTTCCAGCGGATTTTCCGCCCCAATGCGAACCGTCACCCGGCGATCGCTTGGTTCTAGTTTCGGCTCAAAAATCAACGGCAACAGTTGATCCTGTTCGTCTTCCAGCAAATGGACAATCATTTGGATTTGTTGCACTTCCGAAAATTCGGGTTGGCGCATCACTTCGGAAAGGCCACTGATCATAATTTGGGTGCTGGTGGGGGTTTGCGATCGCCGGGAAACTTCTGCCAATACCAGCTTCAAAAAGTCGCCATAGCGTTGAAATTCTCGATCCAGCTCACGCCAATCCATACTGGCCAGTTCCGCGATCGCCTTACCCCGTAACTGGCTGTTCAAAAAATTCGACAAAATCTGCAATTCCTGCTCCAGCAATTCCGCCGCCAACAGCGACTCCCCATTCCCCAACATGGGCAAATCCATTAACGCCGATTGGGTTTCATAGGAATCGGTGACAAAAATCAACATGACCCGGTTGGCATCCACAGGCACCAGTTGCACATGGCGCAGATGGGTCACATAGGTTTGGGGCATGGTAATCAGGGCAATGTAACCGCTGACGGTTGCCAAAATCTGGGAAGCCCCCCGCAACATCGCTTCCAAACTGTGGTCGCCCTGGTGCAAGCGATCGCTCAAAATCCCTTCCAGTTGCGTCGAAAGTTCCGTCGTCGGAGTCATCAACTTATCGACATATAACCGATAGCCAAAATCCGATGGGATGCGCCCTGCCGAGGTGTAGGGCTGGTATAACAACCCCGATTTTTCCAACATGCCCATGACATTGCGGATGGTGGCCGAACTCACGCTGAGATTATATTCCTTGACCAGCGCCTCTGAGCCGACAGGTTCGGCGGTGGCAATGTAGTGGCGGACTGTGGCCCACAGCACCTGTTGTTGACGATGGGTAAGACGAAATTGGGATGACATTCAGGGATTTTTTAAAGAGATTAATTAACGTGAATGGAAGAAAATCGCTTGGAAAAAGAACGCACCCGCCGGAGCAACAAGCGTTTGCCAATTAAAAGGATGACGTTATGGCCCAGGAGGTGGGCGATCGCGCCAGGGACACCGCCGCTCACCGCACTCCCAATCTTGGGTTATCATCCCGCATTTTAAGGGAGAAAAAAGTGCGACCAGAACCAGCCCCCCGGAGGAAGGCCAATTTGCCTATTGATCTTGCCTTTACTATACGGTGTCTCCCCCAAGACCGCACCGACCCAAGGTTACTTGTGCCCCCGCTGGAGCCTGCCCCAAGCCACGCGCGATCGCCCCGGCCCCGCTCAGCCCCCGTGCCTTAATAGGTCGGAACGGCGGGATCCACCATCACCGCATAGGCATGGATGCCACCCCCCACATTTTTCACATTAGTAAAGCCCTGACTCAGCAACCACTGGCACATCTGGGCCGATCGCATCCCGTGGTGACACAGCACCAGCGTTTCTTTCGTTGGGTCGAGGTAGGTCACAATCTGCTCCGACCACTGGCTATAGTTACTGAGCGGAAGGTTTATGAAACCGGGCAGTGCGGCAATTTCTAGCTCTTGGGGTTCGCGCACATCCACCAATTGGCGATCGCCCTCCGGTTCTGCCAAAAGTTGAGCCAATTCTTCAACGCTGATCTCTGGGATGGAAGCACCGTACATAGACATCGTTCAGTAAACACCACGCCCCTACATTAGCAGGTCAAGCTTCATCGTTGCGGGCCATACCACCAGCCCCAGCCATCGCGATCGCCCCCGTGACCTCCCGCAAATAACCAGATTTTCTGACATTCAGAACGAGAACATTTATCCACGATTGTTGGTCGCTTCAGTCTCCACTACACTGCAAATGACTGATTTTATTTCTTGAGCCAACCATGACCATAACGCCCAGCGAAACCCAACAGGCTTCTGCCGCAACGAAGGTAAAAATTCTGAGCGAGGCCCTGCCCTACATCCAGCAATTTACCGGCAAAACCATTGTGGTGAAGTATGGGGGAGCCGCCATGAAAGACAGCACCTTGAAAGACCAGGTGATTCGGGATGTGGTGTTTATGTCCTGCGTGGGGATGCGGCCCATTTTGGTGCATGGGGGCGGGCCAGAAATTAACACCTGGCTGGATAAACTGGGCATCGAGCCGCAATTTAAAAACGGCTTGCGCGTGACCGACGCCGCCACGATGGATGTGGTGGAAATGGTGTTAGTCGGTCGCGTGAATAAGGAAATTGTGTCGTTGATTAACCAGGCAGGCGGAGCGGCGGTGGGCCTGTGTGGGAAGGATGGCCACTTGATTCAGGCGCGGCCTGCCGATGCCGAAGGGGTGGGCTTTGTGGGCGAAGTTGCCAGTGTGGATCCCAGCATTTTGGAGGCGATCGTCAATGCGGGGCACATCCCCGTGGTGTCCAGTGTGGCGGCGGACGAAACCGGACAAGCCTATAACATCAATGCTGATACGGTTGCGGGGGAAATTGCTGCCGCCCTCGGAGCCGAAAAGTTGATTTTGTTGACGGATACAGCGGGAATTTTGCGGGATTATCACGACTCTGCCACATTAATTCCCCGGTTGGATATTGCGGAAGCACGGCAATTGATTGCGGAGGGCGTGGTATCGGGGGGGATGATCCCCAAAGTGACCTGTTGTGTGCGATCGCTGGCCCAAGGGGTAAAAGCAGCCCACATCATTGACGGGCGGTTGCCTCACTCCCTCTTGCTCGAAATCTTCACCGATTCTGGCACTGGCTCCATGATTGCCTCCTCACCGTGGACTTAAGCTCCAGTGGGCAATGGCTCAGGTTTGGGCCTGTACCCCGATCGCGGCGGCGATCGATGGCAGGCCCTGGCGTTCCAGCATAGTCAGCAAGCCTTGCAAAATGCGGCGCACCATCCACGGCCCCTCATAAAACCAGCCGGTATAAAGCTGCACCAAACTGGCCCCCGCCGTAATCTTTTCCCACGCATCCGCCGCCGTAAACACCCCGCCCACCCCGATAATGGGCAACTGCCCCTGAGTTTCTCGGTAGATGAACCGGATCACCTCCGTCGATCGCTGGCGAACGGGTGCCCCGCTAATGCCCCCCGCTTCTTCGGTGATGGGTTTGCCGGTTTTGGCGATGATGGCGGTCTTTAGGCCATCCCGACGGATGGTGGTATTGGTAGCGATGATGCCCGCCAGGTGATGAGTTTGGGCCAGGTCAATCACATCGGCGATCGCGTCCCATTCCAAATCCGGGGCAATTTTCACCAACAGGGGTTTGCGACGAGTGTTGGCCGCCTGGAGCGCTGCCAAAATCGGGCTGAGTTGGGCCTTGTCTTGCAGCGATCGCAAACCGGGGGTATTCGGAGAACTGACATTGACCACAAAATAATCGCCCCAGGGTTCCAATAACTGAAAACTGGTGACGTAATCCTCAGCGGCCTCCTCCAGGGGCGTGACCTTCGACTTGCCCAGGTTAATCCCCAAGGGAAACGATCGCGCCGGAGCCTCAGCCCAGCGAGTTTGCAGGCGATCGGCCAGGGCTGCGGCCCCCTGGTTATTAAACCCCATCCGGTTCAGTGCGGCCCAGTCTGCCGGGAGGCGAAACAGGCGGGGCGGGGGGTTGCCCGGTTGAGCATGGCGAGTGACTGTTCCCAATTCTGCAAACCCAAACCCAAAATAGGGCCAAATGCCAGACGCAACCCCATCTTTGTCGAACCCAGCAGCCAACCCAATCGGATTTGGAAAGGCAATACCCCAAACTTTTTGTTCTAATTGGGCATTCTGAAGAGTGTAGAGGGCTTGGAACTGGCGCAAAACCAACCGTTGCCAGGTTGCCCCTGGGGGCTGATCCAGTTGATGCAGAGTTTTGAGGCTTTGCTGGTGCAGCCATTCGGGGTCGGCGCGTAAACCCGAAAATAAAATTGGGCGAATAAGTAACTGATACAGGTCAAAATGGGAACTTTGTTGCATAGAGGCAGTTGGATTCGTCCGTTTATGTGGATTTCCAGCAGGTTTGTTCGGGGTGCCTGCATTAGGATAGAAGCATCTGTGAGTATTACGGGTGGGGTGCTGGTTTGTCCACAATTTGGAGTTAGTCCCGCGCGATCGCCCAACAACGCCAGCGCCACGAGGAGCAAGCCAGCGTAGCCTTGGGTGCCAATTCCCCGTTTGCCCAGCCTCAAAGCCAGCGATTCCAGGTTCGCCTCAACCGAATCGTTCTATCATGCTTCCACTCATCGCCCTTAATTCAGTTATTTATAAACTTCCCTGGAAATGGTTCAACAGCAAGAGCCAAATACTTACGACAAGCAACTCGTAGCCTTGGGGCGAGTCTTACAAACCTTGCGCGAAGAAGAAGATTCCGACGTCTTAATTGAAACGGTCATCAGTTTTCTCAAGTCAGAGTTTGCTTACAGTCTCATTTGGGTGGGGCTGTACGATCGCCTGGAACATCGGTTGTTGGGCAAAGGCGGTGTCGCACCGCTCCCAGATGCCGCCTTTTTGAAGCAGCGCTTTACCCTGAATCCGGGGGATGTGCTGGAGCAAGTGGTGATCCAGCAGCGACCGATGGCCATCCCCGACTTGCGCGAAGAATTGCGGGCGGGGGAATGGCGGAAAGCGGCCCAAAAGTACAGCATTCAAGGCACGGTCATTTTTCCCATTCGCTACCGCGATCGCTGCTACGGTGTCGCCTTAATGGGTTCGCCCCATTGGGGCATTTCCCCCAAATCCGATGAAAAAGCGCGGTTGTCCATGATCTTGGGCGAGTTTGCCGCCTCGTTGTTCAAGATCGAAACAGAATGGCAACGGCAACAAACCAAACACCCCGATGAACCGCTCCTGAACTTATTGACCCAGATGCGATCGCTCTCTGGGCTTGGCCCCCGGCTCGAAGCCGTCGTCGAAGAAACCCACCAGTTTATCGAACCGACCCGCACGAGTATCTATTGGTACGAGCGAGAACGGCGCTACTTTTGGCGACGACTGGGCAACCGCCAACGCACCACGGGTTTTGGCGAGGCCAATCAACCTGCCTCCGGAATTACAGCCCAGGAAGTCAATGGCTTTTATCAGGCTTTGCTGGCGGATCAAGTGGTGTCCATTGGGGAAGCCCACAGTTCCCTTAAAGCGGATATCACCAGTCGGTTGATGCAGCAAATTCGGGCGCGATCGCTCCTGGCAGCGCCCATTCTGTTTCAAGATGAATTGCTGGGGTTTCTTGCGGTGGAAGGCAACGAACCCCGCATTTGGACAGAGCATGAAAAACATTTCATTCGCGGAGCGGCCCAAATGATCAGCCTGGTTGCCCCCTTAAACGAAATGGAAAGCACCATTGAACAAGTCCAGCACGATCGCCAACTCACCGCCGAAATTGCCCGCGCCATTTACGACGAAACCGACTGGAAAACCACCGTCAAACACGCGGCGGATCAACTGTGTAAGCGGCTCAAAGCCGAACGGTTTTTGATGTTGGTGTATGACCCCAATCAACAGAACTTTGAAACCTGTTATCAAAGCCAACCCAGCAATCGGCGGCCCCTCCACGGGCTGTTGCCCCCCCTCAGCGAGATTGATCGGCGCTTGCTCGAAACCAGCGAAGTGGCCATTGGCATCGAAAATTTGGATGGAGATTTGAAACTGGTCGCATGGCGCGATCGCCTCCTGGAATTGGGGATTAAATCCTTGCTGGTGTGCAATATGGCCAGTGGGCATCCCCTGGAAGGGGTCTTGGTCATTGGGCACGAAGCCCCCCGCAGTTGGACTCGGCTCGAACTGGATTTGGTGCGAGTCGTCAGCCAGCAACTTGGGTTCATCTTGCATCAATGGCAACTGCAACGCCAAATGGAGCAACACCAACAACTCCAGCACACCACCCAAACTGGCTTGCAAGCGCTGCAACAGATCCACCACCTCGACAAACTGGAAGAAACCGCCCTGAAGCATGTGGTTAGCGTGCTCCAAGCCCCCCTTGCAGTGATGGTGAAGTGGATTCCGGGCCAAACCGTGGGCACGATCGCCACGTCGCCAATCCCCAGCGATCGCTTCAAAGTGGATACGGAAGCCCGCATCGCCATTCAACAGGATCCGTTGGTGCAATGGGCGATCGCCACGCCGGATATTTTGAGTTGCAGTGGGGCCGATATTCCTGCCCAAAGTCGGCAATGGCTGATTGGCAAAGGCATTGGGCAAATTTTGGTGATGGCCCTCCGCACCGCAGGCCACCACTGGCCCAGTGGCGTGATCATCGTCGCCGACGAACCAGGACGGCACTGGCGCGATCGCCATCTCGTCGCCTTTGAAACCTTGGTCAACCAAATCGCATGGACGCGGCGACACCTGATTTTGGTGGAACAACTGACCACCCGCCAACTCGAACTCGAACGACTGGCCTGGTACAAACATCGGCGGTTAGAAGAAACCCATCGCCTGCTCCATGCGGGGTTGAGCCGTTTAGACGAATTGGGCAATCTCAAAGACCCGCTATTAGTTACCCGCCAACAACAACTGTTGCGCCAACTCAAAGACGCGATCGCCCCCCTGCCCCAAGTCTTGGCCACAGAAAGCTGGCAACTCCAGACTACGACTAATGCGATCTCCCTCATTTCCCTGCTGAAACGGGCCTTAGAACGAGTGGATGAGCGCATCCAAAAAGGGCAACTGTGGACCCAAGTCCACGACGAAACCAACCTCACCATCAGCGGCGACATTCCCAAAATTGAACTCGTGCTATACGAACTGTTGCGCCTTGCCTGTGAGCGATCGCCCGTGGGTAGCCGCATTGACCTGTGGTGCCGCCAGATCGACAGTCGCTGGTTCGAGCTTTGCATCACCGACCAAGGCTCCGTCGATCCAGAGCTGTTTACCGACCTCACCAGCGATCGCGTTGACTGGCTCGAACCCACTCTGCTCGACTCGCCACCAGGGTTGCACCTGCTCATCTGCCAATCCCTCATGGCCAACCTCGGCGGCGAATTCAACTTCTACAAACTGGAAGATGGCCGCAACACCAGTCGCCTCGTCCTCCCCCTCGCCGTGAACAACTCCGGCGATCGCTCCACCAACCTCCGCACCACAGGCTAACCCGTGCCGCAATTGGAACCCTGCTTAGCTCACTAGCCTAGATTGGGCAACTGCGCGATCGCGGGATTCTGCCAAGGAGCCAGAACAACGCGGTAGAGTAAGAGGAGTCGTTTGTTACAGAGTGTTGCGATGGAGTCTGTTTCTCGTCCGACGCGATCGCCCGTCAAGTTTCGGCAAGCCTTACCCGCCAAGCTGTTTCATTGGATCAACGCCATCAGCCTCCTCACCATGCTCATGAGTGGGTTGCAAATTTACAACGCCAATCCCGTCTTTGGGGGGCGAGAGGGCTGGCATATTCCCCAGTGGTTTCTCCTAGGTGGGTGGCTAGCGGGCGGGCGACACTGGCACTTTGCCGCCATGTGGGTGTTCGCGCTGAACTTGCTGGCCTATGGCGTGTATATCCTCGTCACACAGCGTTGGAAACGGCGGTTTGTGGGCCACAACGACCTGAGCGCCTTGCAAACCGGCACCAACCCCAAACGCAAAATTTACGCTTGGCATCGGCTGGTGTACACAGCCATTATTCCCGTCTTGCTGCTGGCGATTTTTACCGGGATTGGGATGTATAAACCCGCGCAGTTTCCCTGGATTGTGGAGTGCTTTGGCGATTGGTTTGCCCTGCGGGTCGTGCATTTCGCCACGGTGCCCCTGGTACTGCTGTTTGCGATCGCCCATTCCCTCCTCGCCCTCAAAGCCGGAGGCGAGCGCTTAATCAACTCCATGTTTTGGGAAGACATGCTGTAAGGCCACCTTCGCCATTCCCGCTCCCTGACCATCCGTTGTTTACTCAGCCCTGATCCCATGTCTGACTCGTCTGACTCATCCCTTTCCCGGCGCAATCTGTTGCGGTTATCGGGCTACTCCGTTGGCGGCATGTTGCTGACGGGCGTATCGTTCACCCTGCTGGAAAGCCTGGCAGGCAAAGCCACCGAACCCCTGAACCAAAAGGTCGAGGAGTTGCTGTTTAAGCCCCAAACCCCCGTCCCCGAATTTCCGGTCAGCGCGATCGAGCCTGATGCTTTAATCGTCAATACCTTTGGTTACACACCTATCATTGATACGGAAAAGTTTCGATTAATCATCGATGGAGAAGTCGAAAATCCCGTCACTCTGGACTTAGAAACGATTTACCAACTGCCCAAGCAATCAATGGTGATCCGCCATGTGTGTGTAGAAGGATGGGCGGCGATCGTGCAATGGGGCGGTGTGCGAGTCAGTGATTTGCTCCAACTGGCTCAACCCAAAGCATCGGCACGGTATGCCTATTTTTTGTCTGCCGATCGCTACTACGAAAGCTGGGATCTGGCCTCCTGTCTCCATCCCCAAACTTTGCTGGCCTACGAGAAAAACGGCGATCCCCTCCCGGTAGACAATGGTGCCCCCTTGCGGCTGGCCTCACCGATCAAACTGGGCTACAAACTCAGCAAATGGGTGGGGCAAATTACGGTGGTGAGTGAATTGCGATCGCGCCGGGGCTACTGGGAAGATCAGGGCTATGAATGGTTTGCCGGGTTGTAAGCCACCTCGATAGGGGCGATCGCGGAATTCACGGTTCCAACAACAACTGCCATTCCTTCGCCTTCGCACTCCAGGAGGGCTCCGACGTTTCGCCCACCACAAACGGCCCCCAATAGCGCCGCGATCCATCTTGGGCAAACGCCACCACCACATCCCCCTGCTTCAGTCTTAGCGTGCGCTTAGGTAAGGACAGCACCAACCCCTGCTGACTGCCTTCACCAGGATCAAAATCCCAGTGAGCCGGATTCTCAAAGCCTTTGGGGCTGGCAGCTTGGAGCAACAACGCAATGCGCACCGGATGCTCAGAGGCGTTGCCCACCCGCAAAGTGCCCTGCCAGGTGGCCGCCCCTTTGGTATTGCCTTTGAGATTGGTGGCCGTGGCTTGGGCCAAAACCGAGGGCACTCCTGGTTCACGGATCATCACCGGGGCCGCCGTTGGCTCAGGAACAGCCAGTTCTTCCAGGGCGACGGGTTCCGCAGAGGGCACAACCGGGCGACTGTTCACCAACCACAACCCCGCGATCGCCACCGCCAGAGTCGTGACCACAGCCACAGACCATCCTTTCATCTTGCGACCCCTGATTGGTTTCTCCCGCATTGCAACCCTGCCTCTACAATTAAATAGCTGAATAGCCGCCACTACTTTTGTGATAGCAAGTTTCGGCTGGTTCGACTGGGAGTTCCGTGATCCCCACAGAATTTGTAATATGCTGTGAAAAATTGACGGCGATCGCCCCGCTGGGTTCCGGCCTGCACCATTGGCCTAGCATCCGGTCACGGGCGATCGTCCCTTGGCTGTGCGCCACCCTTGCCCTACCGTTGAGAATTGGTTAATCCATGCAAAATACCCGGATTAGCACCCTGTTTGACACGATCGCCGATGGCCTGGGAGCCTGGTTTCGGAACCCGTGGCGGCGGCTGTCCCTGCTCATCATCAGCATTCTATCTGGCAACTTTGTGGGGGTAGCCACCTCTGCCATTTCGGGCCAAAGTGCCCACCAAGATGTGGTGATTGCGGTGCTGTTGGTGGTTTTCGTGGAAGGGGTGAGCCGTCTGGCCTATCGCCTGAAGCCCGAACAGGCGCGATCGCTCCCCATGCAAATGCTCAATGCCTTCAAAATTGGGTTAACCTATGCCCTGTTTCTGGAAGCCTTCAAACTGGGGTCATAAGTCCGGCGCACCCTGGAAAAAGCCGCTACTCATCCGCTAGATTGGAAAGAATCCTTGCATATCAGCGGCTGTTATGACTCCTTTTGATTTAGCTCAAGCCCACGCACCGGCCCAGACTGACGTTGCAACCAAGTTAGCGGCCCTGCGATCGCACCTGGTTGCCCACAAGTTGGATCTGTATCTGGTGCCCTCCGCCGATGAGCACTTAAACGAGTATCTCCCCGAACTGAAACAGCGCCGCCAGTGGATCAGCGGGTTTACGGGGTCAGCCGGAGACTTTCTCGTGGGGCAGGAGCACGCCTGGGTCTTTGTGGATTCTCGCTACTACGAACAAGCCGATCTCGAAGTCGATGCTCGCCACATTCACACCGCCAAAGTCGGCCAACCCGACCACAAAACCCTGCTTGAAACCTTAGAAGACTTGGGTCGCGCCGCCCAAACCACGGGGACAACCCTGCGCCTGGGGTACGATCCATTCACCCTATCTATGAGCCAAGGTCGCGACTTGCAACGGCAGGTTGAACCCTGTGGCATTGTCCTGGTGCCGATCGCCACCAATTTAGTCGATCAAGTGCGATCGCAAGCCCCGTGGAACGCGGAGCCTCGGCCAGAGTACGCCAGTTCTTCCCTGTTTTATTTGCCCGATGCCCTCACTGGCGAAAGCATTACCCAAAAGCTCGAACGCTTGCGGGAGAAACTCGTAACCGCCAACGCCGACATTTTGCCGATTACCAAGCTGGATCAAATTGCGTGGCTGTTCAATGTCCGTGGTTGGGATGTGCCCTACAACCCCGTCTTCATCGCCTACGCGATCGCCACCCGCCACGCCACCTACCTCTTCACCAATCTCGATCGCATCGACCCACCATTGCGCGAACTGCTCGCCCAAGCAGTGACCCTCTTGCCCTACGACCACTACGGCCCTACCCTCACCTCCTTGTTGACCCCCACCAGTCGCGTCTTGCTAGATCCCAAACACACCACCATGGGCACAGTGCAATTGCTGCAAGATGCCACCGGGGGCGATCGCTGCAAAATCGTGGAAACCGCCCACCCCGTCGAGGGCATGAAGGCCCGGAAAAACACCACCGAAATCGAGCAAATGCAAGCGGCGAACCTCAAAGCCAGTCGCGCCAAAACCCGCACCATCAAGTGGATCTTTGACCAAGTTGCACAAGGCCACCCCATCACCGAAGCCGATGTCGCCCGCACCATTGAGCAATACTACGCCGCCGAAACCGACTTCCAGGGCCTCAGCTTCAATACCATCGCGGGCACGGGTGCCAACAGTTCCATCGTCCATTACGGCACCCCCAACCCCCAAGCCCAGCTGCGATCGGGCGACCTGCTCCTCCTCGACTCTGGCGCTCAATACGCCTCTGGCACCACCGACGACACCCGCACCATCGCGATCGGCACCCCCACCCCAGAACAACGCGATCGCTACACCGAAATCCTCAAAGCCCACATCAACTGCGCCATGCAAAAATTCCCCCAGGGCACCACAGGCGCACAACTCGACGGCATCGCCCGCGCCACCCTCTGGCACGCAGGCTTAGACTACGGCCACGGCACTGGCCACGGCGTTGGCGCATTCCTCAATGTCCACGAAGGGCCAAACGGCATCAGCAAACGCGTCAGCGAAACCCTGGAACCCGGCATGATTACCAGCATCGAACCGGGCTACTATCAACCCGGTTGGGGCGGCATCCGCATCGAAAACCTCTACGTCGTCAAAGCCCTACCCACCGAAACCACCGACTCCGCCCCCCAAAGCCCCTGGTACTGCTTCGAGTCCCTCACCTACATCCCCTTCGACAACCGCCTCATCGACCACACCCAACTCGATGCCCGCCAACGCACCTGGCTCCAAACCTACAACCAAACCATCCTCACCAAACTCACCCCCCTCCTCACCCCCGAAGAAACCCAGTGGCTCCACTCCATCTGCGAATTTTGAAGTTTATCTACTAAGTAGTCTAATGTTTACGTATCAATAAGTATTTATTTGATTTCAGACATAGAATTAATTAGTCACCTTGGCGAAATGCAGCAATCAGAATCAAAAATTGCACTCTTGATTGATGCAGATAATGCACCTGCATCTAAAATTGAAGCGATTGTATCTGAGATTGCAAAATACGGAGTTGCTAACATTCGCAGGGCATACGGAAATTGGAAAAGCCCTAATTTAAAAGTTTGGGAGGAGTGCTTACATGAATACGCCATTCGTCCCATTCAGCAGTTTGACTATTCAAAGGGGAAAAATGCTACCGATGCAGCGATGATCATTGATGCGATGGACTTACTGTATACACAGGAGTTAGATGCTTTCGCACTTGTATCAAGCGATTGTGACTTTACACCCCTAGTAATGCGGATTTTAACTAACGGATTAAAAGTTTACGGTTTTGGGGAAAGTAAAACTCCAGCACCTTTCGTTTATGCATGTTCAACATTCCTCTATTTAGAAACTATTGATCAGGAGATAAATTCTGATCAAGGCTCTAAAGTATCTACAAAAACGAAGAAAACAGGTAAAGATCTAAAGCAAGATACCAAGTTGATGAATTTGTTAAGAGGTGCCGTTTCAAGTACATTAGATGACGATGGCTGGTCTAATTTAGCAGAAATTGGTGGACGCATAGCAAACAAGACATCTTTTGATCCACGTAACTACGGATATGCCAAGTTAAGTGGTTTATTTGAAGCGATTGACTTATTTGAAGTACAACGGAGAAACAAAACAGTTTACGTAAGAAATAGATACAAAAATTATACCAATTAGGAACTATATGATGATTCGAAAACCTCAAAAGTGTATCATCTATTTCTAATTAATTAGAAAACAGCAGAGATCGCCTACTTGGTTGGAATTTATTTAGAGCAATACGGAGAGCACTTATGGAAAATCCACGTCATTTTTCTTTGCACCAAAACGGAACCGACCAAGTGCTCACGATTCCCCCTGAATTTGCCCTATCTGGCACAGAAGTGTTACTTCGCAAAGAGGGTCAACGCTTGATTATTGAACCCCTTCCCTCTCACTCTCTGCTTGCCTTGCTGACAACGTTGCAAGACATTCCAGAGCCTTTTGCCGATATTGACGAAGGATTAGCGCCTCTAGATGACATCAACCTCTAGTAACCCTAAATGGCCTATCAATATTTACTTGACACCAATATCCTGTCCGATTTAGTAAGACATCCTCAGGGTCAAGTTTTCCAACACATTGCGATAGTTGGAGAAGACAGCATTTGTACCAGCATCACAGTAGCGTGTGAACTTCGTTTTGGAGCTGCAAAGAGTGGTTCTTCTCGGCTGGAGCAGCAACTAGAGCAGATTCTTGCAGTCTTGCCGATTCTACCGTTAGAAATACCTGTAGACCTATATTATGCGAGGATACGTAAGCATTTAGAGCAAGAAGGAACTCCAATCGGGCCAAATGATTTGCTGATTGCCGCTCATGCTCTAACCTTAAATTTAATCCTTGTCACTGCCAATACTCGCGAATTTGAACGTGTACCTTCATTACATTTAGAAAATTGGTTACTTTAGCAGCGCGATCGCATTTAACTAACCATAAGTTGAATATTGATTGCCATGAGTCAAAGTTAACGCAAATAGGAATCAACTCCTTATATCGCTAAAGTTTAGGTGATTGAGTCACATTGATGGGCGTTAAATCTATGTTCAGTAGAGAATTTTGGCGTTAGGGAAACGTTGAGCGATCGCGGATGCACACTCAGACATAACAAAAACGTGGAAAAGGACGAAGAACCTCTTCTTACTATGGCGAAAAAACCAGAATCGCCCCCTGACTTTAGGGACAGATAGGGAGCTTGCACGACTCACTCGTTCGGGCGAGGGCGATCGCTAGGAGACTGAAGCAGGAGTTGCCGAGTTAACTGGTGGCTCAAAAATTAGTTTTGTAGATTGTTGAATGGGAATGGCAATATGAAATTCGGTGCCTTTACCCAGTTCTGAAAGACAGCGGAGTTGGCCGCCGTGTTTGTCGGTCACAATTTGATAGCTAATCGATAAGCCCAAGCCTGTGCCACGACCTACGGGTTTGGTGGTAAAAAAAGGTTCAAACAGGCGATCGCGAATCGGTGCAGGAATACCAGGGCCATTATCAGCAATCACAATTTCGATCCAACCATCCTCTCGTTGAGCAGTTTTAATCGAAATCCATAATTCTGCTGGCAGTGATTTAGGCTTTGATGATGAATTATCAACACCAAGCTGAGGAGAAATAGCACTTTGAGTTGCTTCTTCCAAGGCATCAATTGCATTACTTAAAATATTCATAAAGACTTGATTTAGTTGGCCTGCATAGCATTCCACCAGCGGTAATATACTGTATTCTTTATGAATTTCAATTCCTGGAAATTGGCCCTGAACTTTTAGCCGATTCTGCAAAATTAATAATGTGCTATCAATCCCCTCATGAATATCAACGGCTTTCATTTCAGCTTCATCTAAGCGAGAAAAATTTCGCAATGAAAGCACAATTTGACGGATGCGATCGGCTCCTACTTTCATTGAGGCCAGCATTTTAGGCATATCTTCAATCAGAAAATGTAGATCAATTGCTTCAGCTTCGGCTTGAATGGCGGCCTCAGGCTTGGGATAGTGCTGCTGGTAAAGCTGAACTAAATTTAAGATATCGTGCGTGTAGCGATCGACATGAGCCAAATTCCCATAAATAAAATTGACTGGGTTATTAATTTCATGGGCGACCCCAGCCACAAGCTGCCCTAAGCTCGACATTTTTTCCGTTTGGACTAACTGAGATTGAGTTTTGTGGAGTTCATTTAAAGTTTGCTCTAGTTGCTGTGCTTTATATTCTGCCGTTTTTGCGGCTTCTTTTGCCTCGGCATATAGCATAGTTTGGCTTCTGGAGAGTTTCCGAACAATCGAGATACCAATGATCAAAACAGCACCGAGGGAAAGGGCAATCACTCCGGCAGAAAGGCGCTTAAATTGGCTAATGGATTGAAAAACCAGATATTTTGGCTGATCGTAAATAATAACGATTTCGTGATTTTCTCCAGGATTAATTGTTTCGTAGCTAATGATTTTAGTGAGATTATGGTGAATGCTACCGTGTTGACCGTCTAATAAGCGCTGACTGATTGTAGTGGGATAATCATTTTGGAGGGCAGGAATTGATCCTTGATTAGCACTCCAACGCTGGTGAGTCATAGAATTCCATAGATAATAGCCTTGAGGTGTCGCTAACATAATCGCTTGCTTGGAATTATGTTCGCTCGCTTGCATTAGTTCTGCTAAAGCGTAGGTAAAAATTGTTGCGACTAAAACACCTTTGAGCTGGCCTTTTCCATCGTAGATTGGCGTTGAATAGTGAATTATAGGATCAGATTGGAGTTGTTGATTCTGAGTGGGTTCAATTTCAACTTTCGAGATATAAACCTGGCCAGATTTTAAGCGAATTGCTCCCTGGAAAAAATCAGCCTGCAAGTTCAGTTGGGTTTGTGACTTTGGGGCAGAGGCGATCGCAGAAGGACAATTGCCATTACCGCTTACACAGACCAATTCTCGACCCGTCTCATCAAAATAGCGAAGGGCTTTATAGTGCGATCGCGTATTCATCAGAGTGCGGAAAATAATCTTAGTTCGCTCGCTCCAAGCGGCATCGGTAATCTGCAATTCGCTGGAATCAATTCCATTCCCGGCCTGAACGCGAGTCACCCCTTGAATGGGCGGCATTTGAGCCAACATTAAAACATCGCTGTGGACACTTTGCAGTAATTGATCAATCCGTAATGCTTGCGCAGATACATCTTTTTCAATCTGGCTCACGCTCAAATCTGTGAGAGCTTTTGTGGAGGAAAATAAGCCATATAAACCCACCGTTGAAACCGGAACAACCGTACTGAGTACCAACAGGGTCAGTAGCTTACTTTGTAGATTTTTGAGAATAATTTTTTGAACAGATAGCTTACTATGCAGGGTTCTGAGCATCAGGTCTGCCTCAAAGAAAGATGTGCTGATCTGGCTAGCACGACAAAAGCTCGGCGACGACGTGCTCTGATGCATCCTGACTTAAACGCCCCAAAGGGCGACGATACCCGCTCTCTATTAAAGTTCCCTGACAGATCTGGGGAAACAACACAACGCCAGAAGATTTCACGGAGAGGAGGCCAAACCAAGGAGGTAGAATAAGAAGTTGGCCCTACTTCGATTGTGAGCGTCACGGTTCAACATTTTGGTGCATCGCTCTGATCCGTATAGGTGTACCAAAGTCTGTGAACCACGGTCTGGCAAATAGCCGTTGTCTGCGTGGTGAAACTGGCAACGGCTCTCGTTTTTGCTTGTGATTTAGGGTGCGATCGCTGCTGCCATTAGGAGTTTATCCGTGACTAATCAAGCTATCAGTCCATACGAAACAAAGACCCAAGACATCGCTCGGCAGTTGCTTTCTGCTACGCGCGAGGGGCGATCGCTGTTTGCCCAAATGCGCGACCAGATGCGCTGGGATGACAAGTTACTGAACTGGGCCATGAGTAACCCCGGTTTGCGGGTGCAGTTGTTCCGCTTTATCGACTGTTTGCCCGCGTTACGCAGTAAACCCGAAATTGCCCGCCACTTGCAAGAGTATCTGGGGGAAGAATCCGTTGAGTTGCCCGGTGCGCTGAAAGGAATGCTGAACTTTGCCCAGGCGGATTCCATGCCGGGACAGTTGGCCGCCACGACGGTTTCGACTGCGGTGGAAACCCTGGCCCAAAAGTATATTTCCGGCGAAACCATTCAACAGGCGATCAAAACCATTGAGCGGCTCCGCAAAGACAAAATGACCTTCACGGTGGATTTGTTGGGCGAGGCCGTGATCACGGAACCAGAAGCCCAATCCTATCTCGATCGCTATCTGGAACTGATGGGCCAGTTAACCGATGCAGCCAAGCGGTGGTCAACCGTGGAGCAACTCGATCGCGCCGATAGTCAGGAATTACCCAAAGTTCAAGTATCGGTGAAGTTAACCGCGTTTTATTCCCAGTTTGATCCCCTGGATGAACAGGGCAGTACAGAGCGCGTCACAGAGCGGGTGCGGCTGTTGTTGCGCCGAGCCAAGGAGTTGGGGGCGGCAGTCCACTTTGACATGGAGCAGTACCATTACAAAGCCATGACCCTGGCGATTTTGAAGCAGGTGTTGCTGGAACCGGAATTTCGCGATCGCGCGGATATTGGGGTCACGTTCCAGGCATACTTGCGGGATAGTTTGGGCGATTTGAAAGACTTTGTGGAATGGGCTAAAACTCGTGGAACACCGCTGACCGTGCGCCTGGTGAAAGGTGCCTATTGGGATCAGGAAACGATTAAAGCGGTGCAAAAAGATTGGCCCCAGCCAGTCTTTAATGACAAGGAATCCACGGATGCCAATTTCGAGGCCATGACGCGGGTGCTGTTGGAAAATCACCAATATCTCTATGCGGCGATCGGGAGTCACAATGTGCGATCGCAGGCCCACGCCATCGCGATCGCGGAAGCGTTGCAGGTGCCCCGCCGCAATTTTGAGTGTCAGGTGTTGTATGGCATGGCGGATAAGTTAGCCAAAGCGATCGCTCAAAAAGGCTATCGAGTGCGGGTTTACTGTCCCTACGGCGAACTAATTCCGGGGATGTCTTACCTGATTCGGCGGTTGTTAGAAAATACGGCCAACAGTTCCTTCTTGCGGCAAAACATGGAAGAACGCCCCATTGAGGAATTGCTGCAAGCGCCGATGATCCAGGCGGGCGATCGCAACGGTGAGTCGGCAGAGGCCCGCGCCAACCAATTACCGGAATCCCTGGGAGCATTCCGGAATGCGCCGGACACGGACTATGCCGAGGTCAACCACCGGGAAGAAGTGCGGGTGGCCTTGCAAACTGTGCGCCAACAATTGGGCAAGCTGTATCGCCCATTGATCAATGGCGACTATGCCAACACCCAAACCACGGTGAAATCGTTAAATCCCTCGGATTCGGCAGAAGTGGTCGGGGAAATTGGGCTAATTAGTATTGAGCAAGCCGATCAGGCGATCGCCGCTGCCAAGGCCGCATTCCCCATCTGGAAGAAAACCCCTGCCAAGGAACGGGCAGACATCCTGCGCCGCGCCGCCGACTTGATGGAACAACGCCGCCAAGAACTCATTGCCTGGATGGTGCTGGAAACGGGCAAAGTCGTGAAAGAAGCCGATCCGGAAGTGTCGGAGGCGATCGACTTTTGCCGCTACTATGCCGATGAAATGGAACGGTTGGAGCAGGGCGTGGCCTACGACTATCCCGGTGAAACCAACCGCTATCACTATCAGCCGCGCGGCATTTCTTTGGTGATCTCGCCCTGGAACTTTCCCCTGGCGATCCCGGTGGGGATGACGGTCGCCTCGTTAGTTGCGGGCAATTGCACCCTGCTGAAACCGGCGGAGGTGTCCTCGGTAATTGGCGCGAAGATTACGGAAATTCTGGTCGAGGCAGGCATTCCCAAAGGGGTGTTCCAGTTCGTTCCGGGCAAGGGTTCCACTGTTGGGGCGCACATGGTTAAGCATCCCGATGTCCACATGATTACCTTCACGGGTTCCCAGGAAGTGGGCTGCCGGATTTATCGAGAAGCGGCAGAGCTGCAACCGGGCCAAAAGCATCTGAAGCGGGTGATTGCGGAAATGGGCGGCAAAAACGCCATCATCGTGGACGAAAGCGCCGACCTGGATCAGGCGGTGCAAGGTGTAGTGCAGTCGGCTTTTGGCTATGGCGGCCAAAAGTGTTCGGCCTGCTCTCGTGTGATTGTGCTGGCGGCGATTTATGACACCTTCCTGGCGCGATTGGTGGAAGCGACGCGATCGCTCAACCTGGGTGTGGCCGAGCATCCCCAAACGCGGGTTGGCCCCGTGATCGATGCCAATGCCCAAAGCCGCATTCAGGAGTACATCGCCAAGGGTAAGGCGGAATGCCAAGTCGCCCTGGAAATGCCGGCACCGGATGGGGGCTATTTTGTGGGGCCAACGATTTTTCAGGATGTGGCACCCACGGCGGCGATCGCCCAGGAAGAAATTTTTGGGCCAGTGCTGGCGGTGATGAAAGCGCAAACCTTTACAGAAGCGTTGGCGATCGCCAATGGCACCAACTACGCGCTGACGGGTGGGTTGTATTCCCGCACGCCTTCCCACATTGAGCAGGCCCAGCAAGATTTTGAAGTGGGCAACCTGTACATCAATCGCGGGATTACGGGGGCGATCGTAGCCCGTCAACCCTTCGGCGGCTTCAAGCTGTCTGGGGTCGGCTCCAAGGCGGGTGGCCCCGACTATCTGCTGCAATTCCTGGAGCCTCGTGCCATCACCGAAAACGTGCAACGGCAAGGTTTTGCTCCCATCGAAGGCGCAGAATAACAAACGGACAACCGCTCCAATCCTCTTGCGCCCAGAAGCAGTTGAGGATGAGGGGCACTCATTGCCCCTCGCAGGCTGCAAGCAGCCAGATACAACACTTCAGCACCATCCAGCGTGAAAACCTCGGAGCCTTCATCGATTCCGGGGTTTTTCTGTGGGGTGGCGCGATCGCCCCCTTAGCCCACCTGGAAAATCTGCCCACTGGGGCCTACCCCTGATCCCCAAACCTGATACTCTAGATGCAATCTTTTACCGCTTGGGTTGGAAACTGCCATGCAACTGGGGAACCTCTTTACGGCAGGCGGCATCGTGATGGTGCCCCTTCTCGGCTTCTCAATTCTGGCCGGCACGCTGATCTTAGAACGGGTAATCTTTTGGGTGCGCATTCTCCGCCGTCAAGAACGCCTGGTGCGAGAAGTGCTCGTGCTGTATCACAACAGCCCCCAAGCGGCTCATCTCAAACTCAAGCAGGCCGTAGATTTACCCATCGCTCGGATTTTCTTAAGTGCGATCGAGCTTGACCAACCCACGCCCGAAGAGTTTCGGCTAGCCCTGGAAAGCGCCGCCCAGGCTGAGATTCCTCTCCTCAAACGCTTTAATACCGTCTTTGAAACTATCATCAGTCTCTCGCCGCTTTTGGGCCTTCTGGGTACGGTGCTGGGGCTGATTCGGTCGTTCGCTTCCCTAAAAGTGGGCGAAGTCGGTGGTGGTGATACTCTGGGGGTCAGCGGCGGGATCAGTGAAGCCTTAGTCTCCACGGCTGGCGGCATCACCGTTGCCATTTTTACCCTTCTGTTCGCCAACACCTTCCGCGGGTTGTATCTCCGCCAAATTGCCCTCATTCAAGAACATGGTGGGCAACTGGAATTGCTCTATCGTCGTCGCTCTGAACGGAAAGGAGTCTCGCCCTATGCGTCTACCTGAAGAACCCGATCTGCCGTTCCAGATCAACATTGTGCCGATGATTGACGTGATCTTCGCTATTCTCACGTTTTTCATCATGTCCTCGCTCTTTTTAACGCGATCGACGGGTCTCCCAGTCAATTTGCCAAAAGCTGGAACGGCCCAACAGCAACCTGGGGCACCGCTGACGGTGACGCTCAATGCCAACGGGCAACTCAGCTTAAATCAGCAACCCGTAGACCTAAAGCAACTCCAAACACGAGTGACCAGCGCAGCAGGCGGGGCACCGTTGGTGGTCACGATTAACGCGGATCAGGCTGTGCCCCACGGACAAGTCATTCAGGTCATGGATCAATTGCGCCAAATTCCTGGGGTGAGAATCGCGATCGCGGCAGACCCCCTCCCCTCGCGTTAATCCCGAATACTGGCAAGGGTCAGAGAAAAACCCCAACCCTTGTACCCTTAGCCGCAGGTTTAACACCTCCGGTTTAACGCCTCTTTGAGTGCCAATTAGCTCGCGCGACCAATGCCCATGTAGCGGAAACCAGCCGCCTCCAAAGCTGCTTGATCAAGAAAATTGCGCCCATCAATAATGACCGGAGCCTGCATCAATTTGGCCATCTTGGCATAATCCAAGGTTTGGAACTCCTGCCAATCAGTCACGAGCACTAAAGCATCGCAATGATCCGCCAAGCGCTCAACATCGGTTTCGATGAACACATCCGAGATACCGTGGCGCATTCCCGACTGGGAAATGATCGGGTCATAGGCTTTGACTTTCGCCCCCAACCGGGTGAGTTGCTCAATCAAGTTCAGGGCGGGCGCATCTCGCAGATCGTCGGTATCAGGCTTAAAGGTCAACCCCAGCAAGCCCACCGTTTTACCTTTCAAAATCTTGAGGACTTGCTGTAATTTTTCGAGCAAAATCATGCGCTGTCGCTGATTAACGCTAATCGTCGCTTTAAGCAACTGGGCTTCATAGCCATAGTCATCAGCCGTATGCACCAGCGCCGACACGTCTTTGGGGAAGCAAGAGCCACCCCAGCCAATGCCCGCTTGCAAGAATTTGCTGCCAATGCGGGAGTCTAACCCAATGCCTTTGGCAACCTGGGTCACATCGGCCCCGACGCGATCGCAAATATTCGCCACTTCGTTAATAAAGCTAATTTTGGTTGCCAAGAACGCATTCGCCGCGTACTTGATCATCTCTGCCGAACTCAGATCCGTCGCCAACACAGGTACCGGCGGCAACCCCGGATCATCAGCAAACTGCCGATTCACAATCGGTTCATACAGTTCTTGCATCAGCGCGATCGCCCGTTCGCTGCTCCCCCCCAACACAATGCGATCGGGGTTGAAGGTATCGTACACAGCAGAGCCTTCCCGCAAAAACTCCGGATTGCTCACCACATCAAACTCAGGCCCCTTGGCCAATGTTGTCGCCGCCGCCACCACATCAACGCTGCCTCCCGCCGTCACGGGAACATCCACCGCCGCCTGTTGTTCAGCGTAGCCATCCAAAATCAGCATTCTCACCCAATCGCCGGAACCAATCGGCACCGTCGATTTATTCACAATGACCTTGTAACCGCCATTTAAGTTGGCTCCAATGCCACGGGCCACGGCTTCCACATAGCGCGTATCACTTTCGCCCGTTGGCAATGCCGGAGTCCCCACAGCAATGAACAACACTTGGCCGTGGGCCACCCCCGCTTTGAGATCCGTGGTAAATTCAATCGTTCCAGCTTGCAGGCAAGATTGCAAAATCTCGGATAAACCGGGCTCAAAAATCGGAGATTGGCCCGATTTCATCAGATTAACTTTGGCCTCGTTGTTATCCACACAAATGACATGATGACCAACTCGGGCCAAACAGGCACCCGTTACCAGCCCAACATATCCTGTTCCAATAACGCAAACCCGCATTCAATCACCTCCAAGAAATTCAAAACAAACGCTCAACTGAGTTGATCAGAGTAACGTATTCCACCAGAGCCAACCCACAGCCAACCTTGTCAATCCAGATTGTGTGTCGCCCCTTATGGCCCTATACAGACCCAACCGGATTAGGATTGGGAACAATCGTTGGCTCACCAAGGCGAGATTTAAAATCTTCAATAGTGCGGCGCAACCCTTCTTGTACAGGGACTGTCGGCTCCCACCCCAGCAAGGTGCGGGCTTTGGTAATATCAGGCCGACGACGACGGGGATCATCCTGGGGCAACGGCTCAAACTGAATCGCCACATTGGGATTGATCATGCTTTGGATCGTCTGGGCCAGTTCCAGAATGGTGTATTCCTCAGGGTTACCAATATTGATCGGCCCCATGTGTTCACCGTTCATCAACCGGATCAAGCCATCCACCAAATCGGACACAAAACAAAAACTCCGGGTCTGGGAACCGTCCCCATAGACGGTCAATGGAATGCCTTTGAGGGCTTGCACAATTAAATTGCTGACAACGCGGCCATCGTTTTCCAACATGCGCGGCCCATAAGTGTTAAAGATACGGACAACGCGAATATCCACGTCGTTCTGGCGATGATAGTCAAAGGTGAGGGTTTCGGCGACCCGTTTGCCTTCGTCGTAGCAACTCCGGATGCCAATAGTGTTGACATTACCCCAATAATCTTCTGACTGAGGATGAACATTGGGATCGCCATAGACTTCTGAAGTGGAAGCCAACAAAAAGCGAGCTTTAACGCGCTTTGCCAACCCCAACATATTCAGGGTTCCCATCACATTTGTTTTGATGGTTTTGACGGGGTTGTATTGGTAGTGGACTGGGGAGGCAGGACAGGCCAGGTGATAGATCTGGTCAACTTCTAAGCGGATGGGTTCGGTGATGTCATGGCGAATTAACTCAAAATAGGGGTGCCCCATCCATTTCAAGACGTTTTGTTTGCGTCCGGTGTAGAAATTATCTAAGCAGATGACTTCGTTGCCTTCAGTCATCAGGCGATCGATGAGGTGAGAACCAATAAAACCAGCGCCACCTGTCACCAGAATTCTCATAGTGTCTAAAGTCTCTCGATAAGGGTGTATGTTGGGCCGGGGGACGGGAAACCGAGGGGTGCCAGAGCCATGCAATTGGGTGGTCTCTGTAAATTCTCGGTATTGAATTCCTTTACATAGAGATTACACACAGACACCGTTTTCTGCTAGGGTCACGGCAAAAAATTGGTCAATTCTTAGGAAATGTAGTGGGTGTGATGCAAGCTTTGCCATTGTGGGGAGGAAAATCCTTGAATGGGTTATCTGTTGGGGTGTTTGCGAGTTGTTCTGGCGATCGCGCGATCGCTGAAAGCCCGAATAACTGGTTAGCCGTTTAGAGGATTATGCGGTGGTTGATTCTGCTTGAGATTTACTGAAGCTTTAAAAATAAGCAGAATGCGGAAAAGGAATGGGCGCAAAGCTAGGTTTAGCTCATTTTTTGCGTTGATTAAAACTGCTAATTTGTGAGCAATTACTGAGGTTTTGCCCCAAAGATTTTGGCTAATAGGCAACGGTCATCAAACTGGCTAAATTCAGTAATTTGACGCGATCACAAACCCAAAATGTTCTGGGCAGGGGATTGTTTGGGCGGATTGAAGGTCAGCGATCGCCATTGCGGGGGGGTGGGAGCCTTCCTGAAGCGGGTGAGCTATTCTGCAAGAAAGCGGGAAAACCAGGAGAAGTTGGCAAAGCACACTGTGCAAGGGGCCTCAGATAGGTGTCTCGCCTGCGATCTCGCTTACGGCCTGTTGCCAAGGGTTCTACCCCATGAGTTTCGGTGTCTTTGTCTAAGCGATTGCACCTAATCTCGGCTTACACTCTGCTCAGTGAACAAGTGACCCCAATCTATATCAACGCAATCGATCTATGGCTTCCTTATCGTTGACAACCAAACAACGGGTAATTAACTTTGGTGTTTTTAGTTATGCAATGGCTGCAAAGATGCTGTCAGTTGTGCGCAGAAAACTACAGTCCATCTTGTTTTATCAGCAGCGGGAGGTCATTAAGTTTTTAGCCGATCCCAGGATTGAGCCTGTACGCCCTAAAGTGATCATTGCGATCGCCCATATTACCTCGCCACAAGAATCGGAAGATCCTCAGGGGAAAGGAGTGGCCAAGGTTGAACGGCTGACAAGGACAATTGACGGGTTGCTGACCAGTTTTGCTCATTGCGATCTGACGCTATTAGTTCACTCCTTACCCGGACGCCATGTGACAGAGAGATTGCCAGCGTATCAGCGCGATTTTATTCAACTGGTTGAAAAGCCTGATTGGGATCCCATGTACATCGGCTATCGAGTGCAGGATGATTTGGTGAGCCGTGTCAACGACTATGACTGGTTTATTTTTATCGAAGATGACATCGTCATTTCAGATAGTTATTTCCTAGAAAAAGTAGCTGCGTTTAACCGGGCAAGCCATGACAAAAAGGTGCTGCTGTTTCCCAATCGCTATGAAATGTACGAAGGGAAAAAGAGTTACATTGACCTGACGATTGATGATGAGGTGGCTTGGGATCGAATTTCGATCATTGAGTCAGATGGGGCGAAACTGGCTGAATGCAGCAATCCCCACTCGGCCATTTATTGCCTCACCCAAAAGCAAATGCGGTATTGGATTAAGTCTGGTCGTACCTGGAAAAACGAATCCATTATGGTGGGGCCACTGGAGAGTGCGGCAACATTTTGCTTAATGGAATGCTTCAGCATTTACAAGCCCCACCCTCAAAACCTGAACTACTTTGAAGTCAGGCATTATGACACCAAATACTCGAAGCTGTATCCTGACCCGTCGCCGTTTATTGTGTCGGCAATTCCATCAGTCAGTTCCAAGCATTGATTGAGTGGTAATAGCAACAGAGGCGATCGCAGAAATGCGATCGCCTCTGTTGTTTGTGCCCAATTCAGGAATTTAGAGGAGTGACTTTAGAGTGGATCAGTGCTTTAAGACTCCAGCTTCAGCACCGCCATAAACGCCTCTTGGGGCACATCCACCGTCCCGATTGCCTTCATGCGCTTTTTCCCTTTGGCTTGTTTCTGCAATAGCTTTTTCTTCCGGCTAATGTCGCCGCCATAGCACTTCGCCAGAACATCTTTCCGCAGGGCCGGGATGTGTTCACTGGCAATGACTTTACTGCCGATCGCCGCCTGCACCGGAATTTTGAATTGGTGCCGGGGGATCAACTCCTTGAGCTTCTCGGTGAGTGCCCGCCCCACACCATAGGCTTTATCGCGATGCACGATCGTCGCCAGGGGATCAACAGGATCGCCATTGATCATAATATCGAGCTTCACTAGGGGGTTTTCGCGATAGCCGATGAGTTGATATTCCATGCTGGCATACCCCCGCGATCGCGACTTCATTTGGTCAAAAAAGTCCGTCGCCACTTCCGCCAACGGCAATTCATAAATCAGCGTGGTGCGCTCTGGGGTGAGGTATTTCATATCTTTGAACACCCCGCGCCGACTCTGGGAAAGCTCCATCAGGGTGCCGACGTAGGATTCTGGGGTGATGATATCAACCTGCACGTAGGGTTCTTCGATCTTTTCGCGCTTTTGGGGATCGGGCAGACGACTGGGATTGTCGATCATCACCACGGTGCCGTCGAGCAGGGTGACGCGATAGACCACGGAGGGCGCGGTAGTGATCAAATCCAGGTTGTATTCCCGCTCCAAGCGCTCCTGAACAATTTCCATGTGCAGCAAGCCCAAGAACCCGCACCGGAACCCAAAGCCCATTGCACTGGAGGTTTCTGGCTCGTATTGCAGGGCAGCATCGCTGAGTTTGAGTTTTTCGAGGGCTTCCCGGAGATCCTCAAATTGGTCGGCATCCGTGGGGAACAGGCCGCAAAAGACCATTGGGTTGGCTTCGACGTAACCGGGCAGGGGGGTTTTGGCAGGGTTAGTGGCCAGGGTGATGGTGTCACCGACGCGGGCGTCTTCAACGGCTTTGATGGCGGCGGCAATGTAGCCCACTTCCCCGGCATGGAGCGCTTCGACCTGAACTTGGTTGGGGGACAAAACGCCCAATTCGTCAATGACGAATTCTTTGCCGGAGGCCATGAGGCGGATGCGATCGCCCCGTTTGACGTGCCCATCCATCACCCGGAAATAGACAATGACGCCCCGGTAGGAGTCATAGTAGCTATCAAAAATAAGGGCGCGGAGAGGTTCGGCGGTGGTGTCTTGGGGGGGCGGCACCAGATGGACAATAGATTCCAGAATTTCGTTAATCCCAATCCCTTCTTTGGCCGAGGCCAGGATCGCTTGACTACAATCCAACCCCACCACATCTTCAATTTCCTGGCGCACTCGTTCTGGCTCGGCACCGGGGAGATCCACTTTGTTGAGGACGGGAATAATTTCTAAGTCGTTTTCCAGGGCCAGGTAAACGTTGGCCAAGGTTTGGGCTTCTACCCCTTGGGAGGCATCGACCACCAGAAGCGCCCCTTCACAGGCCGCCAGCGATCGCGACACTTCATAGGAAAAGTCAACGTGCCCCGGCGTATCGATCAAATTGAGCACATAGGTCTCGCCATCTTTGGCGGTGTAGTTCATCCGGGCGGCCTGGAGCTTGATGGTGATACCCCGTTCTCGTTCTAGCTCCATATTGTCGAGAAACTGTTCTTTCATTTGGCGATCGGCCACCGTACCAGTCACCTGCAGCAAGCGATCGGCAAGGGTCGATTTGCCATGATCGATGTGCGCAATGATTGAAAAATTGCGAATATGGGAAACGGCAACGTCAGTCATAGTTCGGGTGCTCAGCCAGCAAGGTTAAAGAGTCAAGTGAGAAAGTTCAGGCGGGAATTGTTGTAATACTTAATCCTTTTTTGACTGTACCGATAAAAGGCCCAATTGTCTAAAGCGTCACGTTAGACGGGGTCAGTGCATTCTCAGGAACAAAATCAACCCGGACGGTACGGTTACAATAAAAAGGGAATCTCTGTATTCTAGCGATTCTCCCTGCCGTGATCAGGCTCCCTCACCGTGGTCTCTGGCTAACCACACAGACCACGGCACGGATAGAAGGCAAGCACGAGATTTGCTACGCTGCTTGAGGTAGATCCGTACGCCTTCGTTCACCAATCAACTCGGTGCTTCGCTCTACCTATGCTTGGGCGTTCATGCTGCTAGCGTCATCCTATTCACTTTTCTGTTTATTATGAACGATTCTGCTGTTCCTTCGGTAACCACCTCTGAGCCTGACAAAGTTGAGGTGGCGGTTAAGCTTGATCCTGATTTGCTAGCTCAAATCAAACATCTCACCAACGACCCCAGCAAGGTGATTGAAGTTGCCGTGCGGCAATGGCTCCGCAATGAATTGCGGCGTGATGATGAACTCACGCGGACGTTGCCACGGAATCCAGTGGTGCCGCCCCGAGGCGAATGGAATGATTAATGGCCGCTGGCGATCGCAACCCGGCACCCACCAGAAACCGGATAAAAGGATCTTAAGGCAACCTTAAGGCAGGGCAAAGGGGCGATCGCGGTTTTTCAGGCTAGATTGGTTGTATCTACAGCACACCGAAGGACACGACCCAGTTTAACCAACCCGGGGAGATCCGCTTGGGTGATTCGTCAGTAAGCTGTTTGTCAATGGTCTGATGACATTTTCTGCCAACGAATGCCAGTCTTCCCTCCCGCCACGCGCCGATGCCGTGAGCCCCACTGCCTACACTGACCAGGCAGTTGAATTCGTATTTATCCACAATGCAGAAGGCCAGTTCCTCCTGTTTTTTTGGCCCACCGCAACCTCCCTGGATGGCCACACCGATCGCATTCTTGGCCAACAACGCACGGCTGATTTTGGCCCGGTTGACCCTGCGGCCTATCTGCACTGTATTCGCGCCGTTTTAGCCAGCCAAGAACCCCAACAATTTGGGACTCGGTTTCGGTTGGGGAACCAAATTCTGCTACTTGACCTCACGATGAGTCCAGTGTTGGTGCCAGATCACGCTCCTGCGAATGTGATGGTCATGGGGCGACTTTGCGCTGTGGAAGTTGATTTGGTCGATCCGGCCACGGGCGGTGGCCCCGTCCCCCCGCCCAGGCCCATCGAGCCGCATGAGACAAAACCAACCATCAGTGCCGAGCGGCATCACAAACTCTTAACCCAAGTGGCCGGGAACATCCGGCGAACGTTAAACCTGCCCACCATTTGGCAACAAACCGTTGAAGGGCTGGGGAAAGTTTTGAATGTCAACCGTTGCATTGTGGTGCCCTACACCGCGGAAGCCCCCCTTGCCCGTGTGGCCGCCGAATATTGCCGGGGAGCCCGGTGCCCCATGAAGGGGCTGGAATTTGCGATCGCCACTGATCCTGACATTCGCTCCGCGATCGCCACCCTTAAACCCGTTAATGTCCGCAACCAACGGCCCCATCCCCCTTCGGCTCCTCCCGCTGGCCCCCTGACCCTGCGGAGTTTGATGACCCACGCCATGTTGGTGATCACCACCAGCTATCAAGACCAGCCCAACGGGTTAATTGTGTTGTATCAGGACGATCAACCCCGCCGCTGGACAGAAATTGAACTGGAGTTTGTCCAAGACTTGGCCGATCAAGTGGGGACGGCGATCGCCCACGCCACCCTCATTGCCAACAGCCAATCCCTCGCCGACGAACTTCAGCGCACCAACCATAACCTGCTGGAAAAGCAAGCCGAACTCAAAGAAGCCAAACGCCAAGCCGACGAAGCCCGCCAACAAGCCGAAGAAGCCTCCCGCCTGAAAAGCGAATTTTTGGCCAACACCTCCCACGAACTGCGCACCCCCCTCAACGGCATGATCGGCTTTCTCAAGCTAATTTTGGATGGCATGGTCGATGGCCCGGAAGAGCAACTGGACTTTATCGCAGAAGCCCACCATTCAGCCCTCCACTTGCTCAGCGTGCTCAACGACATCTTAGACATCGCCAAAGTCGAAGCCGGGAAACTCCAAATCGAGCTGAGCCCCGTCAAACTGAGCGAACTCCTGGATGAAGTCGAGCATCACTCCAGCAGCCAAGTCCGGCAAAAAGGCTTGAGCTTCGAGATCCAAAAACCCCCCACCGACGACGAAATTATTCTCTACGGCGACTACCAACGGTTGGTACAAGTCATGTTGAATCTGGTCGGCAACGCCATCAAATTTACCCACGAAGGCGGCGTTACGGTCAGCGTTGAGATCATTAAAAAGCGCATTACGATTCAGGCCAAAGATCAAGAAAAAGAACTACCGGGATATGCCAAAGTCAGGGTAGCCGATACCGGGATCGGCGTCTCATTAGATAAACAAGACAAGCTGTTTCAGTCCTTTAGCCAGGTGGATGGTTCTCGCACGCGGCAATATGGCGGCACAGGGTTGGGGTTGGCCATTTCCCAACGGTTAGTGGAAGCGATGGGGGGCGTCGTCAATTTCTACAGCATGGGGGAAGGGTTGGGATCCACCGTGACCTTCACGGTGCCGCTGTACCAAGAACCGGTGATGATTACCTCCCAAACCACCGATGGCCTGGATTTGTTGCTCAAAGGCAATCCCAATCTGGGGGATGGGTTAGGCGGCAATGAGACCACAACAGACGCAGGGCTGGCCACAGAAGCCCCCCGATCGCCCAACCCCGGCTAAGCGGCATAATTCACGCAGATTGGACAAACCCCTCAACAGCCTGCCCCCATCCGCGCTACCCAACTGGTTCAATCAAACAGGCTGTCTTGGGGGAGGGGCAAGCCCTTGGGGTCGCCCTGGGGCACAAACCGGGGGGCCAGAATCAATGCAGAAAATGCACCTGCTCTAGCAAATCCCCGACAAAGAGCCGTCGGGGCACAGCCCCCGGAGCCAACAAATACACCCCGCTACCATTCGTATACACCACAGTGCCATCGGGTTGCACATCGAAGGCGAGGACACTCTCGGCGATCGCCGTTGGGGGGGCAGTTCCCACTTTCCGCATCAACTGCCAAGTCCGGGGCACAAGGGACGGGGCATCCACATCGCCAAACCGTCGATTTGCTTGAAACGCCTTGTCTGGATCAATCAAACTACCCCACACTTCAACTAGGCGCTTGGCCTCCGCGTTGGCTGGCATCCCAGCGATCGTCATCGGTTTACCGGTATACCGCCGCGTAAAGAAGTTGAGCCACTGAAAAATTGCGTAAATCAAGCGGACAGGGGCCAACACGATATCTTTCAGTAGGGGCAAAATTCCCATTGGCCGTTGCCGCAGCTGATAGGGACGACTGATGTAGTACAAAGTGCCATCCGCCAGCAACTGTGGCCCTAACAGGTCACATTTTGGGTCTTCCACCAACATATCCAGGGTTTGGCGTTCAAAATCCAGGCGTTCAATCGTGAAGGGGGCTTGCTCCACGGGGAGCCCATTGCGATCGCGCCCAAGGCCCGCAGACTGAAACACAATGGCTCGGCCCTGCCCCTCCACCCAGCGCGGAGCCAAATCCACCGAATCCCCTTCCGTCACATCGCGAGGCCGAATGCCATCCACCGACATCAGGGCAATGTTGGCTACCCCCGTCCGATAGACCGTCGTACAGGCAATTTGCTGCCCATCCGGCGACAAATCTAGATGGTAAACCTGAAAATCGTTACTGTGAAATAACCGATCTTCCCGCTGCGTGGCGCGATTGAGCTTAAAGATTCCGCCCACATCCCCCACCGCCAATGCATAAAACAATTCATTGGCCTGCCCCTGGCACAAGCTGGTGATGGCGATCGGCGGTGGATTTTCAGCCTGCCGTTCAATTTCACGCAAAATTTCCGGTGGGAAAAAGTTGGCCATCGTGTTTTGCTCTTTCCAGCTATTGCGCCGTTTAATTTGCAGGATGCGGTCTTGAACAGTTTGGCCAAACTGACTTTCAAGTTCCTGGGCAGGCTCATCGCCCCGTTTGAAAAATAATTTTCCCTGGGATAGGTAGGCAACCTCAGCAGTCATAGCAGGTGGTAGATAGGGTGGAAATGAGTTGCCTCCAGTATTCCCCCGGAGCTGACTCAACGTGACAGGGGGCGATCGCCCTGCCAAATTCTGCCTGCATCCACCCCCGTCTTGCCACTTAGGTAATGATTTGTATCTTTCTCCCCACAACTACGGAGCCAATGCAAATCCACAGAACGGCCCAGGGCACCCTAGAACCAATGGGAGCGTGTCACTTTTGTCGCCCTCACCCTAAATCCCTCGCCCTGGGGTAGAGGGACTGCCGCGCTGGCTTCCTTGCTCCCTGGAGAGAAGGGGCTGGGGGATGCGGGCAATTTGCCAAGGTGACAGCCTCCCGAACTAATCCACTCTTGAGTTGATGAGAGAAGTTTCTATGCGCTCCCCTCGGCAGCAACGGCCTATCCAGCCCAAAATTAGCACCATGCCCCGCCCCCAAACAGCGGCAGCCACCTATCTCGACTTATACAAGCTCGTGACCGAACAACAGCGATTAGAGCAAGAACTGGAAACCCTGGAACAACGGCGCGATCGCATCCAAACCCGGTTAACCGAACTGGAACTCCACATCAGCACCCTGGCCACCGCCGCCCAGCAACCACCGGCCCCGGCCCCGGCCATCTCCTTGCGCCCCAACCAACGCCAGTCCACCGCCCCCATTGAACAATTTAGTACCGTATTTTTAGAGTATTAATTGCAGCCGGTCAGCAGCACATTCACCAGCCAGCGGCCAGGTTGCCGCCCGGCTCTTGCCCCATACCATTTGGAGGACAAGCCGCGATCGCCCATGCCTATCCTGCTGCCCATAATCTGCGCTAAACTCTTCGCTGCAAACGGATTAACCAAGCGAAAATAGAATAACCGTCACCCGGTACGTGTGTATGACCTGTTGCCTCAATCCCAACTGCCAACAGCCCAAAAATCCGGAGGGGGCAGAATTTTGTCTGAGTTGTGGCTCAAAGCTCATCCCCCTTCTCCGGGGGCGGTATCGTGTTGCGCGGCCCATTGGCCAGGGCGGCTTCGGCAAAACCTATCTCGCCATTGACGACGATCGCCTGGGGGCAAGATGCGTCATTAAACAATTCTCCCCCCAAGTCAAAGGCACCAAATCCCTCGATAAAGCCGTCCAACTCTTTCAACAAGAAGCGGAACGGCTCAATGAACTTGGCGAACACCCCCAAATTCCCACGCTGTTGGCCTATTTTGAGCATGAGCAACGGCTGTATCTGGTACAGCAATTTATTGAAGGGCAAACCCTGCTGCAAGAATTAGTGCAATATGGCCCCTTTGCTGAGCGGCGCATTCGGGAAGTGTTGGCAGGCGTATTGCCCGTGCTGAAGTTTGTCCACGATCACCAGGTCATCCACCGGGATATCACCCCCTCCAACGTCATTCGACGCTTTTCAGACAATAAGCTGGTTTTGATTGATTTTGGGGTAGCCAAACTGCTGTCTACTAGCACCACCGGACAACCGGGCACCAAGATCGGCACCGAGGGCTATGCCGCGATGGAACAAATTCGGAGTGGCAAAGCGTATCCAGCCAGCGATTTGTATAGCTTGGCGGCCACCTGCATTTATCTCATGACCCAAACCAAACCCGACGATTTATATGATCCGTTGGAAGGGCGGTGGCTTTGGCAAGAACGGCTGACGCAGCAAGGCAGTAGCATTAGTACGGCGATCGCCTACATTCTCGACAAAATGCTCAAAGACCTCGTGAGCGAACGCTATCAATCCGCAGATGCGGTCATGCGGGATTTGCGCCTTGCCCTCTCCCAACCTGTGGGGTCTACAACGGCGATCGGGGCAACGGGCACCCTCAATCCCCCCTTTTCAATGCCTCGAACGGCCCGTCCCCCCGCCACTAACCCACCAGGCTCCCATCCCAACCCGAGTGGGGCTCGGCCTGTTTCCGGCAATGTGGCCGCTGGTGCAGCCAACCCGTCAGGGAGCATCCAGATGGCACCCCACGCCTCAAAACCACCATCCGGGCCACCTATGTCTGGGCCGCGCGATCGCCGTTGTATCTACGTGCTCCGGGGCCATTCCCGCTGGGTCACCAGTGTGGTGATCAGTCCAGACAAGCGGTTTTTGGTCAGTGGCGGCCTAGACGATGCCATCAAAGTGTGGGATTTTGCCTCTGGGGAACTGCGCCTCGTGCTAAAAGGCCACACCAAACCCATTAACGATTTAGCCATCAGCCCCGACTGTCAACTGCTCGCCAGTGCCAGCGATGACCACACCGTCCGGCTCTGGAACTTGACCACTGGCAAACAAATCCAAACCCTCCTCGGCCATTCCCGCGATGTGAACGCTGTTGCCATTCATGGCGGCGGGCAACTGCTAGCCAGTGGCAGCGAAGACCGCACCGTTCGCCTGTGGCGCTTGGGCAATGGGGAAGCGGTGCGCATTTTCTCGAACTTGGCTGGGATGATCCGCACGGTGGCCATTAGTCCTGATGGCCAAATGCTGGCCAGCGGCGGTTTAGACAATCAAGTCAAATTATGGAGCTTAAGAACTGGCGAATTGATCCGCGCGTTTGTGAAAAGCCATTACAACTCGGTGAATGCGATCGCCATCACCCCCAACAACAACACTCTGATTAGTGCCAGTAAGGATAAAACCATCAAGTTTTGGAACTTGCAAAAAGGGGAAGTCATTCGCACTCTCAGCAGTCATACAGATTCCGTCAATTCCTTGGCCTTAAGCGCCAATGGGAAGCTGTTGGTCAGTGGCAGCAGTGACAAGACGATTAAACTGTGGAATGCGGAAACCGGTGAACTGAAAACGACTTTTGCCGATCACAGTAATGCTGTCAACGCGGTGAGTATTACGCCAGAGGGCGATCGCATCGCCAGTGGCAGTGCCGACAATACCGTGCGCGTGTGGCAAGTGGAATAACACGGCTTGGCTTTAAATCTTGTATCTTTCTATCCCAAAAACACAGGTATGGGGCCAGAAATATGGGTACGCTAGTGGTAACCTCCTCATCCCTATTGAGTTATGAACGCTGCTCAGTATCCGTTTGGCAAGATTCATTATCTCTTTCGGCAAGCTGACCATGCCCGGTGGCAGCGACTGCAAAGTAAACGCCACATTTTGCGATCGCAACTGGGCTTTACCGATGTGCCCCCTTCCCGCCCCAAACCCTGCCAGGGCTGTGTCCACTATCACGGTGTGGCCTATGGATACAGCCAGAACCAGCGCACTCCACTCATTTGTGGCGTTCATCCCTTTGGGTGGCAAGCCAGCGAGCAATGCCCAGACTGGTGCGGAGCCAGCTAACCCAAGCCAGCACCCACCTTCCCACCCGGCCACCCCCCGGCCAGCGACGGGCGCAAGGAGTCCCACCTCCAGCGATCGCTGGGGCAATTCACCGATCCAGTGCAATGCCGTTGCCCTCCCTGCTGGGAGCGATCGGGATTCTCCCATTCATCGGTTTGCCTGAACCACTTCTCGGTATGATGAGTCAGGGTCAATGACTGGCCAACTGGTTCTGTACCATCTGGCGATCGCCCCGTTACTTGCAGGTTGGTGGAACCCCATGATGGCTCCACCTCGGTGCTCGCTGCGATGAGGTCTGCGCGACCCGAGGCGATCGCCGCCCTACCCATCTTTCCCGTTATTTCCAAGGTTGAGGTTATGAAGTCTTACTTGGCTGCCGCCGTTCAAATGACTAGCGTACCGGATCTCCAGCGCAACCTGAGTCAAGCTGAAGAACTGATTGATCTGGCCGTACGCCAAGGAGCCGACCTCATCGGTTTACCCGAAAACTTTTCCTTTTTGGGCGAAGAAAACGAGAAATTAGCCCAGGCAACCCACATTGCCGAAGCCAGCGAAAAATTCCTCAAAACAATGGCTCAGCGGTTTCAGGTCAGTATTCTGGGAGGCGGGTTTCCCGTGCCCGTCGAAAACGGCAAAGTGTACAACACCGCGCTGCTCGTCGGCCCCAATGGCGATGAACTGGTGCGGTATGAAAAGGTGCATTTGTTCGACGTCAACGTTCCCGATGGCAACACTTATCAAGAGTCAGTGACGGTGTTAGCAGGGCTCAAAATGCCGCCCGTTTACCCGTCTAAAGATTTGGGTAACATTGGCCTCTCGGTTTGCTACGATGTGCGCTTTCCAGAACTGTATCGCCACTTGTCCCAAATGGGGGCAGAAATCTTTTTCGTTCCCGCTGCGTTCACAGCCTACACCGGGAAAGATCACTGGCAAGTGTTGTTGCAGGCACGCGCCATTGAGAATACGTGTTATGTGATTGCCCCGGCCCAAACCGGACGCCATTACGCCCTGCGCCAGACCCACGGCCACGCCATGATTATTGACCCGTGGGGTACCGTACTAGCGGATGCTGGAGATCAAGCTGGGGTGGCGATCGCGCCGATTGACCCTGCCCGCCTTGACCAAGTGCGCCGCCAAATGCCCTCCCTCCAGCACCGGGTCTTTTACTCCTAGTCTTTTTGACAGTGCCGGGCTTCCTGGTACAGGTAGACAACACAACCATTCGGTGAGGGCGATCGCGATCGCCCTTGCTGTGCCATCAATCTTGTCTGCCTCCCCACGGCCAAACCAGGAGCCCGTGAGAACAGCAAACCAAGCCAAGGCTCTCCGCCTAAAATTGGCCACTCCCTTGAATAATATGTTTCACCGTAGTCAAGGTTTGCATACTGATCGGCCCACGCCGTAAGCCCTTTTGGTTAGACATTCCCAGAAAAATCGAATCACCCCGTCTGGGATTGCGCGAAAACCGGGGCGAGGCATTAATAAACGTTGACGCACTGTTGACCCCCAAGGCAAACTGGCGACTTTCCTGATAGGACTCCGTGACCAAACAATCTGCATGGCCGCTGCTGTGTTGATTAATCCACGCGATCGCCGCCTCCAGACTGTCAACCACCTTGAACGCAATCACCTTCCCCAGATAAGCCTGCCGCCACTCTGCGCCTTCGGTCAGCCCCAAGTCGGGGAACTCGGCCTGCAACTCCTCATCCCCCCGCAACTCAAAGCCCTTCTCCCGCAAACTACTCCACAACATGGTTAAGGAAGACGGATTTTGACTGCGATGGATTAACACCTTCTCGATCGCATTCACCGGGTCAGGTTCGCTTTGGTGACTATCCAAAATCATCCAACGCACCGCATCCAAACTCCCTGACGGAGCCCAATACAGGTAGCAATTCCCCATTGCCGACTTGAGCACCGGCACCGCCGCCTGCCGCATGATCTGTTGCACCAGCGTCGGACGACCGTAGGGAATAATCAAGTTCAAATACTGGTCTTGCACAAACAAGTCCCGCACGGGCACGCCCTGATCTGACGACAACACCTGCAAACACCCAGAAGGCAGTTGGCTATCTTCCAGGGCCGACCACAACGCCTGGGCGATCGCCGCATTGGAATGACTGGCTTCACTCCCGCCTTTGAGCACCAAACTATTCGCCGTTTTCACACACAACCCCGCCGCCACCGCCGCCAACTCAGGAAACGCATCGTAAACCATCGCAATCACCCCCAAGGGCATTAACTGCGAATAGGTCTGGCATTGGTCAATTTGGTAAGACGCATCCATCACCCGGCCAATCGGGTCAGGCAACTCACTCAACCGCAGCAACAGTTGCACCGCCATTTGCAGGCGTTCTGGGGTCAGCTTCAGCCAATCCAAAATCAGCTCTGGCACTGCCATTTCCCGGCTGGCTTCCAAATCCAGGGTATTGGCTTCCAAGATTTCATTTTGGTTTTGGGCCAAGGCATTCGCCATCATAGCCACAGCCTGACTCCGCACCGAACCTTTCGTTGTAGCGAGGGGAATGGACGCGCGGTGGGCCGCCTTGACAGCAGCGATCGGATCAAAAGCCAAACCTTGAAAATCTGTCGTCATGAAGTTATCGCCGATGATACGCAAACCACAGCATCAAGGCTGGCAACACGGCCAAGAGCAAAATGCCGATAATTAAGACTACGATGACCCATTGTTCTGAGTCTCCGCCTTTGCGACTGAGGAGCAAGCCCAGGGCCAACATCACCATGACAATACTGAGGGCTAACGGCAGGTAATAGTTACCAAACCGCGAACCAGCCACGCTCCACTGGTGCCCGTTCCAGCGCCATGCTTTTTTGTAGGGATAGCTCCCAGACAGTTGCTCTAAAACATGACCGTTTTCTTCTACTACAAAAATTTGCTGACAGCGATCGCAGCCAAAGGCTTCGGTCAACGCGATCGGCTGCAAATGACCTTTACGGCGACAGGGGCAGGGATAGTCTTGCGCTAAATCAATTTTTTGAGATTTTTGGGATTGCACAGGCAGAATCAAAAATTGACTAGGTGAATGTATGTAATCCGGCTACCCATCGATTCAAGCAAATCTGTTTAGCTTCATCAAGTATCGCTATTGGCTAGGAATAACGAATGCCATGTCGCCCATCTGAAGTCTTGAAATCGCTCAGATTGCCCTGTTGCTAATCGTTGACTGATGTACTGGAAATGGTAACACTTTCCACTTGTGGAATATATCGTAGGGGCCAAAAAGCTAGGGCGAGGTTAGCAGAGCGGCACACCAGCGACCAACCCGCGATCGCGCAGCTTCGCGCCATTCAACAAGCCCCATTCACCCACCACACCCAATGGATGCTCCAACATGGGCCAAAACCGCTTGTGCAGTAGTCACAGCAAAGCCGCAGCCTGCTGACTGATCAGAAGTGTTGAAGACAGATTCTTGATGGACTGGGAAGCGGGTAACGCGATTCGAACGCGCGACATTCACCTTGGCAAGGTGACGCTCTACCACTGAGCTATACCCGCAAATTTCAGACAATTTTTAGTATTACGGAGAAGGGTCGTTCTTGTCAAGCGCCTGCGCTAATTTTTTTCCTTTTTTTAGCGCACCCCAGGGCGATCGCCCCGCTACAGGGGCACACCCGCCCCTTACAATGCGGAGAGCACCTCGCACTGAGAACCAAGGAATGGACAAAATTTATCTCCAGGGAATTCGCGGCTATGGCTATGTGGGAGCCTTACCAGAAGAGCAAGTCTTGGGCCAATGGTTTGAGGTCGATGTGGAATTGTGGTTGGATTTAGCCGCTGCCGGGGCCAGCGATCGCCTCGCGGATACCCTGGACTATGGGCAAGTGGTAGCCCTGGTGCAAACCCTGATGAAAACAACACGGTGCGCCTTATTGGAACGGTTGGCGACCATGATTGCCGAAGCGATTCTGGCGTTACCCAGCCCCTCGGCAGTGGCGGCAGTCGAGCAAGTGCGGGTTGCCCTCACCAAATGCACCGCTCCTATCCCCGACTTTGATGGCCGCGTGACGGTAGCCATTGTGCGTTGCCGGGGCGATCGCCTGGCTCCGCTTTAGTGCCAGAAACCTGCAAAATATAAACCCCATTCTGGACCAAATTCGGTCAACCGATGGGGCTAGAGACGCAGTTAGGAGGTATCTCAGCTTCTAAATTACCCAGAGAATTTAAGGAACCCAATTCTTTTAATAAGTTCTTAAACTCCCCTCGCCATTGTGTAGCCTCATTGACTGCTTGAGCGGCATTTTCCAGGGGAATTCACGGCTTAAAGGGAAGATTTTGATTGATGGCATCCATCTCCCGCTGTTCCATCGTGTTGACATCCTCAATATAAGCCCCAAAGATTTGGGCAAACCGTGGCTCATAAAAGCGATGCAGGCTGTAGTTCGGGGTGGCCGGAAAACCCCGCCGTTTTTTGTGGCGGCCCCCGGCTCCTGGGTCGAAGAGCTGAATATCATTGGCGATCGCCCACTCAATCGGGGTGTAATAACACGCATCGAAATGAAGACAATCAATTTCCTGCGCCGCGCCCCAATAGCGCCCATAAAGGTTGGAGCCTTTGGTGAGGCAAAAGGACATTCCAACAGGATGCCGCTCCTCATCTTGCCGATAAGCCGTCACAAACACCACCCGATGGTTGTAATGAGGCCACAACTGCTCAAAAAAGCGCCGTGTGAGATATTTGCTGCCCCACCAACCAAATTTGTCGCAGGTATCGCTATAAAAATCGTACATTTTTGAGAACAGCGCTTTGGGGATCGCGTCGCCAGTCAGCACTTTGAGGGTGAGTCCGGCAGTGTCCACAGCTTTGCGCTCCCGTTTGATGTTGCGCCGTTGGTTTGCGTTGAACTGGGCGAGATAGTCATCAAAGCTTTGGTAGCTCTGATTTTGCCAGATAAAGCTGTGGTGGAGCCAGGTGCTAAAGCCGTGTTGCTCCATTCGGGCTTTCCAGACCGGATCGACATACAAAAAGTGGCAACCCAAAATTTTGTGGCGATCGCAAAAATGATCAATCTCGTTGACCATTAATTCTGTAATGGCAGCTTCATCTTCATTCGGCGCAATCAAAAATCGATAGCCTTCAGCAGGTGTAAACGGCGACATTCCCAGCAACTTGGGGTAGTATTCAACCCCCAGCCGTGCCGCCAAATCGGCCCACTGATGGTCAAACACAAATTCACCGTAGCTGTGGCCTTTGACATAGAGCGGGGCAACAGCCACCAACGCGCGATCGCGCCAAACCGTGAGGTGGCGAGGTAACCAACCCGCCTTGGTGGAAACACTGTGGGAAGTTTCCATCGTATTGAGCCAGTGCCACTCGAAAAAGGGAGTGTTAAGGGGGAGGGCGAGGGCATCCCATTCGGCCTGCGGGATTTCTGCCAAACGTTCAATCCAGGCAACGGCATAACGAGGCTTGAGTTGTTCCACCATGAACCAGTGTGAAGGACTGCATCTAGCGTAATACACCGTTTTAAGGTCTGCCTGTTGTTTTTGCGGCGATTTTAGGGCCGGACGACGTGATAGTGCAAAAAAACTTCATCGTTGTGCGATCGCACACTGTGCAACCGGAGCCGGGGCGCAAGTTGTTCGGTGAACTGAGTGTGAGCCAGGAGCGTGGGCGCAGCAGCCCCCCCCAACAGCAGCGGACACAACGTTAGCCACACTTCATCGACCCAATCGTGGGCCAGCAACAGGCCAACCACCGTGCCGCCCCCCATTGCGACCAACCGTTCCACACCCTGCGATCGCAGCATTGTCCACACTGTTGGCCACGCGATCGCGCCCGTGGAAGTACTCGAAGCTAACACCCGGTCAAACGCCGCTGAGGTAGACCACTGGGCTGCCCCTGGGGGAGTCGTCACCAACCACCGGGGCACGGGCTGCTGAAAAAAGCGCAACCTTGGATCAAGTTGGCCCGATCGGGAACACACCATGTGGATCGGCTGGGGAGGTTGGCCGCGATCGCGACGTTGGGCCAGCAAGGCCGGGTCGGTAATGGGGAGGGTGGTGCCATAGGCCCGCAGTGTATTAGCCCCAAATAAGGTGGCATCAGCTTGGGCGATCTGGGTTTCGAGATGGTGGCGATCGCCCGGCGACCCAAAACGGGCAGGAGCCCCGGTATAGTCCGCAATCTTGCCATCGGCACTCATCGCTAAAACCACGGTGATATGGGGGCGTAATACCTGAGCCCCAGACTCATCCAATTCAGACATTCTTCCTCCAGTCGGGAAACCGGGTCGCAATGGGGCATTCGACAGCACAGGTAGGCGACAGCGACACACAGCCCAGGCCCTTGGGGGACAGCGCAGAGTTTTCAATGCTTCCATGCCGTCGTCGCTGGAGACACAGCCGATCGCGATCGGCCCAGCCTGCGAACAATCTAGCCCTAGATGCCAACCAAGCACCCGAAGCGGCCCCAGTTCCAGGGTCAGCATCCGGACTGACAAATCCAGACTGACAAAATTGTATAGTTTTGTGAGGCGAGGCCGTGCATAACCCCCTGGTGTTCAGTCCCTAGAAACTAGCAATGGCTGTTTATCCCCCGCTGAATTACGCTAGCTTAGGACAAAGTAGACTAGGGCCACGGCTATGCTATCCATGATGGGCGTGGATAGCTGCTGTGGCGCTGTTGTTGGGCCATTTGTTCCCTGTTCCAGTTCGTTGTTCTCTGTTGTTTGCAGTCCAGTGATTGAATCCGTATTGTTATTAGCACCGTTGTAGGCTCGGTCGTCCTGCCACCCTGGGGAGCAGCGGCGATCGCGGGTGAAGTCACTCCAGGTGAGCGCCACCCGCCTATAGCCCCGTTCACCCATTACGGGCCAACCCAATGGCCCACCCCCCGATGAATACCCCGGATTTGGGAGACCCAGCCGCCCATTCGTTGCCCATGTTGTGGGGTACCTTCAGCCTTGCTGCTGGTTCCCCTTCGGTCGCTCGGTTTGTTTTACTGCGTCACGCCGTTAGTTTATGGGCTTTTCCCATCCCGCTTCCTTTCGCCGCATTCTCCTGTCACGGATTTTGCTACTGACGATCCCAGTTCTGTTGCTGGGGGAGTATGTGGTGTACCGGAAGGTGCGCAGTGGTGTGCTGGAAACCACTCGTTACCACTTAGCCCAAAGCGCAGCCCGCAAGGCAGAAGCCATCCACACCAACCTGAATCTGTTGCGGGCCAATTTGGTAGCCTCTAGCCAAGCCTATTCTCTGGTTGCAGGCCAACCGCCACAAATCGCCCAGACCTTTGCCCGCCAGGTGGAATGGTGGCTGCCCAACACCGCCCAATGCTTGCAGATTACCGATGTGGCGACGGGGGGGACGGTTGCCAGTAATTGTGGAAATTTAGCGATCGCCCCCCAGGCTGATCGGTTTCGACCGCGATCGCCCAATGGCACAGGCATTACCCCAGCGGATGTTTTGCTTTCCGTTGTGCCCCCGCCCCCCCTCACCGGGGATAGTAGCGATCGCCGCAGTGCCACCCTCATGCTCACCGCCCCAGTCTATTCTGCCGCTGGGGAGTTGACCCATCTGCTCCATCTCCACACCACCATCCCCCTCCAAGAAGCAGGCGATCGCTCATCCTTCCAAGGCTATACCGCCGTCATCCGGCAAGATGGCTTAATCTTGGCCCACGTCAAACCCCAGGTCGTCGGTCAAACCATTGCCCAACAACCCAATGGCCCCATCCTCACTGCCGTTGTCGAAAGCGCGATCGCGGGTCGGCAGGATGCACTGCACTTGTTTGAAGAAAACCAATCGGAATGGATTGCCGGATATACGGCTGTGTCCATTGCCCTCCAGGGCGCAGAAACCCAAACCTGGGTCGTGTTGTCGCTCGCCCCAATGAGTAATGCCTTGTACGATCTCCAGGCGATCCGAACGGCCTTAGTCGTCTTGACTATGGGGTTAGTTGGAGCCAGTGTGTTAGTTACGGTGTTCGTGGCCCGCGAGTTAGCCACCCCATTGGAAACCCTGGGTAACTATGCCCGCGACATTTGCGATCGCCTCGTCATTCAGCCCGCCCCCAGCAACTTCAAAGTCAAAGAACTCAACCAACTGGCCGAAGCCCTCAACAAAATGGTAGTCAGTCTCGAAGAACAAGCCAACGAACTCGAAACCGCTTGGCAACAAGCCGTCGCTGCCAGCCAGCTCAAAAGTAACTTTTTGGCCACCACCTCCCACGAACTCCGCACCCCCCTCAATGCCATTATTGGCTGTGTGCGCCTGGTCAAAGACGGCTGTTGCGATGACTGGGACGAAGCGATGGAGTTTTTGCAACAAGCCGATGATGCCGCCCTGCATTTACTCAAAATCATCAACGACTTGCTGGATATGGCCAAAATTGAAGCGGGGCGCGTTGAAATCAATCCCCAACCCGTTTCCGTGCTGGAACTTTGCCAACAGTGCATGGCGATGGTGCAACCCTCCGCCGACAGCAAACATATCGCGTTGACGCTGACCGTTGATCCCACCTTGCCCACCATTGCCCTAGACGAGTTACGCGCCCATCAAATGCTGATCAATCTGTTGGCCAATGCGGTGAAATTTACCCCACAGCAAGGCAAAGTCGAACTCAAGGCATGGCAAGGGCGAGGGGCACAGTTGGCCCAAGAGCAGCGGCCCGACCAAAGTCCCATTAACCCGACGACGGTGTATCTCTGTCTGGAAGTCACCGACTCTGGGCTGGGCATTCCCCTAGAACGGCAACATTTGCTGTTTCGGCCCTTCCAACAAATTGAATCACCGCTGGTGCAGGCCGCTGAAGGCACAGGCTTGGGGCTTGCGTTGACCAAGTTGCTGGCAGAATTGCATGGGGGAACGGTGTCCTTCGAGTCGCAGGTAGGGCAAGGCAGCACGTTCCGCATTTGGATTCCCCTAGCGACGACGGAATAAGCCTTTGCCCAAGAAGGAGGCCAGCCTCAGACCATCAGGGGGCGGGGCGGGGCGGAACTTCCAAGGGAGGCTCAGAAGGATAAATAATTTCGAGAAAGGCCATTTTGGCGGCAGCTTGTTCCGCTGCTTTGATCGTGCGCCCGGTGCCGTAACCCAGGCAGCGATCGCCCAGCCATACTTCTGCCGCAAACCGTTCCGCCGACACGGCCCCATTGGCTTCTTGGACACGATATTCCGGTAGACATTTGTGCTCGGCTTGCGTCCATTCTTGCAGGGCGGCTTTGTAGTTTTGGCGAGCCGGATCCCGCCGGATTTCATCTACCAGCGTTTCAAAGTGACGATCAAGCCAGGGGCGCACCAGTTTAAAGGTGTGAGTGCTGAGATAGAGGGCACCCAAAACTGCTTCAAACGCATCGGCCAGACGGGAGGTTTCCCCGGCCTTGTCGCGGAGGGTACTGGGGGAGGCAATCAGGAACCGATCCAGACTGTAAATTTTGGCGAGGTTGGCCAGGATGCGATCGCTCACTAACACAGAGCGAATGGCCGTAAACTCCCCGACGGGCAATTCTCCATAGTTCTCCCACAAAAATTCAGCCGCAGCGAGCCGAATCACTGCATCGCCCACAAATTCCAACTGCTCGTAATTGGCCGTGGCGGAAGCCGAGGGATGAGTCAACGCCGTGTCTAGCAAATCCCAGCGCACAAGCGCGTGGTTAGCAATCTCTAACTCACGCATCAACCGTTCTAATTGTTTTTGGCGATTGGGATATTCCAGCGGCATGAAGTTAGCCTAGCAGTTCCTTACGCCGAACGGGGAAAACACTCCCCTGCCCATTGCAAAGTTTGGCGGAGTTGGGCACCAAAGCGACTGCCACCCGCCGTGAGCGCTTGCCGATTAATGATCACCACGGCGCTATTCTCGTTGCTGGGGGCGACCGTGCCCGGTTGACTGGTTTGCGATCGCACCGTCGCGATCGTGTGGGGTAACACCCCTGCTAATAACGCCAAGACTTCATTTGGAATTTGCTGGAGCGTGTCACTGCCAAAAAATTCTTCAAACCCAGTGAGGAGTTTTTCGACCCGCAGGCCCGGTTCGGGCTGGGCCACAATACACCGGAGCCAGCGCACCCACTGAATTCTGAGGCTGTATGCTTTTTGTCGTGCGGCATACTCCGTTAACTCAACAATTTCGGGCGCACCGATTGCAATCACAGCAGCATAGGGCTTTTCCCGCGGGCTGTGAATGGCCGCCCCTGGGCCAGCAAACTCGGCATGATGGGAACAACAAAGAATTAAACCGCTGCGCTTCGCTTCGCCGACAGCGAGAAGCTGACTTTCGGTTGAGGACGTAGATAAGCCTGTTGGGGTGGATGAAGCTAGTACACCGCTATTCACTGACATGGCCCTGCTGTTTCAGGTCTGCAACAACCAAGCGGGTCAACCCAATTGGTCGCATGGATTGCTATATCCTAGACAGGAACAGGACTTTGAGTTGTAAAGACGCTGGGAACTTTGCCGAATCTACATATTTGGGAGCCTATTTGCAACATTTAATAAATTAAGGATTTCTATCGTAGTCAAGAGTACTAATAGATTTCACTAAATTTTGCGATCGCCCCTGGTCACCCCGCCCCCCCCTCAGAGGAAGCCCCCGCACCGCACAAGCGCGCCTAGGAGTAGGACGGTCGAGTGGGTTGGCGCAAGACTTGTTTTACCAATGACGGAATTTGGGAAGGCGCGATCGCCACAGGCACATTGGCCCGTTCAAAAGCAGCAACTTTGCTCGCCACCGTCCCCACTGCCGCCCCCAAGGCCGTCAGTTGCGCCGCCACAATCGCCCCAGCATGACCAATCCGCCGACCTTTCGGGGCAGTCTGCCCTGCCACATAAGCAATCACAGGTTTATCAATCGCCGCAGCAATATAGTGGGCTGCCGCTTCTTCACTGTCGCCCCCAATTTCACCAATCAACACAATCACTTCCGTCGAGTCATCTTCATCCAGCAGTTCCAGCCATTGGGGAAAGGACGACCCGACCAGCGTATCCTCACCAATGCAAACCCCAATCGACTGGCCCAACCCGGCTTGAGTGAGTTCGTAGGCAATTTCATAGGTCAGCGTGCCGCTGCGGCTGATGATGCCCACTGGCCCCGGTGTATAAAATTCGCTGGGCTGAATGCCCAACAACAACTGACCAGGAATGATCAACCCTGGGCTATCTGGCCCGATGATCAACGTTTCAGTGGCTTCGGCTTTGCGCAACAGTTTCACCATGTCCAAGGGGGGGATCCCCTCGACGACCAGCACAATTTGCCGAATCCCAGCGGCGATCGCCTCCAGGGCCGCATCCAACGCCGCATAGGGGGGCACAAAGATCACCGAGGTATCGATTTCCCCCATAGCCAAAACCGCCTGTTCCACCAGGTTAAAAATCGGAATCCCGTGGTATGTCTTGTTGCCGTAGCCCGGACTCACCCCCGCCGCGATCGGGGTGCCATAGGCTTGCATTAACGGAGCATAAACCATGCCTAATGGCTCGACGATGCCCTGAATCAAAACTTTTTCCGACGTAAAATTCATAGCCTTTTGGAGTTGGGTAAGCGGAGCAGAGCAAGCAAGACAAAATCCAGGTGGTAGGAGCAAAGCCTCGCCCCAGGTCGTTTGCCGCCAAGGCAACCCCAACCTGGGCCACCCGCAAGCACAAGGCAGGTCATCCCCCTGAATTTCCCCTAGTTCCCAGCCAAGGCAGTTGGCCCTGACTGCGCAAAGCACAACTTGAGTAGTGGGTCGCTGGCCGGAGGTCGTCGTTGCGCTGGCCGCCGCCCACGAGCGGGATAAGCTCCACCCTTGAGCACAGGTGATGTTCTTTCACCATGCGCGATTTTTGCCATTTCTGCTGCAACTTCGATCACAATCACGGGGTTTAATTTCCTGCGGGGTTTGGCCACGGGTTCAATGGAGAACCCCCAACAGGGCCAGCCGCCTACCGGGCTGTGGTGGGAGGGGCATCCGGATAGGCGAGGGCGATCGCCTGACTCACCGCAGCCTCCAGATCTGTCACTAGGGTCAGGTGAGCTTTGGCCAGCACTTGCCGCGCGCGATCGCCCTGGCAACCAATAAGCCGCACCACCAAAATCGGCTCTGCCGCCGGGGGAAGGCGCGATCGAAAGTAATCCCCAATCACGGTCGCCATCTCATCGCAGGGCACCAAATTGCTGATCAAATTAATCAAAATCACCCGCATTTGGGCCATTGCCGCCATCCGCTCCAGGCCCCGCTCAATGCGCTGCTTCAACGGTTCCGAAGCGGCATCCCAGGTTGTCTCACCCCCCACATTCAGGTAGCAGCACGTATTCCCCCCGCCCCGTTCAATCAAATCCATAGTCGCCATCGTCAACCCAGCACCACTACACAACACCCCAATCTGCCCTTTGGGGTTCAAGAGGATGGGGGTAGCGGTGGGAACGGTGGGAGCCAGTGGCCCCAAAGTTCCAATCAAGGCCAGCAAATGAGGATGGCGACCTAAGGCTTCGTCGTTGGCACTGACTTTGCCATCGAGAGCCATCACCGCGCCACTGGCACTGACCCCCAAGGGGTTAATTTCGACCAAATCCAGATCCCAGCGCAAAAAAAGGCGATACATTTTTTCGACGATCGCGCTTACTGTTTCGATCAACGGGCCAGTCAACCCCATTTTGATCGCCAACCGCCGCGCATAGTATGGCGAAAATTCTTCCTCCACGACCACTTGCTGCATTTGGTCGATCGCCGCTTGCACATCAATGCCCCCTTGGGACGACCCCAGCAACACTGGCCGCCGCATCGAGCGATTCAGCGTCACGGCCAAGTAGAGTTCACGCTCAACGTCATATTTGGCTTCTGCCAGCAACAACTTGGGGTATTCCCCCATGATCGGCAGGTTAAAAATTGTTTGGGCAGCGGCGATCGCATCGATCGTGTTTTCAACAAACCGCACCCCGCCCACACGGCCCCGCCCCCCAATGTAGACCTGGGACTTGAGCACCAATGGATAGGGCAAAGTTAAGGCTTTGATATCTTTGGGGCGCTCGATCCGTTGGGAGGGTAACACCGGAATCCCCATGTCTCGGAATAGCTCTTTCGCTTGATATTCCAGCAAATCCATACCGGGTTGCCCCTTACCCCTGGGCGATCGTTGCGTTGCTTGCTTATCCTAAACCAGCCATTTCCAGGATGCAAATCGACCCGTGCCTATGGTGACAGTACCAGCCAATTGATGCGTCCCCAGGGCCGCGATCGCCCCGCCCCATCTCTGCCCACAACACACAGTCTGGATACAGTTCTACTTCCCCCCTTCCATTTATGATTTGGATCGGTTAAAAACGGTCATTGCCAATTTTCATTGCGATTCATGCACTCTGAAGCTGTGTCACCTATTCTGCCACCGGCCCCCTCGTCTGCCCTTGGGTCCCCAGGGCTCGCCACGTCGCGCCGCACCATCCGTCCGATCGCGGCCTGTGCCCTCCAAGGGGTGTGCTACCTCGGCGAGTATCTCCTTGCGCTGGATTCGGTGCGCGGTTATGTGCTGCGAATCAATCCCACCACCAACGACACCACCATCCTCAACCCCCAACACACCGAAGAATTTATTCAGGCAGAAGGGTTGGCGGCCTGGGAAAACACCCTGTGGATCGGGCGGGAAAACAGCGTCTACTTTTTCACCCTGGATTATTTGGCCCTGCACCATTTTTATACCCTGCCCTATCCCGTCACCGGGGTTGCCGTTTGGGAAAATACCGTTTACGTTGCCTCTCAAAAAGCAGGGTACATCTACATCTTTGAGCGGGAATCCCGCCGTTTGATTACGCGGCTGCCCCTGCCCGGTGTCGGCCCTTCGACACTGGCCATTCAAGGGGAAATGCTTTGGGTGTGCGATCGCGTCGAGCAAACTGTTTTTTGCCTGGATCGGGCTACTGGCGAACAGCATTTCAGCGTCCTCACCCCCTTCGATTCCCCCACGGGCATTGCCTTTGCGCCCCAGGCCACCAGCACCGACACCACGGCCTACGTGTGTTACGCCCAGGAAGAACCCTATGTGCGGGATAACCCCAACAACAATTTAGACAGTCCGTTTGAGCTGTCCTATCGCGATCGCACCTTCATCCATCCCCTTTATTTCCACTACAACCCCCAAACCCATATCGCCCTGTCCAACGGCTACCTGGTGGAAATGTCCTATGTGGAAGAGTTGCAACCCCTCGAACAAGTTCAGCTAGAGGATTTAGAGTGGCGCATCGCCTTACCAACAGACACCGATCGCCAAACCGTCCGGTCTGTTGAATCCATTGGCCTCCCATTTACCGAAGAAATCCAGCAGGGGCAACGGGTCGCGGTGTTCAAGTTTCCCCAACTCACCGCCAACGAACGGCACATTTTTGGCTGGAAAGCACAACTCGAAATTCGGGCCATCAAATACCAATTGACCTTTGAGGATGTGGAAAAGGCTCCGCCACTAGCCGCCGACTTTCAGGCCAAATACCTGATCGACGACGACGAACTCGCAATGGATACCCCGATCATTCAAGCTGCCGCCCGTGAGGCGATCGGTACCGAAACCAACATTCTCCGCAAAATGTTGAAAATTCGGAACTACGTGTACGACAAACTGTCCTACGCCCTAACCCCCCGCATCGACACGCCCGATATCGTACTCGACCGGGGCATTGGCTCCTGCGGTGAGTATGTGGGCCTCCTGTTAGCCTTGGCCCGCCTCAATGGCATTGCCTGCCGCACCGTTGGTCGTTACAAATGCCCGCCCCAAGCCGACCAGCGCCACCTGCCCCTTGAACCCGACTACAACCATGTTTGGCTGGAATTTTATATTCCAGGGGTTGGGTGGTTGCCGATGGAATCCAACCCCGACGACATTGGCGAAACCGGGCCATATCCCACGCGCTTTTTTATGGGCTTGCCCTGGTACCACGCCGAAATTGCCAAAGGCATCCCTTTTGAAACCCTGACCGCCCAAGGCCAACGGGTTGAAGATGTGTCAATTGGAGAATTAGCGCTGAACCATGTCCGGTTCGTGATTTTGGAGGAACTCCCGCCCAACGCATAAACACTGGCAACGCCACGCGGCGATCGCCCGTGGCCCCACGGGTAGGGTGTCTTCCCCCAAATGGGTCAACTTGTCAGCTAACCGTTACAAAGTGGGCCAAATGGGAACACTGGCAATATCAGGTTATTGGCATCTCTTTACCCATTGCCTTTCGATATGGACGTTTCACTTCAACTTGCAGACTGGCGCACCTTAGCAGGTCGGCTTTTGGCAACCTTAGTGCCCCAAATTTCGGGTAGTAGGTTCACTGCCCAGGATGAATTGGCCGATGATTTGTTGCGATCGCTGACCAACCAACCCCCTCGCCCCGCTGGCCGTGATCCCTATGTGGGCGTGTTGGGGACGGGCACAGTTCCCACCTTACGGGCCAAAGCGGGGAATGGCATTCGGTTTTATCTTGAGCGATCGCAAGCCGCTGATCTGGTGCCAGCAGATACCTTGAGCGATCGCCTCATTCGGGTCTTACGCAATTTTCCGACCCAACTGCCCGGTGGCGTTTTGCCCTACGAAGCCATTTTTGGCTATACCAGAGCCACTTACACCCCAGAGCAAATTTTCAATTGGCGACGCCAGGCCGGCAGCCGCCTCCAATTTCTGGTCTTGCAACAAACTGTTTCCGAGCCAGTCCTGGCGGACAACCTGGCAGATGCCTTGTTACGCGCCCTGACCGGCCAAGCCCCCCGCCCCAGCGATCGCCGCCCCTACGAAGGCTTGTTTGTCGCCCCGGCGGGCACCCCTTTCTTGGCCCTGCGGCAACGGGGGGCCGATGGGCTCAAACTCTTCGTCGCCGCCATTCAAGATCCCCGCCTCGGCTCCAAAGATGCTGTGATCGATCATGTCATTCGCCAAATGACCCCGCCCCCCTTGCCAAACCGCCCCATCAGCCGCCTCCCCTACGAAGGCTTATTCCCTGCGGCGAGCGAACCCACCAGTCAACCCCTCAGCCAGAACTTCACCGTCGCGGACCTGACCCGATCGCAAACGGCCCGCGATCGCAACATCGACAACACCCCTGGCCCCACCGAACTCGAACACCTCCGACGGCTGTGCCAACAGATCTTGCAACCCACCTGGAATGCCTTGGGGCCGCTGTTTGTCACCTCTGGCTATCGATCGCCCACACTAAATGCAGCGGTGGGGGGTGTCACCAATAGTGACCATTTATCCGGCTATGCCGCAGATATTGTTCCCCGTGATTCCAGCAAGTTCAGCACCCGCCAAATCGCGGAATGGATTGTGAAAAACCTGCCCTTTGATCAAGTGATCTTAGAACGGGGCACCGAGCAAAACCCAGATTGGATCCATGTGAGCGCCAGTCCCACCAATCGGCGGCAAGTGCTCCGTGATGCTGGCAATGGGGCCGTGCCCTATGCCCTGTGACCCAGACCCCGTTGGCACCATCGGCCTTTGCGAAGCCACCCCCACCCGTGGCCAGGGGCCACATTCTGGCTAAGTTTGTTCCCCCACCCATCGGCTTGGGCCACCCTGCATCCACACCCAGCTTAATGCTTTTACAATCTGCTTTCCCCATCGCCCTATGACGACCACGCACGCTACCACTCAGTTACAAACCTGGCGCGACCAGGCCGCTAAACTGTTGGCCACGCTCCTCCCCGCCATGCCCGAAACCAAGGTTTGCCCAAAAGATGAATTAGCCGACGACTTGCTGCGATCGCTCACAGCCCAAACCGCCCGCCCCCCAGGGCGATCGCCCTATACAGGGCTATTTGGTGATGCCGCTCTCAGCACCCTCCGCCACAAAGCCGCCAGTGGCATCAAAACATACCTCGCCGCCCTACACGATGATCACCTGACCCCTGCCGATACCCAGGCCGATCGCCTCATTCGGCTCTTGCGTGGGTTAAGCACCGCCCTGCCCCCCGGCGTATTGCCCTACGAAGCCCTGTTTGGGTACACCGCCAGCCCCCTCCCCCAGGCCCAGCTCAAAGCTTGGCGACGACAGGCCGCCGCCCGCATCCAACAACTCCTGGCCCAAATTACCAACCCCGACCCCACCGATGGCGACATCATCGCTGATGGTTTACTCCGAGCCCTGGGCCACCAACCCGCCCGCCCCCGCGATCGCCGCCCCTTTGAAGGCTTAGTCCTGGTGCCCCCTGCCGCCCCCTTTCTCGCTTTGCGCCAACGCGGAGCCGATGCCCTAAAACTGTTTATCGAACATCTCGACGATGCCCAACTTGGCTCCAAAGATGCCGTGATTGACAACGTTGTGCGGCAACTCTCCACACCGCCCTTGCCCGATCGCCCCATTCACCGCCTGCCCTACGAAGGACTGTTTCATCGCAGTACTAGCACCCTCACCCCAGAGCACCTCCAGCAAATCGCGACCATTACCAGTGCCGCCCAAGTCGCCCTCATCCGGCGCTTAGTCCCCTACTTAAACGACGCCATAGACGAATTTGGCATCAACACCCCCCTCCGGCAAGCCCACTTCCTCGCCCAATTGGCCCACGAATCCGACAACTTCAACACCACCGAAGAATACGCCAGCGGGGCCGATTACGAAGGCCGGATCGACTTGGGGAATGTATATCCCGGCGACGGCGTGCGGTTCAAGGGGCGCGGCCTCATCCAAGTGACGGGGCGGGCAAACTACGGTAGTTGCAGTCGGGGGGTGGGCCTGGGGGATACCCTGATTCAGCGGCCCACCTTGCTCAACCAGGAAGATCTGGCGGCCCGCAGCGCCGGGTGGTATTGGCAAACCCGAGACCTAAACCCATTGGCCGATCGCGACGATATCCTGCGGGTCACGCGGATCATCAACGGGGGGCAGCGGGGCCTGGACGATCGCATCGCCAAACTCCGCCGCGCCAAACTCGCGCTCAAGGTCTAGCCAGGGACGGTTGGGCAACCCCGAACAACCGCCAAGCCTGCCAGATGGCCTAATCCCCATAGCCCTATGAGACAATAAACGTTGACCAAATTCGAGAGGAGACATAGACATGGAGGTGATTCCAGCAATTGATATCCTGGGTGGCCAGTGCGTACGGCTATACCAGGGGGATTATGGCCAAGTCCAAACGTTCCACGAAAATCCTGTGGCCGTCGCCCAGGAGTGGGCCGCCGCCGGGGCTACGCGGTTGCACGTTGTCGATTTAGACGGGGCCAAGGCTGGGCAGCCTGTGAACTTGGCAGCGATCGCCGCCATTACCCAAGCCCTCGACATTCCGGTGCAGGTGGGTGGGGGCTTACGCGATCGCGACAGTGTGGCCCAGTTGCTGCAAACTGGCGTTCAGCGAATTATTTTAGGCACCGTTGCCGTCGAACAGCCCGACCTGGTGCGCCAACTCTGTCAGGAATTTCCGGGACAAATTGTGGTCGGCATCGATGCCCGCAACGGCAAAGTCGCCACCCGAGGCTGGCTCGAAACCTCCGCAGTGGAAGCAGTTGACCTGGCCCAACACATGGCCACCGCCGGAGCCGCAGCCATCATCTACACCGACATCTATCGCGATGGCACCATGCAAGGCCCCAACCTGGACGCCTTGCGAGAACTCGCCACCCAAATTCCCATTCCCGTGATTGCATCCGGCGGCATTAGCTCGATCACCGACTTGCTCAATTTGCTGGCCCTGGAGCCGTTGGGGGTGAGCGGGGCGATCGTCGGACGCGCCATCTACACCGGAGAAATCGTGTTACAGGAAGCCCTCCGCGCCGTTGGCCCTGGCCGCTGGCAGGATGTTCCCCCCGATTTAGGGTCTTCTGCCTTTGCCTAAAAACCCTGGGCACGCGGTCGCTCTGAGCGGATGCTAAGCTCCCAGCCGCCACCGGAGCCCTGCTGTTGACAATGCTAAGCTAAGCCTGACGATGCATTAATTTGGGCCTCATCGCAGAGAACACAGCAGGTCAGCCCCATTCGCTCCTTCGGCGCGATCGCCCTTGCCCCCGCAACACCAAGTCCCAGCTCTGTGTTCAAAACAACATTCCCCCGACCCAAAGCCCCGCAAAATATGAGCACGTCATGCCGTTTGATTGACGATTTATCTGGATCACGTCTTATCACCAAAGGCAGTATTTCCCATGAGTTCATCCGTTGACGAAGCCGCAGCGATCGCGGATTCCCAGGCCCATGAAGATTATCCGCTTAGCCCTGTCCCGCACCATGCCCGCAAACCCGTCTGGTCGCTTGCACCCTTGTTGATGGGGTTTGCCCTAACGTCCACCACCTTGTTTGCGGGCGGCATCATTGGCCCCGCCTTCAACTTCAGCCAAATTCTGTGGCTCGTCTTAATTGGTAATTTGATGCTCGGCGCGTATTGCGCCACCTTAGGCTACATCGCTTTCAAAAGTGGCCTCAGCACGGTGCTCATGGCGCGCTTTAGTTTTGGCAACGTGGGCGGGCGCTGGGTCGATTTCATTCTCGGCTTTACCCAGATCGGCTGGTATGCCGTGACCAACGCCTTCGTGGCGGATGCCCTCAGCCGCCTCATCGGCTTCCCCAAAGAATGGCAGTGGCTCGGCATCTTATTTTTTACCTACGCCTTTTGCGTCACCGCTTACATTGGCTACACGGCGATGGATTGGCTGAGTCGGCTGGCAGTCCCGGCCATGTTAATCCTCCTCGGCATTAGCCTGATCATGGGCACCCGCGATGCGGGAGATTTGTTCGCCTTGCAGCCCAGCCAACAAATGACGTTTGGGGCTGGCTTGGCAGTCATTGTGGCAACGTTCATTTCGGGGGGCACCCAGGCGACTAATTGGAGCCGTTATGCCGACAGCAGCAAAAACGCGATCGGCAGCACCTTGTTAGCCTTTGCAGGTGTCAATGGCCTGTTGGTGTTTGCCGGAGCCTTTAGCACCCTGGTTTACGGCACCCAAGACATCATTGAAGCGATGGCCAAACAAGGCATTTTGTTCGCTGGCATTGTCTTGCTGATTTTGAATGTTTGGACAACCCAAGACAACACGATTTATGCCTTTTCCATCGCAGGCACCAATTTTTTCCGTACGAGCAAACGTCATGCTTTTGTTATCGGCGGAGCCACGTTTGCCCTCGCGCTCGCCCTGGGGGGCATCTATAGCCAGGTCATTCCCTATTTAATACTTTTAGGCTCAGTGATTCCGCCCGTTGGTGGAATTATTATGGTGGACTTTTGGTTGCAACATAAAGGCCAATTTCCGCACCTGGATACGCCGCTGCCCTCGTTTAACTGGGCTGGAGTGATCGCTTATGTTATTGCGTCCGCGATCGCTTACTACACGGGCCAAATTTCCCTCGGTATTGCCCCCTTAAATGGGGTTGTCCTGGCCGGGTTGCTCTATGCCCTATTGGTCAAAGTCATCCCGCAAAACTTTGGCACCAAACCGCAATAAGCGGTTCTAGCCTGCTCCACCCTCAACAGGCATACCCTCAAGCAAATAATCAAAAAGGCGCTACCAAGAGCGCCTTTTAAAGTATCTAGAGTTTTAGTTTGACCGCAACAAGTTCTTTACATTTGTTCCAACCCTAATCTGCCGAGGCCGGAGGGCACAACTGGGCTCGGAACAGTGGGCAGGGAACTGGCAAATTCGCATTGGGTAGTGGCTCTAAGACTACACCAACAGGACTCCTCAGCAAACGAACGGGAAAAAACGAGCGAAGAAACAAGGTTAACTAACAACGAACCGTAGAGCTGAACCTCAGTGCAGGTAGCGAAGGGGTTTTAGGATTGAAGCCGACTGTTAAACAGCAACCCGGCGGCTTCGGGCCAGGTCACGGATGAGCGGCAACCGCGAGTGGATGTAGTCACTAAATAAATCAGCATCTTGTGTGTCAAACGATTGCTGAATTTTCAGTTGACGCACCAACCACTGGACAAGGCTTTCGTCATCCAAATTGAGTAACACATTGGTCTGCGCGGTTTCCACCACTGACCAAACTTGACGCAACATAAAAGGAGACATGAATCACTTCCAAACGGGTTGCAAGGTTTGGGATGAACTGAGGCGATCGCAAGATCCCATTCAGCCCACTGATTGAGGTGCGAAGTCTCCCACACCTCTTTCTACTTCAACATACCCAATTCGTCTCCTGGAGATCGAAGAACACACAAGTTGATACAACAGTTACCAAACAGTAACTAACACATTAAGGTTTAGCACTCTTTTGCAAAGATGCTTGTTTGCGCGATCGCCTAGTTTGATTTCACTCCACCATAGGCAGCCATTGGCTCCTGAATGAAGCGAATGTAAAGGTGTTTAAACGTGGACTTCAGCACGCGAGGCATCCCAAAGTCGATGGGGGCGAGTTGCTCAGGCAGTCGCCAGTCCGACAGCCCACACTCCGCAGGCTGGGCCAGGGGAAAGGCGATCGCATCCAGTGCAGGAGACAAACCCAGGCGCTGAGCCACAGCCACTGTCGGCACCAATGCCGGATCCACCTGCAAAATTTCCACCAAGGCCCGATCCAACGCAAACACATCCGTCGAAGCCCCCAACAGCCCCAACAGGCGCGGTTCCCCCCCACTAGGGCCATTGCCTTCGTGGCCAAGAATGCCGTCAATAATCGTCAAATCTGGGGCGATCGCCCGCGCCGTTTCCACCAACATTTGCCCAAAGCGATCGCGACTTTTGCCCGCTTCCATGTGCCACCAGGCTTTCATCTTGCCGGGAACACACCCAAACAAATTCTTGACCCCCAACGTCAGCGTCAACTGCACATGGGACTTCACCTTGGGTAAGTTGATCACCACATCAGCTTCCATCGCCTCTTTCGACAGCAACAAATGGTTAAACTCCGTGCTGACCGTTTCGTAACGTTGGCCATGAAATTCAACAATGGGTAACCCCAACTCCTGCACCAACGGCCCATAGCCATTCGCCCGTGCCACCCCTGCCGCCGACCCAAAGGCTGGCCCATCGCCCAAGAAAGGCTTGCCACCAGCTTCTTGCACCAGTTGGGCCACACAGTAAACCAACTCAGGGCGCGTCACACATTCTTTGCTGGGTTTGGCCCCGGTCAACAAATTGGGCTTGAGCAAGACGCGATCGCCCGGTTTCACAATGGCCTGCATTCCCCCCAGAGGGTCTAACAGGGCTGCGATCGCCTGCCGCAACGCCGCCAACTCATAGGATTGGGCCCGCACCAAACTGACCACTGGCTGAGTCATCGTCATCACCACATTCCTCTTGCCACAACACGCACGCCAACACAAGCAACCGGGCACAGCACCGCCCCAATGCCTCCATCGTAACGTTTTGCAAACCCACGTCAAGCCATTTTTCCTTCATTCAAGAAAGAATTCGCCTGCACCCAGGATGGCCCCCGTAGGTTATCGATAAGAACGAGTCAAAGCAGTGACGCGCTCAACGTTACTAAAGACCCCATCCCCCTGAATGCGGGTAATGGCGGGTTTAATTTCGATCTTTAAAATATTGGCCGTGTTGATGCACACTGTTTGCTCTGGCAAGTGGAGAACCCACCAATGCTTTTCGAGAAAGCGCCGAAACTCTTGTTGCAACTCTTGTTCGAGCAAGCCCGCTTCCACGGGATCGTAAATGTTAAAAGTTTCAGTTTCACCGTTGGTGTAGAAAAACGTGATCTGAAGAACGTTTGCTTGGTCTTCGGCCATATGCCACCTACCATGTGCCGTATGATTTCTCTCTCCCAAAGATTAGCAGACCCACCCGCAAAGGCGACATCTTTGTAATCAGTTGAACTTGTGCCCAGTTGAAAAGGATGGGGATGGAAGGCGCTAAACTAGAAAACGTTTCGCGATCGCGTCAGTCGTAATCTATGCCTAGATCTCAACGCAACGATAACTTCATCGACAAAAGCTTCACCGTCATGGCGGATCTCATCCTCAAGCTTTTGCCCGCTTCCAAAAAAGAGAAAGAAGCTTTTGCCTATTACCGAGATGGGATGGCCGCCCAAGCCGACGGGGAATACGCCGAGGCGCTTGAAAACTACACCGAAGCCCTGACCCTGGAAGAAGACCCCAACGATCGCAGCTACATCTTGTACAACATCGGCCTCATCCACTCCAGCAACGGCGAACACGACCGGGCGCTAGATTACTACCATCAAGCGATCGAGCTCAATCCCCGCTTGCCCCAAGCCTTGAACAACATTGCCGTCATCTTTCACTACAAAGGCGAAAAAGCGAAAGAAACCGGCAACACAGAAGAAGGCGAACAGTGGTTTGACCAGGCCGCCGAATACTGGAAACAAGCCATCCGCCTTGCGCCCAACAACTACATCGAAGCCCAAAACTGGCTGAAAACCACCGGGCGATCGCAAGTGGATGTGTTCTTTTAGGCGTGCTCCGTCGGTTCTGCCCCGGCCCGCCGCTAGCCATCCGGTTGTGGCTTGTTGACCTCAGTCGATATTGTCAAAAAAATTAACAAAAACTTATGCTGGATCGCGACCAAGTACACAAGGTAGCCCATCTCGCGCGGCTGGACTTGACGGAAGCCGAAGAAACCCAATTTGCCACCCAACTTAGTGGCATTCTGGATTATTTTGAACAACTCAGTGAATTGGACGTGAGCGATGTGGCCCCCACGACCCGCGCCATTGACGTGAGCAATGTCTTCCGGCCTGACCAACTCCAACCCTACGGCGATCGCGACCAAATTCTGGATGGGGCCCCCGATCGCGAAGGGGAGTTTTTCCGCGTGCCCAAAATCATCAACGCCGAAGCCTAAGCCCCAGCGCCAATCTATCCAGTCCTGGCCGTTGGGTTCCATCCGTGGCTGGCCGCTCTCGCTCCCCAATCGAAGCATTTTTTGCCCGTGGCTTAGTTGGGGGAAATTTGTGCTGCTTAGCCCTGAATATTGCTAGCGACAGACAGACAAATCGGCCCACCACCGCGATCGCCACCTTAGTTTCCCCATCTGCGCCCATTCCCACAAAATTCTTCCCACACCACGATTTGTTGTTTTGTAAACCCGCCCGTTCCCCCTCCCCGATCTCCGTGGGAAATCGCTAAGATCCAGGACACAGCACTATTTTAGGTTGACTGCACCTGGCCACTTCAGCCAACAACCTAAAAGAGATAGCCTAGCTCCTTGGTTAGGATGGGGCCGCGTTAGCATTGCCCATGTGTAGGTTGGGTTCTGAATCAGCGCCTAACCATTGAGTAGCCAGAGCAGCCCGCAGGTGCCTTTGCCTTTGCTTGTTGGTTGTGCGGCTCAACACCTATCTATTGGTGGGTTCGAGCACGACTATCCTTGTTGGCAAATCGCGATGAAACCATCCCTTAGTTGTCCCGCCTGTGGTAAAGCGATCGCAGATTTTTACCCAAAACTAGCCCAACCGCAAGTTCATTGCGTCGCCTGTAACCAGCATTATGGCCTGGTCTATGGCAAGCTCACCGTCTGTTCATCTCTCCCGGAAGCCCTATTCGATCTCAAACGAGGACTGCCCAGCGTTTACAAACGCCACTACACCCTTCAAATTACCACCGCCGATCGCAGCCTCAAAAAACTACAATTCTCCCTTCCCGGCAAAGCCCACACCATTGGTGTCCATCGGGGCGATGTGGTGTCTGTGTTATACACCATGCGGGGCTATGTGATGCAACAACTGGTGGCGATCGCCAACCACACCACTGGCAAAAACTACGTCCTCGCCACCCCAATCCCCAGCTTCACCCACCATGTGGCCGTCTTGCTCTTGCTGACCGGGGGCATTGTCGCAACCACCATCGGCACCGGGGCCAATCTCCTCTTTGCCCTTCTGCTCACCGTGATTGGCAGTTTAACCTACCTCAAAGTGGCCAACAGCGCCCAACTGACCACCCCGCCCCTGGATAGCCAAACCCACAGCACCTCCAAACGCTTGCAGGCCGATCAAGAACTCCTGGCCCAAAAACGCAAAATTGAGTACCGCATTGCCGAATTACAGCACGAACGCCAAGCCAACCGCGCCCTGATTGAGCAATTGACCACGCTGAAAGAAAAAATGGCCGCCGTGGAACCAACCTTATACTCCGCCCGCATCTACCGCACAACCCACGCCATGAAAATTTTGCAGCAGCAAATTACCAATAACCAGCGCCTAGTGCGGGAATATGAACGGGCCTTGAAGATGATTGAGATTGAAGTGGATACCTCCTGGATTGCGGATCAATTGCCAGATGTAGAGAACTTTACGCGCACTATTTTGGAACGGTTAACCGAGCTAAAAGCGATCGAAGCGCAAAATCAATCGCTGAAACTGCAACTGACCGCCTACGAAGAAGTGAAATACCACGGTATTGAAGATTATCAGGCCATTGCCAACACCGATGAGTTAGACGTTGGGTGAAGCCGCAATCGGCAGACCGTCATCCGTAGCCCGTATGCACCAGTGGAGCGATCGCCCCAGCAGCAGCCTTTCGCCTGGAGCCTTCACCCTGATTGAGGTTAGTCGGGGGCGAAGGGCCACCACCCGCGATCGCCCCAACCAAAACACGGATGAATGCAGGTTAGGGACAGCGATCGCCGTTGCCCCCAGCCCCATCACTGAATCGTCGTGTGCGGATTCATCCCATGTGCATTCACCAGATGCGCCGCCCCAGCCCCCGGAACACCAGCGCCATTCGCCGTATAGGTAGACGCCCCCGGAGGCGGTAACAACCGCCCATTGGATACTCGCCCACTGGTTGCCCCAGCGTGGCCACTGGTATGGCCCACTCGCCCATTCGTGTAGCCCCCAGAATTGGGAATTTGGCCGTTCCCAGTCGGTTGCCCAGTCGATCGCTGAGGTGCATTGAGGCGACGGGCGATCGTCAACACATTCGCCGCAAACTGTTGATACATCTCCGGCGGTTTGGTCAGAAACACAGGGATCACATTGCGCTGGCTGTAAATGCTGAGATAGCGCCGCCGATAGGGGATAAACAAGCCCACACAGGCCAGCCCCATGAACAACAAAAACGAACCCAGCCCATTAAACCCGCCCGCCAGAATAATCCACCCAGCGGCAATTAAAGTCGGAATGCCCAGCAGCAACACTTCCCACAGCGGTGATTCCACCAGTTCCACGCAATCGATATTTTGCAACCGCGTCCACGACTCGTGTTTGTCAAAAAAGCCTTTGGAAGACACCACCAACAAATCGCCAGAAATTTTGAGCGTCACCACGCCCGAAGCCGGAAAGACAAAGTTCCCGAACCCGTTGTTGATGAGTTTCGCAGGGCGACCCGTAATTTCTTGGATCGGCGGGAGATTGGTTTTGGGCCGAGTAGTATGCATAGATCCCTGAACTGTGAATGATAGGTTTGCCAAAATAAGACAGGCGCAGACCGCAAAAGGGGCAACCAGGGCGATCGACATGGCACGATGAAGGGGGCAAGTAGGGGTCTAACCCCTCATTGAAAAGCGCGAAAAGCTTTGCCTGTCTGGGTTTAGGATTCCCAATTAATTTCGTAATCACCCTTTTTCAAAAGTTTAGTCGGGTTGTTTTTGGGGCAGAGTGATCTGAACCGTGGTGCCCTGGGCTTCGGGACTGGTGATTTGGATTTGGCCGTGGTGACTTTGGACGATCGCCGCCGCGATCGCCAACCCCAGCCCAGACCCACCTTTGGCCGACGATCGCCGGGCCGGATCCACCCGAAAAAACCGTTCAAACAACTGAGGAATGGCCTCGGCGGGAATACCAATGCCGGTATCTGTCACAGTGACTTGGAGGGTACCACTCCCCAGGCGGCCACCGCGTTGCAACGTCAGGGCAATGCTCCCCCCCGGTGGCGTGTAGTGTACGGCGTTATCGATAATGTTGGTGAACAACCGTGCTAGTTGGTCGCGATCGCCCTGGAGAGTAGCCCAGGAATCTGCCGGGGGCCGGGTTGGGTCGGGAGCATCGGGGGCGATCGCCGTTAACGTAATGGCAATGGCTTTTTCTGCTGCCACAGCGTGCTGTTCTTCCAGAATTTCTGTCAACAAGCCATCCAGGGCGATCGCCTCCCATTGCAATTGCACAATGCCGCTATCTTGCCGTGCCAGAAACAACAAATCATCCACCAACTTGCCCAACCGCCGGGTCAACCGCTCCACCACTTGCAAATGCTGTTGTTGGGATTGTGGATCCGGGTCAGGATCGGCCAGCGCCACTTGCACATTGGTTTGAATCACCGCGATCGGGCTACGCAACTCGTGGGAGGCATCGGCAGTAAATTGTTTCAACCGCTGGTAAGAGTCATACACCGGGCGCATGGCCAACCCCGACAACAACCACCCGATCGCCCCCACGGCCCCAATCATCCCCCCGCTGCCCACAATCAAATCCACAAACAACGCCCGACTCGGCTTCGTGACTTCAAACCAGGGATGACTCACGCGCAAATAGCCCAACAGCGATCGCCCCACCTCCACCCGTTGGGTAATCTGGCGCAAAATCAGCGGATCCACCTCGTCCGTTTTCGTCACCCGCACGGTTTCACCATCACTATTCACATGGAGCGGTAAGTGGAGCGCTGCCGAAAAGGTAGACCACACCAACTCACCCGTCGGGCTAAACCATTCAATATCAATGCGATCGTCTTCTCCCGTCGCGGCACTATCCCGGAAACTCGCTTCCACATTCACCCGCAACGGCCCCCCTTCCGCATGGGCAAACACTGGCTCAATCACCAGCGATCGCCGCACCACCTCCACCACGTGGTTCAACGTATCGTCCACCCGCTCAATTAACGTACTGCGGACATAGAAATACACCCCCGTCGCAAACAACAGCACCAATACCGCCGTCACCGCCGTATACCACAACGCCAACCACCGCCGCGTGGTTTGAAACATACCCTGCCCCATGCCTTGCTAGCCCCTTTGCGCGATCGCCCACCCCCACCCTCCCAACAGCAGGCAGGGGCAGACCTCTCTTTATTGTGCGCGATCGCGATCGTGCCGCCGTCCTAGCCCCTCTATTCAACAAAAAATTGTGCGCAACTTTCTAAATTGTGTGTAACATCGCTCATGAGCAGAATGAAAAAGCCGCCAAAAAGATTGCCAATCAAGCTTACAAGTCAAGATTGCTAATAATTTTTGGCCACTGTCAATCTGGTTATGTAGGATAAATCTTTAGGGTTTGCATCAGGCTGAGACAATACAGAATTTTCCACGGCAGTCTTTTTGTGAAGTGGTTTCAACTTCATGGAAGTCTGGTTTAGTAACCACCGCCATAAAAAGTGTTTCAATTCTAAATTCTGCCTCTATAATGCTTTTTCTGCATTCTTCGCAACCCTGAGAATGCCTTCAGTCAGTGCCATATTCTTTTGAATTAAACGTTCATTCGCTCAAAAGTTGAGTACTATGCTGATGCATTCTCTCATTACCATCAATCATTCCCAACCGTCCTGTTCCAAATCACTCCGTGGTAAGTCCTTTGAAACCTTCTCGTTGAGCTAGCAAGATCGTGGTGAAAGCGCTAACTAGTCTACTGTCCGGTAAGTCTAAGGGTATCGGTGTTGAGCTAGCCCCAGACCGAATTAACGTAGCCCAGCTACGGAAACAGGGGCAGGGGCTGAAGCTGGTGACCCTAGCCTCAACGCCCGTCCCCGAAGGGCTGTTTCAGGAAGGGCAAATTATGGACCCACCGGGGATGGCCGAGCTGATTCAAGCCCTCTTTGCAGAGCACAAAATTAAAGCCAAGCAAGTTTCTTCTGCGGTCATGGGTGGTCGCGATACGGTCACTCGAATTATTCACGTTCCCGCCGAATTAGATGATGCGGAATTGCGGGAATTAGTCATTAACCAAGAGGCCGCGCTCTACTTGCCATTTTCTCGAGATGAGGCCGATGTTGACTATCAGAAACTCGGCTTATTCACAGATGAAGATGGGATCGAAAAGTTTCGGGTTTTATTAGTAGCAACCAAAAAAGAAGTGACTGACTCTTATCTGCAAACCTTTGAGGCAGCGGGAGTCCGTCTTTCTGTTTTAGAAATTGCGAGCTTTTCCTTAATTCGGACGATTCGGGAGCAGTTGCGCCAGTTTTCGAGCCAGGAAGCCGTGGCGATCGTAGACATTGAATTTGAAAGTACGGAGATTTCTATCGCCGTTGATGGCATTCCTGAGTTCACTCGGGCGGTGCCCATTGGTACTTATCAAATCCAGAGTGCTCTGTCGCGGGCGATGAACTTGCCCCCCAGTCGCAGTACGGAACTGCTGCAAGGGATGACCATTCCCATCTTGCCGACCGATACCATTGGCAACCCAGGCCGGATGGGGGGAACCAATCCAGGGGCGGCGGCGATGCTGCGGATTGTAGGGGAATTGGCTGACGAATTGCGGCGATCGATCGACTTTTACATTAACCAGGGCGATAACCTGGAAGTCGCGCAATTATTGCTGGCGGGGCCGGGGGCGGCGATTGGGCAACTGGATGAGTTTTTCACTCAACGGTTGAGTTTGCCTTGTAGTCAGGTGGATCCCATCACGGCGCTTTCCCTCGAAACACCTGAGGAAATTTCGCCAGCCCAGCGACCGGGGTTGAGTGTGGTGTTGGGTCTAGGATTGCGGGAGTCTTAAATCATGTATAGCCTTGATATCAATTTCCTCAACGATCGCCCAGAATATCGCCCTGATACGGTTGATCGACGCCGACGACCAGCCAGCACCGGGAGCAAACAACCGTTGTATTTGGGGGCGGCAGCAGCGATCGCCTTACTGGCGCTTTCCGGGGGGGGCTGGTTATTTTTGCAAACCCAAAACACCCAACTGAGCGATCGCAAAGTGCAACTCGAAACCGAACTGGGCGCACTGAAAGTCGAGCAGGCCAAGCTGACTAGCATCAACGCTGAAGTTAAGCAAATTCAAGACGAAACTACTGCCCTGGCTAGCGTGTTTAATGCCATCAAACCCTGGTCATCCACATTTAACGATGTCAGCAGCCGCACGCCACCCAGGGTGCGCATCCTCAAAATTGAAGAGCTACCCCCCCCAGCCACCACCGCGCAGGCCAGTCCCAGCCCAGGGGCCGCCGTCCCTTTGCCCGTGCGGACTGTTGCCATTTCAGGGGCCGCCAGCAATTTTGACGACATCAACGACTTCCTCTTAGTCTTACAAAACTCCAAGTTTCTCAAGGAAGAGGGCACCAAAATTGTTTCCGCCGAAATGGGCCAACCCCGAGTCATCACGCCGCTGCGGTTGGGTGACTCCCAAGGGGGCGAAAACGCACGATTGGAATTGCCAGCAGAAGCACTCTTTCGGATTGAAACCCAGTTAACAGATGTGCCCACATCTGACTTGTTGCGCGAACTGGAGACGAAGGGCGCGACGGGCTTAGTCACACGGATTGAAACGTTGCAACAGAAGGGGGTCGGCAAATGACCGCAGGGGGAGATTTCATACCTGGAGACCAAGGTTTAGATATTGAACCAGAATATCCGACCATTTTTGGTCTCAGCCTCACGCCCTTGGTTTCAGGGGTGATGTTGGCGATTGTGGGGTTGGCGGGGGCGGGGGCGCTCTTGTTTTACCTGGTCTTGCCGGAATGGGAACGCTATCAGCAGTTGCAGGGCGAGGTCACGGCAGCCGAGACGGAACTGGAGCAGCAGGCCGCGATCGCCCAACAAATCGCCAAAGCCAAAGCCAACCTAGAAACGGCCAAAACCCAGAAGGCGGAAGTTCTCAAGCTGTTTGCAAATGAGAACGCTCTGGATACATTGCTGCTGGATTTGAATCGCCAGATTGATGCCCGCAATGCCAACTTGCCCGCCCGCAAACAACAGAAACTGGCTCAGTGTCCGGCCCTGGTGCGGGAAAACTTAGGCGAGTTTGAGAAGCAAGCAGGCCCCTTAGCGGCTAAGGCCGAGCTGAAAAAGTTTGAACCCGTGAAACTGCAAGCCCAAGGCCCGCAAGCCTCCCCTGTGATTACCGACGGCTCCTACGGGCCTCAGGTCAATAACAAGCTGAAGCGGGAAGTGGTGAATGTGACGTTTTCGGGGAATTTCGAGCAGACAACTGCCATTTTGCAAAGTATTGAACGCTTGCAACCCTTGTTAGTCATTCGGGATTTGAACTCCACTCTGGACGATCGCTCCCAAAAGTACATTCCCTTACCCGGTGCCAGTGCTTGCATTCCTGATCCGCTGATTAATACCACCTTTAAGTTGGAAGCCCTGTTGCCGCTGACCCCAGAGGAACTGAAGCAGGCGAACCCAACGCCGTCGCCATCGCCCAGTCCATAGTCAAACCCAGCTCAATAAATTCAGATCAACCCCAAGAGTCAAGGAAGTGAGGAGGGAGTCGTGAAACTAACCCAGACGATGAATTATTTGTGGATGAGTGGTGTGCTAAGCACCGCTGCGATCGCAATGGTGGCTCAACCCACATCAGCTACCGCCAAAATTACCGATGTTCACCTCAATGCAACGCAAGCTGGGGTGAATTTGGTCTTAGAAACCGCAGGCCGCGATCGCCCTCAAGTCCTCGCTGTCCGCCAGGGCAACACCCTGACCGCCACTATCACCAACGCCAACCTCGCCTTAGCCCAAAAGAACTTTCAACAGGCCAACCCCGCGAAGGGCATTGCGTCGATTACCGTGCAACCCCTCAGCCAGGATAGTGTGAAAGTCACCGTCGTTGGCCAAGTCGGCGCACCCTTGGGAGACATTACCCGCACCGCAGACGATACCCTCGCCTTCCAACTCCGGCCCACAAACGAAATCGCAACCCGCGAAACAACCGAGGGCGACAGCAAGACCAAAACCTTGACCAAAGCACCCAGCAAAAAGGCCCCACCCCTCAAAGGCAAAGCCCTCGCCACCAAGCTGGAAAAACGCACGGTTATCCTGCCAATGCCGAAAGATCTGAGTCGCCTGCCTCAGATCATCGCCCAAGCAACAAAACCTCAAACTAAATCGGCTCCAACCGTTGTACCAGCCACTTCTACGGTCAAGCCAGCGGTCGAGCGGCCAGTGAGCACCCCAGCGCCAATCAGCCAAAGTCCTTTGCCGGCCTTCCAGGGTGGCTCCCCGCTCGTTCCCAATCCCACCCTTCAAGTCGAGGGCAAACCTTACACCCCACCACCACCAGTGCCACCTTTCGCGCCTGCCCCCTTGCCCCGGGCGATCGCGCCCCCGGTTGGCGATATCGCCGTCGGCCAAATTGACGCGACTCCGGGTTATGTCGACTTAGGCACCGCCGAACGAGTCCCCAGACTGGTGTTGCGAGATGCCTCTTCCCGTGAAGTTTTATCGCTATTGGCGCGATCGGCGGGAATGAACATTGTCTTCACCGCTGACCAAGGTAGAAATCAGCAAAACCAGCAACAACCAGGTCAGCCCGGTGCAACCGCAGAAGATGGGCCAAAAGTGACCCTTGATATTGTCAACGAACCGATCCAAAACGTGTTCAACTACGTCTTGCAAATTACAGGTTTGCAGGCCAGTCGGCGGGGAAACACGATTTTTGTTGGGCCTAGCTTGCCGAATTCGGCCCGTAACGTCATTGTGCGAAGCCTCCGCTTGAACCAAGTTCCCGTTACCACCGCGTTACCGTTTTTGGTGACGTTAGGTGCAGAAAGTGCCGTTTCACGCGAACGCTTGGTCACTGCCGTTAACGCCGTGCCAATTACAAACATCACGCAGGCAGGGCAAGGGCAAGTTGGGCAGACCCAGGCTGTGACCCAAAGCCAAACCACCACAGAGCAGCGCATTGAAGTTCAACGGGTAGAATACCGAGATTCCACGCCTATTTTGCGGGGCTTGCAGGTATCAGGTGACGAACGAACCAATACAGTCACGTTGGTTGGTGAACCGAGAACAGTTGAAATCGCGATCGCGCAGTTGACTCAACTGGATGTGCGTCGTCGTCAAGTTGCCGTCAATGTGCGCGTCATTGATGTAGACTTACTCGCCTTTGAGCGCCAAGCCGCAAGCTTTTCCTTTGGGGTCAACGATGCCCAAATTGTGAATGATGGGGGTATTGCAGTCGTTAACTTTGGCCAGCGCCTCCCAGCATTTACAGGATTAAACTCCACCTTGAATCAGGGTAGCAACTTTGGTTCAGCAACTGGGATCAGTGGTACGCCAAACTCGGCTGGTGGGTTCTTAACGCCTTTCTTGAAGAGCTTTTTCCTCCAATTGCAAGCTGCGGTGACCAACGGCAGTGCAAAAGTCTTAACGGATCCCACTCTGGTTGTCCAAGAAGGGCAAAGGGCACAAGTTGAACTTGGCGAAGAAGTCATCACGAACATTAGCCAACAGACGACAGCCTCACAAAATTCAACTCAAATCACGGTCACGGTTGAAAAGGCAGTTGCCGGTTTAACCTTGCCAGTCAATGTCGATAAGATTGATGACAATGGCTTTATCTCGCTATCTGTTGCGCCGTTGATCTCACGGCCTCAACAGACCCAAAATATTTCGTTTACGACCCAAGGAGGCCAAACCGTAACGAACCCAATTACGTTGCTGGCTTTGCGCCGCGTCGAGTCGGGCCAAGTGCGTTTGCGCGATGGACAAACCCTCTTACTCTCAGGGATTATTCAAGATCAGGATCGGACGACGGTGACCAAAGTCCCGATTTTGGGCGATATTCCGATCTTGGGAGCGCTGTTCCGCAACACAGAAACACAAAACCAGCGGCGGGAAGTGATTGTCTTGGTGACGCCGCGGATTTTGGATGATACGGATCAGAGTGCGTATGGTTACAGCTATACGCCGGGGGCAGAGACGCAGCGGGTTTTGAACAATATTAGACGTTAGGGCCTTCGGGTTCCCTTCACGTTTCTCATTGCACTTCATCAGAGCGATCGCGGTTGACTATTACGTCTGCCGCGATTTTTTTTGCGTATCAGCACAGCGGTGCATGGCAATAGGGGGGCAAGTTCGCTAGGGTGGGAAGCGAATTCTCGCTTTCTGTCCTCTGCATGAAACTCATGGCGCGATCGCACCTCTTCGTTCCGAGCTTGACTCTGGGGCTGTGCTTGTTGTCTTGTCAGGCGGGGCCAACGGCCCCCTCCACCACCGAAACCGCCTCGCCCACGGCGATCGCGCCGCCTCCAGGGCAAATCTCCACCCAACCCCTGACACCCCAGCCCATCCGCATTCAGCCCGAGCAACTCCCGGCCCCCTTGAGCAGCAACAGTGCCAGCAAACCGCCCAACGTGTTGCCCATTCCCCCCAACCCCACCCTCAACGTTCCGGCAGGGTTCCGGGTCAATGTGTTTGCAGAAGGACTGGATCGCCCCCGGTGGCTGGCCCTGACACCGACGGGGGATGTGTTGGTAACGGAAACTCGGCAAAATCGGATTCGGCTCCTGCAAGATCGCGATCGCGATGGAGTGGCCGATCGCCAATCCACCTTTGCAGGGCCAGACCAGGGTTTGGATCAACCCTTTGGCATGGCGTTTAGCCAAGATGCCTTCTTTTTGGGTAATACGGCTGCGGTATTACGGTTTCCCTATCAACCGGGCCAAACCCAACTCCAGAGCCCAGGCACCAAAATCACCGATCTCCCTGGTGGCGGCTACAACCAGCACTGGACGCGGAATGTGATTGTCGCGCCGGATCAGCAAAAGCTCTATGTCTCTATTGGCTCCCGCTCCAACGTAGACATTGAAGACTTGCCACGGGCCTCGATTCAGGTCATGAACTTAGACGGCAGCGATCGCCAAACCTACGCCTCCGGTTTGCGGAATCCGGTCGGGCTGGCTTTCCATCCCCAGACCAAAACCCTGTATACCACCGTCAACGAACGGGATGGACTGGGGGATGATCTCGTTCCCGACTATTTAGCCCAACTGCAACCGGGCCAGTTTTATGGTTGGCCCTATGCCTACCTTAGTCCGCGCTTCATCGATCCCAACCATGCCCAAAATGGCCAAAGCGTCCGCCCCGACTTAGTGGCCCAAACCGCCAGCCCCGCAGTGCTCTTCCAGGCCCACTCTGCTGCTCTCGGTTTACAGTTTTATACAGGTAAAACTTTCCCCACGAAATATCACAATGGCGCTTTCGTGGCCTTTCGGGGCTCGTGGAATCGCGATCGCGGCACTGGCTACAAAATTGTGTTCGTGCCTTTTGGGGCCAACGGCCAACCCCAAGGCTACTATGAAGACTTTGTTACAGGTTTCCTCACCAATCCCACCGGGCCAGATACCTGGGGCCGCCCCGTCGGGGTACTGGTCTTGCCCGATGGCAGCCTTTTGTTTACCGAAGAAGCCAACGGACGGATTTACCGCGTGCAGTACGATCGCAGCCCCAGCCGTTAACACCGCCAGCAGCGACAGCCGAGCAACCAAAGCAGCAAAGTCATCGGCTTTAACAAGTCATCCAATTGAATCAGTCATCAGATTAAATGCGGTTTTAGGTACGATTAATCACGTAAGCTTTGCTTAAAATTCCCAAAAAAATTATGAGTAATTTCTAAGCTGAGTGATTCTCCAGGCAAGCTGGAGAGGCGCAACGCGCGGCCAAATCGCTCAATCCAGGCGGCGGGCACGTTGAACCATAGTCTGGGGGGCATCGGTCAGCCGTTTTGAACTTAGCTTTGAACTGAATGTTGTAACGCTCGTTTCGGGATCGTGTTCTTGAGGATGGAGCAAGGTTGTGGAATTTTCCCGATTTCGGCAGTTCTTGGTTTGGCCTGGGATGTTGGGCTGGGGCAGTGTGGCCCTGGGTGCGATCGCGCTGGTGGAGGTGAGGCCACAACTGGTTCAGGCCCCAAGCACAAACCTGTCGCTCTTGCGGTTGGGCCTTGTCCTTGGGCTGATGCTGTTGGGTCTGGCCCTGGCCTGGTGGCGATCGCCGTCGCCTGCCGCATCGCCCTGGCGATCGCGCTCTGAACTGTGTGCCCTGGGTGGGCTGGGCCTGGGGCTTGGGATGCTGTGCTTTGCCCTACTCACACTGCCCAGCGGGAGCCTGGAGTTTCCGTGGTCGCTGGCGATCGGGGTGGTCAATCTGCTGGTACTGGGAATCGCCTTGCTGGGCCTCAACCAGGGCCACTGGTATGGACGAGCCCAAGGTTTGGCCTTGCTCGCCTTTCTCCTGTCCTTACTGGTCTTGATGGGATATTTCTATCAGGTGCCCAATTTTTATCGGTCAGGCCAGGAAGTGTTCACTTTGCTGGCGATCGCGGCCTGCCTGGGGCTTGCCGCCGGAGTTTGGGCCGTAGGGCCTGACCAGGGCTGGGTGCAGGTGTTGACCAGTCCCTATGCCGGAGGGAAAGCCGCTCGGCGGTTGCTCCCGGTCATCCTGGGGGTGCCGTTGGTGTTTGGGGGCATTAGCGTATACGTATATGCGTGGCCGATTCACCCCCTCGCCAATGACGTATGGGTGTTGGGCCGCAGTGTGCTTAATATTTTGATTTTGGGCGGCACAACCTGGTGGATTGCCCGCTCCCTCAACGACAGCGATCGCCAACGGCGGTGCAGCGAATGCGACCTCCGCGCCCTCAACACCACCCTCAACGAGCGCGTTTTGCAACGGACTGCCGAGTTAACCGCCATCAATCGGCAAATGGAGGAAAACTATCAACTCCTGGTCACCGTGATCAACGGCATTTCCGATCCCATTTTTGTGAAAGATCGCCAGGGGCGGTTGGTCTTGGTCAACGAGGCCACAGCCACAAAGTTTGCCCGCTCCGTGGAGGGGCTGATTGGCTGCACCGATTTCGATTTGCACGAGCCGGAAATTGCTGCGGCCTTGAGCACCCAAGATTTTGCCTTGATGGCCCAGGCCCAAACCCGCACCCTGGAAGAACAAGTGCCCTATGGTGGCCAGATGCGCACCTATCTCACCACGAAAAGTCCCTGGCGCGATCGCGATGGCAACGTCATTGGGCTGATCGCGGTCGCCAAAGATATCAGCGATCGCAAACGCACCGAACTCGCCCTCCAAACCAGCGAACGCCGCCTCCGCGCCATCATCGACTCAGAACCCGAATGCGTCAAAATCACCACCGCAACGGGGGAACTCCTGGATATGAATGCAGCGGGCCTCGCCATGATCGAAGCCGACAGTTTGGAACAGGTGCGGGGTTGCCAAATCGCGAATCTGGCGACTGACGCCGATCGGGCCGGATTTCTCCACGCCTTACAGCAAGCCGCCCAAGGGAAACCCACAATCTATGTCCACGAGGTGTGCGGCTTAAAAGGGACTCGCCGTTGGCTAGAATCCCATGCGGTGCCCTTTCCCGCCCTGGATGGCCAATCCATGCAGGTGCTCTCCGTCACCCGTGATATCAGCGATCGCAAACGGGCAGAACTCGCCCTGCGCCACCGAGAATGGCTCACGCGCTTTTTCCTGGAACACACCCCCATCCCAGCGGCAGTGTTTGACACGGAAATGCGCTACCTCATGGTGAGTCACCGATGGCGCACAGAATACCAGTTAGGCGATCAACCCCTCATTGGCCGCAGCCACTACGAGGTTTTCCCCGACTTACCCGAGCATTGGCGCGAGATTCATCAACGGTGTTTGGCTGGCGAAACGGACACTGCCGAAGAACGCCCCTTGCGCCGGGCCGATGGCCAGTTGGATTGGCTCAGTTGGACAGTGCGGCCCTGGTATGCCGAGACAGGGGCGATCGGAGGCATCATCATATTCACCGAGATTGTCACCCAACGGAAACAAGCCGAGATCGCGCTCCGCATCAGCCAGCAGCGGTATGCCAGTTTGGCCGTGGCGGCTCCTGTCGGCATTTTCCGCACCACACCGGATGGACATTGTGTCTACGTGAACGATCGCTGGTGTCAACTGGCGGGGCTGGCGGCAGATGCTGCAATGGGGATGGGTTGGCTCACAGCCATTCACCCCGACGATCGTGAGCGTGTCTTTTCCGCCTGGTACACCACCGCCCATCAGGACTTGCTGTTTCGCGAAGAATGCCGCTTCCAACGGCCCGATCGCTCCGTGAGTTGGGTTGTGGTGCAAGCCACCACCGAACGCAACAGCAATGGCGACATCACCGGCTACGTCGGCACCATCACAGATATCACCGATCGCAAACACGCCGAAACCGCCCTCAAAGAAAGCGAAGAACGCCTCCGCCTTGCCCTCTCAGCGTCCCAGCAAGGCTTGTATGACCACAATTTACGCAACAACTGCACCATCGTCAGCGCCGAATATGCCCAAATCTTGGGCTACAGGCCCGAGGAACTCCAAGAAACCACCGAAACCTGGCGCAATCGCCTTCATCCCGACGATCGCGCACAAGCGTTTCAAATCTACCAAGACTACATCAGCGGCCATCGCCCCCATTACCACGTCGAGTTCCGGCAACGCACCAAGCAAAACACCTGGAAGTGGGTCTTGTCGGTGGGCCAAATCGTCGCCTGGGATGAGCAGGGGCGACCGCTCCGTATGATCGGCACCTATACCGACATCAGCGATCGCAAACACACCGAAGCCCAACTCCAGCAGCAACAAGAACTCTTGCAAACCATTGTGGACAATATCCCGATTATGCTGACCTGCGTTGATGCCCAGGGCCGCCTGAGTTGGGTCAATCGCCGCTGGGAAACCATGATGGGTTGGACATTAGCCGAAGTCCAACAGCAAAGCGCCTTTGCCCCGTTGTATCCCGATCCCATCTATCACCAGTTTGTGTTGGACTTTGTGCAAACCGCCGATGGCAGTTGGCAAGACTTCAAATCTCGCTGCCGGGATGGCACCATCCTCGATACAGCGTGGGCTAATGTGCGCCTCTCCGATGGTCTCATCATTGGGATCGGCCAAGACGTGACCGCCCGCAAACGGGCCGCAGCCGAACTGCAAGAAAGCGAAGAACGCTTGCGGCTCACCCTGGCAGCCACCAACCAGGGCTTATACGACCTCAATCTGCAAACGGGCCAGATCATCATCAACGCAGAATATGCCCAACTGCTGGGCTACGAACCCGGAGAATTGCACGAAACCTATACAAGCTGGAGAGAACGCCTCCATCCCGATGAGGCTGCCGAGATTGACCAAATCTATCAAGACTACATCGCTGGCAAACGGCCAGAGTACAAAGTCGAGTTTCGGCAACGCATCAAAACTGGCCAATGGAAGTGGATCCTGTCCGTTGGGAAAATCGTCGCCTGGGATGAGCAGGGGCAACCGCTCCGCATGATCGGCACCCACACCGATATTAGCGATCGCAAACAAGCCGAAGCCGAACGCCGCCGTGCTGCCCACCTGCGCTTGGAACTGAACCTGCTAGAAACCATTCTGGATAGTGTCTTAGCAGGATACTGGTATGAAGACTGCCGCACCGGCCAAACCTATTGGAGTGCCGGAATGAAACAGATGTTTGGCTACACCGAGGCCGAACTGCCCACCGTGCCTAACCTCTGGCAGCGGCTCATCTTCCCCGACGATATTCCAGAGGTTGCAGCCAATTTCGAGCAACACATTCAGACCCGAGGACAAATTCCCTATTACAACGAAGTGCGCTATCGCCACAAAAACGGTTCCACAGTGTGGGTCATTTGTGCGGGCCAGGTGATCGAGTGGGACAGTGCGGGGCAACCACTGTATATGGCTGGTTGTCATGTGGATATCACCCGCCTCAAACAAGTCGAAGCCCAACTCCAAAAAAGTGAAACGCACTTGCGCCTCGCACAACGCATTGGCAACTTTGGGAGCTGGGAATTTGCCCTCGCTACAGGGCACGTTACCTGGTCTGAGCAAGTCTTTCGGATCTTTGGGCGGGAACCCGCCTCAGGCCCGCTCGACTTGGATACGATCCAGCAGTGTTTCCATCCCGACGATCGCGAGTTACATCGCCAAGCGGTCGAACAGGCGATCGCCACCGCCTCCCCCTACGAACTCGAAGCCCGAATTGAGCGCCCCGACGGCACCCTCGCCCATTTATACATCAAAGGCCAACCCATCGTTGATGCCAACGGCACCCTCGCCCAGCTCATTGGCACGGTATTAGATATTACCGAGCGAAAATTAGCAGAAGCCCAGCTCATCAGCACCGCCACCCAACTGGAAATGGCCAACCACGAACTAGAAGCCTTTTCCTATTCCGTTTCCCACGATTTACGCGCCCCCCTCCGGGGGATCGACGGTTTCAGCAAAGCCCTGGTCGAACGGTATGCCAACCAACTCGATGCAAAAGGGCTCCATTACCTCAATCGCATTCGCAGTGGCACTCAGCGCATGGGCGAATTAATTGATGATTTGCTGATGCTCTCGCGGGTCACCCGAGCCGACATGCAAAAAATGCCCGTTAATCTCAGTGATTTGGTGCACAGCATCACCAACGACTTGATGCATCAAACCCCCGATCGCCAGGTGGAATGGGTTATTGCCCCAAACATCACCGCCATTGGCGACCCCCGTTTACTCCGCATCGCCCTCGAAAATTTGCTGAGTAATGCCTGGAAGTTCACGTCAAATCGAACACAGACACGGATCGAATTTGGCGCTATGGTGGAAGGTGAACCAGCACAACCAATCTATTTTGTGAAAGACAATGGTGTGGGCTTTGACATGGCCTATGGCGATCGCCTGTTCAAACCTTTTCAGCGGCTCCACTCCGAACGCGAATTTCCTGGAACTGGTATTGGCTTAGCCACGATCGCGCGCATTATCCAACGTCATGGTGGTTCCGTGCGAGCAGAAGGCATTTTAGACCAGAGCGCCACCTTCTACTTCACGCTATGAACCCAACTCTTTACATATTTTTTATGATTAAGCATTTCTCTAGAATAAAAGTGGGTCAAATGCTTTGTCAGGGAGAATTGCCGCTGTATGTCAAATCGTAGTTTGTTGTTGCTCGTTGAGGATAATCCCGATGACGCGGAACTAACGTTGATGGCGTTTGAGCAAGGCGGGATCACCAATCCAGTGATCATTGCCCAAGATGGGGCCGAAGCCTTGGATTATCTCATCCCCACTGATTCCACTGCCATCGATTTGCCAGCCCTTGTCCTGCTCGATCTCCAACTCCCCAAAATCAACGGCCTCCAAGTGCTGCGTGCCATCCGGAATCACGCCAGCACGAAGCTTTTACCCGTTGTGATTCTGACCACATCCGACGAACAAGCCGATCTGATCAACAGCTACAACTTAGGGTGTAATAGCTACGTGCGGAAGCCCGTTGACTATGACCAATTCCTCACTGTGATTCAGCAATTAGGAATGTATTGGCTAGTAACCAACCTATCACCGCCCCTGTTGCCCCTCGGAAATCAAAATGTCTAACCCGTTGAGAGTTTTGGCGATCGAAGATAATCCCGATGACGCAGAGTTGCTGGCCTTGCAACTGGCCAGTGGCGGCTATGACGTAGACTATCTGCGCGTAGACACGGCAGCAGACTTGCAGGCAGCGTTGGCCGCAGGCCCGTGGGATATTATTCTGACTGATTATTCCATGCCCCAGTTTGATGCGATCGCGGCTTTAACCATTGTGCAAGCCAGCGGCCAAGACATTCCCTTCATCATTGTCTCTGGCTCCATTGGGGAAGAAACGGCAGTCGCCGCAATGCAAGCGGGCAGCCATGACTATCTCTTGAAAAGCAATTTGACCCGCTTAGTGCCTGCGGTGAAACGGGAACTGCGAGAAGCCCAAGTGCGGGATGAACGGCGGCAAGCTTTACGCGATTTAGAGCAATTAGCCTTTTATGATTTGTTGACTGGGTTGCCCAACCGCAGCAAATTTCTGCTGAATCTCCAGGATTGGATCGAACATCGCCAAGCCGATCCAGAGGCCCATTTCAGTGTCATTTTCTTGGATATCGATCGCTACAAACGGGTGAAGTATGGCTTGGGACATCAAAAAGGCCATGATTTTTTAGTCGAGGTTGGTCAACGGCTGGTGCGCTGGGCAGGGCCGAATGATCTGGTTGCCCATATTGAGGAAGATTCCTTTGCGATCGCCCTGCGGCATGTAGCGAACACAGCGGTTTTAGCCGAAAAAGTCGCCCAGGTACACGGCCTCATGGAAGAACCGTTTCAATTGGGGGCATTGCAAATTTACGCCTCCGCCAGTTTGGGCATTGTAGACAGTAACTTGCCGTATACCGTCGCTGCGGATTTTTTGCGGGCTGCCGATACGGCCAATTACCATGCTCGCCAACAGGGCGGCCAAACGCGGTTTTTTAGTATTCAAATGCAAACAGAAGAAAGCGATCGCCTCCAGCTAGAAGCCGACCTCCAACAAGCCTTGGTCAACCAAGAGCTCGTATTGTACTATCAACCCATCATTTCCCTCCAAACCTGCCAAGTCTCCGGCTTTGAAGCCCTCGTTCGCTGGCATCACCCCACGCGCGGTTGGGTAGGGCCGAATATTTTCATTCCCCTCGCCGAACAAACCGGGTTGATTATTCCCCTGGGGCAATGGGTGCTGGAGGAAGCCTGTCGGCAAATGCACCATTGGCAAACCGAACTGGCCGAGTTTTTGCCCTTGAGTGTGGCAGTGAATCTATCGGGGATTCAACTTGTCCAACCCAACTTGGCGACTACCATTCAGGCCATTTGGGAGCAAGCCCAGATCCAAGGCTTATCGCTGAAGTTGGAAGTGACAGAAAGTTTGTTAATGGAAAATGGAGAGTTGGTCATTCAACAACTCCAGCGATTGCGCAGCAGCGGCATCCAGATTTGTATTGACGATTTTGGCACGGGCTATTCTTCGCTAGCTTATCTGCACTCGTTACCCATTAATACGCTCAAAATCGATCGCTCTTTTGTCGATCGCATGACCCTGGATGGGAAAAATTTGAGTATCGTCAAAACGATTCTGACCCTGGCTAAAACACTGGGCTTAAGTGTGGTTGCCGAAGGGATTGAAACTGCGAATCAGTTTGATGAATTGCGATCGCTCAACTGCACCGAAGGTCAAGGCTATCTCTTTGCCAAACCCCTGCCACCCCAAGATCTAGCCCTGTGGCTCCACCAAGCCAAATCGCCCCATTTCCTCACCACCGTTTCCGCCACCCATCCCCACTACGACAGCCCCCTCTCTTCGGCCTGTTGATTCCGCCAATACACCGCTTCCACACCCTGTCGTTCATACAATGCTGTGCGCTTCCGTTGGCCCAGTCGGCAGTTCACGCCCGCTGCCGCCAGTTGTTTTGCCGCTTGCTGCCGGGAAAGATTCAGCAAACTCGCCGCCGCCCTTAAGGAAATCCACTGACGCTGAAACAAAGCCAGCAAGTCCGCATCGGAGCGATCGCAAAGCTCAGTTAGCAACCGCTCTGCCAACAACCAACAGGCCAACGTATCCGCCGCCGCCCGGTGCGATCGCCCGACATTGAACCCAAAATGCTGCACCAGATTAGGCAAACTCCGCGACGGCAAATCTGGCAACAGCAAGCGGGCTAACAAGACCGTACACAAGCGTTCGGCCTCTGGTCGATAAAACGCAACATCCACAAAATTGAACTCTGATTGCAAAAAGCGGTAATCAAAGTCCAGGTTATGGGCTGTTAATATTCCAGTATTCAGTAAAGGCAAATAATTGCGCCAAATTTCCGTGGAATAAGGGGCAGCATCCACCATTGCTTGCGTGATCCCCGTTAATCGAGTGATCGTGGCTGGCACGGCCACACCTGGATTGAGCACATGAGTCTGGTGGTGCAGTATGCCTTGAGCGAGGCTCCCTTGCAAAACAGCTACTTCAATGACGCGACTGGTGGGTGGTCGGCAACCCGTTGTTTCCACATCTACCACCGTTAATGGGGTCGCACTCAGTTGGCGATAGTAAGCAAGCAGGTCAGTGGACAGCACAAGTTGAAGGGATAGGGTGAAAAAGAACAGGAACCAGCGCTGTCCTTATCATAATGCATATGAACTACAAATCCAGCCCAGCTCATGAAAAAAGGCACCTGCAACAGTGCCTTTCATCAATCAACATTGGTGGTTCCGAGCATGCACCATGAGGAACCCAATTGCGCTTGCGATCGCTAAGCTGGTCATGGCAAATCACCAGACCAAAGGCGATCGCTAATTGCGTTCTAGGGTGCTCCAAGCTCGAACCGAGAGCCGTTTTACTTGCTCGATACAGACTTCGACCGCTTGACTGGTCTGGGTTTAGCTCCACCGTGGTGATTGTTACCACCATGATGGCCATTGCCGCCTTGTCGCCGCCGGGGTGCTACCTCTTGCGAGACTTCATCGTACAAGTCGGTGCTATCTTGACTGGCTCGCAGCCAAGCAGGGCGTGTTTGGTCGTAGGCCATTTGCAACGCTGCCGCCGCGATCGCGTGAGGTTCGTACTCCTCAGACAGTTGAGCCACGATCGGCAAGAACGAGGCCATCCGTTCCCCAGCCAAGGCTTCGCGGAGTTTTGTCTGCAATTTCTCGATTTGGTGCGCTTCAATTTGAGCCCGCGTGGGGATCGTAGCCAACTCTAAGCGCTGGCGGATGTGATGCTCAATATCCCGCAGTTTGCGGCGATCGAGGGAATGAATCAACGAAATCGCAGTCCCTTCTTTGCCTGCCCGCCCTGTCCGGCCAATCCGGTGGACGTAGTTTTCTACACTATCTGGCAGATCGTAGTTGATCACATGGGTCAGGTCATCCACATGGATCCCCCGTGCTGCAATATCCGTTGCAACCACCCACCGCACTTGCCGTTGCCGGAACCGGAGCAAAAGCCGTTCCCGTTGGGTTTGGCTGAGATCACCGTGATACTCATCGACGCTGTGACCCGCTGCTTGCAACTGGCCAGTGAGTTCGGCAGCAGCTTTCCGAGTCCGCACAAAGATGATAGCGGCTTCGGGATCTTCCAGTTCTAGAATGGGCAACAAGGCCCGTGCTTTTGACCAACCCCGTGGCAAGGTGTACGCAACTTGGTTAATGCGTGTCGGGGCTGCTTTAGGCTGCTCGATGGTAATTGTGACTGGCGATCGCAAAAACTTCGTCACCAATTTCCGAATGGATGGATCCATCGTGGCCGAGAAGAACGCGGTTTGGCGCTCTGTCGGCACTTGATTGAGAATCTTTTCGACGTCTTGAATAAAGCCCATGTTGAGCATTTCATCGGCTTCATCCAACACCAGCCAACTGAGTTGATCCAGTTTCAGATCCCCCCGGCTGAGCAGATCCAAAACGCGACCCGGTGTGCCAACCACCATTTGGGCACCCCGCTTAAGGCGAGAAATTTGAGGGTCGATCGCTTGGCCACCGTAAATTGAGACGATGCGCAGGCGGCGATCGTCATTAAAACCTCGAATCGCTTGGCAAACTTGCATCGCCAACTCGCGAGTCGGAGTTAAAACCAGGGCTTGCACTGCCTGAGACTTCACATCAATGCGTTCTAAGATCGGGAGTGAAAATGCGGCGGTTTTCCCGGTGCCTGTTTGCGCTTGACCAACAACATCGCGCCCCGACAACAAGTGGGGGATGGCTTGCGCTTGAATTGGCGTGGGAGTCGTGAAGCCATTTGCTTCTAGGTGCCGACTACGAGTTTCAGACAGTCCAAGACTATGAAACGAAAGGGTCATTGAATCTCCTATGAACGTGGGGATTTAGAAACGTGACAACAAACCAACAGGGACAGCCCTGACAAACGTGGAAATCACATTAAGCTGCTACACAGTGAGGGGTTCTCCTTTGAAGAGGTCAGCTGCCGTCGCAACATGACCGTATAAGTCATACACATCCGCCGCATCAATCCGTGCTAGCACCAGGGTGCCCGGGGTTGCTGCGCCCTTGAGGTAAACCAAGCCATCAACATCGGGAGAGAACCGCGCCGAGCGGCCAATCAACTCTCCTGTCGCCGGATTTTCTTGTTCCACGAACACATCAACGACCTTACCAACCTCTTGCTGGTTGCGCTCTAAGGAAATCGGCTGTTGCACCTGCATCAATGCATCGCGGCGGGCATCCATCACAGCTTGGGGCAGTTGATTAGGCAGGTTAAAAGCTGGTGTTCCTTCTTCACGGGAGAAGGTAAACACACCAACGTGATCAAAGGTGTGGCGTTGCACAAATTGCAGCAGGTGTTCAAAATGCGCATCAGTTTCACCAGGAAACCCGACGATAAAAGTAGTGCGCATGACTGCATCCGGCAAAGCAACTTTGATTTGCTCAATGATGCGATCGTTAACTTGCCCTTGCCAGGGTCGATTCATCGCTCGCAACACCTCTGGATGGGAATGCTGGAGCGGCAAATCTAGGTAGGGCAGAATATTGGGAGTCTCTTGAATTGCTGCGATCACCGCAGGGGTCAGCCCGGTCGGGTAGGCGTAATGCATCCGAATCCAGGGAATATCAACTTGCCCCAAGGCGCGCAGTAACTCGGCTAAGCGCGGTTCACCGTAAATGTCTAAGCCGTAGTTGGTCGTAATTTGGGAGATCAGAATCAGCTCTTGAACCCCTTCTGCGGCCAGTTGTTTTGCTTCGGCGACAATGGACTCAATCGATCGCGATCGCTGCTTGCCACGGAGATGGGGAATAATGCAAAACGCACAGCGATAGTCACAGCCTTCAGCAATGCGGAGGTAAGCTACGCCTTCGGTTGTGCGATAGCGGGGGGTGGTTTCGTCAGCGATGTAGGTTGGCTCTGGGGTGACTTCTTTCACCCGTTCGCCAGTCTCTGCGCGCTCAATCACGTTAACAATTTTATGGTAGTCACCTGTGCCCACCAGGGCCACTGCTTCTTCTAGCTCCTCTAGCAACTCAGACTGATAATGTTGCGCAAGACAACCAGTGATAACAATGGCTCTCCGAGACAGCAGATGATAAGCAAGACTCATAAACCATAAATCAAGAACCTGGGCATCTAAAGGCCGATCATCTTGTATTTTGCAATACCATTTCCACCAAAGATCTAGAAGAGACCTGATGCGCTCCTTATCTTCTTCGGCTATCCCTAGCAGGGTGCGAACAGATTCTTCGCGGGCCGACTGGATAAAGCTACAGGTGTTGACAATGACATAGTCGGCTAAGTCTTCATTGTCGCTGACTTCGTACCCTGCTTGCGCTAACAACCCGAGCATGTGCTCTGTGTCAACCCGATTTTTTTCGCAACCTAGATGAGAAACTGCAATGACTGGCTTGCTGCCCATGAAATCCTGTTTATTCTGTTAGTGAACCGTTATTGAAGCTGTAGCGATCGCTCAAACGGTGGCCGTCCCCTTGCTGAAACCCATGCTATCGAACCATAGCACTGGATTTGCAATCGCACAGAATATTTTTGTCTATGAGCATCATAGCGCAAAACGCAAAATATTACGATCTGTTAAAAAAAACTTCTCTTTTCAATCGCTCCTAGGCTCTGGGTTCAGGGTGGACTGGGAGCGCGATCGCCGTTGCCTTCAAGGATTTTGGGAACATCATGTAACGCGGACAAAGCGACGTAGGCGATCGGTGGGAATTCCAACAAATTCAGCCCCACGAAAACGCTATGATCGATGAGGAATGCAATGATAGATAAGCCCGAATCTGAGTTTGTAGACAAGTGGACTTGATCCAGACGTTTAAGACACCTAATCCGATTATTGGCGTTGTACATTTGCTGCCATTACCCACCTCTCCTTGCTGGGGAGGGGATTTGAAAGCTGTGATTCATCGCGCCGAACAAGAAGCTGTGGCCCTCGCCTCCGGTGGCGTACACGGCATTATTGTCGAAAACTTTTTTGATGCGCCCTTTCCCAAAGATCAGGTTGATCCCGCCGTCGTCAGTGCCATGAGCCTGATTGTGCAACGGCTAATGCAAATGGTGACCTTGCCCATTGGAATCAATGTGTTGCGGAACGATGCGCGTAGTGCCCTGGCGATCGCCACCTGCACCCAAGCCCAATTTATTCGGGTCAACGTTTTAACGGGGGTAATGGCCACCGACCAGGGATTGATCGAAGGCCAAGCCCATGAACTACTACGCTACCGCCGGGAACTGGGCAGTGATGTCAAAATTTTGGCCGATGTCTTGGTGAAACACGCTCGCCCACTCAGTGCGCCCAATTTGACCGTCGCCGTGCAAGACACCATTGAACGGGGTTTAGCCGATGCGGTGATCCTTTCTGGCTGGGCCACCGGAAGCCCGCCGACCTTGGAAGACTTGGAACTCGCCAAAGCTGCTGCTGGTGATACGCCCGTCTTTATAGGCAGTGGAGCCAGTTGGGAAAATATCTCGACCTTGCTCCAGGCCGCCGACGGGGTCATTGCTTGTAGTTCGCTCAAACGGCACGGACGGCGAGATCAACCGATTGATCCCATTCGGGTAAGTCGCTTTGTGGAAGCAACCCAGCGTTCCATTGAAACAGCACAATTGGCACCCGCCACCGAGTCAGTCAGTCTACCGGCTTAGGCCCAAGCACCGGGAACAGCCTCCAGCCGACGATCGCCCTCCACCCAGAAACCGAGCAACTTGGGGAACTTTGCTCGACCCACTACCGTCATCAGGACAGCCGCTAGTTTCCCACAACCAAATATGACAGGACTGGAGGCATCCCCCAACGCGATCGCGACCTGCTCTCGTGGTTCCAAGCGCCAGGTCAGGCCACAGGTCAACATCATTCGTGGGAATAAAATGAGCGGGAAGAAAGTTTATTCAGTGGGAAGAAAATGAGCAGGAACAAACCTAGCCCCACTCAGGCAATACACTCCCAGCCCAGCCAATTGCCCCCGCTCTGGATAGTTGAATTAGTTGGATTCGGTCTAGAGTAGGTTGCAGGTTCCGGGCAAGGGTGGCACACTCAAAATCGGTGACAGAGGGAACTTTAAGATATGCAAGCATTGATGGTGAGGTTAAACCAAGGTTCTGTGGCCCTGCTCGGTGCGATCGCGCTCCTCAGTAGCCCCCTGGCCCCCAGGTTGGATGCAGCCCAAGCCCAACCCCGCCCCACCGTTAACCCACCCTTGCACCTGGCCGACACCGCATCCACCCTGGCCTTAGCCAAGCACCTCAGAAAAATTGGGGCGAAAATGTATGGGGCTTACTGGTGCCCCCACTGCAAAAACCAAATCGACCTGTTTGGGACAACCGCATTTCGCTCCATTGACTATGTGGAATGCGATCCCAGGGGAAAAAATCCACGGCCTCAATTGTGCAAATCAGCCAAAATTCGGGGCTATCCAACCTGGGAGATTAATGGCAAGTTATATCCTGGAGTGCAGTCGTTGGAAGAGTTAGCCGAAACCTCAGGCTATCCAGGCAAGAGTTCCTTTTAGGAAAATGATGCAGGGAAAAATGGGGCACAATGAAGCAGGATTGAGTTTTTGATTGGCCCTTGGTTGATTGGGAGAGATGAGCTATGTCTAGTCTGCTGAATCGTCGTCGTAACGTGCCGTGGATTCATCGCTGGTCGCGCCAAATCATTGGGGCGATCGCTGTGGCTGGGGCTGCAAATACCGCCTATCTACTGGTAAACAAACTCTCTAAAACCGTTGCCGCTTGTCCAACTAATGGCTGCGAACGAGTTTTGGAAAGTCCCTATGCCACGGTGCTGGGGCTACCGCTATCCCTCTTTGGCCTGTTAGCCTACATCGGGATGGCCGTTTTTGCCTTTGCGCCGTTTTTGGTCAACCCCGAAACGAACAAACCCCTGCGCCTCAACATTGAGAAATTAACCTGGTGGTTTTTGTTCATCGGGGCCACCGCCATGACCGTCTTTAGCGGTTATTTGATGTACATCATGACCTCGCAGTTTGTCTCCAAGTTTGGCGTTGAAGGTATTTGCTATTACTGCGTGGCATCAGCCATTTTTGCGTTTGCCATGTTTGCGGTCAGTCTCATTGGGCGGGACTGGAGCGATCTTGGCCAACTGTTGTTCACCGGGGCGATCGCGGCCATGATTACCCTCATTGCCACCCTGGCCATTTATGCTCCCACCAATGCTCAAATCGCAGGGCAAGCGCAAGTTAGTCAACAAGGGGGCACCCCAACCATTCCCGTTGTCAACACGTCCTCAGCTGCCGAAATTGAGTTAGCCAAATATCTCAAACAAAGCGGAGCCAAAATGTATGGAGCCTACTGGTGTTCCCACTGCCACGACCAAAAAGAACTCTTTGGCAAGGAAGCCGTCAAAGAACTTCCCTATGTTGAATGTGCAGAAGCCGGAGGAACCTCCATCATCGACCAATGTAAACAAGTAGCAACCCGCGTCGAAGAGCAAACCAAACAACCATTTGGCTTCCCAACCTGGGAAATTAATGGCAAGTTCTACAGCGGCACCCAATCGCTAACTGATTTGGCGAAAAACACTGGGTATCAAGGGCCGTTGAACTTTAAGAATGGGGCTTAAGCGTTTGCCAGATTTATCACTGCTGGCAATTCTGTCAAGATTGCAGGCTTGGTTCTGGCCCCAAAAAATCCCTCGATAAAAATTCCCCTCCTCAGGTTCTGACATGACTTGGGGAGGGGAATTGAGTTTGGACTTCGGCGATCGCTCGGATCGTAGAGGTTAGCGTTCCTGGTTAGATTTCGCAGATTTCAGGATCTTGACTCCCGGTGACATAGGCAGATTCAGCCTCCGTTTTGACTGCGGATTGACTTACCGAAGCCAGATAAATGCCCAATAAAATCACCAAAAATGCCCCCCAGCCCAAAAGACTCAGCCGCTCCGAGAAAAACATCCACGCCCCTAACGCTGCCAACAAGGGATCTAGCAGCAGCACGATCGCCACAAACTCAGCCGACAACCGATTGAGACTATAGACCAGCAACCCTTGACCCACCACCTGGCAAACCACCGCCAGGGCAATCACCGCAGTCCACCCTTGCCAGGACACAGGCAAAAAGGGCGCATGACTCAGCACGACAAAGGGCACCGTCAACACCCCCGCGATCGCCGAACTCCACAGCACAATCGTATCCAACCGTAAACTGGCCTGGAGTTGTTCCAAGATCAACAGATAAATACTGAAACAAAGGGCGGCCAGCAGGGCTGCCAAATCACCATGCAAACGAAAGGCTGCCGCGTGCCAATCTTCTAGACCCAGGACAAACGTACCGCCCGTGGCGATCGCAATGCCCAACAGAAACCGCTGATCAAAGCACTTGTTCCAGATCAACCAGCCACCGAGACAGGCAAAGACAGGTGTTAGATTCGCCAGCAACGTGGCATTAGCCACACTCGTTTGGGTCAGCGACCAGGCCCAGAGCAACAAATCAGCCGCAAGACACGTTCCCGCCGCAATCAATAATCCCGATTGGGATAAGCGCGACTGGCGCTGGGTTGAACAATCCATATCCACTGCCCCAACCCGCCCCTGCTGGCGATCGCGTAAGGCCCGCAACCCACTCCAACCGCCCATGATCAAGGTCGTAATCCAAAACCGATCAAAGGCGGTTGCATAGGCGCTGATTTCGCGTTCACTAAAACGCACCAACAACGCCGATAGCGAAATCGAGAACACCGCAAACCCCAACGCCGCGATCGCAAACCACAGTTGGGTGCGCTGGGTCGTCTCTGGGACGGGGGTAGAAACCTGGGGGGTCGCTTCGGTAGGAGGCTGAACCGAACTAACCGACTCTTGAATTTTAAGCACAGGCAGAATGTCTGTCTAAACGCCACATATCACTTTGGGCAGCAAGCTCAGAACAATGACAAGCCGAAACTACAGTTGCCGAACCTTTTGCTGCGCTGCATCACCCCTAAAAAACAGGGCGATCGCAGGAGTTACACACTTGAAAGCCAAACCGAACAGTGATGAATTTTTGAACAAAAGTTGCGAAAAAATCGAAAAAATGTTTGTGCAGAACAGCGAAAAATTGCCACTACCACATTTCCATGTTTATTAAGTGGTGTCAATCGTAACAACCGAACGCCGCCAAGTGCCTTTATCGCGATGGAGAGTTAAGGATCTATCGTGGGAAAGAGAACACCAGCCAAGCCCTGCCCAGGGGAATAGCTTGCCGATCCCAGGTCATCCCAGAAGGAGAAAGGGGGGCGTGTCAAGTCTGCTCTTCAGCGCGATCGCCCGCCGGAGCCACCAACATCTTAAAATCCGCCACGAGACAAGCGAAAAAATTCGTTGCATCCACCTGGGTGGCCAACCAAACATTGGCCGCTGGTTTGGGCTGATGTCGCCAATCCACCACCGTTTGGCCATAAGTCCATTGCCCCAGAGTTTCCACCTGGAGATTGACGCGCCGAAATGTGAACAATTCGGGGTACAACAAATAGGCGATCGTTGCAGCATCGTGCACTAGAAAACCCGGCACACCTGCCGTTTCCCGATAGGTCAGGGCCGTTTGCGTCATAAAGCGGCAAAGCTGAAGCAAAAACTGGGCCAGGGGCGTTGTTGCGTGGGCCTGGGTTATTTGCTGGGCCATTGCCTCCGTAAAAATGAGATGGCGAGTCACATCCAACGGAATCACCACTATCTTGGCTCCACTGTTCAACACCGTGTGGGCTGCCGCCGGATCAAACCACACATTAAATTCCGCCGTTGGGGTGACGTTGCCCGGAGCCTGAACCGCACCTGCCATCAAAACGACTTCCTGCGCTTGGCGCAAAATTCCCGGATGCTGAGCTTCGGCTTGGGCCAGGTTGGTGAATGGCGCGATCGCCGCGATCGTCACCTCACCGGGATGGGCCGCGATCGTGTCAATCAATACCTCCACGGAGGTCGGAGCCGTCAACCAGTCATGCCTGGATGGAGGCAGGGTTTGGGCTAAATTGCCCATGCCATCAGCCCCGTGAATATGGCTAGCATCAGCCTGAGGAGTCTCCGCCGCCTGCCCCCGCCCAACGGGCACAGCGGGCAAGCCACCGAGAGCCAACAGTTGACTGGCGCTGGTAAAGGTTCGATGGGCCGACACATTACCCGCCGCCGTGGTAACTGCCACCAGTTCGGCCAAGCCCTGGTGGACACAATTGGCCAACCACAATAAGGCCACGCTATCATCGCCACCCGGATCGGTGTCTAAGAGGATTTTTCGGACTGTTTCCATCGGTGATTCGGAGCGCGCGATCGCTCATTTCCCCAATGCCTATTCTCCCATGTCCACTGGCGACTCCTGCAACGGGCCAGCGATCGCGCCCCACAACTCCCCCCAGGATTAAGGGATGAAGTTGGGCGGCAGGTGGGTAGGAATTTCCCAGTAGTAGAGGGTTGCGGTTTCGTCAGCAATCTCCAAAGGCACCGACCGGGAGCATGCTGGCAACCAATCGCCCATATCAAAATCCAGGGAGATCAGCCGCGTCCCAGGCCGCAGTTGCTGAAACAAGCGGGGCCGCAACCGTAAATTGAGGTGGGGTAAAAGATAGAGAAACAGCACCGTGGCCTCCTGAAAGTCACTGGTGAAAAGATCTTGCTGGCGGAAGGAAACAAGCTGACTCACCTGAGCGGCGATCGCGTTTTGGGCCGCAACTTGAATGCGATCGGGATCAATATCAATTCCCACACCCCGAGTCCCAAATCGTTGAGCGGCCAACACCAACAGTCTGCCGTCGCCACTGCCCAAATCATAAAAAACATCCTGGGGACGCAAGGCGGCCAACTCAAACACCACCTCAACCACCGGCCAGGGAGTGGGCAGAAACCCAATATCAGGGCGACGCAACGGCATGATGATAGTTCTTTCCTCCAAAGATTCGTTGAATTTCAACTAGCCACCAGGGGCAGTCAGCCGGGTGAACGCCAACGGATGCGCCCCGACCCCAGGCGATCGCTCAAAGGGCTTACGCATTTTCTGGGAGACCGGAAGCAATGCTTTATGAAAAATTTGCAAACTGGTGAAGAGTACAAATGATACCGCCGAAATCGTGACAAACCTTATTTAGAATTGTTCGGAAAGCTGTTTTTGCCTGAGGTATGAGTTGGAAAGAACTTTATATCTAGATTTAGGCGCAGGAGGTGAGCCAGCACAATTCGATTAAATCCCCCGAATTGAGGAGTCACAATAAAAAGTTGACTTGTTAGGATTGGTATATCTACTAGCAATTTAAGTCGTGGTTCAGTCAAATTTTATTCCTGCCATCCCTCGTCAAGGAGCGGCGTTTAGCCACCTTCAGACAGCGCCAGATAGGTAGGGGGTGTAGGTTCATTTCAGTAGGTTCAACCAGTCACACGGCGATCGCAGCGGGTAGACTTGGTATCGATTTAACACGAGTTATGGATTGGGGGCCAGCCGTTGGCGATGTTCCGTTATGCATCCCCAGGCCAGTCTTCCCCAACCAGCCCAACCTCAGGATCAGGGCCGCACCATCTACAGTCCACCCGTCTATTAAACCGTCAGTGAGATAGATCACACCCACTCAGTAAGGGGATGCATCACAGTAGAGGGACATACCCGTCAGTAGCAGGCACACCCAAATTGCGATCAAGAGTACTCATTGTTCCCATGCTCTACAGAATTGAGGATCGTGCCGCTGGTCAGGAATCGCACTGTGGGTTCTAAGAATTTTTTGTTGCTGGTTCAAGCATCTGGGAGGTTATTCATGATTTGCCGAATTCAATGGGGTAAGTCACTGGCCGTGGGCATCGCGTTGCTGGTCGGGGGCAGCGTGGCTATCGTTGGGGGGCAGGCGATCGCGGCAACTCCACTCAACCAAGCAACTGTGCAAAAGCTGAAAAATCAAGTCCAGCTTGTGGTGAAAAGCCAAGCGCCCCGTGCTGCTCGTGTTCAGGATCGAATGACACCAGGGGATGCGGTAAAAACCGCCAAAGCGGCAATGGTGGAACTGAGATTTAACGATCGCTCCCTGGCCCGGATTGGGGAGCAAGCCTTTTTCCGCTTTGTGCCTAATACCCGCACGTTCAACCTCAGCAACGGCACAGCGCTCTTTTTGATTCCGCCGGGGCAAGGGACAACCCGCGTCAGTACACCCAATGCCACAGCAGGCATTCGAGGGTCGGGGTTATTTGTCCGTTATGTCCCTGAAACCGACACCACCATTGTCGGCGCACTCACCGATAGTGGAATTACCATTAGTCACGGAAACCAAGAGCCCCAGGTGTTGAAAGCGGGGGATTTGGCCGTCATGGTGAAGGATCAACTGGTTGGGGTATATCGCTTTGACTTACAGCGTTTTTATGAAACCAGCGATTTGGTCAAAGATTTGCAGTTGCAGTCGCCCCAAAGTCTAAGCACAGAAACCGATCGGGCGATCGCTGCCGTTCGGCAAGAGGCGCTGGACGCGATCGCGCAACAACCTCCCCTGGACAACAGCGCGACCCTCGTTCAAGACACGATGTTTCTCAAGCGGCCTGAAGCCAATACCCAAACAGCCAGCACTGTACCCTCCACTACTTTTGGCGGCAGCCGCTTCGACCAATTAAGCGGGCAGAGCAACCCCGGAAACCGCCCATCAGACCGGGTATTTGGGCGATCGGAGAACTCGGCCAGCGATCGGGTTGACCGCCCAACCCCCATCAGTAACCTTCCAGAAATTCGCTCACCGACCTTTGCCACCCCGGTTAGCCCCGTTAACCAACCGACAGGGAGCATTAACCTGGGGGCAACTCCGGGCAATCCGGGCACGGCTCCAAGCAATCCAGGCGCGGCTCCGGGCAATCCAGGGGCAACTCCAGGCAATCCAGGCGCGGCTCCGGGCAATCCGGGCGCAGCTCCGGGCAATTCAGGTAACAATCCTTTTGGCGGGCCACCAGGGCTGAACGGCAACAATCCCGGTAATGCCGGTGGCCCTCCGGCAGGCGGGGCCGCAGGCCCCAATAACCCAGCACCGGGCAACTCTGGGAACAATCCTTTTGGTGGGCCACCGGGGCTGAACGGCAACACTGCACCAGGGAACTCCGGTAACAATCCCTTTGGCGGGCCACCGGGGTTAAATCGCGGTCGGCTCTAGCCCGCTTTCAGCCCCTGGCGAGTGCCCCAGTCCACCGTACCGGGAGTGATTAGCATTTGGGTTAACTGCCGAGGTGAGCTTACTTGAGTAGGCGATCGGGATTTTCTGCCACCCAACCGAGATTAGAGCGCGATCGCAACTCAAAGTGGAGATGGGGCGCGGCAGAACTGGGTGTTCCCGAGGTGCCCACCGTTCCAATGCTTTGGCCTTGGCTCACCCGTTGGCCCGCTTTTACACTGATTTTGGCCAGTTGGGCATAGCGGGTTTGTAACCCTTCGGCATGGTTAATCACCACAAGATTGCCATAGGGCCCTTGAGCCCCGGCAAAGGCGATCGTCCCGCTCCCAACGGCCTGGACAGCCGTCCCGACTGGAGCCGCGAGATCAATCCCACTATGGAAAACGACTTGATTGGCCCCTTCAGGTAAGCTGTAGCCATAGCCCAGCAAGATTTGGGGCATTGACTGCCGCGCCAAGGGAGAACCCGCCAAAATCTGGGGTGTGGCACTGGGTAATCGCTGACTTGGCGTATTCCCTGCAGGCGACCAATTCACTCCGGGGATAAACACCGTGCGCGGAGCCTGTTGGCAACCATTCACTTCAAACAGAATATCAGGGCGAATTTTGTAGGTTTTGGCTACGTCACGCCAGCTTTTGCCTGGGGGAACCGTTACCCGAATGCCATTGAAAGGTGGGATAGTCAACGTTGTCCCGACGGCGACCTTTCCCCCCTGAAGGGAAGGATTGAACCCAATGAGGGTGGCTGGTAAGAGATTATAGGTTTGGGCAATGCTTTGCAGGGTTTCGCCCGGTGCGACGGTGTGGCGGCTGAGTTGGGCCAGGGCTGCTGCTTTGGGGCAAGTCTGAGCGATCGCCCGGGGCTGCGCCACCAGCAACGGCAACAGGGACACCATCAGGCAGACACCATACCGCTTCAACAGGGCAAACCAGCACAACATAGGCAATCCAAAATCAACGTTAGACCAAAGCCACCTGCGAAACCCAAAGGCTTAGCCCTTGGGGCTACAGGCTCCACCCAGATTCTATCGAGAATGGCGCGCGATCGCCCAGGCCCGATCTGGCGACCCGCCCACCGTGTCAGCCCAGGGCAAAAACTCCACAGACTGTCATTAGAATGTCACGCGAAATCAGAATCTTATGGTTACAGTTAAGAAAGAATGTTGGAACCCAAATTCTAGACGCTTATGAATTGGTCGCTGAAGCAACTGTCCACCTATTTTTCGTTGTTGGTTTTAGGGACTGGGGCCGGGATTGTCGGGAGTCAGTATTGGCAGAAGCAGCAAAATTCAGCGATCGCTCCGGAAATTAGCCCCCCTATGCAACCCCTGGTCAGCCAACGCCCCGCCCCCACTGCCGCCCCTCTACCAGCCAGTGCAGTTAATCCCAACTTCATTGCCCAAGCGGTTGATAAAGTGGGGCCATCCGTCGTGCGGATCGATTCGGCTCGGCGAGTTGCCAACAAAATGGCTGATTCCTTTAACACACCCTTCTTTCGCCGCTTTTTTGGTGAAGATGCGCCCCAACGCCCCAGCGATCGCTTGGAACGCGGCACAGGCTCCGGCTTCATCCTTTCCCCAGATGGCCAAATTTTGACTAATGCCCACGTCGTCGCTGATATTGACACCGTGACCGTGACCTTGAAAGATGGTCGCCAATTTGAGGGCCAAGTGGTGGGGCGCGATCCCGTCACAGATGTGGCCGTCGTCAAAATTAAGGCAACGAATTTACCTGTCGTCAAGCTCGGTAGCTCCGAAGGCATCCTGCCGGGGCAATGGGCGATCGCGATCGGGAATCCACTGGGCCTAGACAACACCGTCACCGCAGGGATCATCAGCGCGATTGGGCGATCGAGCTCCCAGGTAGGCGTTCCCGATAAGCGCGTCAATTTCATTCAAACTGATGCCGCCATTAACCCAGGTAACTCCGGCGGGCCATTGTTAAACGATCGCGGCGAAGTCATTGGAGTCAACACCGCCATTCGGGCCGATGCCCAAGGATTGGGCTTTGCAATCCCCATTGAAACCGCGCAACGAGTCGCCTCGACCCTGCTAGCCAAAGGCCAGGTTGATCATCCCTATCTGGGAATTCAGATGGTGGATCTCAACCCAGGGCTGCGCAAAGAGCTAAATGAAAGCAACGAATTAGCCACCCCCATCACCCAGGATGACGGCATTTTGGTTGTACGAGTCATGCCCGACTCTCCCGCAGCCAAAGCTGGCTTCAAACCGGGAGATCTCATCCAAAAGGTGGGCAACCAGCCTGTTCAGTCAGCAGCAGATGTACAAGCTCTGGTGGAAAAAAGCCAAATTGGGGGCAACTTAGCCGTGGAAGTGCGGCGGGATGGGCGCTCGAACCAGATTACGGTACAGCCCGGTCAACTTCCGAAATAAACAGCCTTGCCCAAAGTCAACTGAACAAACCTAACGGGTTGGCCTGAGGGTTCTGCAAGCAGGTTCTGCTCAGTCTGCTTCGCTGGCCATGCGATCGCGGCCTGCCTGCGGCCTGTGCTGGCGCTCACCCAAAGGCTTTCCGCTGACACGCCCCCCTCTATCAACCCCAGCCGCACGAACAGCCACGCACTCCCACGCAACAGGCGATCGCGCCGAGCAACCGCTCACAAGCTTTTCCACCCCAACCAACCGCCGCTGACCTGGGGCAATTCATCCCTGGTCAACGCCGCGATCGCCACGGGAAATTCCTTTACACGCTATCCCCATCGGTGTAGAACCCAGGCATGGAATCGGCCATGATATCTTCCATTTCCATGCGTTGTTCCATCTGGCGCAAAAAATAGCCCGTCATCATCGCTGAAGCCAACAACCCGGCCAGGTTTTCGCGATCGGTCGTGATTTTGACGTTAAACGCCTCCGACGGCAACAGCCCCACCAGCCCTTGCACATTATGGGAGATGATTTGCTTGACCTCTGGAGTCGCTGACTTTGCGACCTGCGCGAGGACTTCGGGTGATTGGATTTGCAGGTACTTTAGCAGGGGGTTTACTTCTTGCGTATCGGGGTCAGAATTGAGGAAGTTACTGCTATCCGAGTTAAAAAGCATTGGTCATCCAATAAGCGTCTTGGTCTATTCTGGCATTTCTTTTCTGTCAATGTAATCATTCGCAAGATTGGCCCAACCCATTGCCCCCAAGAGCGCGATGGATATAGGCGGTGGGGCGATCGCTCAAGGCTCCGATTGAATGTATTGACTCAGTTCCAGCGCTTGATCTTGGTTCAGTTGAAAATATTGATGAAATTTTTCGGTGACTTGGAGCCAATAGGAACGGCCATCGGTTTGGCGGCGCTTGCGGACAAAACCCAGTTCAACCAATTCCTGCACATGCTGATAGGCATTGGAACCCCGAATTTCCACCAAATCCGTTTGGGCAATTCGACCTTTGAGGGCGATCGCAGCCAAAGTGCGCAAGGCCCCAACCCCCAAATCGGCGGGCAACAGTTTTTGAATGAGGTAGTGAAACGAATCCCGCAATTGCAGCACGAAGCCATTTGGCGTTTCGGCAACCTCCAAAGCACCGAGACGATGGGCATACAACTCCATCAACTCTAGTAGGCCCGCTTCCGCAGTCGGGCGATCGCAACCCACGCATTCAGCAATCTCGGCCAGGGTGAGCGGCTGGGCTTTTAAGTACAAAATCGCTTCGATTTGGCTGGATAGCTCCGACATAGACCAGTTTTTTCTCTAGAGTTGGGCGATCGCGGGAAGTTAGCATTCTAGCCCGCCGCCATGCTGCCCTGTCTATTCTCATCTCAAACCGGCAAAGGATCACATTGCAAGCCAGAATCCTCATAACGGGCCACCCTCTCCCTAGACATTCCCAGGTTCTATCGAATGAGTGAGCCAGCCTAGGGGCACAACTTGCTACAACAGAAAAGATGACACCACTGTTCAGCGAGAGGCAAGTATGGCCGCTAAAACCCCCTTAACGAACCTTGAGTTAGTGGATTGCGCCCGCGCCAATGCGAAGGCAGGCTTGACGACGGCTGCCGAGTTGTGTGGCTATGGCACAGATGTCACTCGGTTTCAAGGCGCTTTAAAACAAGCTTGCGACAAGATGGGCGTGGAGTTTCACGAACTGTCTGATCTCGTCAAAGCCGAACCCAACCCCCTGGAGTTGGAAGGCGAGATTGTGGCCCCGGATTCAGCTAATCAGTTGTAGTGAAAAGGCGATCGCCCGTTGCCAGCGTTCCTGGCGTTTACAATGCTTGGCTTTACACAGCGATCGCCCGTTGCGGCTCCATTTCAAAGCTCAGATAAAGATCGACGGGCCAGAACTGTGCAAAGTTGGCCGTTGAGGTGAACACTAGAGAAGGCCATTGCACCAATGGCAGGTTGGCGATCGCAGTTTGATTCCCCGACCTTGGGCAAACCCGCCCCAATTTGACCTCTTCATTCCAAACATCGATCTATGAGCACCCCATCTCTGATTCCCGTCATTCTGGCTGGTGGCAAAGGCGAACGGTTTTGGCCCCTGAGCCGCAAAGCTCGCCCCAAACAATTCCTGAGTCTAGACGGGAGCGGGGATAGCTTGCTGCAAGCCACCGCCAAACGCCTGTTGGGAGTGGCCACAGGTTGGCAAGACATCTGGGTGATCACCGGAGTCCACCTGGCTGACCAAGTGCGGGAACAGTTGCCCGAACTGCCCGCCGCCAATTTGCTAGTGGAACCGGAAGGCCGGGATACTGCCCCCGCTGTTGCCTGGGGTGCATTGGAAATTGCTAAACGCTATGGCCGAGATGCCGTTTTGGGCTTTTTTCCGGCAGATCATTGGATTGCCGAAGTCGAAACTTTTCATGCGGTGTTAAATGCCGCCGCAGCCTTAGCCCGATCGCAACCCGCGATCGTCACTCTGGGTATCACTCCGGCGTTTCCCTCAACGGGCTACGGCTACATTCAGCAGGGGGAGGCGATCGCCCAATTCGGCACCCATCCCCAGACCCACCAGGGTTTTCCCGCTTACAAAGTTGATCGCTTCACCGAAAAACCCGATCGCGCCACCGCCGAAGAATTTTTGGCCACAGGCACATTTAGCTGGAATAGCGGGATGTTTGTGTTTCGGGCTGGCGTTGCCCTGGATGAACTGTTGGTCTACGCCCCAGAAATTCTTGCCCCTCTAGAGGAAAAAGGCATAGCCGCTTACAGCGAAGTCCCGAAGAAAAGTATTGACTATGCCTTGATGGAGAAAACCCAGCAGGCGTACGTGCTCCCGGTGGAGTTTGGGTGGGATGACCTGGGCGACTGGAACGCGATCGATCGCCTCTTACAAAGCGACAAACCCAATGTCGAAATCGCCCAGCACGTTGGCCTGGATACCCACGGCTCCCTGCTGTACTCCACCAATGCAAATGACGTGATTGTCACCATTGGGCTGGAAGATACCGTCGTCGTGCGGGAAGGCAACGTGACCCTGATCGTCAAAAAAGACCGCACTCAAGACATCAAGCAAATCCTCAAAGTTCTGCAAGACGACCCTAAATTCAGCGATTTGTTATAGCAAAAAACCCTCGGAGATTTGAACAATCTTCGAGGTTTAAATTCAGGCAAAATCAGCTAAATTTCGGCAACTGCCCGTTCCACCAACCGTCGGGCCAGGGTTTGTACCCCAGTGTGGCGATAGTACTTCACGTTCATATCTAGCAATGCCCCCAGATAGTCGGCCTTATCATCCGTAAAGTCAATAAAGCCTTTCAATTTGCCCATCAGCCCCTGTTGAGTAATGTTGTTGGAGGCGACAAAATTAGTCATCCAGCTTTTCGCCGAATCAAAACTCTGGGTAATAAACCCTTTCTTTGCGTCGGCTCCATTACCGGGAATTAGCTCTTGGACGCTTTTGTAAGTTTGGTTGCCTTCTAGCTCTTTGGGGCTGGTGCTGTCAAAGAAATTCAAGGCTTTGCCAGCGAATTCAGGGCCAAGGGGAATCACGCCATCGAAGCAGGCCAGGGCCGCCATTCGCATGAGGGATTCACCACTGTAGTCGCCCAAGGCCGCCAAAAAGTCGCCAATGCTGTCGCCGGGGATGCCGTTGATCTGGCAAAAGGCGACCAGTTCTGTGACCAATTTGACGCAGAGATCAATACTTTGGGCTTTTTCGGGTTTGGGCGTGATGTTTTTGAGGAAGCCGAGGAAGGTATCTTGCCCAATCCGGTTCGCCAGGGCAGCAGTACCCAACAGCCCAGAGCCCGATTCCACGGTTTCGTAGAGCCAGAGGGCACGTTGATACCCTTGGGATTTGTCGTTATACAAGGCCACGGCCCGTTCCCCGATTTGTTGAATCAGGCTTTCATCGGTTTCCCCGGTGACCGCACGAATGGTGTTGTCAAAGCCGACGAGGTTATTCCACTGGCCGGGAATGGCAAAGTCGAGGGTATGCAGGGCTGTGACTGTTAGCCCACCTTTCGGTAGCTCGTCCACAATTTCAAAAATGGGTTTACTCACAGAAAAGCTCCTTATTTCAAGGTGGAAAGACCATTGAGGTCAAATTTTTTAATCCAGGCAGTCCGGTCTTGGGGTGTGAACGAAGCATCGCGGGATTGGGCTTTGACCTGGAAGCGATCGCCAACCAAGACACCCGTAATCGTCGAGCCTTGTTCCACCGTGGGATAACCAGAAATTTTCTTCGTACTTTGCTTGTACTTGGAGGCCGCAGTCGGCGTGCTGATGGTGTCATTAATCGACAACACCGCAACGGTTTTACCGCCTCTGTTCAACTTGTGTTCCGCAAAACCCTTTTTCTCTTGGGCGGGAACAACGGAGTAACCGCTCCCCGATTTGGGGAAATAGCGATTTAACTTGCTGCCATTGACGGCCTCTTTGGCAACAGCCGTGGTGCCTTTTTGGGAGGTTTCTTGCTGGACTTGGTCATAGCGAGATGGGGCTTGTTCCGCGCAGGAACCCACCACCAGGGACAAGCCCAAAACCAGCGGTAACACAAATTTTCTGGCGGTCGGCGAGGTTGCAATCATGGGATGGAAAATGCTGTAGGGCAAGAGAATAGACAACGCTCATCTAACCGGCGGGTTGTAGGGCGGGCGCTCTGAGCGGTGCGTTGGTGGTTACGGAGGGGGCGATCGCAGGTTTCAATTTCGCCAACCCCTTAAGGTCAAACTTCTGCAACCAGGCGACGCGATCGTCACGGCTAAAGGACGGATCACGGGAGAGCACTTTAACTTGATAGCGATCGTTCACCAAAATTCCGGTTGCAGTTGTCCCCTGGTCAACAGCGGGATACCCCGCAATCTTATCGGTAGCCGATTTGTATTTAATCGCCGCCGTCGGCAGACTGGTGGTATCGCTGATCGATAAAACCGCCACATTTTTGCCGTCTTGATTCACTTTGTATTCCGCGAAGCCCTTCTTCTCCTGGGCCGGAATCACCTCATACCCTTTCACCCCATCAGGAAAAAATTTATTAAACTTCGCACCCTGCTCGGCCTTTTTCGCGACGGCTGGGGTGGCTCCCCGTTGGGTCGTCTCCTTCTGTACTTCGGCATAACGGGATTGCGTCGCGGGGGTACAGGCCGTGACAAATAACAACAGACTTAAACAAAGCGGGGCCAACCATCGCCGCCAACGATTAGTGTGCATAGAATTCTCCTAAATTGGGTGCATAAATGACAAGCAAGCGAGAACCATTGGGCTTCAGTTGAACACTCAAAGCCTACCGTAAAAAATTTTGGGCAGGGCAAAGTAATTCATTTTTCTCAAGACAAGCAACACAGATTGTTTCAAGTGATGAAGCAGAGAGCAGACCGATCGCCGTCCACATCAACTGTGCAACCCTGGCGATCGCCCTGCCAAATTGTGTCACATCCCCCAGCGGGAGTAGTCCAACCGCAGAGAGAAGTTGGACACCCCAGAAGTAAACGATTTTTAAGCGCAGGGCGTTGGAGGGCAGGACTGTTTATCGCGGAACGGTGGGCAACGGTTCAAATTCGTAAATGCCCCCATCGGCCAAGAGCGCAAGAGCCAAGCGGTCATTTTTCAGCACATACGATCGCACATAACTCCAATCTTTGGCGAGGCGATCGTGCAAGGAACCAGAGAGACAGGCTGCCCGCGTCAGGGCCAGTGGCCCAAACTGGAGTTGATTTGGCCTGGGCGATTGCCAGGTGCCCCGCCCCCGGTTACAGTCAAACCGGACGTTCACACTATTGTCTTGGTTAAAGGCGATCGTGTATTTGGTTTTATCCTGGGGCACCAACGTCGTCCCGTCGCCGCCCTGGAACTGCACCAATTGCCAAGACGTACCCGCCAGAGTCGCTGGTTTAGCAGCCATTGGCGATCGCCCATTCGCCACTTTTTCCGCCAGATCCAGGCGATCGCGCCACGGATCGGGCTGCATCTCCGCCGCACCCTTCAGCGTAAACAGCATCAGCTCAGGCCGAGCGGGACTATGCTGGGCCCAGGTTGACAACTCCGCCCCATTGGGATTGCCCGTTTTAATGAAATTCACCATGTAGCGCTGAAACGTCTGGCTGGCAGCGCGATCGCGGGGTGTCACCGCCTGCCCATAACGGGCTGCCACCGTCCCAAACAAAAAGGGCAACTCGCTCGCGTGGGGCGCACCCGTCACCTGGGGCTGGAGCGAGTCGGCCACATACCCAAACCGATATAACCAGGCAGCTTGGCCTCGCCCAGTCATTTGGTTCGCCACAAACCGAGCGGGTTCGTGCATCCCGATATCAGCTCCGATCGCAAACAAAAGTTGGAGGGGATTACTTGCCCCACTTGCGCCATAGAGTTGTTGGGCTTTGGCCGCATCTAGCCCGAAATAGGAAAACGGATTTTTTAAGTTGGGTAAAATAGCGGGCAAGTCTTGAGTGGTCGTACCAATCAGAATCGGCACCGACGCACCGCCCCCCTGCTGCAAAATTGCCCCCGGTGTCGCCGTCACCATTTGACCATCCAAAATTGGCCCACCGCTATAGGTTGGGGGTTGCTTCAGCAGACTGGTCATATTGAGATCACCCGCGACCGTTTTCGCCGGGAGTGCCCGCAACGCCTTCAGAGCATCGGCTCCAGTGCCTTGAATCCCCAGGCTTGCGGCAAATTGAATGCCACTCTGTTCCGCCGAGGGGGTTTTGGCATCACCGCTCAACGGTTTCACATTCACGAGATAATCGCGGCCCCCGCCAGAAAGCACGATCGCCCGCTGGAACAACGGTGGGGCTGGCGGGGAAGTAAGCCAGTGCATCACCGAAATGCCCCCCGCCGACTCGCCCATGAGCGTGACCTGGGTGGGATCGCCCCCAAAAGCCGCAATATTACGCTGAACCCATTGCAGGGCCGCCTGTTGATCCATCAAACCGTAGTTCGCGATCGCCCCTTCTTTGGCCGCAGTCAACGCCGGATGGGCAAAAAAACCAAAGCGGCCTAAGCGATAGTTGGGGCTAACGACCACTACCCCTTGGGCTGCGATCGCACTGCCATCATAAATCGGTGTAGACGTGCCCCCATTCACAAAACCCCCACCATGCAACCAGACCACAACCGGGAGCTTGGCCTGGGGCGGAGCTTGGGCGGGTCGCCATACATTCACAAACAAACAATCTTCAGCGGGGGGCATCCCCGGAGGAGCCGCTTCGCCGGGATCAAGAAACTGCATACAGTCATTGCCATAGGCCGTGGCAGCCCGTGTGCCTGTCCAGGGTTTGACGGGCTGGGGCGATCGCCACCGCAACGCACCCACCGGCGGTGCCGCATAGGGAATTCCCTTAAACGCAGCTACATCGCCCGTGACCGACCCCGCGATCGCCCCACTTTCTAACCGCACAACCGGAGCTTTTGCCCCCACGACACTGGCGCAACTGGTCACCAGCGTGGTTGACACCACCGTCGCGATCGCCACCCGTTGTAACGAATGCCGTAGCCATAGATTCCCAACCATTCCCTGTTTGCTCCCACACACCTCAACACAACCAGAGTATTGCACCTGGGTTTGCATTTAGTTATGCCACGATTTAGCCATTTGTGCTGTGTTGTAACGCAGTGGGGAGCGCTGGAACATTACGCCGAGGGTGGCCCCACCAATTTCAGCACGGGGGGCACAGTCAGGGGAATTTGCACGGTAAAGGTTGAACCCTGGCCCAGTTGACTTTGCACCGTGATCGTCCCGTTGAGCAACTCCACAAATTGTTTGACAATGCTCAAGCCCAGCCCCGTACCGGGAATGTTGCTGGCATTGCGACCCCGCTGAAATGGCTCAAACAAGTGGGGCAAATCCTCTGGGAAAATGCCAATTCCGTGATCCGTCACCCGAAAGACCAATGAGCCATCCCGCTGGGCCAGCTTGAACTGAATTGGGTGGGGCTGCTCGCCAGCATAACGGATAGAATTCGCCAAAATGTTGGTCAAAATCGATCGCAACAACCGTTCATCCAGTTCAGCGGCGATCGCCTTCCGCGCACACCCAAACGCGATCGGCACCTCAGGATGTAATTCTTGAATTTCCCCAATCAAATCCTGGCAGAATTGCACCAAGTCCAGCGGCACGGGCTTCGGTTCAATTTTGTTCGCATCCACCTTGCCCAACACCAAAATGTCATCGATCATCGTCGCCATCCGTTCCACATTGGCTTGAATATCCGTCAGGCGATCGCGCTTTTGGTCGGGCGAGAGGTGCACATCATAGCGATCGAGATAGGACACCGACAACGAAATATTGTTGAGCGGATTCCGAAACTCATGGCACACCATCGACACCAACCGAGATTTCAGCTCATTCAAAGCTTGCAACTGGCCATTCAGTTGTTGCAATTCCGCCGTCCGCTCTTGCACCTTCTGTTCCAGGGCTTCATTGGTTTGGTGCAAAATCGCCTCAGCCCATTTCCGCTGCGTAATATCGCGAAAGGCCACCACCGCCCCGATCAGGTTGCCCTGCTCATCCCGCATGGGGGTGCTGATGTATTCCACCGGGAAGCTCGTTCCATCTTTCCGCCAGAACACCTCCTCCTGCACCCGATGCACCACCCCATCCTGAAACGCGGCATAAATCGGGCACGCTTCCCGGAGATAGGGCGACCCGTCGGCATGGGTATGGTGCAAAATGGCGTGCATCGACTGGCCGATCAAATCCTCACTTTGCCAGCCAATCATGGCCGCTGCGGCTGGATTCACAAACGTGACCAAGCCGCTGGCATCGACTCCATAAACGCCTTCCCCGATCGCGTCGAGAATAAGCTGATGTTGGCGACGTAAGGTGGCGAAATCAGTTTTGGCCATTGCCGTTCCATCCATCGCCCCATCTGCCGCCCCACTTGCTTCCCCAGCCGCTGACGGGGGCAGCGATCGCTCCGAGGTCGATGACTTTAACCAAAAATATTGCCGCATCGCGACCTCCCCCTTAGCGCAACAGTCAGCCCAAACTGCATGGTCGGTAACGTTGTCCCGGCGATCGCCTACCCTACAGCAGGTTAACCCCGTTCGGGGCGATCGGCCCAGGCCAAAGATTAGTAGCGAATTACACTACACCAGATCCCATTCAATCTTTAACTAACAATTAAGCTTACTGAGCGAACCCAACCAGAGCATTGGATCTTTTATCGCTTTTTTACGCATTTTTTGAGCACCTTGGGTCGCCAGGGGCAATTCGGGTCTTGCCGCTCACTGTCCTCCTCTTTGCACCGCTACCATGCCAACCATTCTGGTCATCGAAGACGAAACCCAGACCCGCGAGATTTTTCTCCGCTGTCTGACGTTTGAAGGCTTTCACGCCATCGGAGCAGCCAACGGCACAACGGGGGTTCAGCTAGCCACTCAGCACCGTCCCGACTTGATTGTATGCGACATTATGATGCCGGATTTAGATGGGTATGAGGTGTTAGCCCAAGTGCGCCAAGCCGCTGCCACTGCCGCCATTCCGTTCATTTTCCTGACCGCAAAATCGACAATGGCAGATCTGCGCTGGGGGATGCAGCTAGGGGCCGATGATTATTTGACCAAACCCTGCACGGTGGAGCAGTTATTGGCCGCGATCGCCAGTCGGTTACAGCGTCAAGCCGCCTTGAAACAGTGGTATTTACACACCCAGACCACCAGCAAGCTGCCCAGCCTACCCTCGCCCGCCTGTGCGCCGCCGCCCATCTTTCCTGATTGCCCCAAACTGGCCACGGCCTTTCAGTTCATTGAATTGCACTACGCTGACGGGATTAGCTTGCGCGATGTGGCCCAGGCTGCGGGCTATTCTCCGGCTTACCTTACCAATTTGGCCCAAAATTTGACGGGCCGCACGGTCAAACAATGGATCACCGAACGGCGAATGGTGGAGGCGCGATCGCGGTTGACCAGCACCGCCCAATCCATCAATCAAGTCGCGGCCAGTGTGGGATACGCCGATGTTGGACACTTCATTCGCCAATTTCGCCAGTTGCACGGGCTTTCGCCCCAAGCATGGCGCAATGCACATCCCCTAGAATTGGTGGGCTGAGGCCGCTGGTGGCAGAGTTAAACAGCTTCAAGCGGAATCGAAAAAAATTCCTACTATCTCGAAAAGTAATCCAATGCTTTTGCCCATCCAGCCTGATACTTTACATATATCCTACTCATGCATTTAGCACTGCTGATTTAGATTCATCAATCCAAATCTAAGCCTGCTAATTTTGAGTCTTGACACAATCTATTACAGTGTATTTTGCAGTCCATTTCATTAATGGTTATTGCTCAAGCGCGATCGCTAAACCTAGGTTTAAGTCATCCTGATTCTCGTAATTAGCGATCGCGATTCTTTATTTCACTCTAATCTATTTTTCTATTGCTAACTTGAGTTTGGCACAAGTCCAAACTTAATTCAGCCTGAGTTTAGAGCAGCACACCTGACATAGCCCGATTCAACTCTTTTTTTCTATTTTTTTAACCCCGTGCTCTTCACCAGAGCATTGCTTGTCATTGTTCCCGACCATCCGAGCCATTCCTATGAATATGCTGACCAGTTCCGATCCTGTCTCCCTCCTGGCGCAACGCTGTACCTGCGGTGGGATGCACCTACCCCAAGACCATTGGCGATATACCGAAGGAATGCCCGACAACCCCATTGACTTCATCGACGACTGCATGAAGATGGGGTTGTATCAAGCCGATACCCTCGTGCTGGCCAAAAGCCTTGCCGGGGCCGAATTTCGCAAAGAATTATTCCTGCAACAGGTTTCTGGCGGCAATACCCTACGTCGTCAATTTTGCGAAGAACTGATTCAAGAAGCCGGGGGTTTAGAGGCTGCCTTCACCGCCGCCTTTGGCCCCCAGGCAGCCGAGTTTTTTGGCAACACGATGAAGCGGGGCAGTTACAGTCGGCGGGAATTCATTAAGCGGGTCGTAGTGTCGGCGGCGTTAGTTGGGATGGCCAGTTGCGCCAATCGGGAACAGGCAGCAGATACCGAAGCGGCCAACACTGGAGGCGGCAACTTAGAGAAAAAAGAACTCACGATCGGGTTTATTCCCATTACCTGTGCCACGCCGATTGTAATGTCTGATCCCCTGGGTTTTTACGAGAAGTACGGCCTGAAAGTGACGGTCAAGAAAATGCCGAACTGGGCTGCCGTCAGAGATTCGG